>Ga0315289_10000912_pt1 | contig 45858 bp, 63 predicted proteins | sample YL17G11_40_MG_FD_203452 | JGI IMG/M metagenome (GOLD analysis project Ga0315289, IMG submission 203452) | Sediment microbial communities from Yellowstone Lake, YNP, Wyoming, USA - YL17G11_40 | ecosystem: Environmental > Aquatic > Freshwater > Lake > Sediment | place: USA: Wyoming | collected... | reverse complement strand
CCATGCTCGAAAAAGCCTTGTGCACATCCAGTCCCACATAGTTCATTTTGGTCTCCTCCTCAGAGATGGTTTGGCAGACGCACTCGGTTTCGCCATCTACGGGAGGAGACCGTCTTATGATAACCGTTCTGGGCGGCCGGCGCGAAGACTCACAGGAAACGCAGCGATGCGGGCCGAACAACTAGCTCATGCTGCGCTTTGACATCACCCACCGCGATCCCGACACCGCGGCCCGCGTGGGTCGCCTGATTGTGGGCCCCCGCCAGGTCAATTCCCGGCGCCGCGACAGGGCCGCGGGCACCGCGGAGACGGCTGTGTGGCTAGGCCCCGAAGGCTTCGGGGCCGCCACGGCGGCCGAAGGCCTAGCCGCCACATGCGAGGTCGCCACTCCCGCATTCATGCCGGTGGGCACCCAGGCGACGGTCAAGGCCATCAGCCGCCGCGAGCTGCTGGAACTCGACGCCCAGATCGTGCTGTGCAACGCCTACCACCTCTACCTGCGGCCGGGAGTGGAGGTGATTGCAGAAGCGGGGGGCTTGCACGCTTTCATGAATTGGAGCCGTCCCTTGCTGACCGACAGCGGCGGCTACCAGATCTTCAGCCTAGAGGCGCTGCGCCGCGTCACCGATGACGGGGTGACCTTTCGCTCCCATCTCGACGGCTCCGAACATTTCTTCACCCCGGAGCGCGCCATCGAGGTCCAGCAGCGGCTGGGGGCGGACCTCATCATGGCCTTTGACGAGCCGGTGGGCTATCCCACCGACCGCGCCGCGACCGAGCAAGCAACCGAGCGCTCTGACGCCTGGGCGCGGCGCTGCCGCGCGGCCTTTCAACCTGACCGCGGGCAGGCGCTCTTCGGCATCATCCAGGGCGGAATGCACGCCGACCTGCGGCGCCGCAGCGCGGAGCGAATTGCGGCGCTGGGCGTTCCCGGCTATGCCATCGGCGGGCTTTCGGTGGGCGAACCCAAAGAGCTGACTTTCGAAATGCTTGGCCACAGCCTGGCGCCGCTGCCCGAGGCGGCGCCGCGCTACCTGATGGGCGTCGGCTCGCCTCCCGACATGCTGCGCGCCATCGCCGCGGGCGCGGATCTTTTCGATTGCGTCCTGCCCACGCGGCTCGGGCGCAATGGCGCCGCTTTCACCAGCCGGGGCCGGCTCAATTTGAAGAATGCCCAGTATGAGCGCGACCCGTCGCCGCTCGATCCAGAATGCGACTGTCCCGCGTGCCGCGAGCATTCACTGGCGTACATTCGCCATCTCTACAAGGCGGGCGAGATCCTCGCCGCGCGGCTGGTGACCTATCACAATCTGCGCTTCTACTTCGGCCTCATGGCGGGCGCGCGCCGGGCGATCGCGGGGGGCCGCTTCGCCGAATTCCTGGCCCACTGGCAGGAAACGTATGAGGGGCACAACGCGTAGGGGCGACCCGGCGGGTCGCCCCTACTATGCCAACTGGCCGCCCGGAGTCTCTGCCTTACATCTGGTGGAAAGAGCGAATCTGCTCCGGTGTAATCGTACTCACCTGGGTGATGTGCGCCCTGGCACGCACCGCCGCCGGCAGCATGCCGCGGACCTGGTCCTCGCTGTCCGCCTCGACCGTGGCATAGCCGGTGTGGTCTCCGGCCATGCAGCCCCACTCGAACTTCTCCAGGATCTCGGGCTTCTGTGCCATGGCGTCCAGATCAGTCAGGCACTCTTCCTTGGTGTGGGGTGACTCAACGTGAAATCGCGACATCTCGTGCTCTCCTTCGCTGGTGAATTGCTTGGCTGCTGCAAGCGCACTGATGATAGCGCGGTGGGGCGCCTTCGTCCCAGGGGCCTCTGTCTGCCGGTAACACAAGTGGCGGCGAATGTCGCGGCGCTGCGACAACCGCAGGCGCAAAGCATGGCTCAAGGGCGGCCAGCCGGAATGTGGGGGAATTGGCGGCGGGGCGTGGAATATCTAGGGGTAGGGCGCCCGCGAAGGTGATCGGCCGGCGCGCGGGCACTACCCCGAAGGATGGTATGACTACCACGACTGTCACCCTTGATGACGTCAAGGCTCGGCAAGATGTTCGCGCTTACCTGACCAAGGCCGACCGCAACATGGAGCTGATCGGCTACACCGAGCACGGCTTTCGGCATGCCGATCTGGTCGCCGCCCGCGCGCGCCAACTTATCCTCGACCTGGAGCTGGGGGAGCAGGCGGGGGAACTGGCGGCGATTGCCGGGTACTTACACGACATTGGCAATGTCGCCAGCCGCGCAAATCACGGCGAGACCAGCGTGATGCTGGCTTACGACATCCTGGGGAAAATGGGCATGCCGCCCGACGATCTGGCGGAGATCATGGCCGGGGTGGGCAATCATGAAGAAGAGTATGGTGAGCCCTTTGGGGACATCGCGTCGGCGGTGACCATCGCCGACAAGTCCGATGTTAGCCGCACGCGCGTGCGCAACCCATCGCCTGACACCTTCGATGCCCACGACCGTATCAACTACGCGGCCATCTCCTCGGCGTTGGAGGTGGACCGCGAGCGCAAGCTCATTACCCTGCGCCTCGAGATAGACCCGGCGTTGGGCACCATCATGGAGTACTTTGAGCTGTTCCTGACGCGGATGGTGGCCTCGCGCATCGCCGCGCGGCAGTTGGGGTGCAAGTTCTCGATCGTCATCAACGGCACCAAGCTGCTTTAGCCATGTCGAGAGACGGGGCCCAAAAGGTGAACTCTACGCGCGGCGGGTCGGCATCCTCCACCAGGTCTATGCCGGCGAGGTTGGCGGCGAGGACCTGCCGCTTGGCGAGGACGGGAATGACGGGATCGCGCAGGACCTCCGAGATCTCCGCGATCACCGGCCGCAGGTCGGTAGCGGGGATCTGCGGCGCACCCTTGAGCCGCTCGAGGTCCTCGCGCGCCTGCACCAGCTCCGCCCGCTTCTGATCGCGGCGCTGAATCGCAGTCTCCACGTCGTAGAGTCCCCGCTCGGCGGCGAGGAAGATGCGTTCGATCTCAGCCTCGATCTCGGCGATCCGCGCATCAGCGATGACCAACTCCACGCCCCGGCTGCTGTCGGCCGGATCTCTCAGCATCAACCCCACAGCCCCCGCATCCTTCTGCGCCTCATCCAGGGCCGCAAAGACCCGCGCCTCAACCTCGGCCAGCCGCCAGTTGCGCTGCCGGTGCTCGACGGCCCTCGTCGTGCATACGTAGTAGATATAGACCGTCCGCTCCGGCCGGCCTCGCCGATTCTGCTTCACCTCGGTTCGCCCCACCAGTTTGTGTTGGCAGACCGGGCACCGCAGGATGCCCGACAGCAGGTAGGCTTTCGATCCCGCCTTGCGTTCGGCCCGCGCATCGAGAATCCCCTGGACCCGCGCCCAGATCTCGCGCGACACCAGGGGCGGACAGAACTCGGTCGGCGCGAGCTCCCACTCAGCCGGCGGCACCACCCGGTAGCGGTCGTTGCCGACCCACCGGCGCCGGTAGCGCGCCTCGGTCGTCATCAGACCGGCGTACAATGGGTTCCGCAGCATGCGGGGCAGCACCGTGGGATAGCGCGCCCATGAATCCGCCTTGCGCGGCCGCACCCCCATCGCATCAAGGCGCGCTCCGATCTCGGCCCACGACAGGCCCTCGATCAGCCACTGGTACGCCGCCGAGATCGCCGCGGCCTCGAGCGCGTGAGGCGCGAAAGTCTCGCCCTCGCGCCGATAGCCGAACGGCGGCTGGCTGATCATCGGCTTGCCGCGCTTGCGGCGCGCGGCCTGCGCCCGCTTGGTCTTCTCGCTGAGGTCGTAGCTGAAGAACTCATCGAAGCCCTGTTTGATGCGATGGAGGAGCTGGCCGTAGTGGCCGGGCACGTCCGGCTCCTCGACATAGTGGAGGCCGATGCCGAGGCGCTCCAGGGCGGACTCATAACCGATGGCGATCTCCGGCGCCCGGGCCAGGCGGTCGGAGCTATAGATCACCAGGTGATCCCAGGCGTCGGCGTGCGCATCATCGCGCATGCGCTGGAACGCGGGGCGGTCGGCGGTGAGGCCGGAGATCCCGTCATCGCGGTACTCGGCGACGACCGTCCAGCCATGCTGCTGCGCATACTCGCGGCAGCGCCGAAGCTGATCGGGGATGCTGAGGTCATCGCGGGCCTGGCGGAAGGTCGAGACGCGGGCGTAGAGGCCGGCCCTCAGTGCCGTTGAAGGGGCGATGGAAGTCATGGGTTGCAGATGCTGCAAGCTGTATGGCCGCGAGCGATGGCATCTTTGCGTGGGATTGGGATGGAGCTCCGGGCTAAGTAGCGACAGCCGGCACTGTGATATTTAGTTCCCGTGCGGGTGATGTAAACTGTGTCGTTTCCGGCCTCGGTGCCGACTGCGGATATGGGTTCGCGTGCGACTGCGGGTGAAGCAGGCAAGGGCTTCGCCGTCATGGTGTCAGGTGCCCATAAGCCCTTTCCGGTCTCGCGCGCTCTACGCTCATAGAAGCGAAACGCCTCCATGTATCTGAAGGGATACTCTGTGTAAGCATGACCGTATCCCTGGCGAACTATCTCCAAGTTGACGAAGACGCCATCGGGCACACGATAGAGATAGGCCAGCGTGCGTCCGTATTTGTCCAATCTGGACCCGCCCGGTTCGTAATCCAGGTAAACCGATTCCCCTTTGAGCAGGTTCTCTGTGAAGCGGCTTGCCTCTTTTCCATAGGCTTCAACCGGCTTGCTGGGATGGACCGTCTCTGGCGTATCCACGCCGATCAGACGAACTGTCTTCTCCTCAGCCCCAATGGCCAGGACCACCGTATCCCCATCAATGACGCGAATGACCTTAGACGAGCTGGTGACTGGGAAATTGAGATTGAGCTTCGGCCATGGGGCTTCGCCCGCGCTACCGGCGGTAGCATCCATACTGGGTGCCGCTACGTTTGGTGGCGCCGTTGAAGGCGGAGTCATGGTGGGTGCTCTGTGATAATGGTAGGTGCCGGTCTTGCGATCCCAATGCCCGCCTTGGCTATCCAGGCCACCCGAATGAGACCACGCAATGAACACGGACAGGCAACTGAGGATACCGGCCATCAAGAGCGGAGACGTGAGTGGTGTGCACCGGGTTGGCTTCATTCCTGTTCCCTCCTCTTGCATTCTATCTCACAACGATGCCTCATGCATTCCTCAGAGACGAGGAAGATTCTGGCCAGGCGACCAGGATTGTACGGCCGCGCCATGCGCGCCAGCAAGTGCCCCGGGATGAGCAGCTCCGCAGCCCAACGGTTGCACTGGTGATGATGGGAGTTGCGGGCAAGCAGGCATGAGGTCAGGGCGAGCACCGGCGCCATGCCGCGGTCAGCGAGGAAGAACTCGCCGAGCTCGTGGGCTACCGTAAACCGCTGGCGCACCCAGGCGGTGCGAGCATTGACAATGATGAGCTTGCGCGCCGGGATGATCGCGCCATCAACGGCCTGGGATAAGCGGAACTCAGGCGCGATGGCGAAACCGAGGCGACATGCCAAGGCGTGCACATCCACGGGGATCGCGTCCTGGACGCGACAAAGCCGCAACAGACTAAGCGGGCTTCTCCATATCATCCGCATCCGGGCGGCGCTCCTGCTCGCGCTTCTCACGCAGCGAGCGGTAGATTGTCTCGATCACCCCTTTGTCCTGTTCGGTGAGGTGACGATCGGCACGGATCAGGGCCACGGCATCACTCAGGGGCACATCCACGCCGAGGAACCAGGTAAGGTCGTGGCCGATGATCCTGGCGATCTCCTGCAAGTCCTCGAGCTTGATGCGGTTGGTGGGAATGAGCCAACGGTTTACCGCTTCGGGGGTGCTGCCCACCTGGCGGGCCAGCTCCGCCTGACTCATGCCAGCCTCGTGAAGAGCGTGGCGGATTCGCCCCGCGATCGTCAGATATGGTTCGCCGAGCCGCATCCCGTCAGCCCCTTGACGCCATAAAGATTACCCCAAAAAAAGTCACAATACCTCTTGACATGGCCTTGACGTTATGGTAATGTCTGCCTGCGAGGCAGATATGTCCACAATCCACGGCACGATAATTAGGCGACGCGGGCAGCCATCACTCCGCAGCCGCCTGCAGGATATGGGAATCGGGGGCGATGCCATTATCGCCATGTACCTCCAGTGCGGGCGACGGCTTGTCCCGACCTGCGAGCGCCTAGAGGCCGTGTCCGGGATTAGTACGACCCCTAAGACTCTTGCGCTGACCATCCACCAGATCGAGGCCGAGCGGCAGGCAGCCGCGCAGGTAGAGGTCTAGCAATGTCTGTGCCAGGAACCGCCTATCGCCTGCACATCCGGCAGCGGGACGGCCGCGAGGAAGCGGCCGATGCCGAGGCGGCGCGCGAGGCGCTGATCCGCCTCGGCAGCGAGCTGACGCTGGTGCGGGAACTGGCGCGATCAGAGAACGACCTCACGCGCCGAGAGGTGAGATGACATGCGGTGGATCGCGTTGATTGCATTAACCGCGTTGCTGAGCGGCTGCGGGGCTGAGATCGGAGGCGCGCGTAAGCCGCGATTGCCCAATGATCGGGTTCGCCCCACGCGGCCGCCGGGCTGCGGATGGGATGCGAGCAGCGAGCCGCGATCTGGAGATTCTGATTCGCAGGGCCAGCCGCAAGGGTCGCGCTGGCCGGGTGAGCGGTAGAAGCTGGGCGGGGCTCCTGCACCCCCTGACCCCGCCCAGCCGAACCGCAGAGGGGATGCAAAATACTATCCGCGAGACCGCGAATAATCAGGGAGGTGCATGATGGCAGGAGTAAGCAACGCGCAGAGCCCGGGCAACGGCGGCATGGCGGATTTCCATGCCCTCGAGCCCGGCCTCTACCAGGTGGCGCTGCCCGACGACATCAAGGTCGTCAAGTCGCGCGCGATCCTGCGCGAGGACGACCACTTTTGGGTTGACCGCAAGTGGGATCCGAAGAGTCGCATCGAGACCATCACCCTCCGCACCAACACCGATGGCCTGCTCGTGCAAGCGGAGGCGCTCGGAGTCCACGTCACCACCCGCATCGTCGAACTCAGCCAACGCTACTGCCGCGCCGAAGCCGTGGGCTATCGCCTGAGATCGGATGGTCTCCTGGAGGTCACTCGCAGCGCCAAAGAATACGACATGCTGGTCGAGCTCCAGAAAGCGGCCCTCGATAAAGTCGTAAAGCGCGATCAGCAGGGCAACCAGTCGGTCGCGCCTGAGAGCACGCAGGCGCTGGCGCGGATCTCGACCGAGCAGGGCGCGCTGGCCCTCGTACAAACCCTGCCGCCGGTCGTCCAGGCCGGCATCCTCAAGGCGCGGCTGGAGGTGCAGTCGCACCGGCTCGGGTTGTGTGAGACCAAGGCTGCCAATCGCGTGATCCGCTATTTCGTGAAAAAGTGCGGAGGCGTGATGAAGGCGCCACAAGGCTGCAAGCAGATCGAGGTCGAGTTCGAGCGCGCGGTCCTCATCAAGCGCCTTGACCCCGGGCAGATGGCAGTAGTTGCCGCTAGTCTCTATAGCCCGCCGCCCAAGACGACTGTCGCCGAGGGGGAGCCGGAGGCGGACGAGCAGGACGAGCGCGAATCCGCCGAAGAGCGGGTGGCCGACGAACATGTCAGTGGTGACGAGCGCGCCGAGGATGAGTCGGGCGTTGACGATGACGATGAGGCCGAGCAGCCAGATTTCAGTGGCCATGACACGGCGGAGGGGCCGGAATCACGACCTAACTCGCCCCCAGCGAGGAGCCAAGCGCCGACGCAAGCCCCGGCCCCTACCGCCTCCCCTACCGGCACCATCACGCCGGACGGCACGGTATTGTGTGGCGATTGCCAGCGCGAGTTGACCCCCAAGGAGCTTGCCTTCTGCCAGAGTGAGCGCGGCCGCGCGGTCTTCGGCGGCGCCAATTGGTGCTACTCCTGTCAGCCGAAGCATAAGCAGCAAGGCGGTGGCGTATGACCGAGGATACCCGCCCCGAGGAGGGGAGCTTCGAGAAGTACCTGCGCTTCAGCGGGGACTTCGTGACGCTCATCGCCAAGGCTATTCAGCACGCCGATCCGGTCAACCGCAAACGCCTGCGACTTGCCTTTCCCCAGATGGTCGCGGCCTTCGAGCACCACTCGTGGTGTGAGGCGCCGCCCGCCTTTGCGCCGCACTACGACGCGGAAAGAGGCGGCGCATGAACGCCACTATACTCGCCAAGGGGCAGCAGGTCGCTTGTACACTCTGCGGCCATATCTGCCGCATCATGGTCTATCATCGCGGGGAAGAGCACATCTGCCATAACTGCATTGAGGCGTATGACCGGCGCGCTGAGACTGCTGCGGCCACGCCGGAGGCTGCGCAGCGAGCGCGAGGCGCCGCCCTGCCGCCGGTCGGCACGCAACTTTCGGGGCGGCACAGCGGCGCGGACTATCGGGCGCTCATCACCGCCGAGGGCATCGAGTACGGGGGCCGCACGTATCCATCGCTGACCGCCGCCGCCCAAGCAATCACCGGCAAATCCATTAGCGGCCCGCGGTTCTGGGGGCTGAGGGGCGGTGCGGAATGACCGCTTTCGCTTATGAGCAGAACTGCCGCCGGTGTCTCCTCTACCAGCCGATGAGTCGATTGCGTGAGGTTACGGGGGCTTGCGCGGTTGATGATCCCTTTCGCCTGATTACCCCCAAGCGCGTCCGCCGTTTGATGCCCGTGAACTGGCGCTGCCCGGCGTTCAAGCCGCGGGAAGGGGAGGCGGGGTGAGCACCATCACCATCACCATCACCATCGCCAATGCCCACGACTCGCCCCCGTCGAGCGAGTGGCCGGAATGGTATGTGTATGTGGGGCGCGCGGTGAACCGCAAGGGTTTGGGTCGCAGCTCACTGGCGAACCCATATCCGATAGGACAACGCTTGGCCTTCGCTGATGAAAACGAGCGCCCCGTCACGCGCCGCCTCACCCGCGATGATGCTATTGGCCTGTATCAGTCCTACATCACGGGATACCCGTGGAAGGATGATATTCCGCGCGAAGTCCGCCGTGAATTGCGCCGCCTCCGCGCTCTCCTCGCCAAGCACGGCAAGCTCGTGCTTGTCTGCTGGTGCGCGCCGAAATCCTGTCATGCTGAGGTTATCCGAGAGGCGCTGCTGCGAAGCAAGGGCGGACAAACGTGAGCATCTTCCCGCGAGTCGGTACTGGATCAATTTGGCAACGGAGGCATAGCTTGACAGACCTGGAGAGGAATGAACTCATCCAAAGGGCGTGCGAATTGCAGAAAGAGATTGAGCGGATCTTTGCCGATGTCGAACACTGGAATGCGGCAAACCCAGATCAGCCAATCAATCCAGACCCGGATGGGGAATTAACGCGGCATCACAGAGCATTGACCCGTATGTTGCGGAATGGGGCAAGGCTTTCCTTCGAGGAAAAGATTTGATGGCGATACTAAGCCACTACGCGCGAGTCAAGGACGGCAGCCAGCATTGGCAGATTCTGTGGCTGCTGCGCGATGGGCGGCGCCACGCCAACTCCGAGATAGGCCGATTGGAGCCGCGCGTCCTGCAATACCCGCGCGTCATCTCCGACTTGCGGTTGCGCGGCTATCGCATTGAGGCCGAGATGGATTCGACCGAGCCGAGTCGCTGGTGGTATCAGTGGGTGCGCGCCGATGCGCAGGCGGCCACAGTTACCCCTCAATTGCCACAGGCAAGCCGAACCCGCCGCCGCCCACGGCCAGGCGCGAGCCACAACGTGGCGGCCCTGCGCGCGCCGAGCGGGGAGGGGCTGTTCAAGGAGGCCAGGCCGTGAAAATCTGCCACACCGCGGATTGGCATTTGGGCAATGCCCGCTCGCGCATTGACCCCGAGACGGGACTCAATGCGCGACTTATGGACTTCTACCGCTGCGCGCGGTTCACCATCGAGGACAGCATCGCGCGGGGCGCGGAACTGATTCTCCATGCCGGCGATGTTTTCAACTCGCCCCGGCCATCGCCCACGGAGCGGCGGCTGGCGCTCGAAGCGTTCAACCCCGCGCTGATCGCCCACGTCCCGGTGATCGCCATCGTGGGCAACCACGATATGCCACGGTCGCCGAGCGAGCGCCATGCGCTGGATTCGCTGAAGCCCGCCCGCTACTTCGACAGCAACCTCTACATCGTTGACAGGCCGCTGATCTATAACATTTTTCGGCTGGGAGATCGCATTGGTGTAGCATTGCGGGGCGTCCCATACGAGCCCGCGACACTCGAGCTGCAAATCGCCTGCCTTCCCTGGCCCAACGCCTCACTGCTGCTCGCGGACGGGGCGGCGCGCAAGCTGGAGCCGGGCGAGCGCAACCTGCTGGTGCGCGGGAAACTGATGGATATCCTGAATGGACTCGCCGCCGACTTGCGCCCGGGAATCCCCTCCATCCTGCTCGCCCATTGCAGTCTCGACGTGGCGGCGGCTGGGGCGCAGGACCGGCTAATGATGCTGGGCGGGGAATGGACGCTCAATGCCGCGGAGATCGCCAGTCTGGGTTTCACCTATGTCGCTCTCGGCCATATTCACAAGCCGCAGTGCGTGGCGGGTGGCGTGGTCTATTACAGTGGCAGCCCCGAGGCGTGTAACCACGGAGAAGAGGGCGAGGCCAAATCCTACCTACTGATCGACATTCCCCCGAATGACCCCGAGGGCATAGAGATCGAGCAGGTCCCCACACCCTTCCGAACCTTTCTCACCGTGGATGGCGACTTTGGGGCGCCCGGGCAACCGACGCTCGCCGATTGCGAGGGCGCCATTGTGCGCATCCGCATACCACAAGCAGCGGCCTCGCAAGCCACTGAGATTCGGCGACAGATTGAGGCGGCCGGGGCGCTTGAGATCACCATCGAGATCGAGCGCGCCGAGGCCGAGCGCCGCGCCGGGGCGCTAGAGGTCTCGGCAGGCATGGATGTGGAGGCGGCGTTGCGGACGTGGCTCGCGCAGCGGCTGGAACTGGAGCCGCTGGCCGATGTCCTGGTGGCGGAAGGCTTGGCGATTGATCGTAGCCTGCAAGGAGCTGCGGAGTGAGCAAGCATACGCCTGGGCCGTGGCATTGCAACCACGAATGCGACACGATTTTGGATGCCGGGGGATTCGTTGTCGCTTTGGTGTCAAGAATCAGCGACCGGGCGGCCCCGGAGATTCACGCCAACGGCATCCTTATCGCCGCCCCGCCGGATATGCTGGAGGCGCTGGAGGCGATTGAAGGAATGTGTCGGCGCTGCGAGCGGCTCGACATCGTGCCGGATTGCAGCGAGGTGAATACCACGCTTATTGCGCCGCCGAAATCGAGGTGAGAAATGAGCGAGTGTCCTGGATACCAGTCCGGTCTGCGATGCGACTTCATTCTCGACAGCGATGACGATCCGCTTCCCCAGTGCATTACGGTATTCGATTTTCATGGGTGTTATCGCTACCAGCGCCACCGCGCCGAACTCGCCGAGGCGAAGGTGAAGCGAGTCGAGGCGCTGATCGTGCAGATGCTGGAGGCGCTGGAGGCGATTGAAGGAATGTGTCGGCGCTGCGAGCGGCTCGACATCGTGCCGGATTGCAGCGAGGAACATTGCCCGATCCCGCCCGGCGCGCTGGAGAAGGTTCACGCCGCCATCGCTAAGGCGAAAGGCGGTGGGGAGTGAAGCATCGCCCGGATTTCGAGCGGCCTAACGGCCATCGCGTGTACTGCATTCGCGCCCGCGAAGACACGGAGCACGGGGAAGTCGAGGTGATCGTGCTGCCGGCCAAGGGCAAGGGCTATCACCTGTTTCCGAAGCACGGGGATATCGCGCGGACGCTGCTCAGGGACGTAGGCGTGCCCGACTATGCGCTTGAGCGCGTCGCGGCTGCATTATCTGCTACGGTGCTGCTACGCAAGGCTCCGCCATGGGAGACGACCGAGACGGAGATCCGCACATTCACCAACGCGACGGAGGCGCTGCAATGAAGCCAATTAGACTGAGTCTTTCCAACTTCCAGAGCTACCGCGGCGACCATGAGATTGATTTCGCGGATCTCAACCTCGCGGTGCTGAGCGGCCCAAATGGCAGCGGCAAGTCCAGCATCATTGATGCGATCCGCTATGCACTGTGGGGCATGACCCGCAGCGGCGCGGACTCGATAGTGACCGAGGGCGAGAACGTCGGGCGCGTGGAGTTCGAGTTCGCGCTGGGAGAGGATCGCTATATCGTCTCCCGCCAGCGCAGCCGCAAGGGCGCGGGCAGCACGACGCTATCATTCGAACTCGCCGGCGGCTGGGAGCAGGCTCCACAAATCCTCGATGGCAAAACCGTCGCCGAAACGCAGCAGAAAATCGAGCACCTCCTCCGCATGACCGACGAGCTCTTCACACAGACCGCCTGCGCAAATCAGGGCAATGCCGCGGCCTTCAGCCAAGCCAAGCCCGCACAGCGCAAGCAAGTGCTTGGCGAGATCCTCGATCTGGCGGAATGGGAACGGCGGGCGGAGGCCGCGCGCGCAGCATCGCGCGACGTGGACTCCCAGATGCTACGTCTCAATGGCGATATGGGCGCGGCGCAGATTGAGGCTGAACGGCAGCCTGAGATCGAAGCGGAGATCGCGAGTAATGCGGACGACCTGGCCATAGCCGAACGCGAGCGCGATGGAGTGCGCGGCGATCTGGCGACGGCGCAGCAGCAGCGGGTCGCGGCCCTCGCCCGCCAGGAGGAGTCGGCGCGTAAGCGACGCGAGATCGAGACGGCGCAGGCGCAACTCGATCAGGCGAAGCGGGCCATTGCGGAGCGCGAGGTACGGCTGCGCAACCTGCAACAGGTAATGGTCGGGCATGAGAACGTGGCGGCGGCATTGGGCGATGCGCTCGCCGCGGAAGAGCGCGCCGAGGCGTTGGCCAACGCGCAGCGTCAGGACCTCGAGCTGGCCCACCAGGAGCAGATCATCGCCGGGCGCGCGGTTGCCGCCAAGCGCGAGCATGAGGCCGAGATCGCGCGGGTGCGCGAGGCGCTCAAAATAGCCAAGCGCGAATATGACCAGGAGCTAAGGGCGCTGGATGTGGAGGTCGCGCATATCCGCGAGGCGCACCTGCATCGAGTCGCCCAATTCAATGACCGCTACGAGCGGCTCGCCAGGCAAGTGGAGTTGCTGGAATCCGTGCCGTGCGCGAATCTGACTGAGCCTGCGAGCATCCGTGATGCCCTGGTCTCCGGGTGCCCCCTCATCGCCAGCGCCCGCGAGGCCGAGGCCCGGATCGGTGCGGTGTACGCGGACCTCACAACCGCCCAAGCAGCCTGCCCGTGGGCCGATAAGCAGGCCGAGCTCGAGGCGTTGCGCACACAGGCGAGCGAAATTGGCGCCCCAGAGGCCACCCAGCTGCGTGAGCTCGAGCGGATTGACCCATTGGCCGCCCTGCGCGCCGACAGCGCAGCCCTGGCCGAACGTCGCGCGAATCTGGGCTATGTGGCCGGCTCCTGGGAAGAGGCTCGCCGCCAGGCCGAGAAGCGGCCAGCCCTGGAGCAGCAAGCGCGCGAGATCGAGGCGGCGGCGGCGCAGGCGGGCGAGGTGCAGGCGGCGCTCGACGAGGCGCGGCGGGCGGCCGCCGACCTGGGCGAGCATGTGCAGCAGATTAAGTCGGGGATGCTGGATCTGGCCGCGATCGCCCGCAATCTCGCCGACCTCGATCGGGAGATCGCGCGCTGCGAGGGCGCGATCCGCGAAGCGGAGCAAGCAATCTCCGCGGCCCAGGCCCGGGCCGGGGCGTTGCAGGAGCGCCTGGCCGCGGCCAAACGTGCCGGCGAGCGCATCGGCGAACTGCAACGCGACCTCGGCGCGCTCGAGCAGCGGCGGCAGATTCTGGATTTACTCGGCAACCCGCGCTCCGGCGCATTCTCGCGCTCAGGCATCCCGGCGCTGTTGATTGACCAGGCGGTCCCGGAGCTCGAGGCGGCAGCCAATGAAGTCCTCGGCGAGCTTAGCGATGGCCGCATGTCCCTGGCGCTGCGCACGCAGCGCGAGACGCAGGCGAAGACGCTCACCGAAACCCTGGACATCATCGTGGCGGACGACCGCGGCGAGCGCCCATACGAGACTTTCAGCGGCGGCGAGGCGATGCGGGTCGATCTGGGGCTGCGCATCGGGTTATCGCAATTGCTCGCCCGGCGCGCTGGCGCTCGTTGCGAGCTTCTCGTGCTGGATGAGGTTGCCGCCCCGCTCGACGCCGAGGGGCGTCGGCTCTTCGTGGATTGCCTGGCGCGCGTGGCGCAGCGGTTCGCCACCGTCCTCTGCATCTCGCACACGGAGGACATCAAGGATTTGTTTCCGGCGCGCCTGGAGATCAGTAAGAACGCAGACGGATCGCGCGTTGAGGTGCTGCAATGAGAACTATCAGCGGTATCGCGATCGGTTGCGCGCTCGGGGCGCTGGTGGCGACCGCCACCTGGTGGGGATGCATTCGATGGCTGCCCTGGTGGGCGCAGGGAATGGTGGGCGTCGGCATCGTGATTGGTGCCGTAGTCTATGCCTGCTGCCGGATCGCCGGAGCCGCCGATGAGGCTTACGCCCGGGCCATGCGCGCTTGGCGCGAGAGCGGGATCCCCATCATCGGCGAGATCACTCCCCTGCGTGGCGACTGGCGGGTGCTGTGAGCGATGGCCCGGTGCCGCCACATCGAGGAGGCGGCCTGGCAGGAGTTTCGGTGCGGGATCACCGGGGTGTCGGTTGATGAGCAATGCCTTACTGCCAGCGAGGTGCCGGCGGGCGCGACCATGTGCATCCCGCGGCTGGCGTTGCGGTGTCTGGCGCAGAGTCTGGATATGGCGCGATTCACACCACGAATGAGGGAGACCATCATGGCAGAGGCTGCGAAAATCGAAGAAGCGACGATGGTGCTGCGGCCAGGCATGACCGAGGCCGAGATTGACGTGGTGCTTGCGCGGGGGCGCGAACTCAAGCGCGCGATCACCTATGGCAAAAGGCGGATCGAGCCGCTGCGCGAGCACTGTGAGCGGTTGCGCGCCGAACTGAAGCTGAGTCTGGCGGCGCTGAACGACCTCCAGGAGGGGCGCATGCCCAAGCAGATGCCGAAGATGAAGCGCGTCATGTCGCCCGAGGAAAAAGCGAAGTTGCGGGCCTCCTGGACGCCGGCGAGACGTGCCACGCAAGCGGAGACGTTGGCGAAGGTGCAGGCGGCGCGGGCCAAGGCCGGCCGCGATGGCGGGCGTAAAGCCGCGGCCAAGAGCAAAGCGTAGCGGCGCACGAGAGGGCGGCGGAGGGCCAACGGGGATGAACTGCCCGCGCTGTGGCCGGCGAAAAAGGCTTGAATTATGAACACCCCCGAGCGCGGGACTGGCCATGCCCGCCGAATGCAGTGGCCCGGTAAATCATGGGAAAGCCAGATGGAAAACCTGTGGCAAGCCCGGGCCCCACTTCCCAGTGAAAGCTGGGCATGATGAATTGTCCGCGCTGTGGCCGGCGAATGCCGGCAGATGATGTGCTGGTGAGTTTGGAGGCGCAGGGGCGCACTGGCCCGCTGATGTGTGGGCGATGTTTCGCGGAACTCCCGGCTCGCGTGGCTGCAGAAATGAAACGGAAGGAGGTGATGAAATTGAATGGAGCCGCAGTAACATTCAAGGCAGTGATCACGGGGACGATGGTCAAGCTCGTTGACACCAAAGAGGAGGGCCGGGTCATCAGCACCGACCCCGAGTGCCGCACGAGCCTGGTGGCCGAGGATGGCAACCCGCACGAGCTCGCGGACCGGCTCGGTGCGCTACACGGCAAGCGCGTGCACGTGCAGATCGCACTGGAGCAGCCGGACCTGGGATTCGGGGAAGACGAGACGGCGCCGTCGCGGGCGATGGCGGAGCCGGCGACGGACGAGTAGCAGCAGCAATCGCGGCAACGGTGGAGGGCGGAATGCCCGGTCGCACTATCTACAGCAGCATCTGGGACGAGCCGTGGTTTCACGCATTCGGCCCCGATGGTAAGTTGCTGTTCCTCTATTTCGTGACCTCTCCCCTGGCGAACCCTTCGGGAATCTACAGCATATTGCCGGGACTCATCGCCGCGCACATCGGCCTGCGCGGGGTGCGCCTGGATCGCGCGCTCGATGCCATCCGGGAGCGATGTCTCTACGATGCCGACGACGGGGTGGTCTGGGTCAAGAACTTCTTGCGCGTGCAGGCGGGCGAAGTCAAGGCTGGATCGAAGTTCCTGATCTCGGCGCTCAACCATGCCCTGCGCGGGCCGCAGCGGTTTTTGCGCGACTTCCTCGAGCACAATCGGGACTTGCTTGGGGGCCTGTCGGCATACCCTACCGATACCCTATCGGTAGGCTATCGAGAGGGTATCGATGCCCCCGAGGGACTAGTCCCTCCCTCTGTCCCTCTCCCTCTCCCTCGCCCTCGCTCAGGCACAGACCCAGACTTAGGGAGGGAGGGAGCTGCGGTCGCGCCGCGCGTTTTGCGCGCCGCGCCGCCCACCACCCCCGACGACAAGCCTGTCCGGGCGTCATGGCCAGCGGAACGGGCGGCGTTGCAGGCGATCCCGGGCTATCCGCTCGATGAGGGCAGGGATCGCGAGCTTCTGGATTCGCTCGCGGAGCTTTATGGGCAGCTCGACCTGGCGCGGGAGATCCGGGCGCTGAAAGCATGGCTCGCCTCAAAAAACAAACTCCCCTTGCGCGGGCAGACCGGGCCTCGCTCGCGGGTGCGCAACTGGATGCGCAAGGCCGACGAGATCAATGCCGACCGAGGAGCACGAGATGGAGATCGAGGAAAGGGAGCAAGCTCAAACCTCATCCGCCGCGGAGATGGCCAGCGGGCCGCGGAATCGTGGGAGAGGCGGCGCGTTCAACGAGCGGCCCGAGCCGGCGCCGTGCCCCCACTGCGGGACGCGCCGGAGTCGCCGGCAGATCCCGCGGCCTGAGTTCATGCAGCCGCCGCTCGCGTTGGTGGTGTGGTGCGCCGGCTGCGGTTGCGAGCGCAAGCAGAGCGCCGAACGGGCGCGCTCGCAGGCCGCGGCGGAGAAACAGCGGTGCCTCGATCGCCTGTGGGCGCAGGCGCACGTGGATGCGCGCTTCGCCGCCGCGAGCCTCCAAAACTTCGAGGTCTGCCCGGGCAACCAGTTCGCCGCAGAGCGCTGCGCGGATCTGGCGATGAATTGGTCGCTCCATCTGGCGGACGGAATGGGGCTGCTGTTGGTCGGCGAGAACGGGTGCGGGAAAACCCACCTCGCGGCCGCCACGGTACGGGGATTGACGCGGGACGGCGTTGTCTGCCTGTTCCTCAGCCTGCCCGATTACCTGGAGGCGCTGCGCGAGTCCTACCGCATCGAGCGGGCGGGCGGGATCGCGGTCGGCGACATTCAGCAGGCGGCGGGATCGGTGAGTCTGCTGGCGCTCGACGACCTGGGCGCCGAGCGATTGCCGGATGACGAGCGCGGGGATTGGGCGCGCGACCGGCTCTACGCGCTGGTTGATCGTCGGTATCGGCGCAAGCTGCCGATCCTGGCGACCAGCAACTGCAGCGAGCAGCAGCTTGAGCAGCGGCTGGGCGCGCGGATCATGCGGCGACTGCTGGAGGCGACGGAGGTCGCGCCCATCACCGCCGGCAATTACGCGGAGTGGGGCGGGCGGAGAGAGCGATGACGAGGAGCGACAAGCCGCCGGCGGAAATCGAACAACCCATCGCCGCGGCCGGCACTTTCGCGCTGCAGCAGAACCTCGACCAGGCCGATGTCTACCTGGGACTGATCGAGGGCGCGCCGGATAGCGACTGCCTGCGCAATCTCCTGTGGGCCGCGGGCATGCAGATCCCGATTCTGATCGTGACATCGGCGACTAATCCGGCGCCGGCATGGGTTCTGGCGATGGCGGATTATCGCCTATTCACCGGCCCGGGCGTATGCCTGGAGGTCGCGGCGCAACATGCGACGCGTTGGGCCGACAGGTTGGTTCAACGGCGGCCGTGGGCAGCGAAAGCGAGGAGGAACTGATGGGCGCATTCGATGGACTCAAGATCGGCAGCCGGCTGATCCTGACCCGCAATGCGGGAGACTTCGCCAAAGCCGGCGATGAGGTCGAGGTCGTGGCGATGCTGCAACCGGGCGACTGCGAGGGGGCGATTCGCGTGCGCAATGATGGGATTCGAGTCCAGCGGGTTGATGGCGCGGATGACCGCGAGGTGGAGTTCGTCTGGGAATGCGGGCGCAGATATTTTGAGTGAGCGGAGGGGGAACTGATGGCTGCGCGGGTTGAGGATTTGGAGATCGTGGATCGCGAAGGCCTCGCCTATTTCCAATTTCGCTGGAGCGGCTCGAGCGAGGAGTGGCGGGCGGCGTTGCATGAGATCAAGCAGCGCCTGGAACCCGGGCTGGAGCGCGAGTTTGACGAAGTGAGCAAATTGTGGCGGGTGTCGTGCGCGTGCGAATCGGTCCTGGCCGAGATCTTCCCCAACTTCGCGGGGGCGGCCGATGGCATCCGCAGCCAGATGAGCATGTTTGGAGAATTGGCCTGAATGCCAACAACGAGAGCCACAGGAGGCGACCGAATGAGCGATCCTTCGACTGCGATCAAGACCGATGAGACGACGATCACCTATGTCGAGGCGCGGAGCCTGCACGAATCGCCCACCAACCCGCGCCGGCACTTCGACAACCAGGGGCTCGAGGAGCTCGCGGCCAGTATCCGCGAGCAGGGGATCATCAACCCGCTGCTGGTGCGGCAGATCCCCGATGAGGCCCGCGATCGGGGGAAAGGGAAACGCGGCCTGGGGCCGATGTACGAGGTCATCTGCGGCGCCCGGCGCCTACGGGCGGCGCGCGCGGTGGGCCAGGAACACATCCCGGTCGTGGTGCGCGACCTCAGCGATGCCCGGGCGCTGGAGATCCAGGTCGTCGAGAATCTTCAGCGCGAGGACGTCCATCCGCTCGATGAGGCCCAGGGCTTCGGGGCACTGATGCAAACCTGCCGCTACGACGTCGCGGCGGTGGCGGCGAAGGTCGGCCGCTCGCAGTCCTACGTCTATCAGCGGCTGAAGCTCGGCGAACTGATCGGGCCCGCGCAGAAGGCGCTGTGGGAGGAGAAGATCACCGCGGCCCACGCGATCCTGATCGCGCGCCTGCAGCCGAAGGAACAGGCCGAGGCGCTCAAGCACGCGCTACGCGCCGATTGGCAGGGAATCCGCTACGTGAGCGCGGCCGAGCTCGACCGCTGGATTCGCAATGAGATCCTACTCGACCTGCCCGCGGCGCCATTCCGCGAGGCCGATGCGCCGGACCTGGTGGCCAGCGCCCCGCTTTGCAAAGATTGCAAAAGGCGGACTGGCTACGCCCCGGCCTTGTGGCCCGAACTCGCCAAGCGCGACCTGTGCACCGACCGCGCGTGTTACCGCGCGAAGACCACCGCCTTCATCGAGGGCGCCATCGCCGGCGCCAAGGCGAAAGGCGAGCCGCTGCTGCGGCTGGATGCTGGTTATAGCGGCGGGCGGGATAAAAGCGCGATCTGCGGCTGCGATTACCGCGAGATCGGGCGCAACGAGAAATGCTGCGAGGCCGCGGTCAAGGGCATCATGGTCGCGGATTCGGAGAAGCCCGGGCAGACCCTCACCGTCTGCCCGCGGTCTAGCAAGTGCAAGCAGCATTGGGGATCATATTCATTGGTGCGTTCGCCCTCCGAGATCGCCAGGGAGAAGCAGCGCAAGGCGGCGGGCCGCGCCGCCGCGCACGCCGGGCAACTGGTGCTGGCAAAGATTATGGAGCAGGCGCGACCGCAGCCCTTCTCCGCGCCGGCGATGCGGTTGCTCTATGGGAGCCAGGCGCAACGGTTGGATCACAATATCGCCAAGCGCATGTGCGATCAGCTCGGGCTGAAACCCGGAAAGAACAACTGGGGCGGGATAGATTACCGCGGCGCCCTGGCGGCGCGATTCGACCAGGCGCCCGCCAAGGAGATCGCTACGGCCGCGGTGGAGCTCGCGCTGGAAATGGACTTGGCGAATAGCCTCAACGCCCACCAGTGCGACGGCAAGCACGACCATTTGCGCGCGCAGGGCTTGATCTGGGGCGTGGATGTCGCCGCCATCGAGCGCCAGGTGGCGGCGGAGGAGAAGGCGCGCGTTGATGCGGCGGCGGCGCGGGAGAAAGCCAAGTCCGCCCGGGATAAGGCGGTAAAGAAGGCGACCCCCGCCGCGGCGAGGGCTGCCGCCAAAGCGAAGGCGGGGAAACTAGCGCTGAAAGCCAAAGGCGCGAAGAAACCCAAGCAAGCAAAGGAGGGTTGAATGCCGGCGGATATGATGAAGTTGAGTGCCGAGGAGTTGGTGGATTTGGCGCTGGCGGCGCAAGCGCGCGAAAAGGCTCTGCGTGAAGCGCAGACCGCGCTGGCCGCCGCCGAGGCCGCGTTGGCGAACGCGCTGGAGGCGCGGGCAGAAAACCGCGAGGAGATACGCAAACTCCGCGCCGAGATCGCGGGCTGGCAGGAAATCATCCGCCCCAAGCGCCGGCGGCGGGCGAAGGCGGAATGATGAGAAAGCAACTGCGGCGACCGATTCCCGAAGCGTATCGTAACACCCCGGTTCCGGCGCATAGGAGCCGGGATGAAATCGAGCAACATCTGCTGCGATATGGCGCGACGGCCGTCGCCTGGCAAAGCATCCGCGCCGCCGATCAAGCAGTCCTGGCGCTGCGCTTCCGCCGCGGTGATCGCGTGTATCGGTTTCAGGTCAACCTCGGCGAGCAACCGCAGGACGAGCGCCAGCGCATGCGCGCCCTTTACTGGGGGCTGAAGGCGATGCTGGAGCAGGCCGAGTTCGGCATCCTGAAGTTCGAGGACGTTTTCCTCGCCTACTCCGAGTTGGCGCTTCCGGGCGGCAGGACTGCCACGGTGGGCGAGTTGATCGAGCATCAAGTCGCGCAGGGAAAGCCGCCGGATTTGACCGCAGCACTGCGGGCCTTGCCTGCGCGAACGGGAACCGAGACCGGGGATAGGCCGGGCACATGAAAGATGAGGAGATGATAGCGGTCGGCATGCCGGTGGACATGCTCGCGCGGCCAAGCGTTCCTTCGGTGCGCCGTCGCTGCTGGCGGTGCGGGGTCCGGACGTGGGTCTCAGCCCGTCTGGCCCGAGAGGCGACTTCCATCGAGTGCGTCCCCTGCGCAAGGCGCGCCGGCCATATTGTAGGCGCCAATATCGCCGGCGTGACGCGGGACGAACTACACAAACTCGGATACACGGATGACCAGATCGAGGCTGCGCGAAGCAACATGCTGCGGGCGCTGAGGATTCCCGAGGGGAAAGCATGATGAGGACTATGGGCGTAGATTTGGGCAATCCGGGCGGGCTGGTCATCCTCAGCGATGATGCGCCAGGCAAGCCGCACATGATCTGTGCGGGCTCGTGGGCGAGGACCACCGGCCTGCAACTCCAGCGACTCATCGTCGCATTGGGCCGAGACCACCACGTTGACCTAGTGGCCACCGAGCGGCCAGGCCAGTGGGGCCGGCGGACGATCGGCATGTCGCAGCGCGGCAAACAGGAGCTGGTGCGCGCTGCCTGTGAGGCGCTGCAAGTGCCGCTGGTGGATTATCAGCCAAAGGAAATCAAGAAGGCGGTCACCGGGCGTGGCGGCGCCTCGAAACTCGCGGTAGAGCGATGCATGCGATTCGCGGTAGAGGTGGACAACCCCCGCGAGCCGATTACCGAGCACATCTGGGATGCGGCAGCGGTGGCCCTTGTCGCCCTAAATCGGGAACGCACACGGCGCAAATTAACGGCGGCTTTAAAGCCAAGGAACGGGAACCCATGACGAGTGCGGAGGGCGGTTCTGTGACTGAGAAACCGGTGGCGCCCGAACCGACCGGCATCGCGCTGGAGATTGAGGCGATTCAGTCGCTGATCACCGATCTCGAACGGATGGTCTCGATGTGGCAGCATGACCGATTGGACCTCGGCGGGTGGGGCAGCCAAAGCCACGAGTGGAATCGGCGGCGCACGGAATGGTGCCGGCGGATCGCCGCCTGCGAGGACCAGTCCCTCGCACACCGCAACGCGCACTTGGCGCTGTCGCATCTGTTCGATGCCTGGCAGCGGATTCACAACCGGATCAGCGCCGGCCGCGCCCCGGACCTCAGCGGCCTCGAGGAGGCGAAGCGGCGGCTGGCGGTGGCGGAGCAAGCACATGGGCGACGCGCCAAGTGAGGTTCTCACCGACGGCAGGCACCTGGTATGCAGCGACGCGGATCGCCTGCATTCATTCGCCGCAAGCATCGGCTTGCGCCGCCGATGGTTTCAGGCGGGCCGATGCCCGCACTATGATTTGACGACGCCGCGGGCTGTCCGGCGCGCCATCGCCGCCGGCGCGCGGCTGATGGAGACGCGCGACTTGGTGCGGGCGCTGAAGGCCAGGGAGAAAACATGATATGGAGGCACGAGCAATGAGCAGATGGAGATTCTGGTGCCTGAAGATGCGCATCCTCTTCAAGCTGTGGAAGTTCAATACGAAGGTTGGAATCTACCTGTGGCTGCAGCGCCGGTGGAACCGCGAGCCGCATTTACGCCGCCTGCGCAAGCTCGCGCGGATTCCGCTTCGCTATCACCTGATGGCATTCCGCAGTCATCTCCGCTATCGCCTGCTGATGGCGTTGTGGCGCCTGCGGAGGCCGCTACTGCTGTTTGACGATCGCATCTGGTGGGCGATGGCGTTGACGGAGTCGGTCGAATATCGCGGGAGGGCCTGGTCCGCCGGCGCCTTCATCACCCTGGATGATCGGGTGATCGTCTCGCATAGGCGGGGGCGCATGGAGCGAATGGCGCAGGATCACGGCTTTCGCCTGGTGCATCTATCGGCGTTGCCGCCGCGCTACATTCTGTGGGAGGACTGGGTCTCGCCGGCGATGCGCTGAGGCCCATCGTAGCGTGAGAGGAGACGCCAGTCATGCCGCCGCAACCGCCATATATCGAGCTAGCCTGCAAAATGCTCGGCCGTAACACCGAACCCGACGAAGAGCAAATGCTGTTCGAGGTGCAGGGCCTGCTGGCCCGGGCCGGGCATAGCCTAGGCCTTGATCGTCGCAGCGCAGGCGTGATCGCCGTGGCGCTGGTGCTTTTCCGGGATCTCCGGAGGGATGCCCGATGAAGATTGTTGACATCAGAATTGAGCGGGGCGGATTGACCCGGATATTGGCCGCGCATGGCTCCGAGAAGCGCAGTGCCGGCTACATCGCCTTACAGGGAGACACCGGATGGCCGGCGACTGGTCTCATCCACGCGAATGAGGGGTGCGAGGGATTGCGGTGGCAAGCCGAGGCAGTCGCGGTGCCACTACCATCGGGCGGAATCAGGCGCTCGATATATCAGCTAGGGCCGGGGGAACTGAAGGAGTTGCTAGATATGGGCTTTTCTCTGTGCCACCAATGTTATGCGCCGGCGCCGGAGATAGGGCGATGATCGATGCGGAGAAGGATCATCCGATGCTAACTATGCCCGAAGCCGAGAAATGCATTCTGATGCTAGCGGTCGGACAGGATGGCGAGTTCACCGAGAACGATGCGATAACGGTCTGCCGGTGGGCAGAGTCGGTACTCCGCGAGGGGACCCTTGAGCAGCGGCGCATGTTGCAGGCGGTCCTTACGGGCCGCGATGCTCTGCGGGTCAGGGATGGCGGCGTTGACTTCCGGGAGTTGCCGCCGGAGATAGAGCGATGTTGGCGCTGAGCATCAAGCAGCCCTGGGCCGATGCGCTGGTCGGCGGCAGGAAGTCCATCGAGATTCGCGGATGGCGACCGCCGCGCCATGCCATTGGCCAGACGATCGCGATTCACGCCGGTAAGCTGCCAGATCGCCATGCGCCCCTACGCATCATGCGGCTACGAACTCGTGAGGCGACCGTGCCGGCGCATGAGCGCTGCGGCGGGGTCATCGGCGTGGCCCGGTTGATCGAGGCGCGAACCTATGCAGCTTATTCCGAATGGCTGAGGGATCTGGCGCTGCACCTGAACGAGCCGGAGTGGTTTGAGGTGGGTCTGGTGGGCTGGGTATTCGATGGGCAGATCGGTTTCGAGCGGGCCATTCCCTCCCGCGGGCAGCTTGGACTCTTTGATCTACCGCTCGATATCGAGGCGGCGGTGCGGAATCTGATGATGGAGAAGGGGTAGAAATGTCGGAGGCGACCAAGCGCGCAGCCGCCGATTGTGGTATAATTCTCGCGTGGCCGCCTGCGGTGCTTGGGATCCCGGGCGGCTTTATGCGTTCTGGGGGCTGAAGGAACTGTCCTAGAATGACCGACGCCACAGGCGAATGGCCGGTGTGGCCGATTGACCGGCTGCTCTCGAATCCCCGCAACTATCGCCAGCACCCCGAACCTCAACTCGCGGCGCTACGCGCGAACCTCGCCCGTCATGGGCAACAGAAGCCCGTCGTGATTCAAAGCGATGGCACCATCATCGCCGGCCACGCCTTGGTTGCAGCAGCGCGGGGATTGGGTTGGGAGGCAATCGGCGTGCATATCTACGACGGCAGCGATCCCGATGCATTCCTGGTAGATGACAATGAGTCGGCGCGCCTCGCGGTTGATGATGACCAGGCCTTGGCTGTTCTGCTGCGAGAGCGGCTCGAGGTCGGCACTCTCGATTCCACCGGATGGAATGAGGATGAGGTGCGCGAGCTGCTCGACCGCATCAAGGCCGAGCAGCATGAAATCCGGTGTGAAGATCCGGGGCCGGGCGAGGCGCCGGAGAATCCGATCACGCGCCCGGGCGATCTGTGGCTGCTGGGCGGGCACCGCTTGCTCTGCGGCGACTGCACCGCGCCTGAGAACTGGGACCGGCTGATGGGTACAGAGATTGCCCAGGCCGTGGTCACCGATCCGCCCTATGCCGTCTCCTACTGCGGCGGGCGCGCCGCCCAGGAAGAGCGCATCGCCAAGGCGCGCAGGGGTGTGGATCAGCCCAGCGATGCCTACTGGGACGAACTGACGCCCGCCCTCTACCTGGAACTGCTCAAGGCCTCGCTGGGCCATGCCTATCGGTGGTCGGATGATAAGGCGCCGCTATACCTCTGGTTCGCTTCGGCCCGCATCCGCCAGGTGATCGAGGCGCTGATCGCCACCGGTTACGAGGAACGCAACCTCATCGTGTGGGTGAAGAACATTGGGGCTGGGGCGCTCTTTGCCCAGTACAAACATCGGTACGAGCCGCAGTTCTACGCCTTCAAGCATGGCCATGCGCCGCGCTGGTACGGGCCCACCAACGAGACGACCGTTTGGGAGCATGACAAGCCCGCCCGCAATGAACTCCACCCGACGATGAAGCCGGTGGCGTTGATCGAGCGGGCGATCCGCAACAGCACCGACGTCGGGGACTTGGTGCTGGACCCGTTCCTCGGCTCCGGCACCGCGATCATCGCGGCCGAATCCCTCAGCCGTCGCTGCTATGGGTTCGATTTGGATGCCGGCTACTGCGATGTGATCATTCGCCGTTGGCAGACCATGACCGGACAGCAAGCCCACCATGCTGAGACAGGTCGGGCTTTCGACGACTGCGCGTCTGCCGTGCTTCCAGCGCCCGGCGAAGGGCAGGATGTGGCAGAAAATGACCGAAATCCCCAATTTGCCAGACCGGCAAGCGTTGGCCAGGCGCATGTGTCGACAGCGATAGGGGCGGCTGATGTCTGATGAGGCGGCGACACCGAGCACACGGAGCCCGCGTGGTCGCAAGCGCGCCGAGTTGCTCGCGGAAGTGGATGAGCGGCGCAGGCGGGTGTGGATGCTTGCGTTGGTGCGCAAGCTGACCGTCCGCGAGATCGCCCAGGTCGTCGGGGTCGGCAGGCGCACGATAGGCCGCGATCTGGTTGCGGTGCGCAAGCGAGTGCACGAGCACCTGCGCAAGGCGGGCCAACTCGAGGAGGCGGTGCTCGAGGCGGGCGCCGAGATCCGCGAGACGACCAATGCCATCTCGCGCCAAGCCTGGGCCGATCTGATGGAAGCGCCCAAGGGATCGCCAGCGCGAGGCCGGTTTCTGCGGGTGATCCTGGCCGCGCTCGTGGAACAAACCAAACTGATGCAGTCGCTCGGCATCGTGAAGCGTGTGCCGGAGGAGGTGCTGATTGCCGACATCGGAGTTGAACGCGATCTCCAGCAGCTCAGCGATGAAGAGGCTGCCGTCGCCATTGACTTCCTGGCTCAAATACGAGCCGGGGCTCTCCCGGTGCTTGGACCGGCTGGTGGCGAAGCGGACGAACCCGCGCCCCTGGATCGAGGCGAACCTGTGGATTCGGACTAAGGATCGCCGCGTCATCCCGTTCCTGCTCAATGCGGTGCAGGCGGATTATTATGGTCGCCGCAGCAGATGGGACATGATCCTCAAGGCGCGCCAACTCGGGTTCACCACGCTGTTCTGCGCGCTGTTTTTTGGCGACTGCCTAGTGCGCCCCAATACCACCTCCGTCATCGTCGCCCATGACATTGATTCGAGCGAGAAGACCTTCCACAAGGTGCAGCTCTTCTGGGAGCGCCTGCCGGCGGCGGCGCGGGCGCTGGCGGGCAAGCCGCGATTCTCCAACCGCCGCGAGTTTCTGTGGCCCGATATCAACAGCCACTTCTACGTCGGCACCGCCGGCGCGCTGACCTTCGGCCGCGGGCAGACGATCAACAACCTGCACTGCTCGGAGTTCGCGTTCTGGCCGAAACCGCAGGAGGCGCTCGCCGCCCTGACCGAGGCGGTGCCGGCGGATGGGCGCATCATCATCGAGAGCACGGCCAATGGCGTCGGCAATTATTTTCACGATCTATGGATCGAGGCCAAGGAGGGAAGCAACCGCTACCGCCCGAACTTCTATCGCTGGTGGCAGGACCCGACCTACATGCTCGCGTTGGATGCGGGCGAGGAGGAGACGCTGCGCGCGCAGCTCGCGAGCGACGAGTGCGACGCGATGGCGGGGCACGGCCTCTCTCTGGCGCAGATCAAGTGGCGCCGGGACAAACAGCGCGGCCTGGGGCTGCGCTTCAAGCAGGAATACCCGGAGAATGATGTGGACTGCTTCCTCGCCACTGGTCGCGGATGCTTCGATACCGAGCGCCTGCGCCAGGCCGCGGCGCGGATCGCGGCTGCGCCGGCGCCGATGCGCGTGGATGTGCTGCAGTCCAAAACGGGGAATGTAGCGATAGCGCCCGGGCAGTTGATGGTATGGCACAAGCCGGTCGTCTCGCGCGTTTATGTCATCGGAGCGGACGTCGGGGAGGGACTGGCCGGCGGCGATGCATCTGCTGCTTGCGTGATTGATCGCCAGACCGGAGCGCAGGTCGCGGAGCTGCATGGTCGCATCACACCCGAGCGTTTCGCGCAGCAGCTCAGCCTGCTCGGGCGCTGGTACAACAATGCGATGATCGGGGTCGAGCGCAACAACCACGGCCACTCGACGCTCAACACGCTGCGCAACGTCTGCCGCTACCCGCGGCTCTACTACCACGTGCGCTACGACCACATGGCCAAGGCGCAGCCGACGCTTGGCTGGCCGACCGACCAGGCGACGAAGCCGATCCTGGTGGATGACCTGGCGGCCGCGATTGCGCAGCAGGCGCTGATCATCAACTCGGCGGGGTTGGTGGACGAGTGCATGACCTTCGTCACCACCGACAGCGGGGGGCAGGAGGCGGTGGAAAGCAAGTTCGACGACCGGGTGATCGCCGCCGGCATCGCCTGGCAGGTGCGCAAGCGCGCGGCCCCGAAGCCCATCGCCAAGCGCCCGGCGGGATGGTGAGGGTATGGCCCAGCAGTGCCACTGGGATAACCTGGTGGCCAGGATCTATGCGTATGGGCAGCAGGTGGGCGGCTTCGGCTCGGTGACGCTGAAGGTGCAGTACCATGAGGGCCTGCCGGTGCGGCTGGAAGTGCTTGAGCGTAACGAGGCTTGCCGGCTGGACATCGCACCATCGTTGCCAGCGAAGCCCGCGCCGGTTATAATTCCCAGCGGGCGCGGCGACGCCCGCACAACCGAATAGCTGACCGCTGACATCACACAGACTTGAGGCGGCTCATTCCGAGCAATCGGAGCGAGCCGCCTTTTGCATTTCTGCAGCGCGAGACCAAAGGAGCCGACCATGCCGATTGACTTCCGAGCCTACCCGCCCGCCGACCATGTTCTGCGGGTCAAGGATTATGAGCGGTACGAGAAGTTGTTCCTGGGCCAGCACCGCGAGCTCTATGCGCCGGGTGTGCCCGGCAAGTTCCAACTCCGGCGCTACATCGTCGCCAACTTCGCGGGCGTGATCTCGCGGCTCTCGGCGGATCTATTGTTTGGCGAGCAGCCGGATTTTCTCATGCCCGAGGATGTCCAGGGGGCGCAGGAAGCGCTCGATAACCTGATCGCGCGCAATAACCTGCACACCACGAACTACGAGTCGGCGCTGGCCAATTCATTTCGGGGCGACGCGGTCTACAAGGTGCGGTGGGGCAAACGGACTCCGCAATCGGAGCAGCCCGAGGCGATTATCGAGGAAATCCCGCCCACCATCTATTTCCCGGAACTCAGCGAGGATGACGTGCGCCAGGTCCTGCGAGTGACTCTGGCCTGGCCGAAGACCGACCCACTGGATCGACAGAAGCGTTACCTGCGGATCGAGGAGCATGAACCGGGTCTGATCCGCAATCGGCTCCTGCGGCTCGGCGGTGGCGGCGATGAATTGCCGCTCGAAACCCTGGAGGCCTACAAGGACTTGGAGCCGGAAGTCGAGACCGGCCTCGACCACATCCCCATCTTTCATGTCCCCAACTTCGTGTACGGGTCGCGCTACTGGGGGGTGAGCGATTACAAGGACCTCGAGCCGCTGTTCGAGGCGCTGGATGAGCGGCTGTCGCAGACCGATGAGGTGATGACCAAGCACGTGGCGCCCAAGCTGGTGCTGCCGCCGCGGTTCATCAACGAGGACGGGACGGTGAACTTAAGCGAGCTGGAGGTCGTGCAGCTTGAAGCGGGCGAGCAGGCGCCGACCTACGTGACGTGGGATGCGCATTTGTCGGCGGCGCAGGCGCACACCGACCGCCTGATTGACCTGATCTTCATCATGTCGGAGACCGCGCCGGTAGCCTTCGGGCTGGAAAAATACGGCACCGCCCAATCGGGCACGGCCCTGCGGCTGCGACTGCTGCGGACGCTGGCGAAGATCAACCGCAAGCGCCTGTACTACGACCGCGCGCTCAAGGCTGCGCTCCTGTGCGCGCAGCAGCTCGAGGTCATTCACGGCGGCGCTGCGTACGAGCCGGCCGAGCCGACGATCCAGTGGGCGGACGGGCTGCCGGAGGATCTCACGGAGATGGTGCAGACTGAGATGCAGCGGTTGGCAGCCGGCAACACGAGCATCGAATCGAGCGTGCGGCGTCTCGATGGTCCCGATGCGGTTGAAGCCGAGATGGGGCGAATTGCCGAAGAGACCGGGCAGGCGGTGGCGCTCACCGGAGCGCCAGGTGCTGGGCGTGGACAGGCACCGCAGCCCTCCCAGGGAGCGGCGGAAGGGACGCCAGCTCAGGGCAGCCCTGGCGGCCGAGGCATAGAGGTTGATCAAACACCGCGGTGAGCAAGGTCTTCCATAGCCGAGTCTATGGGGCGATGACCAAACGCCGGCGGCGCCAACTCGGGCTCAAGCAATTCAATCGCGAGCAGATCTGGCAGTGCATGGCCGCGGAAGAAGGGCGGATCATCGCGGCTGCGGGTTGGCGGCCGGCGCCGTGGTGGCGCTGGCCCATCGCCCGCCTACTAGCGATGATGTGCGGCTTGCAGATGCTATGGCGAACGTTATGGCGGATGCTATATCGCCGGCATAGGGACTGAGCCATGCCGACTCTGATCGCCCGCCGCAAGGTCCTGGAGTTCCAGCGCGTCTTCGATGGTCCACTCGATTCGCTGGCCGCCCTCTATCGCAGAGCGATGGCCGACGCCCTGGATATCCTTGGCAACGCTGCCGCGAGTTTGGCGCAGCGCCGGCGCGCGCTCGCGCAGTTGCGCCAATATAACCTCATACTGACCGATCTACGCGATGAGGCCGCGCTCTGGCTGCAGACCAATCTGCCGGCCGCCTATCGCCTCGGCATGAACTTCGCGGATCAGGGCTTGCGGAATATCACGCGCGCCGGCATCAACCTGGGGCGCCCGAGGTATGAGGTGTTCGCCCAGGTGCACCAGCAGGCGGTGGCGGCGGTGACCGAGGAGCTGTTGCGCACGATGGATTATGCCATCGCGCAGATCGGCCGGCGAGTGGGGGATGTGTTCCGGCGAGTTGGCATGGAGGAGGTCGCCAAAGGCGTGGCCGAGGGCAAGGCGCGCATCGAGGTGAGCAAACAGATCAAGCAGCGGCTGCTCGCGGAGGGGCGGCCGTTCTTCGTGGACCGGCGCGGCCACAAATGGGATCTCGACCGCTACACCGAGATGGTGGCACGCACCACCACGCGCGAGACGATGACCCAGGGGACCATGAACCGACTTCGCGAGCATGGCCTCGACCTGATGATGGTTGATTCGCACGGGGCCCAGGATTTCTGCCGCTACTATGAGGGCATGGTCGTCTCGATCTCAGGGACCAGTCCGAACTATCCGCCGGTGAGTTCACTGCCGGGGATGGTGCAGGGCAACCACATCATTTTTCACCCCAACTGCCGGCACGTACTGACGCCTTTCGTTGAACAGTTGGCTAGCCCGGAGGAAATAAAGGCGGGAACCTCGACCGATCCCACAATATGGGGCCGCACGCCGGCGAAAATGCAACAGCGGTTCCGGCGCGACTTCCCCGAGCGCGCCCGGGCGGAGGGCAAGCGGCTGCGGCAGCAGGCGACCTCGCACCATCGCCAGGCCGAACGGCGACTAGCCCGCGCAGCGCGGTAAGAAGGCTGATCGCAGGGGGCTTGACATGGTGCTGCCGCCGGACTATACTGCATTCGGATGTGATAATCGAATAGACCAAGGGCCGCGGTGACTCGCGACCCGGTCCGCTGACATCACACAGACTGAGGCGGGCTTCTCTGGATTCCGAGAGATCGGGGTCTGGGGGAGCCCGCCTTTTTGTTGGCCGGAGAGGGAACGGATGTCGTCGCAACTGGGCGAGCTAACACTGCAGCTAAGGATCAGCGATCCGCAGCCACAGGCGCGAGGATAAGCGTGCCGGTGCACCAGGTTGCAGGCGGCTGGAAGTGGGGTGGCCACGGCAAGGTCTACCCGACCGAGGCTCAGGCCGAGGAACAGGGACGCGCGGCATTCGCCTCGGGATATCGCGGCAAGGGCGCCCCGCGGCGTAGGGCGACTCGGCGATTCAAGGCTGGCCGAAAGCCGGGGAGATGATAGCAGATGGCCACAATCGAGATTGAGAATACCATCAAGGAAACTCTATCCACATCGGATTGAGGCAATCATGCGCATCAACAACAGCCGGGTCGTGGATTTGCCGATGGACGAGGAGGCTCAGCGGGCGACGGTCGCCGCCCTCGCCGGCGCGGATGACAAGCTGGTGTCCGAAGCCTATTGCCACGCGCCCGAGAGCGGCACCCCGGATGATTTCCTGGGGTTGCACCATGAGGTCCTCGATGGCGACCTGGTGGTCAACCGGGACGCGCTCTATTCCTGCATCCAGGGGGTGCGCGAGGATGGATCCCAGCAGCCGGCGGCGGCGCCAGCTTATGCCAGCAGCGGCCCAACCGCTTATGCGGCTTTGGGGCGGTTGCCGCGAGCCGCTCGCATTGGGGCTTTGGAACACATTCAGCGCCACATGAAGGCGCTTCGGGATACATAAACAGACGCTGCGGGGAGCGGTTAATCCCCGCGAGACGGCGACGGCCGGTAAACCACGGGAGGAGATCAGGATCATGGCCGAGACACCAGAGCAAATCGAAGCAGCGCGCAAGGCGCAGGAAGCCACGGATGAGGCCAAACGAAAAGCCGAGGACGACGAGGCGAAACGCAAGGCCGACGCGGAGGCCGCAGCGAGCGCCGCAGGCAAGGGCACTTTCAAGGTCAGTCTGACCGAGGCCCAGCGCAAGGCGGTACTCGATGGCCAGCCACTTGACTTGGCCGAGGAGCAGTACACGGCTGGCGTGCGCAGCCAGATCGGGGCGCTCAAATCCCGCGCGACAAGCGCCGAGCGCAAGCTCTCAGAGATCGCCACCGCGACGGAAGCGGCGGAGCGGAAGGCCCTCGCGGAGCAGGAGAAGTTCAAGGAACTTTACGAGCGCGAGAAGGCGGCCAGCGAGAAGTTGACGGCGGCCCGGCAGACCGATCTCGTGCGCGCCGAGTTTCTGCTGGCGGCGACAAAGGCGAATGTGGTGGACCCCGCCGGCGCGTTCCTCCTGGCCAAGGCCATGCCCATCTTCGCAGAGACCATCAAGGTCGGCGAAGAGGGCGCGGTCAGCGGGATTGACGATGTCCTCAAATCCCTGGTGGAGCAAAAGCCATATCTGATCGCCTCGGGACAGCAGCGGGTGACGCCGATCGGCGGGCCCACGAATCCGAATCGGGGTCAGCCGCCCGTCGCGCCCAAAGATCTGGCCGAGGCCGGCAATGAACTCGAACGACGATTGCGACAAGGCCTCGGCTGAGACGGCGATTCGCCGAGGAGGATAGATAAATGCCAGCCACATTGACCACGCTGGCCGAGTTGATTGTGCAGTTGTACGCCGGGCCGTGGGTCGATGCCCTGACCAAGAACACCTTCCTGCTGACCCGCCTGCAGGAGCGGGGGAAGGTGATCACCGGCAAGGGCGCCGCCATTCGTTGGCCCGTGCGCTATGCCGGGAACAGCGCGGTCGGCTCCTATGCTGATGGCGGCGCTGCCGCCGGTTCCGGGCAGCAGGCGGCCAAGCAGGCCGTCCTCGCCTGGAAATACAACCGCGCCGAGGTCTCCGTGACCGGGCCGTCGCTGGCGGCGGGCGCCGCCGGAGGGATGGTCATAGACCCCTTGCGGTTCGAGCTTGATAATGGGCTGCTCGATATGCGCGACTCCATCAACACGCAGATCATGAGCGCAGGTACGGGCAACTCCAGCCTGGACATCACCGGCCTATACGCTGCACTGGCCGACAGTGGCACCTATGCCGGTCTCCCCCGCGACACCTACACCTGGTGGAAAGCCTACGTGAGCGCGAACGGCGGGACGCCGCGTGGTTTGAGCGAGGCGCTGATGCGGACGGTCGCGCAGACGGTCGCTGATCGGGGCGGCAAGCTGACGGCAGTCTATACCGGTTCCGCACAGTGGTACGCCTATGGCGATCTACTGCGGTCGGAGCGCCGCCAACAAAATCCCACCAGCTTGACCGGCGGCTACCAGGCTTTGGATTTCGAGGGCGTGCCGCTGATCAAGGTGCCGGGCTACACCGCCGGCCGCATGGACTTCATTGACGAGGATCTGTGGGAATATCAGATCCTGCCGGTGACAGATGCGACGCAGCAGGCAGTGACGGGCCTGCGCAATGTCGTCGCGGTGCCGGGCGTGCCGGGCTTCGGGATCCTGGTGCTGGGCGCGACCAAGGACAGCGCCGATTTCTGGATCATCCACTATAGCCAGCTCGTCTGCCGGAACCCCTATCGCATGGGCGTTCTCAAGGACCTGGCCTAGTCATCGGAGGCTGTCGCGGCGGCTGCGCCGCGTTGGCCCGATGCTACTAGGAAAGCGAGGAATGCTGACATGGCCATAAGCGATGAGCAAATTGCGCTGATCTACCGGATGTGTCCGGTGGCCGCGGCGATTAACTTGGGCGCGCTCATCCGGGTTGCCGAGCAGACGGGGGATAAGGGCCCCCAGGGCGACCCGGGTGCAGCCGGAGCGGCCGGCGCCCAGGGTGCAGCCGGAGCGGCCGGCGCCCAGGGTGATCCCGGAGGACCCCAAGGCGATTCGGGTCCCCAGGGTGCGGCTGGTGCGGCTGGGGCGCAGGGCGATGCAGGGGCTGCCGGAGCTCAGGGAGCTGCTGGCGGCGAAGGCGCTCAAGGTGCCGCGGGCGCTGCCGGTGCCCAAGGGGCCGAAGGCGCGCAGGGCGATGCCGGAGCGCAGGGCGATGAGGGTGCGCAAGGCGCTGCTGGTGCCCAAGGCGCTGAGGGTCCGCAGGGCCCGCAGGGCCCGCAGGGTTAGCCTGGCGGCTAGGCCCATTGACTGACGGTTGATTGCGTGGGGCCGGACCGCGCTTCTTTGCACCGGCCCCACGCCTGGACAATCATAGCCGAGCAGGAGGAAGAGCATGCCGAAGGATGACAAAACAGCGGACGGCATCGTGCAGGACGTTGATCTACGCGATGCAAAGGGCGGCACCGAGATCGCGCCCGCATCCATAGCCGTAGCCGCGGGCAGACAGAATGAGGCGCCGGCGGGCGGATCGCTGACGCGGATGATGGCCTTGCCCGAGCCGCAGCGCACCGAGGCATTGGAGCGCGCGGTGCAGGCGGGACTGGTGTTCAACCTTCGCAGCCGGACGGGCAAAGCCGAGCGCGTGCTGTATGGCGACTTCGCGCTCGAGGTCCCGCCCGATGCAGTAGGCAAGCCGTTCACTGCCGGGCATGCGATCCACTTGCTGTGGACTGCCCCGAAGCTGGTGGAGGAAGTCGAGGGCTAAGCCGTGGCGATCGATCCGATTGATGCCACAATAGCCGGGGCGACCGCCAACTCCTACGTAACGCTGGCCGAGGCCGAGACCTACTTTGCAACGCGGCTGAATATCGCGGCATGGAGCGCGGCGGTCGAAGCCAACAAGCAGAAGGCGCTGCTGACGGCATGTCGGCGCATCGAGAGCTGCCGGTTGCGATCCCATCGGCGCCCCTATGGTTACCCCTCGGCGCTCGCGATGGATGAGCTCGAGGTAACATCGGCGACGCAAGCCCTCGCCTTCCCGCGTTACCGCGACCGCAACCCCAGCAGCGGCGCCTACATCATTGCCTCGGCAATCAAGCATGCGCAGTGCGAGGAAGCGCTGGCGCTATTGAGCCGCGGGGATACCGATGAACGGCGCCGCGCATTGCAGTTGCAGGGTGTGCGGTCATTCGCGGTGGATGGCCTGAGCGAGAGTTACGGGGATGCGCCGGCCTCACAAGTCGCGTCGCAGCCGCTGGATAGTGTGGAGGCGCAGAGGCTGCTGATGCCCTACCTGGCGGCCGGAGCAGTGATCGCCACCTCGCCATCGCCGGATGGAGATTGGACGCCGGGCACCGTGGGCGGCAGATGATCGGCGACTATACCAATCAGGACGTCTGGCATAAGCCGCGGAGCGGCATGGATGGTTATGGTCAGCCGACCTTTGCGGCGGCGGTGAAGTGGAGCGGGCGGTGGATCGAGAAGCGCCGCCTGGTACGCGACCAGAAGGGCGAGCAGGTGCTGTCCGAGGTGAGCGTCACGCTGGGGCCGGATACTACAGTCGCCGCCGGCGATCAGGTCTCGGCGGACAATGCGATTTGGCTGACCATCATCACCGTCGCGGCGAGCCGCGACCTGGGCGGGGATGCCGTGCTCAAGCGAGCATTTTGCTGAATTGAGGAGGACACCGTGAACTGGAAGCTGACCCTGATCAAAGGCCTGGTGGTCGGAGCGCTGGCCACTCTGGCCGTGTGGATTGCGGAAGCGCAGGGGCTTCAGACCGGCACGGGAGGCGCGGTGCCGCCCTGGGCGGCTGGCTGCGCCGTGCTGATTCTGGAGGCGGTGCGGGACTATCTGAAGACCCGGTTCGGCGTGGAGGCCAAGTAGTGGCCAAGGGCGGCGAGATTAGGGGCCTCAATGAGGCCATCGCCAACCTCGATGTGGGCGGGCTGGCTTGGCAGCGAGTGGTTGGCGCAGCCGGTCGCGCCATGATCGAGAATGTCGAGGACCTGGTGGGGCGAGCGCAGCGCGACGCCCCGATCGAGGAGGGTACGCTGCGGGCGAGCGGGGACGCGCAGGTGTTCGTGGGCGGTCGCAAGGTCGGAGGCGGCGGTATCGGCTTCGGTCCTGGCGAGACCATCAAAACCAGCGCCGGCCACCCCGTGGGCGAGGAGGCAGTCGGTGCCGAGATGCTCCGGGCACGCGGTAAGCAGGCGATTGCGGGCGTGGTCGGATTCAATACGCCGTATGCCCTAGTGCAGCATGAGCGCCTCGACTATCGCCACCCGATGGGCGGGAAGGCGAAGTACCTCGAGGACAATCTTAAAGAGCAGTCGTCGAAGTACTCCGATAACCTGAAGCAGCGCGTGGGAGAGGCGCTGGAATGAGCCTGCTGATTGACGAGCTCGCGGCCTACATGCAGACGAAAGGGCTGGGTACGGTCGGGACCAGCATCTTCAAGATTCAGCGCCCGCCCGCGCCCGTGGTCTGCACGAGCCTGCATCCCACCGGAGGCTATCCGCCCGATCGCTACACTGCGCGCGAGAAGCCCACGGTGATGATCTACGCGCGAGCGGCGACGCCGGCGGCGGCGATGACCAGGGCGTATGCCGCCTTCAACACCCTGCACCGGCTGCAGAACATCAAGCTCACGAACCTCTTTGCGCTGACCATCGAGGCGAGCAGCAGCCCGGCCTATCTCGAGACCGAGCAGGCGGGAGACCAGACCGCGCATCTGGCGGGCTTCAACATCTGGATTGACCTGCGGCGAGCATCGTCATAGGCCGCAGGACAACTGAATAGCCGGCTGTTTGCCTTCGGGCGGATTACGATTAACCGACAAGGAGCGAACGAAAATGGCTGCGACGATCACCAGTATAGACCCCAGCCTGGGCAAGGAGGGGGATGACATCACCATCATCGGCACCGGCTTTACCGATACGCCGACCATGAGCGTGGTATTGCGCCGGACCCACGGCAGCGGCGACGCCTGGGAAGTGGCGAACGCCGCCAACGTCGCCTATGTCTCGGCGACCGAGTTGACCCTGACCCTGGATATCGGGGACGAGTCCTGGGAGGGCGGGATGCAGGACATCGGCGTCGCCGACAACGGCGAGACCGAGCCCGACGACATCCTCGAGGGCTGCCTGTACTTCTACACCGCCGGCGTCTTCGACCCCGATGCGGTGATCAAGGGCGCGCCGGAGGCGATCTATGTCGGCGGGCTGTTCATGGGTCACTCGCATGGCGGCGCGACCATCGCCCATGAGATCACGACCTCCGAGGTCGAGGTGGACCAGAGCCTCTTGCCGATCCGCACGATGAAGGCCGGCGAGAAGTTCTCGATCCGCGTGCCCCTGGCGGAGGCGAGCCTGGAGCACGTCAAGGCGGTCTGGGGCGTGTCGGCCACCATCATCGACCTCGGTGGCGGCCGGCGGCGGTTGACCTTCGGCGGCGATCAAGAGGTGACCGAGACCTCCGTGCTGCTGATCCTGCCCGCGGGAAGCGGGAAGACCTGGGCGGTCACCTACTACCGCTGTGCAGTGACGGGCGGCGGAGACCTGGTGTGGTCGCGCGACGATCAGGTTGACCTGCCGCTGGAGATCACGGTGCTGGCGGATACCAGCCGCGTGGTGGGCGACCAGGTCGGCTCCATTGAGGAGTACACGGTCGCCTAGTCGGCGGCTGCGCTGCCTCTGGCTGGGGAGCTTGAGGCTGTGCCGCGGCTGCGTGCGCGGTGCACATGCGGTCGCAAGGTGCCTCCGGGCGGTGGCGGCTCGGTGCAGGCGGCCTCGGGCCGCCCCGCCTTCCATAAGGGCGAATGATGCCGACGCGGTTATACCTGCGAAACGAGGCGAGTGGCCAGCCGGGCGCGCCCGCAGCCACGGCGACCACCGATAGCGATGCCGGGCACGTGGGAGCGCAGCGCCTGGTCTGCATGACGATGAGCAAGACCAACGGCGCGGCTCAAGTCGAGCGCACCTGGGATGCCGGGGTCGTGCCGGATGCGCACTGCGATCTCATGGCCCTGTTCATCTCGCCCGCCCTGGCCGCGCAGACCCTCGTCGCGGGGACACGATTCACCCATGCCGGCGCATGGCGAAGCGGGCCGCTCAAGGGCGGCAGCTTCATCTATCTATGGCGGCCGGGAGTCGGGCGGATCGCCACGCTGTTCGGGGCTGACTCGGAGCGGCTGACCAATGACTGGGGGCCGACCGCGGAATGGCCGGCGGAGGAGTCATGGTTCGTTGGCATGGCCGACGCCCTCGGCGAAGACATCGAGGTGCAACTGCGCGACCGCATCGTGCTCGAAGCGTGGCTCAATTTCGCGTGGGAAAATGCGGATGAGCAAAGCCTTCAGGGCCTCTACTGGGAGGGGGCGGACGAGAGCAAGGAGCATGGCGACCTGGTTTCGGATGCCGCGGCATACCTCGAGTACAGCGGGGACTTGATTCTGGGGGAGGACATCGTGGCGCTCGATCCCGACAACATCCTGATCGGTACGCGCGAGCTCCTGGTGGATGACGGCAACGTCGGCGCCCTGATAGGCGGCACGCGGCTGGAGATCGAGGAGGCCGAGATCGAGCAGCAGCCGGACAAGCAGGCGGCGCCGGAGCGGCTGGATGTGACGGCGCGGCGACTCAGCCTGGTATGCCAAATCGAGGCGGCGACGCTCCAAAATCTGGCCATTGCCTGGGGGTTGCCGCCCGGGTCGGTGACGGTTGGGGAAGATGGGACGATTACGCTGATCGCGGGCAACCCGGGCGCCCGGCCAATCCATGAGGTTATCGCCCGCGGCAAGGGCCCCGGCACTCATTCCACGCGCACCATCCGCATCCCGCGCGCAACGATCATCAAGCCGACCGGCCATGCCTATAGCAAGCGCGAGGCGACCGCATACGAGGTGCATTTCCTCGCACTCGCTGATCCCACAAAGCAGGATCAAATGCTAATGGAGGTATCGGATGACGGAGAAGTCTTCGAGTTCCAGTGATGACGGCAATGAGGACGGCAACCGGGATCCGGCGATCATCCTGCGCCGCGGCGAGACAATCGAAGTGGCCGGCCGCCGGATATACGTCCGTCCGGCGGTAATCGAGGTTTGGGAGCGGCTGATCGAGCGGCTGGAGCCATTCATCGAGCCATGGCTGGCCGGGGACATGCAAACATTCGCCCAGCTAATCCGCCAGGCGCCGAAGCAGGTCGCGGAGATGTTAGCCGAGGTCTGCGAGGATGAGCAGGGCGAGCGAATCGAGGCCGATTGGTTCCGCCAGAACTGCGGCCCCAACGAGTTGATGGACCTGGTGGAGGCGATGGAGCGGGTCAATGAGCTCGTCCGTTTTTTACAGCGCCAGCGGGAGTTCGCCGAGAAGTTCGCAGCCGTTGGGCGGACGCCTTCGACTTGATGATGAGCGAGTATGGCTGGAATCACGAGTGGATTCCGGCCCACGTGACGCCGGCGCAGCTCGAGCTATTCGCGGGAGCGATCACGCGGCGGCAGCAGATGAGCGCATGCAGGGGGGCGACGATCATGCGGATGGCGCAGCACGCGAGAGACCGGGACTTCAAGCGTTTTCTGGCGGCGCTGCGGCCGGATGATGCGCCCGAGCGTGTGCGCAACATGACCATCGAGCAGTGGGCCGCTCTCGGCCTGAAGGTAAAGATGCGAAATGCAAGTCGGTAGGATCGAAGTTGCGATTACGGGCAACCCCACGGGGCTCGCCGCGAGCCTGGCCACTGCGCGCGGCAAATTGATGGCATTCGGCGCCGCCGTGCGCGATCACCAGGCGCAGTGGCAAAGCGCGGCCTTGACGGTGAGCGCCGCCGGCGTTGCGATTGCAGCCGGCCTGGGCTTGGCGGCGAAAGCGGCGGCGGAGGAACAATCCATTCTCACCGACATGAACCAGGTATTGGGGCTGACCGATGCCGAGCTGAAAAGGATGGGCAAACAGATCGACGTGCTGGCTCGTGCGACCGGCGTTTTGGATCAGATGCTTGCCCCGACATTGGCTGACATCGGGCGCGCCGGGATGAAAGGCGCCGCAGGCATGGAGGTGCTTACCGCGGCGGCCAAGGCCGCGGTCGCCGGCAAGGCCGATGTACAGGGGTTGGGCAATGCGCTCGTCTCGCTGCTGCGCGCCTACGGATTGCTCAGCAGGGAAGCCCCCGCGGTCATGGACACCCTCTACCAGGGCAGCCTCAAGGGCCGCATGAGCCTGGACGAAGTTGCCGCCGCCGTGAAGAGCCTGGCGCCGATCTCCGCGCAACTCAAGGTGCCGATCCGCGATATCGTCGCCGCCCTGGCCACCGCCACCACCGTCGGGTACGACGCCGAGAATACGATCATGGGCATCGGGCGGGCGATGACCAACATGACCAACCCGGGCAAGGTTCTGAAGGACGCGCTGCATGCCGCGGGTTACGAATCGGGCCAGGCGCTAATCCAGTCTCGGGGATTTGCCGGCGCAATCAAGTTCCTGACCGAGACCGCCGGGGATGACGAAGCCGCGATGATTCAGATGGCCGGGGGTGTGCGCGGCTACAAGGTCCTGGCGGCCTTGGCAGCCGATGACTCGCGATTGTTCGCGCAGAAGCTCCTCGAGGTCGCCGACTCCGCGGGGGTGGTGGACGAGAAGTTTGCGAAGGTCCAGGGCACGCTAGCGAACCAATGGAAGCGTTTTCGCCAGGGCGTGACGGATGCTGCGGAGGCCATCGGCGGCGAACTTGTGCCGGTCCTAAGTCCAGCGCTCAAGCTCGTGACGCGTTTGGTCGGGTTAATAGAGAAGCTCCCGGCCCCGATCCGCACCGCGGCGGTTGGGTTGACCGCATTAGCCGGGTCGGTGATGCTGCTCGCCGGGGGCGCGGTATTGATGGTTCTCAAGGTGGCCCAGGGCGTGATGGCCTGGCGCATGGTGGTGGGCGATGTAGGGCTCATCACGGGCGGGATGCGCGCCCTCAATGCGGTGCTGGCGCTGCTCGGCATCAGGCAGGCGGCGGTGACCACGACGACGGTGGCTGCCACGGCGAGCCTTCGGGCGGAGGCGGTGGCGGCGACAGGTGCGACCGTCGCGACGGGGCGGCTGGCGGCAGGGGCATTGGCGGCGGCTGCCGCAGAGACGAAGTTGGCTGGCGCGGCAACCGCAGCCACCACTGCCCAGAGCCGCCTGTTGGCGGTGCTTGCCGTAGCGGGCCCATGGGCCATTGTCGCCGGTCTCGCGACAAGCCTCATCGAGATAGTGTGGCGGATGACCGATGCTTGGCGCGATTCTGCCAAAGCGGCGAGGGATGCAGGCGAAGCCTACAAAACGGCAGTGTCGAAAAAGGGCGCGCAGTTGGGCGGGATGCCGGAGCCCCCGGAGGAAATGCCTCTAGGGGAGACGCCCGAATATCGCCGGGTGCGCCGGAACCAGCGGATGGTCTACGAGCGTTGGCAGGCTGAAGGCGCGCCCACCAAGCCCTACCTGGCTCCAAACAAGCTATTCGCCGACTTTCTAACCGAGGTCAATCGCGTGCTGCGCGAGGCCGGCGTGGAGATGGTGGTCACATCGGCTCGGCGCAGCCACGAGGAGCAACAGCGCCTGTATGACCGATATGTGGCGGGCAAGGGGCCGTATGCCGCCAAGCCGGGAACGTCCCCGCATGAGTTTGGGCGCGCGATAGACGTTGCATTCCGGGATGCGACCGGGAAGATCGTCGCAGCCGGCACTCCGATGGGCCTCAAGTTCATGGAGGTAGTCAAGCCTTTCGCCGACTATTTCAAGCTCGGGTGGGGTGGGAAGTGGGCGGGCGCCAAGTACGAGCCGTGGCATTTCCAGATGCCGGGCGCTGTAGGCCTGCGAGCGGGCGCCAAGGCAGCCGGCGGTAGGGCGATGCAACCCTTGGGGCCGCTGTCCGCCGAGACGCGCGAGTGGGTGCGGCTGGTCGAGTTGCAGGCGAAGTCCGAGGCCATCCAGAGCAAGATCGAGGAGCTCAAAAAGACACGGGCGGCCAGCAAGGATGCGGCAGTTGTCGCCAACCTCAATGCGCAGATCGCGCAGGCGATGGAGCGCCAGCATGCCATTGACCTCCAGATTTCGGACATCGAGGATGCGCGGCAGAAGCGGGAGGATGCGTCCCGCGCGACTGCCGAGGACCGCGCGCGCGTGCTGCAGAGGGAGCTTAAGGGGCAGATTGAGGCGGGGCGGACTGATGGCGATCGGCGACAGGCCGAGTATCTCTACTACACCTGGCTGAACCGCACGATCAAGGGGCAAGAGATTGCGCGCGGCAAGCAAAAGTTCGACCAGGGCTATCTCAACGAGCTACTGGGCGAGCGTAACCGGATGGAGACAGAACACGGCGACCGCATCAAGGCGGCGACCGAGGAGCAGAAGCGCCAGTACGCCGACATTGCTACTGCCATGCGTGGAGCCGAGGACGCCGAGACCGCGCATTATCAACTGGTGGTGCGCACCCTCGAGGCCAACCTGAAAGAGGCTGGCACCTGGGAGCAGCGGCAAGCAGCGGCGCGGGAACTGCGCGGTATCCTTGCCTTCACACTGGCGGATCAGGAGAAGGCGGCGGCTTCTGCGACCCGGTACAGCGACGAGTGGGTGCAGGCCAGCCTTGCGGCCGGGGACATGCGGGCGGCGATCCATGATATTGACGCCATGCTCGCGGAGCCCAAGCCGATGCTGAGCGACTTGGCGGCGATGGCGGCATACATTCGCGCCGCGTTTGAGGCTCTGCCTCAGGCCCTGGAGGTGATCGGGGCTAAAACGAAGAGCATCAGGGATTCGCTGGCAGGCGGCATCATCGGGGCAACCTTCGGCATCGCCAAGCCGCGGGCTGCAGGATTGGAAACACCGGCGCCATCGGTTCGCATCCCCTGGGCGCGTGAAGCCGCCGATAAGCAGCGGCGCATGTGGGAAGTCCAACTGCTCCTCATCTCCTCCGACAAGGAGCGCAACCGACTCCATACCCTGCTGCTTGAATCCTATCGCGCCGAGCTGGCCTACCTCATTGCACAGGGCAAAGCGGCTGGCGATGACATCGAGAAACTCGAAACCGTCGCCAAACAGATCGAGGCCGTGCAGGCGAAAATCGAACAGCACACGGGGGCGATCAAGAGCACATGGCAACAGATGTGGGAGGACATGCGGGAGGCGGCCAAGCGCGTCCTGGAAAGCATCGTCCAGCGGTTCGAGGACGCGATCTTCAACCTGATCAAGGGCATCGGCACCTTCAAGGATTTCTGGAAGGCACTGTGGGACGAGCTGCTCAGAATCGCAATCCATTACCTCATCCTGCTACTGATAAAAGTGCTGACCAAAGCGGGGCAGATAAAGGCCGCGTTAAGCGATGCCCTTAGCATTGGCGGAGGCGGCGGAGGGGGGCTTGGAGGTTTACTCGGCGGATTACTCGGCCGATTGCTCGGGTTTGGTAGTAAGAAAGCCCCGACCGCGACCAGCGCGCAAACCGCCGCAGAGCAGATCGCATGGACTGGCGCGGCGGATCTATTCGCAGATGTCGGCTCGAAGCCATTCGGACAGCAGGCCAGCAAGCAGTTTGTCGGCGCGACCTCAAAGCCATTCGCCCAAACCGCCGCCCAGATTTTCGGCCCCATGGCGGCAGCGTATCTTGCCACCACCCTCGGGTTCGGTTCGCGGCAGGGCGGACTGAGCGGGACGCTCGCGGGGGCACTGATGGGGTGGGCAGTCGGCGGCCCGATCGGCGCGATCATTGGCGGGTTGGGCGGGCTCTTTAAGCTCTGGCAGCATGGCGGCGAGGTGCGGGCGCGGGATGTCGGCGTGGTCGGCGAGCGCGGCCCGGAACTGTGGGTTCCGCGCAGAGCCGGCTATATTCTGCCCAATGCAGTCCTGGACCGATTGCCCACCGCGGCGCCGTTCGGCCACGGGCTTGCCTGGGCAGCAGCAGGGGCTGGCGGCGGAGGCCAGACGGTCAGACTGGAGCCGGGCGCGATCAATGTGACGATCTACGCCCAGGAGCTCAATAAGCGCGTGGTGCGCAACGCCGGCGGGATGATCGCGGACGAGATGTGCCGGCGGCTAGGCTGGAGAGACCGCCGTAGCGGGGTGGGATAGCATGGCCAACATGATTCTGGGCGAGTACTCCTTCGAGATTGACCCCTCGCAGGTGATGGGGCTTGATGCGGATTCGCTGCTGACCCCCAAGGCGGTGGCGACCGCAGATACCCTTACCTCGCAGGTGATTTTCGTGTGGCCCGCGGTGGTGGCGGGCGCCGAAGTAGTGCTGGAGTGGGAGCGCATGGACGATGCGATGTGGGAGCAACTCCAGACAATGGCCGAATCCACCAGCACCTATGAGTTCAATCCGCAGGTCGGGGCAACCACCTGGGACGTGATGGTGATGAGCTTGACCGCTCAAGGGCGCGATCCGAATGGCATGAGCCGGGTGCAGTTGACCCTGAACATCCGCGGCGTAGCATGAGGAGGAATGAGGCGCACGCATGGCCCGCTCTTCTCTACCCAGTAACTACCTTGCCACCCTCGCCCCGAGTGTGCTGGAACGTCTGCCCCAGTGCAAGGTGGAGATAGAGTACGGCGGCTCGTACCACGACGTGAGCGCCGACGTGGTTTCGGCCTCGATCTCGCAGACGATGGAGCATCGCGCTGAGACCGCCGAGGTGCAGCTGGCGAATGCCGCACGCCTCTACTCGCGGCTGTGGAGCGGCGAGGGCGATCCGCGCGCCGACGCAGGGCACCGCATCCGAATATGGATGACAAACTCGCCCGCCGCCTTCATTCAGATATTCCAGGGCTACATCATCAGCGGCGCAAACTCTGTCTCGCGCGGCGGCGAGGAAATCACGACCCTGCAATGCATGGATAACGGGCGCAAGGCGTGGCTGGGCGAGATCACGATGGAGCCGGTGCTTGGCCGCCCCGAACCCGGCAGCGGGGTCATCCGCGTCCGGCGCAACGCTGCGCTGCGCCAGGTCAACGTGCTGGTGACGAACATCCTCAAGGATGCGAAGGTGGGGTTCAGCGACGGGGACATCTCCCTCGCCGCCCTCGACTGCGTGGTCTTCGATTGGACGCCCGGCACCTTCAACCCCATGAGCGACATCGCGCAGTTACTCGGCGCGAAGCATCACTTCCTGCGCTTCCGGTATGACGGCAAGGCGGTGTCGGCCCCGATCATCCCGGAGGGCGCGACGACCTGGACTTATGGCGCGCTCGGCAGCAACCCGCTCATGGTTTCGTTCGAGGAGCAGTGGCAGGAGCCGGAGCGCATGGCGAGCGTGGTCAACGTCATCGGCCACCAGCTCGCGGCGGTGCCGGAGTTGGCGCTCACCGCCACCAAGATTTTCGAGGACGATTACTGGTTCAACAACAGCGACCCCGGCGTCGGCCCGATCCACAGCGCGATCTACAAGTGGAATGACAACGACTGGGCGGAGGAATACCGCTTTCTCGTCCCGGCCTTTCCGCTGCCTACGGGCTACGGCGGCATCTACATCGTCACCCCCGCCGGGCACCTGGAAGACGTGAACCTGGTCGAGTACGCGGGCATGGCGGAGGCAGAGTTCGACCAGTACGGCCTCATCCGCATCTACTGGCAGGGCAGCGTGGCGATGGACGATTGGGTGACGGTGCAGGTCTGGGGCTATCTGCGCCAGTCATCAGAAGGTAACTACAAGGGCACCGCGACCAACACCGGCCTCGACGCGGCGGGCTACAAGGGCGTGGCCGAGGAGCAGAACGACTACCTGGGCGGCAACCCCGGCCAGGAGAACGCCGACTGCGAATGGCTGGCGAAGCGGCTGGCGACGTGGCTGGCGAACGAGTGCTACCCGGCAACCCTCGTAGCGCCCTGCAACCTGGTGCACGAGCCGGGCGACAAGATCACCGTCTGCCTCGACGACTCCGGCGGGGAATCAGCGACCTCGGTTGACTACATCATCGTCTCGCACAAGATCGAATACAAGCGCGGCGAGCCGAACCTGAGCACGCTGGAGCTGGTGCGCGACACGACGCATATGTGGACATAGATGCTTAGACCCAAAGGCGATTTCTGGCTGAACCGCACGCGGCGCGCGATGGAATACGAGCGCGAGACCTTCACCGCGACCGTGACCGCAGTCTATGCCGATGCTACCTATGA
>Ga0315289_10000911_pt1 | contig 45858 bp, 48 predicted proteins | sample YL17G11_40_MG_FD_203452 | JGI IMG/M metagenome (GOLD analysis project Ga0315289, IMG submission 203452) | Sediment microbial communities from Yellowstone Lake, YNP, Wyoming, USA - YL17G11_40 | ecosystem: Environmental > Aquatic > Freshwater > Lake > Sediment | place: USA: Wyoming | collected... | reverse complement strand
CAACATGGACCCACACTGGACGCTACCTACCTACTCCTTCGGGTGTCTGCCAGCAAATCGTGCCGCCTAACCTGATCGTGAAGGCGGTTACGGATTTGTGGAATCGGCTTCGTGTGCTGCTTTGTGGCTTCGGTTTCTGCTTCTAGCCAAAAGCGTCAAGTCAGTGTGTGCGCACCATGAGACCCACCTATGAAAAGCCTGGTTCTACTTGTGATTCTCTGGTGGTTCTTCCGCGTGGCGTTCAAGCCGCATCAATTATTCTGTGGAGTCGCTTATGCGTTTTGTTCTGTTCTTCACTTCATCTCCATCGTTTATGGTTGGCTTGAACGCGGCACTCACCTATTCGCGCGCTGTGGCGCATTCAATGAGCCGCTCCGGAAGGTTGCCCATTCACACACCCGGCCGCTACTTGGGTCAGGGTCTTTTCGGGCTTACCAACCACAAGAATGACTCACACTGGAACTTGAGGCTTTTCATCCTTTCACACACACACAAAACAAACGAAAACGACGACGAACGACCCAGCGAGCGTTTAGTAGAGAGCCTCGGAATCATGTACGCAGGAAGTCACGTACGTGGAGAGGCTGGCAAGTCGAATCGGTTTCTGATCGGCTGTCCTTTCATTCGTATTTGGAATGGGGTACATCGTCTTTCAAGCGGCAGATTGGGCTGGTCTTACACCAGCACCATGGTCTTTGATGACGCTCATGTTTCCTTCCTTCTGGTTGGCGTTGTCGTTTGTCATCCTGATGATAAGCATCTACTATTACGCGTCTGATGAGCGGAAAATCTGGGGCCATATTGCCCTCTCGCTGTCGCAATCATGTATGCGACCTTGAACACTGCTGTCTACTTTGTGCAGATGACGATAGTGTTCCCATTCACGCTCAGTGGACAGGCGGAAAAAGTTGAGTTTCTCAGGTTGGTAGGCGGTACCAACATACCGTCATTCATGTATGGTGTCGATGCACTTGGTTACAGCTTGATGAGTATTGCTATGCTATTTGCGGCTCCGGTCTTCGTGGGACGGAGGCTTGAACGATGGGTTCGCTGGTCTCTAATTACCAATGGAATGCTGACACCAGCACTCCTTTTGCAGCTGAACTTTCCTACTTTCAGCATCGCAGCATTTTGGGCGATCACCTTTCCTATTGCGACTGCCCTGCTTGCTGTGCTTTTCAAGCGCAAAATGAAATGATTAGATACCCTGCAGCCGTTCCCGACCTCTCACACTTGTCCCAGCACGTTTGGAATTTTCTGGACATTCTCGCCAGGGTTTGAAGACTAGGCCGATTCGAATTTCTCCAAGGCTTCGTTTTCTTTGAGCTCTCTTTCCAGAACTTCAACATCACGCTTTGCCCTGCAGAACCCTTCGTGAGCTTCGCCGACGGCTATGTTAAGCTCTTTTAGTGCATGATCTTCTAAGAAGCGATAAGGTAGCTTCAACGGGTAACCAGTAACGGTTGCGTCGGGGACCACGGGTACTCCGACACCTAGGCCATATCTGGCAAAGATCTCTTCCAAAGGCCTACTGTATCCCTGAAGCACCTTCCAGATAGCTCCCTCTTCGCTAACACCGGAGTCGTCGATCGGGTCCTCCCTATATCCTGTAGCTGACGACCGGCACCACAGCCAATCTGGGCATGCATCGAATGCTTTCAAAGCATTCTCAATCGCTTTGGGCTTCTCCTTCTCAATCTCTATCTTCATCTTCCTAAGCTCTTCAGGAGGCATTTGATCGATGCGTGAAGCGTTCTTCTCCACAAGTCTTCTTATTGCCAAGTCAACAAAACCGGTAAAGGCCTCTCGAAGTTTCTGTACTAGGACCGTCTTACTTTCGAGCAGTTGCTGTTGGCTGTTCTCTAGTTCCGTACGCGCCAGATCCAGTCGTTGTTGGATCTCCTTTGAAGTTGGCAGGGTGTGTTCGCCTCCTAGTGGCACTCCGCCCCCTCCTTGTAACCTCTTCCATCTAAGTGGTGTTGGTTCGCTCGACCGGGTTTGGGATTGCTAGTAGGTTATGAGTCCCTTCTCTTCGAGCGTTGCTTGCAATTTTGCGATGGCTCTGGGTACTTCCGCTTCTTTTTTGGCGCCTGTGCACACTAGTTTTCCGCTCGCAAAGATCAGTATCACGACTTTGGGGTCGTCCATTCTGTAGATGAGGCCAGGGAACTGTTCGGGTTCGTACATTGTCCTCTTCAGCGAGTATGTTGTTTTTTCTAGGTCGATGCGGCCTCCCAGTCCAGCTGAGGATACTATGTTCTGGATCTGGATTTCCGGCTTTGCAAGGATGACTATGCCGCCCCTCTTGAGTTCGTCGACAACTTTCATGATTGCCTTCCTTGCTAGCCTCTCGGACTTCGCTCCAGTGCATACCATCTTTCCAGAGCTGAAGATCAGTGTCGCAGTTTTCGGCTTCTTCAGCCGGTATACGAGTCCGGGGAATTGCTCAGGCCTGTATTCGACGCCAGGAAAGATCCGGACAATCGAGTTGAGGTCTATCCTCTGGTTCAGAGTGGCAGATGCGACGACGTTCTCTATGCTGATGTACGCTTCGTCTTTGGCCAGAGGGCGCACCTGAATGATACTTAAGGTGCACCTCATGAAGGAAGCCTATATGAATACGATTTAGGGAGCACGCAAGAAGTCCCTCAACCCCTGATTGAGCGCGATTGGCCGCACCATGAATGGCGTCGTCGTTGAGGTCTCTTAGTGCGGTGAAGATGTGATGGCTAAAGTCTATAGAGTTGACGAGAATTGCCAAGAATGTAAGGGGATTAGTCTCCGTCTAGAGAAGCCGGGGGCTGCCTACGAGGACTGGCAAATCGAAGAATTCTATTTAACCAAGGATGAACTTGCCGTTCTTTACAGACTCAGGTTGATCGTTAATTAGTGAGTCAGAATGTCATTCTACGGATTGAAACCTCTAGCTCTGACCTCGGATATGCCGGAATCCCAAGGCACCCCTCCCAGGGGAAAGGGGCAAGGTAGCATGGGACATAAATTGAGCAGGGCAGACTATGTGATGCGAAAGCAACAGAAGAAAAAGCAACGCATGAGGAAGCGAACGAAATCAAGCAGAAATCCTAGCTAGTTCACGCCTTTGGGGTCCACATCCCAAGTATTCACCGCTAGCGGTTCGAGTCCCCGCGGGCCCGCCAAACTACTTGGGCGAGTCCCAAGAATCGGTTGCTCGGCGGCTTTTATAGCAGGCAAAGAGGAGGCCCGAGGCCGCATGGGATGGCGCACAAGAAACTCCTCGAGAACCCGCAGGTCAAGCGATGGTACGACAACCTGATGCGCAAGTCCGAGCTGACCGCCAACGTGTACCTCCGCCGACTCAGCCTATTCTGCAAGAAATGGTGCTTGACGCCGGCCGATCTCTTACAGAAGGACCCGCAAGAAGTTCACAGCCTGCTTGTGGACACGGTCACCGAGCTTGAAGGGAAAGATTACGCTGGCTCCTATGGGAAGGGGTTTGTGAAGGCCGTGAAATCTTGGCTGTCATTCAACAACATCAGCCTAGGCGAGAGGAAGATTAACTTCACAGACCCGAACGACACGGCCCCAGTCTCTCGCTCAACTCCGGCGCCGTGGCCATTGTCGTCGCTGCTGCGCGCGCACTTGACGAGAACCCGCTGAATGTTAACTGTTTAAGCTAAGGAGACCAAATGGCGAACAGTCAGTTTAATAGACTGACTAAGTGAAACAGTCATACTATTAGTTTGACTATCAGGTGAGGAGCTATGATATGGATGCCGCCATGGCTAGCAAGGGCCTACGCACGGCTCTATGTAGCAATGGGCACTAGTACGTTCGATTACTCTGAAGCTGCATCAATACTCGAGTTAGAAGACAAGCGATACATCGCTATCGTGTTGACAAAGCTGAGAACTTATGGGCACTTGACCGTCAGGCGAGATCCCGTCGACACGAGAAGAAAGTTGTTCAGGCTTGTTGACCCTCGTAGCATTGTATTGGCGATGGCCATGCAGTCACGATCCAAGACTAATGAGGTCAAGGAGAAGCTCAGGGTAGCCTCCAGCGTATTGGACTACTATGTGAGCGGGGCATATGCAGCGTATCAGTATCACCACTATTCTGCTGCAGGAAGCATTGACATATCGGTCAGACCGGATCAACTCTTCACATGGGTCGCACTTGTATCGGAGCCGAAAGTCGCGCTCTCAATAGACGAGATTCCCGCTGAGAGACCGGCTGGAATAAGCGTACATCTGCGTTCGGACTTCGACGAGAAGTTGTTGGGATATGTCAAGGTGATTAATGGTGTAAGGGTCCTTTCGCCAGAGATCCTAATCATACTCGGCATCACGAGAGAATATCCGAGTCTCGAAGACGTGCTGGCAATACTAGTCATGCAGAGGACCAAGTTGGATTGGAGAAGAGTGCTTGAACTGTCCGCTGCTTACAATGCGACCAGATTCCTGGGATGCATCCTAGACATCCTAAACCTTGAATCACGAAAGCGATTGTTCGAAGATAGTTTGATTGGCAGGATATTGAAACGATCGAACCTTGACGCAAGGCTTGACTTTCCTGTCAGCACGAGAGCCCAGCCTACGGAGAAATTGTACGAATCGATCTCCTCAAAATGGAACCTGAGGCTCCATTTGACGCACGCTGTTGTCTCAAAGATCCTGACTGACTTGGTGAGATGATGAGCGAGGAAGAAGTAGAACGCAGGAGCTTGGAAGACCTAGAGGCAATGCTGCAAGAGGCACGGAAGCAGGGCATCAAGCTGGTTATCATCGGCGGATACGCAGTCGCAGCCTACACTCGCGGTTACCGCTACACAAAGGACATTGACTTGGTGGCGGATAAGCCAACCGTCGGCAAGCTCAAAGGATTGCTGAAAAGCCTGGACTATTCAGTTCGAGACACAGAATTCGGCATCGCTGGAAGCAAGAGATTGAACGGAGGCTTCATCGATCTCCACATCAGCGTTGGAAGAATCTTTGACATCTCTACAGGCAAGGAGTACCCAGTTGATTCGTCGCTGTTCAAGAATGCGAAACTACTCGCTGTGAGAGGGTACGTTTCCAAGGCCACATCGAAGGCTGCCGTAGTTGATTTGGACACCCTCATCGTTCTGAAGACTATGCCAGTCGGCAGAAACAAGGATGCCGTTGATTTGCTGTCATTGCTACGGGATCAGAGAAAGGAAATCGATCTGAACGTATTGGTGCAGAGAGCCGAGGATGCCAAGTTGACTGAACACCTGTTGGGGCGGATACGTGATTATGCGAAGAGACTAAGAGATGATGAACTGGACAAAGTCTGGTTCGATATGACTGCCACGAGGCTTCCTCATACCGAAAAGCGCGAGATTGCCAAATTCTTCGCGAAACTGGCTGAACTGTTACGCAAGAAATAAGTCAACTAACGACACCTGCAAACATCATTGTTTGAAATGAGAGAGCTGAAGAAAACGCTCAGAAACGCAAAACGTTACAGCTCTCTTGGTGCGGGCAGTGGAATTTGAATCCACTCAGAACAGGCGCTTTTCATCGTGGGGTCGGCTGGTGTGGGCGACGTGATTTGAACCCACAATCCGTAGCCCGAGACAATAGTGCCTTTCTCTATCTTAACCGGCACTGTAGGGCGCAGTTGGTCACGGCGCTCAAAGTTTCAAGTATTTCCTCGGCGGTATTGTCTGGTGGCGGCGTCCATGACGAAGCGTAGACGGGACCCGCCCAACAAGTCTGGCGAAACCCCGCGGGCCCGCCACCTTCCACGAGTGACAGTACCTTCTTCTCTATTCCGTCACTCATGGTGGTTCACATCACTATTAGTGCGTAAGTGAAGCCCCCTACGCAAAAATTTCTGTCACAGCTGACAGCCCGCCGTTCCCCCACCACTAATCGAACAGTTGGACGCCCCTAGAAGGTTGGTGTCCCAGTGGGGCGAAACCCAGACGGTTCTCAAGACCTGATCCTGATGAGAAAGGGATCCGACGGAACGACGACGCTATATGTGCTCGATAAGGTTCTGTACGTGCCTCTAAGGGGAAGATATGGTTGGAGGAACCTATAGATCCGGTTGATTCTCGGATGCATTCATCAACCACTCTATCGGTTTAGGGCTCGCTCCCTCGCCATCCCTCTTCAATTTCGTGGTCTTTGTTCTACTGGGCTAGGACGGTACAAGTCACTTTTGTCATGTGACCCCTTTCTTGGAGAACGCCGCGGGCGCTACGTACAGGTAGATTGTATGGCTATGGTCTGGGAATGTGTTCTCTACGAGGGGCTGCCATCCGGGCATAGGGAAGTCATGATTCTCCTATACTGCTTAGTCCTATTGCATATTTCAGAGCTGTCAAGTCTGCGTCGGGTCAGCCGATTCCCAAGGGCTGTCAAATTTCGTCGGTTATCGTGGGCAATCCCTGACCAGAGTATTGGTATGACAGGTTTCAAATGCAAGAAGGTAAGATGATTTTGGCACAATGAAGTGATGACAATGTATGTCTTATACCTTGACGCTTCAGGCGACGCAGGTCAATATGTGGGTACAAACTCAAAGTTCTATGTTTTGGCAGGTATGGCCGTCAAGCCCGAGAGATGGCATCAGACTAGACAGGAAGTCGCGAAAACAGTCCAAACTCATTTTGGGTCGAACCCACCCCCGCGAGAACTTCACGCAAGCGTAATGGTAAGAAGCAAACCACCATTTCACAAGATCAATGTAACTAAACTCATAGATGATATTTACACACTCATCTCTAAGATTGACTTTACCCTATTCGCCGTTGTGATTGACAAGGTTGCACATTGGAGACAGTACGTTAGACCATTTCCTCCACAAGAATTAGCGCTCGACTCTATGGTGGGCAGATATGAATGGTTTCTTGAACGAACTAATGATGTGGGAATGATTGTAAACGACCAAGCTGGGGGAGGATATGATAAGCGTCTGCTCAATCTATTCGAGGGATTCAAACGTGATGGAGCCACATACAAGAAACTTGACCGTATGATCGATACGGTTTTCTTCACGCCATCAGAAACAGCAGTATTTCTCCAACTGGTAGACTTGTGCGCCTATGCAATCTATGTTAACTCCGAATTTGCGACGAGCGGCGATCCAAGATACGTATACTTGAGAAGTAAGTACGCGCTAATCTCAGCGAAATTCGATAGGGATCTGAATGGAAATGTCGTAGGATTACGACAATTTCCGTAAGAAAAAGATGACCGCCAAGCAGGTCGCCCAGAGGCGGCCCGTGTGAGTGGTTTCCCGCTCTCTTGGTGGCCGCCATTATGTACATACACAACCGCTGTTAAGCCTTCCGGTTGCTCATTCTGCGTACAAACATGTCAAAAGGGCAGGGTATTTAACCATCAAGAACGCCGGAAATTAGCAAGTGCTTGATTGGTTCCTTGCTCGCATGGATTCTGTCTTGGCGTTCTGAATCAAAGTCAGCCACTTGTTCTCGCCCTCGACTTGGATGCCTGCGAGTTCTGATGGCGTGCGATTGCCTATTCCTTGGTTGGGTCTGAGGTAGTTGTGAAAGATTCGCATACCTGTTAAGATTGGAGTGTCGGGTTTCTTGAGTGAGCGCATGGTTTTTTCCCGAACCCTCACAGTGTTGCCATTGAACGACTCCATCTTCCGATTATCCACTCCTTGGTCTTGCCATGTGAGATGTTCTGTGCGTGGGTCTTTCAGAGTGTAGAACTCGCGTTTGTAGGCTAGATGATACGCTTTCAAACCATCAGTAATGAGCGTAAGCGGCTTCTTGCCCGTGACTTCTTTGCCCTGTTGGAATAGGTCACTTGCATAGTCAACTGCTTCGCGACTCATCTTGTCTCCGGCAACTTCCTTCGCTATCCAGAAGCGTGTCTCGTCATCCAAGAGCGCGTAGAGATACTTCGGATTGCCCTTGACCTTGAGAAACATCTCATCTGCACGCCATGTGTCGGAGACTTGAGGCGTGATCTTGTCAAGGTACTTCTCCATCAAACCCATGTACTTCTGAATCCAATTCCAAACGGTTTGATAGCTCACTTGAACCCCCATCAAGCGAAGCGAACGAGCTGTGTTCCGTAGGCTCTCTCCGCTAAAGTACAGTTGCATCGCGGTCGTGATGCCTTGAGGGTTATGCTTCATCCTCTCAAAGCCAAGGTTGACTGTGAAGTATCGGTTACACGACTTGCAGTTGAACACCTGAATGTCGCCGGACTTGTTATGCCGTAGCCCATCACGGATTATCTCACTCGAACCGCAGTATAGGCATGAATTGACGGTGATTGGCTGAATTACCACATTTTCGCGTACTCTGTCTCTGAGTTTCAGGCTGAACTCGACAGCCCAAATGTGCTTACACTTGACCTCACGATAGATGTGATCAAGACAACTGCAACGCCAATCACGAACGTTCTTGACGACTGTGTAGAGGCCGTGACCTGACTGCGAACTCACTTGGTAGGTCTGAGCGTCAATACGCTTGATCTGTCCCTCGTGCCTTGCTATCTCTTGACCTCTCATCACACGCCCCTCATCAGCGTCTTTCTGGAGCCGCATCGCAACCACGCCACAATATTGTGGCATAACCTAAATATAAGTGCTGTTACAATACTGTGGCATGTGGTCAGCGTGGTACGAAAGGAGATACTGGGAACATCCGAACGCCGCGTCCTAGAAGCGTACTTGAAAGGGGAACGCCTCAAGGGATACAACACCCTACTTTGGCGTATCCATACAATCGGATTGAAAGCAATCATTTCAGGTTGCGAACATGACCTAACCATTCTCAAGAGACTCCTGAAACATGAAGAACAGAACACAAAGCCCGCAGACTAGAAAGCATCCCTGAAACCGTAAGAGCCGTGCTTGGGGAGTATTTCAAAACCAAAGAAGGGATCTGAAACTAGTCTCAGAGCAAAGATCGCACTTGGAATAGTTTGTCAAGCTCTGCGTACTCTTTCGTGTTCTTCGCAATGGACGAATAGATTATTGTGTCAACACTTTCAGGAATCAGTACATGAATTATCTCAGACTTGTCGGTTGTCAAATTGTCTGCGATCACCCAGAACTTGATAGCAACATCAAATGGGCTTTGACCATAGGGCGATACATGACTAGCAACGAAAGCGGGTGGTGAGGCTCCAATCTGTACTATCGTATCAGACTCTTTCCCAATCTTTCTGTTGAGGCCAAAGGTCTTTTCTATTTGCCTCTTTTCTTTTGCTTCTATCTTGCAGACCAAAGCTATTCTAACGCTTGCCTCATCGCTTCTTGGGGCCAAGTCAATCATGTATTCACCAAGATTGGCAACTGTCTCCCAAGGCATTGCAATAGTCCCTCTTGGTGTTCTAGCGAATGGTGTTCCTTTGGTGAGAGGTAGAGCTGTACCAAAGAAAAGATCGCTCACAACCTGTGATCGCATCCTTTCTATCTTGCCTCGGTATTCTTCCCACTCTTGGACAGATACACCAACAGGAATCACCTCCTGTGGAGATTTGGCGAGATAGGAATCTGGCATGACTTGGATTTTTGCTCTAGCACGCATGTTCCGAACAGGGGTTCGTCCATTATTCTGTATGTTAATCCAGAGTTCAGCACCACTACTTGCGAGAAAAGAACCATCTGTGTGATGAAGATGAGCTTTGAAGAAGCTATCGCTTTTGACTAACTGCTCTGTAATAACCGGCCTTGGGCGCATAAAAAAGGCTTGATAAAATCCTCGTAGAGAATCAAAGCTAGGATACCAAAGTCCACTATCACTGCCATCGTAGTGAGGGCGTCCGCCGACAGGGACAATGTAAGTCCGCCTGAACGAAGAGCGCCCGCTATTGATCCGACAAGGAACGCTAGAATTGTGAAGACAAGAAGACGATAGACCAATCTCATGGAAGTTCCTCCTTAGTTTCTCACTCAGTTTGTATTTAAGATGCGGCAAGAAATCGGCGCGAAATGCACCGAGACTGAACGGCGCTGAGTCTTGCGTAGCTCAGTCGCCACACCCCGCTTTGCCAAAGTCCACCCGACGGTTTTTGACAACAGTCTCCAACCGACGAGGACTTGACAAAGCCCATATTTCTAATAGCTAAATAGTACTCAGAAAACAGTTTCTAAACAGACAATTTTCCGTTTCCAGGAGACGCGTAGCGAGCGTCAAGGGTACAAAGTGTGTGTGCGCACCAAGAGACCCGCACACACACCTACTCCTCCCACGAGGTCATTCACTAGCGCGATTAGTTTTGAAGTATCAAAGGGGCAGATCGTGAAGACCACGGACATCATGCGACAACAAGTGGCAGAGTTCATCGCCTTGAACCGAAACGATCTTCGAGAGAAACTGTCTACCCGCAGAACCCGATCCGAGAACGGGACGATTCGAATCACGAAAAGTCGTCGACTATTCTCGAACAGGAACAACGTCCTCTTCATGATCTTGCAAGACACGTGTGACGTTCACGATCTTTAGTATCTACCAGGCTCGCGTTGGGGATTCGAGCACAGGAAAAGGATTCTGCCGGCGAGGCAGACAGGCCTCAGACACATCGGCAGACCTGATCGTGGCGGATCAGGAAACCCTACAGGACGCACGTTTGAGGAAAAAAATGAAGAAATTCCGGTCAGTATCGGTTCTAGGCCGTTTGCCTAGTACCTTCGGTGTTTCTGGTAGCAGTCTCTACAGTAGACTGGTTTCCCCGTCGTCGGCACAAACGGTACTTCCGTATCTGCGCCGCAGTCGGAGCATTTGACTTTCGTCATTTGCCTCGGGGCACCATAACGTCGATTCTCATAACCCATCTCGCTTTCCACCATCCCTATTTTCTAGTTATACGAAAGATAATACTCACCGCGATAATCGGCACGGACCTGACGGCCCTCCCATCATCCACGCAGGTAAGATCTCCAGTATACCGTTCGGGCAAGAGGCAGGACTACTATAAAAGGTGACCCGAAACTTGCCTGTGCGCACCGACGGTACACTTGGTGCGCACACACACAAATTCACTCCCATTACGGTTCAAATTACGACGCCCGCAAGAAGAAGATTGCACAAAAACCAAGTTCCAAATCCTTGGATCAAGGCAATATATCGCTGCCTTTGTAGCTCCAGCCATTGCGAGATCGGGGAAGAAGCCAACATATGATCAGGAAGCATGAGATGAACCCTATTGTCAGGCCTTTTGACGTGAAACCATCGATGGAAAGCTATCGCGTGCAAGGGGCTTTCAACCCAGGTGCGACGGTGTTCGGCGACGAGGTCCTCCTGCTTCTACGTGTGGCGGAGACATGCGAACCCAAAGACGGCTATATCCGCATACCCACGTACCGTTTCGATGACGGACACCCGCGGCCGGACATCATAGAGTTCAAGGCCCTTGATCCAGATGTGAAACTGAGAGATACGCGCAGTGTAGTGTACAAGGGCCGGGAGTACCTTTCCACGATAAGCCACATCCGGATTGCGCGGAGCAAGGATGGCCTGCACTTCACGGTGGACGAGAAGCCGCTTATTCTTCCTGTCGATGAAACAGAGGAGTACGGCGTTGAAGATGCGAGAGTTACGTTCATCGACGACAAGTACTACATCACCTACACGGCCGTCTCGCAGGACTCGTGGGCCACCGCCCTTGCGGTGACGGAAGACTTCAAGAGTGTTGAGAGAAAGGGACTAGTTTTCTATCCTGAGAATAAGGACGTGGTCATTTTCCCCGAGAAGGTTGGCGGCAAGTACATGGCCCTGCACCGCCCCAACAACTCAGGCTTCGGAAAACCATCGATCTGGTATGCAGAGTCGCCGGACATGGTTCATTGGGGGAATCACAGATGTATCCTGCGTCCGCGGGATACGAAGTGGGTGAGAGTTGGCGCCGGGACCCCGCCGATCAAGACGACAGAAGGATGGCTCGTCATCGCCCACGGCATGGACGACAAGAGCGCTTACTCGTTGTTCTGCGTACTTCTTGACCTCGAAGAACCCCGGAGAGTGGTTAGGTGCGCGGACGCACCCCTTCTGATGCCAACGGAGCCGTATGAAATAGACGGCTTTTTTGGGAATGTCGTGTTTTCGAACGGCATGATAGAAAAAGATGGAAAGATTCTTGTCTACTACGGCGCAGCCGACGAGTCTTCCTGTGTCGCCATCACAGATATCGACGGTCTGCTTGCAGGCTTCTGAGATAACGCTGAGCACAAAGCAGTATGCCGTTGATGCCGATTTCGAATGTGTGACGTCATCTTCGCTGATTGTATTCTTCCTTTGTCTAAAGTGCGAACGCGAGCATGGGCTTACATGTTTTTCGTGTGCGAGTTAATCCATCACTGATGAAGCACTGCAGCCGGCAAGGCGTATCCTCGTTCAGTGTGATACGGAAGAGGGATTGTTAGGGACTTCTTCCCCCTAGCGGTCCGTTCGTCCTTTGGACTGATTCGTGTGTGCGCACCAGCCCTCGTCGTTGTTGGTGTGTGTGCGCACCAAGAGACCCACACACACAAAATACTATGAACGACGGTTCAATTTACGACGCCCGCACAAAGTTACCCGACGACGAAAAACGCCACTCCTGTTTCTCCCTCGCAAGGAGGATTCTCATGGAGTTCACGCATGGGTGTTAAACACCCCACCGAGTCGCGTCTAGACTCTTCCTGGAAACTCCGGAGACGCGAATGTGCGGGTTGCCGTCGCTCTTGAGAATAAGGATAGTATTGATGGCCACAGGCATGCCCCCCTCTAGAGTACACTGACAACTTGTCGGGCGGGGATGGTCCGGTGGTGCGCTCTCACCACCCTCTTCGAGAGGAAATCGCTGAGTCCGTAGCTGATCATGCTGAGAATGCCGTATGCGACTGAAAGCAGCTCAACTATCATGGATTGATCTCACTTGCCAACGTAGCCGCAAGGTCCCTCTCTTCGGGTTCCAGTGTCACTTCTAGGCTTGGTTTCTCGGAAATTCCTCGCTAATACATATGCGATGCCTTACGCGTCTCATGTGGAATCCTCTCATAGTCTCCTCGGGGACGTGTCAGTCTGTGGTTCGCATTGCTTCTATACGCCCACGTGATTCTCGGCATCGGCATATTCGCAATCGCGTACAGCAACTCCTCTAAACTGAGCGGAATGCAGTGCCCGGCTAGGATCAGGAGGATCGTGAAGGCAACAGTTGGGCTAGCGGCCTTCGAGGGGGTGCTTGGCATCCTGTTCTACGTCAGCAAGACTAGCTCGCTTCCAGATCTCGTCACGAGCGTGGTGGACTTCCTGCACATTGGCACTGCTCTCGCGATAGTGACGCAAGCGGCCTCAACTGCAACTGCTTACGATATGTGGGAAGAGAAGGAATTCGTGTAGAAGTCGAGTTGGAAGCGGTTCGCATCGCATCGTGCTCTCGGGCTCTACAAATGACGGTCTCTCCTGCTGTGTTGACCGATTCGCGCACTACATCTGGGGGCATCATCCCAGTCAGGCAGGATGTATGACACCTGAAAAGTGGTGTATGACACCTAGAAACATCACGGGAGACTGAACGATCAAGAAAGGCATCAACTCGGTCACTATTCTATGATTCCAGAGAAGCTCCAGTCCGTCCCACAGCTACACAAAGTACGATCGAACCTCCAAGTGACCAGTCAAGCGACCGGGCTTCCGCTATCGTTTCTCCCTGATCTGCTTCGCGACTTTCTCGGCTATTTCTAGGGTGTACTCAATGTCTTCTTTCTCGATGCCTCTATGCGTGACCATCCTGACACGTCCGGCTTCCTGCGCGCCAGCCTTGATGCCGAAGTCGCGCATTCCAGCGGTCCATTCACTCGCGGTTATTTGCAGGCCGCTAACATCGTAGCGAACGATGTTCGTCTGAATGTGGTCAAGATCGAGCGAGATCCCGCCGATCTTCGATAGACCTCTCGCGAGGAGTTTCGCGTTTTCGTGATCGTCCTTGAGGCGGTCAATCATTTTCTCGATCGCGATTATTCCAGGCGCAGCGATTATGCCGGCCTGTCTCATGCCTCCGCCGAGCATTTTGCGGTATCGTCTGGCGCGGTCGACAAGGCTACGGCTTCCGACCACAAGTGACCCAACCGGAGCGCTCAAGCCCTTGGAGAGGCAGAACATCACCGTGTCCACGTAGCGCGTTAACTCACGCACGTCGATATTCTGTGCGACTGCTGCGTTGAATATCCTGGCGCCGTCCATGTGGACGTTCAGCCTGCGTGTCTTCGCGAATTCACAGAGCGTTTTGATCCGGGACGGTGACCAGACTGTGCCTCCGGCGTAGTTGTGAGTGTTCTCGATGCAGATCAGTCTCGTTGGAGGAAAGTGTATGTTCGGCTGTCTAAGCACGGCCTCGATGTCCTGTGGGGTCATGACGCCCATGTGTCCCGTAACGAGGCGCGGTACGAGCCCGCCAATCGCCGAGAATGCGCCGACCTCGTGGCTGTACATGTGGGCGTGAGCTTCGAGTATGACCTCGTCTCCTCGCTCAGTCTGACTCATCACACTGGCCAGGTTCGCTTGCGTCCCGCTCGTCGTCAAGAGCGCAGCTTCCTTCCCCATCTTCTTTGCCGCAAGCTCCTCCAGACGGTTCACAGTCGGATCTTCTCCATAGACGTCGTCGCCGAGTTCGGCGGTTCTGATCGCCTCAAGCATCTCTTCCGTTGGAAGGGTTACTGTGTCGCTTCTCAGGTCCACTACGCGCATGTTAGATCGTGCTCACTACAGCTAGCTACTGATTGTCGATTTAAGGTTCGGAAAGTGCCGGCAACCTAGCCGAGTTGGAATTCCCTCAGGTCATCCTCAGAATCACACACACAATAGGAATACCTATCCTAGTTTCTCGAAGAGAAAGAAAGAATGGACGGTTCCGGTAGGACCAGCCTACGTTCTATAGTAGAATGTAGTGAAGGCTACCGCGAAGGCACCCATGATGACCACGTTCATCCAAAGGGCGGTCGGAAGACCAACAAAGATCAAAGCCCACAGCATAGTCAGAGTGGCTAGAATGGTCCAGACGATCTCCGCCTGAACGACGATCTTCACTCTATCCCACAGAGTCTCCTTGTAGGCGAACCAGGAACTTGTCGTGAAACCTAGGACAGCTGCTCCGACCATACGAAACATGCTTATCGTTGGCTCCTGGATGGAAAAACCGATCATGCCCATCATGATCTCAGGGATCAACAGTTGCCCAAGCCCAAAGATGATACCGGCGATTAAGTGAACTAGGAACGTGATCTTCAACCCATATGGAATCTGTTTCTCGACCAATCTCTCACCTCCCTTGTTTGCCGGGTACTTCCTATAATCGCGCCCCTCCTCGGCGCTGCGAAAGCTATGGAAAGAAAAACTGGAGTAGCCCAAGCTGATGTGTGCTGGTCACTTGAGCACCATGCTCACTGCCTTCTCTGCAGTCACCCCCGGTAGACTCTCGAAGCTCGAGAAGATGCCTGGATATTCCCTGGGCCACATTAGCCAGTTCTCAAAGGCGACCTCATCCGCGGGGGCACCCTCGATCTCGGTGATGGTGACTCCTTTGCCTCCAGGACAGACATACCAGGCCAGAGTCTTCGAGTGCTTAGCTGGGTACAAGCCCTTCTGCATCAGGCTGGCGGCAACTTCAGCTATCTTGCTGGGCGGAAGGTTAGGGTTCAAAGTCCAAAAGCTGATGATTATCATCATACCACCTCCATCCAATACTGGGAACTTGCTATCATCGCGCCCCTCCTCGGCGCTCCTCGACAAGCAGTAGAATCAGCGAACACCAAACAGGCAGACAGTGAATCTCAGAAAGCCAGTATACTATGTCGGTCGTTCAGGATTTGAGACTTTGGGTGCTTTCCGGAAGCTGCATATTGTTGAGTCTTTCCGAGAGGGTCATGCAATTGGCCTTTTGTGTACTTCATGATATTATTAGCACATACAACGATTTGCCCCGCAGCTCCACCCAAGTCGTTTCCGTCACTGTGTTACCCTTTAGATAGCGATTCTGAAGTCAGATGCCCTTTGACTGGTGGGGACGACCCTTCGCGAGAGGAGAACAATGAGTGTTAGAAAAACGACGGAGCCGGAATACGGCAATTGGGTATCCACCAAATTGATCTACGGCTCGATAGCGATGAGTATTCCATTCTTCGCACTGTCGTTTGTGTCCTCCATATTCGTTGTTGGAGCGACTCCATTTCTCCTGTCATTCGCGTATTTTGCCTATGCGCGCCACATGTTCTCACAACGAGGGGGGAAAACTAGAAGCCCAGATTCGCAACCTCGTAATTGAGCACCTGAGTTGGAATGGAGAAGGCAGAGCGCTCGACATCGGTTGCGGGAACGCTCCTTTGGCAATCGAGCTGGCAAAGCGACATCCCAACGCACACGTGACCGGGATTGACCACTGGGGCGGCATGTGGGAATACTCGAAAGCGGTCTGCGAGAGGAATGCGGAGATTGAAGGCGTCGCTGGCCGTATGAATTTCCAGAAGGCGAGCGCAGCCGCGCTGCCATTTGAAGACGAGCGCTTCGATGCAGCCGTCAGCAACCTCGTATTTCACGAGGTAGGCGATGTCAGAGACAAGAGGGAGCTCCTCAAGGAAGCCTTGAGAGTGGTCAAGACAGGAGGCGCATTCGCCTTTCAGGACCTGTTCCTTCTGAAAAGGCACTTCGGTGAAGTCGACGATCTCGTGGTTATGATCAGGAGTTGGGGGATCAAAGAGGTGGCGTTTGCGGACACAAGTAATTCAGAATTCATACCGAAAGCGCTGAGACTCCCCTTCATGGTCGGGAGAATAGGCATTATCTACGGAAAGAAATGAAGGCACTGTACATCCTTGTCGCTCTTCTCCGTCGCAAAATTGTGACTCGGGCCTTTGATTTCGTGCGCGGGTCTTGCGGTGCGCACACGAAGCCAATTGATGGATGATGATTCGATCTAAAGGTACAGGCCAACGAACACGAGAGCCGTTATTACGATCGAGAGGATCGCCCCGGCCAACGCCTGCAAGATCGTGTGAGCGCCCAGCCTGACCCTAGCCCAAATCGTCAGAAGGGCAAGCACATAGGCAGACAACATCCACATGCCAAGCACAAGCCAAAGCGCGGTGGCCATGCCTGCAGTCGCCGCTGCATGGGCGCTGATTTTCCAAGCAAACGTAATCAGCATCAATGCGAAACCAACGCAGAGATATGCCACAGAGAGTACGAACATGATCTTGTTCTCAGTCGCCCAGAAGAACAGGACTCCCACTGCGTAGGCGATCACACTGATCACGTAGATGGGGCCGCGCTTGTTCCTGTCTGATATGTCGAGATCGATTCGTTTGGTTCTCACGGCGTAGGCAACCGGCACGAATGGTCCAATGGATAGAATTAGAACGCCGAACAACGCCGAGACTCCAGGACTTGTGACAGGTCCAACTCCGGTGGGCGAGAACCAAGAGAAGATGATCGATTCGATCGCGGCGACACTGAAAGGAGTCAGAGCTGCCGAATAATATTCGGCTGCCCGTCTACCCGTCTGCACGATATCGCCGCCTCTAGGTCATCCTCACGTCGATGAAATGTTATTCAGACGGTTCTAGACTCCATTAATTCCCCGGCACGTTGGATCCTCTGTTTGAACGTCTCGCTCTCTACGAGGTCGCCTCTGTAATAGTTCTCTTTCTCCATGTCGGCACAACCTGTAATGTGACCTATGTCTGCTTGACGCATCTCTCCGGGTTCCTGTCAAACTTCTGCTTGCACATGGGCGCACAGAAATAGTAGATCTTCCCGTGGTACTCGGACTTCCACTTCGCGGTCTTCTCATCTACTTCCATCTGGCATACGACATCCAATACCATGCGCAGTCCCTGCACAAACTTGAGGATCGAAGAATAATCAAGCTTTCCAAGGGGGGATGAATAGAATGTGCCAGCGCATGAAGTAGGTTCGAACTCTTCGGGACTTGGACCCCAGCGGATCTTGAAAACTATTTCCAGCAACGAGTTGCCGGCCCGTCGGACTCGAACCTTGCTAGAAGAATTCATGAATGCAAGGCTAGGGCAGAAGATGAGTGGAGGAACAAAGCATAAAAAGTGATCCGACAGCCGAGAGATGGCGGTCGGGGAAGAGCACCTGTTTACTCTCAATCGTTGTGATGCAAATCCGCTGATAGCACCGGATCCGAGCAACAGGTGGGAAGAGAAGGCCACGTTCAACCCCGGCGGAGTACTCAAAGACCGCACGTTTCACTTGTTCTACCGGGCAGTTGCTGCGAATGGCATCTCTTCCATAGGACACGCCACGGCAGCCGCGGATATGAGAGTGGCCGAGAGGTCTGACCGCCCGATCTTGGTCCCGAGTGAGGGGTGGGAGGAGCTTGGGTGCGAAGATGCAAGAGTCACTCGAATCGACGACATCTACTACGCCCTGTACACTGCCTATTCGAGGAGAGGGCCTAGAATCGCCTTGGCGTCGACTCTCGATCTCCACAACTTCACGAAGATCGGACTGATCGGGCCTGATCAGGTCGACAAGGACGCCGTGCTGTTTCCTGAGGCCATCAAGGGGAGGCTAGCCATGATCCACCGGATTGACCCTTCAATGCAAATCGCGTATTTTGAGAAATCACAATTGGAGAAACTCTCAGACCCTTCACTTAGGTCTCAGTACTGGGCAGAACACCTTCGCAGTCTCGATGCACATACAGTAATGAGCCCCCGCGAGTGGTGGGAGAAGAAGAAGATAGGAGCTGGCCCGCCCCCGATAAGGACGGCCGAGGGATGGTTGATAATCTATCATGGCGTCGACGACAACTACGTCTACAGGGCTGGAGCAGCCTTGGCGGACCTAGACAACCCACAGAGGATCATGGCGCGGTCGAGAATGCCGATACTAGAGCCGAGCGAACCCTATGAGAAATATGGGCTCGTGCCTGAGGTTGTTTTCCCCGAGGCCGCAATGGTGCTTGATGGTGTTCTCTACGTCTTTTACGGTGCGGCCGACACAGTCTCATGTGTCGCAACGGTGCGCCTCCACGAGCTTCTCGGATGGCTCATGGAGCAACGCTAGGAATTCACGAGCTGCTGACTCGACGGAAATCAATATGCCGTCTATGAATTGCGGATCCAGGAAAACCTGATGTGTGTGCAACCTAACGAAGCCCGGATTCGAGCCCCAGTGATCTCTGTTCGATGGCTCGGACTCCTGGAAAGAAGAAGCACATTAAAGAGGCAATGTCGCAACCTGCTTAGTTCGCGAATCACGATTGAATGTCGGCCACATTATGAATAGAGAGGTTGTTTCGATAGACTCGGACGCTAGCGTGAAGGCCGCTGCAGGCAAAATGGCTGAACATCACGTAGGCTGTTTGGTCGTAACTGAGAAGGGTAGGCCCGTAGGCATGATTACGGAAACAGATATGCTGTCAAGGGTTCTAGCACTGGCTAGGAATGCTGAGACAACGAAGGTCAAGACCGTCATGTCGGAGCCCTTGGTCTGCGGAAGCCCCGACATGGATTTCATCGAGGCTACGAGACTGATGGTCGATAGGGGGGTCAAGAAGCTTCCTATCACTCATGGTGAACACCTCGTCGGAATCCTGACAATAACGGATGCCATTGCGGTTCACCCGGGCATGCTCCAGGTCATAGAAGAGGCTGCAAAGTCACATCTCCCTCGGACATTCGTGAAGAGACTGCGGAAGAGATAGCATAGAATTGTCTCCTTTTTTTCCTGATGAAGGGGGATCCACCGAAACACGAAGGCAGAGGTCAGGCTGAGCATCATAGGCTATGCCCAGAGAGGCGGTAACCCCACAGCAAGGAGCTGACTCTTGGCGAGCTTATTCGCAAATAGAGCAGTCGAGCTGTTGTCAGAGAAACAAGGTAACAGGGTGGTTGCACTCCAAAACGGCAGGATTGGAAGCGTCGAGCTTCAGAAATCTTGTGAGACCGAAAAAGCTCTGGATCCAGATCTAACTAGGTTGGCGGTCATTCTTGCAGCTTGATCACGTTGAAAGCCGAGGTTGGCTTTCATGAGCGGATTCTACGGCGCTTGTTTCCGCAACGCCGGATCTCCACTCATTTGTGCAAAAGGAGGCACGGTGCCCACCACTCGCCGATTGTGCGCGCGGCCTAGTCACTCCGGCGGTCTAGCCGACCCTGAATGCTGTCATGTGCCGGGCAAGAGCCTGTTACGGCCGCTCCAAACTATTCTTCTTATCAGTTTCTTTGTTTCCTTCGGGCCGCTGACTTGGAGGCACCTTACACCGGTGCTCCTCATGATGTAGTCGTTCCCGCCCCTGAACAGGGCGTCCCCGACAAATAGCATATCCTTCAGGTCTGCATTCAGATGTTCCTCTAACTTCTCGACGCACAATGCTTTGTTAATGCCCTTTCTAGTGACATCGATCGAGGTGGTTCCACCAATAGTTATCTCGAAATTGCGAAGCTGCATTCTTAGGAACTTCCTGATCCTCAGACGTTTCTTCCGGTCGGGATCCCACTTCTGCTTAAGACGCAGCGGGGCCCTCTGGCCCAAAGCGGAGAAGGTGAGCTGGCTCCCCCTATTCTCGAAAACCGGCCCGTACGTCTTCCTCGGGTTGGCATAGCCGATCTTCGCGAAGACAGTCTCGAATGAATCGATTATGCTTTTGGTGGCATGTTCAGATAGGAGATTGCTGTATGCACGGTAGAATCTGCCGCGCCTTCTGTCATAATAGTAGCCGCTTGACGAGCAAGTCGGAAACAAAAACAAGTTGCGCAGATTGCTTCTCTTGGGAAGTCTACTTAGAAACTGATTTTTGAACTGCATAAAAGAACAACCAGAGGTCACTGCAACGTATCTTAGTTGGAGCAGTTCGGAGATTAGCGAAGCCATTTCCCTGTCGAGGTTGGACTTGCTCTTGGTTAATGTGCCATCAAGATCAAAAATGATGATCTTCTTTCGTACTACGGAACTGGTGCCGCTGATGGTGAAACATCCATTAGGCGGCCCTGCTGTCCTTCCCTGCAATTGAGATGCCAGTTGGCTGCATACCCACTGAGCGGCCCTAGTGACATAATACACACAGCCATGCCTGCCACAGCGTCACAATAGGACACTCTCAAAGGCCAAGAATATGGTAAAATGCATTGACATATCTCATAGCCACGCTTGGCCATATCATGGCTCGGCTATATTCATAGGCCGTTCTGCTGTACTTCTCGCGAATCTGATCATCATTTATCAGTATGTCCAAAGCCTCAGCAATTGACCTCGGGTCCTTGAACTCACTTCGCAGGGCGGCACCAGCAGATATCACTTCCTCGGCGTGGAGAAAAGGGGTCGTAATGATGGCCTTGCCTGTGCTCAGAGCATAGGAAAGCGTTCCGCTACTGACCTGTTCCCGATTTGGGTAGGGGACAATGTAGATGTCAGTCGCCTGAAGGTAGCTGATCAGCTCGTTCTCCCTCAGAAATCGATTCACGAATCTGACGTTTTTCTCCACCCCGAGAGTTTCGGCTTGGTTAAGCAGAAATTCACGGTACGCTTCGCCTTCGCGTTTCCTGACCTCTGGATGGGTTTCGCCAATAACGAGGTATAGGATCTCAGGATGTTCTCTCAGCGTCTGCGGAAGCGCTTGGATTGCGTATTCTATTCCCTTTCCGCGACTCAGCAATCCGAAGGTCGATATTACGAGCCGATCCTTCAATCCCAAGCTTTGTTTCATCATCGCCGTTCCAATGAATGGCACATTTGGGCATCCGTGAGGTATGTATCGTATTCTGTCCGAGTATCTACCGTAGAGGTGTTCGAGTATTCTCATGCCAGCTTTTGCCATCACTATAACAAAGTCGCTGTGCTCAAGAACTTGCTCCAATGCCTTTTTTGCACCGGGAGCCGGGGTCCTCAAGGACTGTGTGCAGGGTGGTCACGACTGGTTTCTTGATTCTTCCCAGAAGCTCGCCGACATATACGCCCCATTCTCCACCATAGATGCCATACTCATGCTGCAGATTCACAACATCCACATCAGAAGCATTGATGTACTGAGCGGCTTTCTCGTAGGATTGAATGTCATTTGCATCGATTTGATGCTTCACTCGAATGTCGTAGTCGTAGTGTCCGCCTCTGTCGTTCATCGCGACCACCGACGGTGAAGTCACAGCTTGTGCGCAAAACCAAGAAATGGACTCGACAAGATGCTTGGTGTATGTCGCTATGCCGCACTCGCGTGGCGGATACGTACTGACATACGCGGCTCTTATCCTGTGAACTCTGAGAGGTTCTACCGTCTCAGGAGAGCCGCGACGTTTCATCATGTAATGACCGTAGGCTATCTCCAACAGTCTCCTTGGTGTTGTAAGGCCAACCACCGCGCCGTCTCGCGTAACGATCAATCTTCTGATGCCTTTTGTACGCAGCATTTCCAAAGCATCTGCCACTGTTCGCTCAGCTTCGATCGTCACAGGAGGTTTTGACATTATGTCCTCGGCATGCGTGACTTCGAGATTTCTGCCAGGGCCTAGGACGCGCTGGAGCAAGTCCTTCTCGGTGATTATTCCCACTGGTCGGCTATTCTCCACAACCACTACAAGTCCGGCATTTCGCCTTGTCATCAGATCTATTACCATCGAGGCCGTTTCTTGTGGAGAAACAGCGAGCGGCGGGCCTCTCATGTTGGTCTCTACGGGCAGTCCAAGAATATCTTCCCAGTACGGAGCTTCAGCCATCTTTCTCGTGCAGGTTTGAGTGATCTCGTTATTTATCCTTGTACTCAGGCCGTGCCCCCGGATTTTCGAACTGAACACTCTATGCTAAGCTTGTGGAGTCACGAGCGAGATCTAGACAAGAGGAGTGCCGTGGTCAGTACCTTGGTACGGGCGTTGGGACTTGGACTCTCGAATCTGTTCTTATCGTTCTTTATTGGTTCATGTCGACGCGGCACGAACCATTGCTCTTTTCTGTGAGAGCGCACCACAAAGCCGACCACCGGATTAAACGTGAGCAGCATCGATATAGAACAAGTTGGGAAACTCTATGCGAGCAGCTTTCCTAGAGACCGAAGGGCATCTGGTGATGATCGATACCCAAATGCTGACCATTCAGAGTTCCGACATCGTGGTAGAATAATATGGGCACTCACCATACCGCAACCGCGCCGCTGAAGTCACCCGACGGAAATTGACGACACCGAGAAATGGAGGCAACCGATGCAGACTTGACAATACCGGATATCGTTATGCGTATTCGTCATCCCGAACCAGAGGACTATGATCGGATCATTGCGATTTTGAACGAGTGGTGGGGCGGACGCTCAATGAGCGATATGCTACCGAAACTCTTTTTCGTCCACTTCCGTGACACTAGCTTCATCGCCGAGAACCAAGGCGAGATGATTGGGTTCCTGATAGGTTTCGTTTCGCAAACATTTCCCGACGAGGCCTACGTTCACTTCCTTGGCGTGCATCCAAACTTCAGAAAACATGGAGTAGGGCGAATGCTCTACGATCGCTTTTTCGATGCAATACGACAGCGCGGCCGTCACGTCGTTCGTCTAGTCACCTCGCCTGTGAACAAGCAGTCGATAGCCTTTCACACGCATATTGGCTTCCAGATTGAACCACAAGACACGGAGCTGGATGGAATACCATTCTATCGAAACTACGATGGTCTCAGCAACGACCGCGTATTGTTTGTCAAGCGACTGCCCGACTGACAAGCGCACCTAGTCCCGCTCAACTCTTCCTTAGCGAGGACGCTTTCTCGATATGTTCTCGCCGAGGCATCAGAAGTCAGAAAAAAATCGCAGGGTTCATCAAGGCGACCGAGCAGAGCATTCTTCGACAATAGGCGAAGCTATCCGTCCACATGAAGAATTGGTCATGACCCAGAACGACGTTACGCGCCAGCCTCAATTCGAGAAGCTCATCGGTAGCGCACTAGACAGTCACTTGCTCACTTTCTGTGGTTTCCTCTACCTCGTAGTACTCGCCGGTGAACCAAACCTTTCGTTGCCCCGCGCCGTAACTTCCAAGATCTTCAGTATGCACAAGCGTCGACAATCCCGGCTCTATGGCTTTGTTCGGCCAGATGTAGTACGTACCGACTCCTCCTAGATATTGGATATGTCTCTGAAGTCTCACTAACACTACAATCTCGTTGCCTCCATGAGCGTTGCTGGCGTAAACTCTTATGGTGTTACCCGTCTTCTCGACCCTGAGCGAAAATACTGCCACAACTTTTCACCTCCCTTATCTCATAAGACCCTCAAGATACCTCTACGTTGGTACTTGGTGTCATTACGCCCCTCGGCGCTCCTACGAAGCAGAGAATGCAGCAGACTCTAAACACGTAGACTGTGAATCTCAGAAGGCCAGTATACTACGTAGGTCGTTCAGGATTTGAGACTTTGCGTGCTTTCGCTAGTCCACCATAGACTTTGAGCGAATCCTTTTCCAATGCGTTCCCCTCAACCTCGGTCTAGTCCTACGGGGCCCTCCAAGAACTTCCGAATCCCTTCTCCATCAGAACTCGGAGAGGATCTATGGCAGCATTCTAGCTCACGATCCCTAGCCAGACTGACAAAACGCAGTTGACTGTGGAAATAGAAGTCTCAAGTACTTCCTTGACCTTATCGGGCGGTGCTGGCGTTCAAGACAATGGACTGTTGCCCCGCAGAGAGTGTGTCGAGATGATCCGGCAGAAGACCGCTGCCGCCGTCGCGTTGGCATGCATCCTTACAGCGGTTGTTGTCTACCTAGCTATTCCATGGACTGGACCGCCCAACGGTGTGATCAATAGCCGATGTCCCATTCGGTCGGATACAGAGATTGTTGTTTATCATGGTATGGGTGTTACTCTGGTAAGTGAGGAGTGGATCAGGCGCTTCTTGGATTGGTGGGAATCACATGATGCAACAGTGAAATACGTCTTCTTGAACGCCACCAATCTGAAATCAGACTGCAACTTGTCAGACTACCCGAACGTCAGACTGTACATTCAACCTGGTGGTGATGCGTACTATCAACAATCCTCTTTGGGAGCGGCTGGCAAGGCGAACATTCTCGAATTTCTCGATAAAGGCGGGGCGTACTTGGGGATTTGTGCTGGTTGGTACTATGCAGTCACGGACTACTACTATGTTGGCGCCTCCTACAGTTGGCCCGACTTGCTGGGCAGATTTCCAACTGTGGAGGGACCAATAGCTGAGATCGCTGAGGACGCCAATTACAACATGACTCGCATGAGCAATGGGCTCGAAATGATCTACTACGGCGGACCGACACGAGGCTGGAGACAGACACCTACTGCTGTGCCCGGTACAGTGCTGATGACATTTGCAGCTATTCCAGGCGATTTACCTGCTGCTGTGAAGAGCAAGAACCTGCTCTTGATCAGTGTTCACCCTGAGGCATACGAGGGCCTCGGCATCACAGGATTGACGACAGAACAGAGAATCGCGAACTACAGATGGTTGGCAAATGCAATCAATGAAGTCACCGGATTACATTTCCATCTGCCGCTGTCTATGCTAACTGGCACATATAGAGCATTTCAGCACGATCCCGCACCAAATATGAATGATGGTGAAGCCCTCAAAGAACCATTCCTGAAATCTCCGACAGTGCTGGCTCGTACAGGCTCCCAGTGCGAAACCATCAGTATCCCGGCGTACGGAATAGAATACAAACCATGCATAGATAGAGTGAATCCTGTCTCACAATTGGCCATAGCTAAGCGTTAATTGCGGGGTTCGGAGAATTCACCCTGAGTGATTAGGATTGGTCAATGCTTCGATCACAGCCGTGGAAGGAGTTAGGGTTGGTCACGCTCACGATGAGCGAGCGCGAACAGGTTGCACTGTGGTCCTTTTCGAACCGGAAGCTGACACAGCATGCGAAGCACGCGGTGGATGGCCCGGAACCTATGACACTCATTCAATCGATGTGACAAAGACATTCGTTAAGAAGAATGCTGTGTTCCTCACGGGAGGAGACGTATTTGGTTTCGACACAGCCGTCGGGATCAGGCGTTATCTGTTGGAGCGCGGGTTAGCCTCCGCGACAGGCGTTGGCAAACTTCCGGGCATTGTGGGTGCAAACATATACGACGTGGAGTTCGGGGCGGTCCAAGAGGCCCGATACTCAGAGCTGGGTTATTCCGCATGCCTGAATGCTTCGTCAGAACCGGTCGCGGAGGGAAATGTCGGCGCAGGAATGGGTGCTACAGTGGGCAAGTTGAAGGGGCTGAGATTCGCCTGCAAAGGCGGGTGTGGTACGAGTGCAGTAACGCTGTCCGACAAGATGCTTGTCGGAGCAGTCGTTGTGACGAACGCTTTGGGCAACATATATGATGTCGGAAGCGGAAGAACAATTGCTGGCGTCAGGGGAGACAAGGGTTTTGTGGAGTTCGAAGAAATCATCCCAGAGTACCCTCAGAGCAAGCTTGGACATACGAACACAACAATCGGTGTTGTCGCTACTAACGTGGATCTCTCGCACGAACAGTTGATCAAGGTGGCACAAATGGCACACGACGGCTTAGCCATGTCCATTAGGCCTGTCCACATGTCAACGGACGGAGATACGATATTCGCAGCATCCACTGCACGAATTCGTGGAACGCGTGAAAGGGAAGGCATAGTTGACATCATAGGATACACGGCGGTGCGATGTGTCGCTGATGCTGTCGTAAGAAGCGTTAAAGCCGCACGTGGCTTGTCCGCCGTGCCTGCATGCATGGATCTGATCAAAGAATAGTCCATCTCTATTCTGCAAATGCGTTTCCCACGGACCTAACAAGCCGGAATCTGCACGGTGGGCCGATGACGAGACTAAGCTCAAGTGTGCAGATGACAGGCCACGAAGTGGTCAGATGCAGTTTCAATCATCAGTGGCTCTGATCTCTTGCAGATATCCATAGCAAATGTGCATCTAGGCGAGAATCTACAGCCGGGCGGCGGGTTGACGGGGCTGGGTACTTCACCTGTCAGCACCTTGTCTTCTCTTTTCAGATCTGGATCAGGGATTGGAACGGCCGACAGCAGAGCCTGACTGTAAGGATGCAGCGGCTTCTCCCAGATTTCCTGAAGATTCCCCATTTCGACGATCTTGCCGAGATACATTACGCCGACCCTGTTGCTGACATGCTGCACAACGTTCAGATCGTGCGAGATGAACAGGTAAGATAAGTGCAGACGATCTTGGAGATCTTGCAGTAGGTTCAGTATTTGTGCTTGGACTGAAACGTCCAAGGCGGAAGTAGGCTCATCGAGGACGATGAACTTTGGATCAAGCGCGAGCGCTCGGGCCAGTGCCACTCTCTGGTTCTGCCCTCCGCTCAGCTCGTGAGGGTATCGCCAAGCAAACTCCGCTCTCATGCCTACAAGTTCCAGGAGCTGAAGCACTCTACGGCCTACTTGCTGCCTCATACCGTACGCGACTAATGGTTCCGCGATCAGGTCTCTCACGCTCATTCTTGGGTCGAGGGATGCTAGCGGATTCTGGAAAACGATCTGCATGCTCTGTCTGAGCTTCTTGAGTTCCTGCTTGCTGAGTTTGGTCAGATCCGTTCCTTCGTATGTGATCGTGCCTGCGTCTGGCTCGATTAGGCGTAGAACGCAACGTCCCAGAGTAGTCTTGCCGCAGCCTGACTCGCCCACTAGGCCGAAGATCTCGCCTTCCGCCACACTCAGCGATACGCCGTCTACGGCCCTCACATGGGCAGAGGTCTGGAATAGGAAGCCCTTTATCGGGAAATACTTCTTCAGCCTGTCTATCTCGATCAGTGTTCTTTTCAGGTTCCGATCACCGTTTCACTAGGTGGCACGCAACGCGTCTACCACTTCCGAGATCCACCGCGGCAGGTCTTTCCGCTCGGCATATCTCCATTGCATATGAACATCTGGGATGAAACGTGCAACCAAGAGGGCGGTTGATGAGATCAGGTATCGTTCCCTTCACTATCGAGAGACGCTTTCCTCTGCTCCGAGGCGTAGGTATGGCCTCCAGAAGCCCCTTCGTGTAGGGATGAAGCGGATCCTTCAGTACGTCTCTCATCGGTCCCAATTCAACAACGTTCCCAGCATACATTACACCGACCTTGTCGCAGGTCTCGGCCACTATCCCCATACTGTGAGTGATCAGAAGAATAGCAAGTCTACGTGCGCTCTTTATTTCGAGGAGTCTCCTGAGCAACTGCGCCTGAATTGTCACATCAACAGAACTAGTCGGCTCGTCAGCAATCAGCATGTCAGGATTTGAGGAGAGCGCCATCGCTATCATGACTCTCTGCTGCATCCCGCCGCTGAGCTCGTGAGGGTACAGCTTCAGCGCCTTGTCAGGGTCAGCCAGGGCAACAAGCTTGAACGCCTCAGATGCCCTTATCGTCGCCTCTTCTCTTCCGACATGTTGATGGATCATTATTACGTCGATTATCTGTTGTCCCACTGTAAAGACTGGATTCAGTGAGACTGTCGGGTCCTGGAAGATCATCGAGATCTTTCCGCCCCTTAGCTTTCTCATCTCTTCCTCGGTCTTGCTCAGCAAGTCTTCCGCTCTGAAGAGTATCTTCCCTTCGACGATCTTTCCGTTCTCCGGAATCAGCCTCATAATCGACAAGGCCGTGACAGATTTGCCGCAGCCCGTCTCCCCAACTAGGCCAAACACCTCACCGTCCAGAATCTCAAGAGTGACACTCTCGAGAGCTTTCACAACACCATCGTATGTGTCAAAGTCAACCCTCAGGTCTTGGACCGAGAGAAGTGGAGGGCTCATCCCGGACATGGTCTATCCTCCCCTTATCCTTCTGAGCCTCGGGTCTAAGGCCTCTCTCAAACCGTCTCCAAAGAGATTGAATGCCATCGCGGTGATGAAGATGAAGATTCCAGGAAAAGTGGCGTACCACCAAGCCGAGAAAGTGACCGATCGGCCCATGCTTATCATCAATCCCCACTCGGGTGTGGGGGGCTGAGCACCCAACCCGAGGAAGCTCAGTCCCGCCTCCGCCAATATTGCCGTGCCAAGATCCATGGTCGCCTGGACAATTACGGGAGCCATCGTGTTCGGGAGTATGTGTCGACGCATTATCGTCCCGTCACCCAGCCCAACGGCCTTGGAGGCTTCCACGAATGTTCGTTCTCTTAGAGAAGCTGCGTCCGCTCGCGCCAGTCTCGTGTACCAAGGCCACCAAGTAACTGAGATGGCAATCATGGAGTTGATCAAGCTCGGGCCAAGTGCGAAAGCGATCACCAATGCGAGCACAAGGGAGGGAAAGGCGAGGAACATGTCGGTTGTCCTCATTATGATGTCGTCGATTCTTCCTCCAACATAGCCTGCTATGACGCCAAGGGGCCATCCTATTGCGACGGCGATCGCGACTATTGTGAACCCGGCTAGCAGAGAAAGCCTCGTTCCGAAGATTATGAGGCTCAGAATGTCTCTGCCAAGGTAGTCCGTTCCAAAGAGATGCCCAGGACCAGGCGGCATGTACCTGTCCGCGACGTGTGGGACGCCCTGGTATGCGTCTGGATACGGCGCTACCCACGGAGCAAAGGCCGCCAAGAAGAAAAGAAATGCGAATATCAAGATGCTGACAAGTGAGAGCGGGTTTCTCGTAAGTATGTGCAACGTGAGACGGATTTCCCTGAATCTCGCCTCGCGCTTTTCCCGAGCCTCAGCCGAGACGGACAGATCAGACACTCAAGAGCCCTCCTACAATCTCACTCTTGGGTCAACCCATGCCTGTGCGAGATCGAGAATCAGATTCGTCAACAAAATGATGAGCGCGGCTACGATTGCAATTCCCACGATAACCGGATAGTCCACAGCCAATATTGCCCGCCATACGTAGGTTCCAAGCCCTGGCCAGTTGAAGATCACCTCCACGAGAAAAGCCCCAGTCAACGACCAACTGAATGATATTCCCAGAACCATTAGCGTAGGGACGATCGCGTTCTTCAATGCGTACTTGAATCTGACTTGATTCTCAGGCAGACCGAACGCTCTAGCCGTCGTCAGGTACTTCTCCCTCAAGACCTCTATCATGGTGGATCTCGTCATCCTGAGCGAGAGCCCCGTCGAGTAGGATGCAAGAGCAATGGCTGGAAGGATTATGTGTTTCAGCGCATCTGTGAATGCGATCCAATTCCCAGTTAGCAGGCTATCAATGAGATAGAAGCCAGTGATTTCTTGGATAGGGTGCGTCATCGCGACGCTCAGATCCAGTCTGCCTTCGATTGGCAGAATGCCCAATGTACGAGAGAAGAAGATCTGGAGCAGAATGCCTATCCAAAAAACTGGGATTGAAAGCGCCGCGATCGCAAGTACTCTGCTCGCGTGATCGGTCTTCGTGTCCTTCCTAGATGCAGCTATCACTCCCAATGGTATTCCAATTGTGATAGCAATGATCTGCCCGGTTATCGCAAGTTCCATGCTCGCCGGGAGGTAGTTTAGTATGTCGTCGATTACGGGCCTGCGGGTACGGTAAGACGTGCCCCAGTCGCCTCCGATGAGGTCGCGCATGTAAATGTAGTACTGGACGTACAGCGGCTTGTCCAGGCCTAACTCAATGCGGGCTTTCTCGATCTGTTCGGCCCTAGCGTGTATTCCGACCCAAAGCGCTGCCGGGTCAGAGGGAGCGACTCTGGCAAGGAAAAACGTGATGGCGGATATGCCTACTAGGATTATCACTGCCTGTATCAGGCGTTTCAGAATGTACCTGCTTAGGTTTGGCAAGCAGCGTTCCTCTTCAGGTCACGCCTTCTACAAAATGGGGGGCTGGGATATCCCTTCCTCAAGTCGCAGGCGGTTCAGGATACCCCGATGTCGCTGCTGCCACAGGAGTCCTCTGGTAGTCTTCCTCTAGCCTTCGATCCACATCTCCCAGAAGGTGAAGGTGTCATAGCCATAGGCAGGGTTGTACGCGAAACCTTTGACATTGGTGCGCATGACGAAAGGCGATCGCAGGTCGTCAAGAAAGACTGTCGGGCAGTCTTCTATCAGCTTCTCCTGGGCTTGGCGGTACAGCTTGAGCGCTTCGTCTGGTTTCGGTCCTTCGAGCTTGTAGGCGTCGTCTATCAGTTTGTCATATTCAGGATTGTAGTAGAAGTTGGCATTCCAGAGGGGCTTCGCTTCGGTATGCCACAATCCGTAGAGGAAGTCGTATGGCGTCATGAAGGTCGGCCACCATGCCCATGCGCATATGTCGTATCCCGGTTTCGCTTTGGGTCCTTGCTTGATTAGCTCCCAGAGGCTTGGCCAGGTCATGCTCCTGACGTCCAGCTGGATCCCAAGTTTCTCCAGTTCGGCCTTCCAGAGTTCTCCTGCACTTTGTGTGGCAAGAACGCCCGAGATGTAGTAGTATGTCAGCTTGAACCCGCCGTTGGGGTAGCCGGCTTCTTTCAGCAGTTCCTTTGCCTTCTCTAGGTCATGCTTGTATTGGAAGAGGTCACTTATGTGGCCCCACATTCCGTTCGGTATCGCTCCCACTGGCTGAGTGTAGCTGCCCTCGCCGGTTGTGATGTAGTCATCGTACGGGAATGCGTAGGCTAGTGCTTGGCGTACGAGTTTGTTGCTCAGGTACTTGCTCTGTGTGTTCATGAATGCGTAGTGCGTGAAGAACATTGGTTCCCAGGTAACTTCGATCCCACTTAGTGTCTCGAGTCTCTTTCTTTCTTCTGCGGGGATGGCTTCGGCGTGCTGAACGGTGCCGGCCTCGATCATCTGAACCCTGACTGCTGGGTCTTCAACGATCTTGAAGACTACCTTGGCAATTCGGTCCTTGCCATGTGGCCCTCCCCAACCTCCCCAGTAGTCCTTGAACCAGGTGAGGGTAAGCTGGACTCCTCTCTCTAGGTTCTCGATCGTATACGGGCCAGTACCAGCGTCATGTCCGGCGTTGAACCACTCGTGCAAGTCTGTGATCTCAGCGGTCTTCGGGCTATAGATCCAAGAACCGTATACGGACGCTACGATCCTCTGTAAGGGAACCGCATAGCTGAGTGTGTACTGCACTGTGTAGGTGTCGATGATCTTCAGTTCCTTTACGGGATCCCAGATGTAGACTGCGCCAGCTCCTAGGTCTCGTATCCTGTCGAAGGAGTACTTGACAGCGGTCGCGTTGAAGGGGGTTCCGTCGTGGAACTTGACGCCTTCTCTCAGCTTGAAAGTCCATGTCAATCCATCCGGTGAAACGTCGTAACTAGTTGCCAGCGCGGGTCTGACTTCCGGAGTGCCTCCAGTGTAGACTAGGAGTGTTTCGTATATGTTCGCCATGGCTATGATCTCGCCCGAGAAACTGTAGGCTGGGTCGATGTCCGTCACGAAGTCATAGGTCTCTGCACTGACGAAGACTTTCGTTGGCTCAAGCTCCGCGGTAGTGGCAATCGCGGTCGTAGTCGCTGTTGACTGAAGCGGAGGGGCAACCGGTAAAGAGGCATAGTAATAGTATGCGCCGCCGAAAACTGCGATGACTATGACAACAAGAGCGATGATGCCTTGCATCTTTGTTACTGCACTCTTACTAAGAATCAACGGTCATATCTCCTTGGCATGGGTTGTACCCTGGTCAGTTTAAGAGCATTGCCCTTGTACAGCGTTCCCTCAGCGAAACAGAATTTCGGGCTGGAGTCAATCACAGCGAAAGAGTACAGATCGCCTGTTGGCAGGCTCGCTTAATGTCGCGAGCTTTGCGATGGTAGATGAGGTCAAGATCCAAGAGTGTTGAATGTGTCGACCTCCCGCTCCGTTCCCTAGTTGACGTTCTTTCCCTTTTGATTTCACTCTCGGCTGCTTTGGCGCTTTGCTTGTTGCCGAACAGAGATGACCTCAGTAAGCGAGATACCTGTCCGAGAGCAAGTTTAGCCTAGAACACTTCTGAGCGCAGAGGGTGGCTCGGTTCTCTCTAGCTAGTCTCTTTGTCTGCAACTTGGAGCGCGCTGTCAAGGGCGCTAATGCCTTGGTCTATTTCTTCCCTCTTGACTATCAGCGGCGGTGCAATGATCAAGCAGTTGATCCACGAGTTGAGGAATGTGCCGTTCTTCATGCATTCTGCTGCGACACGATCAGCAACGAGGGGTTTGCCTTGAAGTTTCTCCTCACGTGTGTTGAAGTTCAGCCTGGATTTTCTGTTACGGACCAGCTCAAGGCCCCAAAAGAGGCCCAGCCCACGTACATCTCCCACGGAAGGATGCTTGTCTTGCAACACTCTCAACTGCTTTCCTAGATATTGGCCCATCTCGCGTGAGCGTTCAATTAGATCTAATCGCTTGTACTCTCCGACGGCTGCAACTCCTGCGGCCAATGTCAGAGGATGCGCCTCGTACGTATGCCCATGCGCGAAGTAATGCTCCTCAAAATAGTCTGAGATCGCGCGTGTGGTTGCGGTAACGCCAAGCGGAATATACGCGCCGGTAACCCCCTTGGCGGTCGTCAAGATGTCCGGCTCAACCTTCCAGTGGTCTACCGCAAACCATTCGCCAATTCGTCCCCATCCTGACATTACCTCGTCACAGATCAGCAAGACCCCGTGACGTTTCGTGATATCGCGTAAGCGCGGCAAATACTCGTCAGGAGGAACGATCACACCGTTGGTCCCAACAACTGGTTCCACGATGACAGCTGCGACGTTCGATTCGTGTTCGATCATGTACTCGATGTAGTCCGCGCAAGCGATCCCACAGCGGGCATACTCCAGCCTGAGAGGACATTGATAGCAGTAAGCGTCAGGCCCAAAGATTACGCCTTCCATTTTGCCGGCAGGCTCTATGTGATATCGCCGGGGATCCCCTGTGGCCGCGATTGACCCTGCCGTTGATCCATGATAGGAGGCGTAACGAGAGATGATCTTGTACTTTCCAGTGAACTGCCTAGCGATCTTGAAAGCAGCCTCGTTCGCCTCGGTTCCAGAAGTGGCGTAGAAGAATTTCTCAAGCCCCTTCGGCATAACCTCCATGAGGAGTTCTGTCAATCTCGCGCGCACGTCGGTAGTGAAGGCCGGGGACACGAAAGGCAGTTTCTTGGCCTGCTCACAAATTGCGTCAATGACAGCCTTGTTTTGATGCCCCAGATTCGAGCACATCAACTGCGAAGAGAAATCAAGTAATCGTTGGCCCGAGACATCTGTGAAGTAGCATCCCTCAGCGCTAACGATTTCGCGAGGCACCCAGCCCTTTTGCGCCCGCCACGTCCCATATGTGTACTTCTTCGTCAGACTCGAAACATCCGGGTTCTCGGTTGCCTTTGCCATACCGCATCAGATCTCGCTAACGGATCTATTGCTAATAGGACTTCCGTCCAATTTGCGCGACCGGATTCTGGACAGGGTACAGGAATCCAATATCGAGTCTCATTTCTCGCGCGATGAAGAGATGCTGAGGACTGCCTCGAGGGCTGTGTGTGAAGAGAGATGATAGATGAAGCGCGATGTGTTAAGACTTAAACCTATGCTCATCTTACTTTGTCAAGGAACCGATGAAGGCATCAATGTGCTGAGTGAGTATTTTGAAGAAGCAGAGAAGAAGACCTGACCCAAAGCGCGCCAAGACCCTTTCCTTGAAGGCTAAGCCTGAGACCACCAAGCGGCTAGGGATTGATAAAATAGATCTTCGGATCTTGGGAGCACTGCAAGATGACTGTAGGGCCCGGCTGGAAAGCATCGCTAAAGAACTCGGCATTCCAAAGTCAACCGTGCATTATAGGATACGTAGACTCGAGGAAACTGGAGTGATCGAGCGCTACTCCGCGAAAGTGAATGCGGCGAAGCTCGGAAAAGATTACCTAGCGGTCGATTTGGTTCGTGCCAAATACGGTCCCCACTATCACCAGCGCATCGGCAAGAGGATCGCCGCCATCCCCGGAGTCTGGGCGGTCTACTATGTGCTCGGCGACAACGACTTCGTTCTCCTGATAAGGGCGGACGACCGCGAAGACTACATGCGCACAGTCGAGAAGATCAGCAGCATGCCCGATGTCGAAAGATCAAGCACCCAAGTCGTTGCGAAGGTCATCAAAGAAGACCCGAGAATCACGCTAACGTAATCACATCGAGGCCTATCGTCCGCTTGGCAAACTCCGCCTAGTCTCCTGTAACCATGTGTCATTGCCAGTGTTTCACCAGCTAGGAACGGGACAGTGGTGGATGTGTGGGATGCAGCGATATGTTCCATCATGTGTGTCATAACAGAGGTCGCGGTTCATGCTCTCATACAAGTATGATCTAGGTATCGCACGCGACTGATGAGGAGGTGTGTGTTTCCTCATGTGTTACACATGTCCGTCGTCGTTCAGGCCGTGTGTGTCTCTTGGCGTGGAGGTAGGCTGCTGTGCGGCACCTCCCAACGAATCTGTTCATATCGTTCTTTATTGGTTCATGTCGACGCGGCACGAACCATTGCTCTTTTGTGTGTGAGCGCACCAGAAGGCCAACCACCGGATCAAACGTGAGTAGCATCGATATAGAACAAGTTGGGAGACTCTATGCGAGCAGCTTTCTTGGAGACCGAGGGGCGTTTGGTGATGATCGATGCCCAAATGCCGACTATTCAGAGTCCCGACCAAATCCTCATCAAAGTGAAGACGGTTGGCATATGCGGCTCCGAAGCGCACGCATTTCGTGGCAGCCATCCTTTTCGTAGGGCGCCTGTGATCCTCGGACATGAGATGGCCGGCGACGTTGTGTCAGTCGGTGAGTCGGTCTTGAACTTCAAGACAGGTGATAGGGTCATTGTTGATCCGCAGTGGGCATGTGGTGAGTGCGCTTACTGTCGCGCTGGCGACATCAACCTGTGCCCGTCAAAGAGCATGCTGGGCACATCGTCCTGGCCGGGGGCGTTCGGTGAATACATCATAGCTCCTGTGAAGTCTGTCTTGCATCTTCCGGATAGCCTATCCTCCACGCAAGGCAGCCTAATTGAGCCGTTGAGCGTGGCAGTCCACGTGGCTCGGCGCGCGAACGTCTCCGCACACAAGTCCGTAGCCATATTGGGATCCGGCTCTGTCGGCGGCATGCTAGTAGGTGTATGCCACGCGTATGGTGCGGAACCAATAGTTGCCGTGGATATCCACGAGCACTGTCTGGACATAGCACGCAAACGAATGGGCGCCACTCATTCCCTACTAGCTCCGGACGAGAAGCTAGCCGATAGGGTGAACGACTTAACGAGAGGCGAGGGTGTGGATGTTGTCTTCGTTACTGCGGACGAGCCAATCCTAGTAACGCAAGGCGTGGAGATGGCGAAACGGAGAGGCCGAATCATGTTGGTCGCGCTCCTTACGGGTTCTCCGCTCCACCTAGGCGCCTACGAGATTCTCAGTAAAGAACTGGAGATCGTTGGCAACATGAGCATCAACCACGAGGATGTGCAACAAGCCATTGCGCTCGCTATGTCGGGGCAAGTAGATGTGAACGCTATCGCGACTCATGTGCTTCCGATCGAAGAAGCACAGCGAGGGATGGAGCTAGCCTTGACTAAAGATGACGGCGCGATCAAAGTCATCCTTTCATTCGACACGACCTAGATGGACTAGTCCAAGCCCGTACAAAAAGAGTTGACAACTAGTTGCGGGAAACAAGAGAAGCAAGTCTTGATCGCAAGATACTTATGACCAACTCATATAGGCAGAAACTCTGAACGGGATAATGAATGAAGTTCGCAGCAAAATCTTGGGAAATCGAGGGTTTCGAACCACCTCACCCATACAACCGTAATCTGAAGGTTGTGATGGCCCCTGAGACTCATGGAGTCAAGTCCTTCGCTATCATTATGGTAACCATTCCACCGGGTGTGCAAAGCGATTTGCATTGCCATGATGGTGAAGAGTTTTGGATAGTTACAGAAGGTCGTGCTGAATTCTTGATCGGCGACGAGAAATTCATGGCAGAACCTGGAATGGTTGTCTTCTCTCCACCCAAAATCAAACACCAAATAAACAACACCGGAAAGGATACTTTCATTGCGTATAGCGTCCACTGTCCACCAGGCCCGGAAAAGGTAGTCTTGGAATACATGAAAAAGAAGGAACCAAAACGTTTCCCCGAGAAGTTCTAGCGATTCTTATACCGCGCACGACGACGAAAACTCCTCCAGTGGAAAAAGATTTCCAATGGAACTCAACTTTGTTAACTGAAAACAAGCAATCTGACAACACCCGTCCGTCAGCATGACACTCAGCCCGTGTCAATACCGCGCATCTGTCAACAAGGCAACAACGCACACAAATCAGGGCTCAGATCTGGATGCCTGCACCAATCCGGACAACTTCTGAGAATCGAAAAGGACCACTCCCTCGGGACTTCGGCCCCGCCGCTGGTGACAGACTATGCTTCATCCATAAGGGGGGTTGCCAGCGCAAGACCTGTGGACACGATCGTCATACGAATGAGAACCTTGATCAGGTCTCACTCGTTGGACTGTGAGATAGATTCACGAGTTTCTCTGTCAACTGGAGAAGGGTTGCAGTCATAAGAAATGTGACGGTGAAGACCTTACTTGCTCTTTGCGAGTTTTACCATGATCCGGCCAAGACGTTTATGTCCGGCTTTCATGTACCACTTCAGCCACCATGCAGCTACAACTTCAATAGCTGCCCGATCGAGAGTCCCGAGGTCTTTTTCCGCTTCCTCCGCCGCAGCGTCCATCTTAGCTAGAACATCGCCTTTGTCTTCAGTCAAAGCTATTCCCTCCCTGGCGTAGCATCTGCGCAGGTTCTAGAGGTTTACCCAACTAATAGACACTTAAAGCGTATAGTTTCATCGAACTCTGAGCATGGAAACGCGCGAGGCTAGGTGCCTTACCGGATAGCGGCCGTTGTCTCCGGTGTGGAACCTGTGAACGATGTGGAGCGTGAGGATGCAATATGGGATTGTCCACGAGCGTGGAGCAGAATACGAAGATAGATGAGTGACTTGGACACGTCTCCCACCGCGCACCAAGATAGCACATCACGTAAGAGTAAAGAGGTGAGTCGCGGATCAGAATGCAGGAACATAGCTTGAGGAGACTGTCATGAATCTCTACGAAGTAATCAAGTCGCGTTATTCCGTCCGCTCGTATCTGAATAAGCCGGTGGAGCAGGAGAAGCTCGACCGCATACTTGACGCGGCGAGACTGGCCCCCTCTGGCTCCAACTGACAGCCATGGAAGTTCGTCGTTGTACGCGACGCGGAGACGCGCAAGAAGCTCGTGCCCGCCTGCTCCAATCAAGAGTTCGTTGGCCAAGCGCCCGTTGTCATCGCTGGCGTGGGACTCATGCCTGACCGAATAATGAGCTGCGGCGTTCCCGGCGACCCGGTGGACGTGGCCATAGCCTTGGAGCACGTAGCATTAGCCGCGACGGCGGAGGGACTGGGCACCTGCTGGATAGGCTCCTTCCACCAAGATCAGATCCGAACGCTGCTAGGCATTCCGGCCAATGCTAGGGTCATTGAGGTGATGACGCTAGGCTATCCGGCGGATCATCCCCGACCCAAGACCCGCAAGCCGATGAAAGAGCTCGTCTGTTATGATCAGTGGCAATGAGTCACAACATGATGTGTCGCCAAAGGCGTTAGAAGGCGGTTTCGAACGCAGAGGTATAAGGCTCATTGGAATTGACTCCAAAACTCAAATCCACAGATACGAAGCCGACAGGTGGAAACTCCTGCAACGACGACATGTCATCACGCTAATCAGCATATTCGAGCACAGGAATGTAGATGCATGATGTGGGAGGCAAGATGATCAAGTTGGTTTCGAAGAAGATCGAGCGGATGGCAATGGAGCACGGTTTCATCGATTTCAGATGGATCAACCCGAGACGCATAGTCACTGGCAACTGGGTCAGAATGAAGTGTCAATTCGGTTGTGATGGCTACGGTAAGGGTGGATGTTGTCCGCCCGAAGCGCCATCGGTCACTGACTGTCGAAAGTTCTTTGATGAGTACAAGGTCGGCCTCCTGCTTCACTGTGCAGTCAAGTTTGAGAACCCTCTGCTGCGACGCAGATGGAGCCGGGCGACGCAGAAGAAGGCTGTGGCTCTTGAGAGAGAAGTCTTCCTAGCAGATTATCCTAAAGCGTTCGTGTTCCCTCCTGGAGGTCCTTGCAGAATATGCGCCTCCTGTTCGGCAAACAGGAGAGAGTGCAAGAACCCGTACGCTGCTCGGCCTAGCTTGGAAGCGTTTGCTGTGGATGTCTACTCAACGGCCCGCAAAATGCGGTATCCAATTCACGTGCTGAAGGGATACGGAGAAGAGATGAACCGTTTCGGACTACTACTCGTAGAATGAATCACCAATCATTCAGCTCACGTGGCTGTCACACGGCTCCGTCACTCGTGGGGCTTGTTGACGCGTTTCTCAAGTTCCACAAGCCGTTTGTGCTGCGCGAAGATCATCGATAATAGTAGCGGCACTTCCTTGACAGGTGAGGCGAGGACTCCAGCCTCCGCCGCGTAGAGCTTACATTGACTGAGGAGATCATCGAAGACCGCCCGGTCCTCCGGTCCAAGAAACTGCTTGAACCTGCTCATCGCTGCGATTTCTTGTTCGACGACGATACGCCATGACGGTATCGTTCTCCCCATCGCCGCTTCCCCACGCATGCAACGCAAAGGAGAGTCTGACGGGCAATATGGGGAAGGGGATGAAGAGCCTAGTCACGGAGAACCATGAAACTGACCAAATCAACAACGACGGACGACCGTCCAAATTACGACGATTGCACCAGCCGACTTACACACAAAAAAATGAAAAATGGGCAGTGAGGCTACGCTCGGGAATAGAAGTATGTGAAGGCCAAGGCGAAGGCGCCAAGTATGAGAACATTCATCCAGTCGGCCGCCGGAAGACCTTCGAACATCAAGCCCCACAACATGGCGAGAACACCCAGAATATTCGACTAGTATCACTCGCACGCTAAGAATCCGGTTCAAACCGTTCGCGAATAGCAGTACACGTTCTATAGATGGTCACGCGTGTGCGCCGAAGTCAATCGGTTGTTCTTTCGCTTCTTCAATGAGCCTCGTCGCCCATTTCCCAAACACCTCGCCGGCCAAACATATGTGTTCCACCTTGTTGGGATCTATCCCACATGCCTGACTCAGGTAAGCGTCGACATCGACCAGTCGGTCCCCGCAGAACGCAAGTCCCGGATTCTCGATGAGATCGTAGCGACTATCCCAAGGCAGTGGGTATCTACCTTCCTTTGTGTATCGAACAGCTGTGAAGACCGCTTCGCAAAGCCCCACGGTATCGAACAGGCTTGCGTACACTTTGTTTATGTCGACGATACTCCTAGCGAGGTCACGGTCGCCTTCGCCATGCCAGGCCATCCGATTGGGATCGATGATGTTGCCGAACATGTTCTTGAGGGTCGCGCTCACCCTATTTGTTGTCTGCTGTTTGAGTTTTGCAAACGATATCAGCTTCCTTCCGCGTAGAGCGTAGATGCGCTCCGGAACTTGTTCGTAGAGTTCCTTTTTCCATACGGGAGGGAACGCTGCTTCAACGGACCTCCGGACATTGTCGGGGTTCGCAATGCGTTCCGACCAGACTTCCTCAGTGAGGTTCACGTATTCCACGTTGTACTGCTTGAGCAGAATGTCGAGGCCAGTGACACGAAGAAACTTCTCGTCTTGTTCTCTGATCCAATCCCAGTTCAATTTACCGTTCTCCGGCGTGATGGTTCGCGTGCCGTCGTTTCTCTGGTATGTGTAAGATTCTATGATCGTTACTTTGTCTAGACATTCCAAGAGCAATTCTAAAGTCCTGGCGTCCGTGTAGAACCCCTTACCCTGAAAGAACCAGTTGGGTTTCACGAGGTAACTATCAGATGAGCTCAGGCCCGACTTCTCAAGAAAACCTCTCATCGCATCAGCATTCTTGACTTGTCCCGCGATCACAAAAGGTCATTCCCACGAGAACGTCCTGATGGTGAGGCGTGACTTAGATAAAGAGTCCGAGGTTGACTTGGTAGGCGAGACAAGTGAGATTCCCACACAAGCTTCTGCACTAGTCAAGACGCAGATCCAGGCTAGTTCGTCTGCCAACTCAGAGGCGGGCTACGAATTCCTTCGCTATCGTTGATGCATTCCGCTCGATCGGTGGCCCGTGACCGGGCAACAGAACAGAATACTTCAGCTCTGATATCTTCTTGATGGATTCCTTTGCTTGATCCAGGTCCGTGCTCATGGATCTTCGAGGAAGACTCAGCATCCGCTCGTCATCAGTAAGAAGGGCGTCGCCGACGAAGAGAGCCCGGCCAGGAAGGCAAAGACAGATGCTACCATCAGTGTGTCCGGGAGTATGAATCACAGTCAACCCATCAATAAGGTCCGAATCCTTCAGGAGCACATCAGCCTTTATTCGGTTGAACCTCATGACGGCACCCATTACACGTAAGAACAAACCTAACACTCCCTTCACTGCCTTCGGTTCCTTTTCCCCTGACAGTCTGGGCGCATCGGCTTCATGGATCGCCACCTTCGCGTTAGTCTCCTCCTTCAGACGAGCGACACTTCCCGCATGGTCCATGTCGGAATGAGTCAAGACGATCGTTTTGACATCCGAAGCTCGGCAGCCTATGCTTTGGACGTAGTCTACTATCTTGCCAGCGTTTCCAGGTAGACCCGTGTCCACGACGGTGATGCCGTCATCATGCTTGACGAGATACGCGTTCGCGCCCCTGACTCTCGGGACAAGATGGATGGCTTCTGTTATCTCCAAATCCTTTACCGGACTCGTTTCTCGCAGGACCTTCTCTATAAACGCGAGTTAGCCTCTCGGTGCGGGCGCTGTAATCTGAACTGCCACTCTTTGGCCGCTTCGAGTACTACTCTTTACCCGTTCTTAATGAGGATGCATCGAAGAATCGTCTTGACACTCGACGCTATGTCTTGCGTCTTCGAAGCAGAACCACCATGATCACGATGACTGCGAGACCTATCACAGCAAGAACCTCGAGTCGAACGATTGAAGGTCGAGGGGCCGCTATTGTAGTCTCTGCCGCATATGTTTCTTGGCCGGTGGCTACTGTTTCAACGGTCCTCATGGACGTGCCTGTAGTGGTTCCTGCTCCCGAGTGTGGGTCTCTTGGCGCGTACAAGATAAGATCTTCCTCTCGGCGATGGTTTGACTAGTGACACATGCACCAAGAAAGCCACACATGCTCCTCTTCGTAATCTCCCGTCGTCTCTCAGTTACCAAAAGGAAACCCGCCGCCTAATACGTCGGCAATGCTTAGATTGAATATGAAAGAGTTGATTTTCCATGGGTAAGGTTGTACATTTCGAAATACCTGCCGACGATCTACCACGTGCGAAGAAATTCTACAGCACCGTATTTGGCTGGAAAGCGAGCGATGTGCCGGAGATGGAATATGTGATGCTTGGAACCACAGAATCGGATGAAAATGGAATGCCCAAGCAACCAGGCGCGATAAATGGCGGGATGATGAAACGACAGGATCCCCTTAGACACCCGGTTGTTACGATAGACGTAGAGAACATAGATGACGCGCTTGCAAGCGTGAAAAAGAACGGCGGACAAGTAGTCAGAGAGAAACTCGCGGTTGGCGACATGGGATTCACCGCTTATTTCAGAGACTCCGAAGGAAACGTAATCGGACTCTGGCAAAACCCTAGCAGATAGACAGCCCGTCTTTCCTTGGACGTCGTCTAAGACTTTCACAGCACTCTCGAAAGGAACGAGGCGAAAACAGCACAGCACTTAATGACTAGGCCACCGCATCTTGTTACACCAATTCTCGACTAGGAACATGGACCTTAGGGGCTGAGCTGGGGATGGATGTTAGTGGAAATACCGTTCTCATCACCGGAGGCGCAACCGGCATAGGGTTTGCCTTGGCTGAGAAGTTTGTCAACGCAGGAAGTGTGGTAATTGTGTGCGGGCGTCGTAAGAGTAAGCTGCAAGCCGCAAAACAGAAACTACCCGCCCTTCACGTCAGACAGTGCGACATCTCCGTGGAGTCAGAGAGGAGAAGCCTGCTCCGTTGGATTACAGCGCGTTTTCCCAACCTCAACATATTGGTCAATAATGCGGGAATCCAGCGGCAGATGGACTTCACATCTCCAACAGTGAACAAGCCTCTATCCTCCAAAGACGACGAGGTAACCATTAACCTCGCCGCGTCCATACGCCTCTGCGCACTCTTCACGCCAATTCTTCTGAAGAGAAAGAAGGCAGCTATCGTGAACATTTCGTCAGGGCTAGCGTTTGTGCCGATTGCAATAATGCCAGTCTATTGTGCAACCAAGGCCGCCATTCACTCCTTCACCACCTCACTACGCCATCAACTTCGGAACACATCCGTCCGAGTGTTTGAGGCGGCGCCGCCGACCACTGACACAGAACTTGACGCGAGCTTTGCTGGTGAGGAGGAGCAAGCATATCGAGGAATCAGCCCACAGGAGGTTGCCGCAGCGATCATAGAAGGCATGAAGATGGACAAGCAAGAGATACTCGTAGGCCAAGCGCAGGGACTCTATCAAGCGGCGTTGCGGGATCCCGAAGCCATATTCAAGCAGCTGAACGACTAGCCCCCTACTAGCCGTTGTACTACGCTGCTTCCTTCACTAGTCTGAGGAGAATGTTCAAACTATGGCTTACGATGCGCAAGCTCAAGGCGAGTGTGGCACCTGTGCAGTCTTGATGAACGGAGAGCCTGTGAGCTACAGATATATGTAAGGAATCCTTACCTTGCCCCATGCGTGAGCTTGAATGGCTGTCAATGAAGTGGTTAAGATAACCTCCAAGGGGCAGTTTACGTTGCCCGTTGAAATACGGCGCGACCTATCTCTCGGGAAAGACAGCTACCTCTACGTAACTAGACTCGGTCGCCTCATCGTGATGAAGAAGGTGGACGAGTTATCCTTAGATGATATCTCAGCAACTCTCCAGACTCTGGCAAAGAAGAGGGGCATGACTCGCGACCTCCTCATGAGGGATGTCGAGCGAGCGCGGGAGAAGTTGCGTGAAGAGAAGCATGGCAAGGCGTAAGCCCACCGTTCTCATTGATACGAACATCCTCATCTCCGGCCTCGTATTTCTGAAAGGAAATGAGCATAAGATACTGAAGCTTGCCGAAGACAAAGCAATAGCTCTCATCCTTCCAGAGTTTGTGTTAGACGAGGCTAGGGTGGTCTTGGCCCGCCGATTTCCAGGACATGAAGCGCTCTTAGGAGCATTCGTTTCGAGGACGGAACATGAAGTCCTTCCTTCGGAGGAGATGGTGCAATCGGTTCCTTTCGCAGAGAGTAGAGTTAGAGATGCGAAGGACGCACCAGTGCTTGCTTCTGTCCTTGTGGCAAAGCCGGATTTCACAGTCACAGGAGACGTAGCCCTAAGAGAGGACATGAGAAGTTGCCGGGAAGCTACGCGTGTCACAAGCATTTGTTCTTCAAGACAATTCCTGAAGAAAGCGCTGAAGAAGCAACGGTAGCTACTTTCGAGCCCTTCTCACCTTCTTGTGTCCTCCGTCAAAGAGATATTGATGCCAGACCAGAAGTAAGGCGTCGATCAGAACAGTTGAGAACGAGGAGGACAGCATGGAACAGGAGAAGCCATACCCTTTACAAGTATACCAGAGTCTGAACACGCAAAGGACCAGAATTCCGAAACGAATCATAACAACAGGAATGTTGCGATACTAAAGCGGAAGACAAGTAATCAAGGGAGACAGCGGGTATGGAGAGACAATTTTCGTTCAGACTAAACGGACGACAAGTCTCCGTGTCTGCTCCTCCAGCCTATACACTCCTCGAGGTCCTGCGGGAAAGGCTGGATGTCACCGGTCCCAAGGATGACTGCAAGAAGGGAGAGTGTGGCGCCTGTACCCTCCTAATGAACGGGAAGCCTGTGCTTTCATGCCTCGTGCTCATCTCGCAGGCGGAGGGTGCGGAGATCGTCACTTCTGAAGGATTCATGAGAGATGGCTTGCCAGATCATGTACAGAAGGCGTTCATAGAGAACGGGGCCGTTCAGTGCGGTCACTGCATTCCGGGATTCATCGTCTCCACTGAAGCGCTTCTGAGCCGAAGTCTCAACCCCAGCGTCGAGGAGATCAAAACGGCTCTAGCTGGTAACCTGTGCAGATGTACAGGCTACGCGAGCATAATCCGAGCGGTCCAGCAGGCTGCGCAGAAGGACTAGGGGCGGTCGCACAATGACGCTTAGTGAGATCGAAGTCGTTTCCGCCAAGAATCTCAAGGATGCGTTGAGGGTTCTTCACGACCGATCAGGCAGCATCAAACCGATTGCAGGAAGTACAGACGCGATCATTCAGCTAAGAGAGGCCTCGCTCCAAACAAAACAACTCCTTGACATTTCGAGTCTTGGTGAGCTACGATACATTCGCAGAGAAGGATCCGTGATTCGCATCGGTGCCTTGAGCACCTACTCGGACATAATCGAATCCCACGCGTTGAACAGCTCTTGTCGAATGCTTGTCGAAGCCAGCAGAACGATCGGATCACTACAAATCCAGAACCGGGCTACTATCGGCGGCAATCTGGGAAATGCTTCTCCAGCCGGAGACACTATTCCTCCACTCTACGTGTTGGACGCGAATGTGAAAGTTCAAAGCCACGAGAATGCACGTCTTGTGCCGATTGAGAAGTTCTTCCTCGGATATCGTAAGATCGATCTCAAACCCGATGAGATCATCACCGAGATCTCATTTGAAGCGGTCGAGAAGCCCTACGATGGAACATTCCTGAAGCTCGGCCTGAGAGAGGGACACTTCATCTCCCTCGTCAGTCTGGCGATCCGTGCTAAATGGGCACCTGAGGGCGACAGGTTTTCAGACGTTAGCGTTGCCCTTGGCGCGGTCGCCCCAGTTGTACTTAGAGCGAGAAGATGCGAGGAATACCTCAAGAATCGAATACTCGCAGACGACACGATCTGGAGTGCAGGCAAGATCGCGTCAGACGAATCATCACCCATCAGCG
>Ga0315289_10000910_pt1 | contig 45860 bp, 40 predicted proteins | sample YL17G11_40_MG_FD_203452 | JGI IMG/M metagenome (GOLD analysis project Ga0315289, IMG submission 203452) | Sediment microbial communities from Yellowstone Lake, YNP, Wyoming, USA - YL17G11_40 | ecosystem: Environmental > Aquatic > Freshwater > Lake > Sediment | place: USA: Wyoming | collected... | reverse complement strand
TTGGACGCAAAAGAGGCCTTTTCCTTAGGGGTTTCCCGAAGCCGACCGCCCGGGGACCGGACGGAGAACGCCTCTGGAGCTTTGACTAAGCTCCCCGACCCGCCCGGGGAACTTTGAGGGAGTTACTTATCCCCTCGACGTTCCCCACCAACCTTTGCCTTTCAAAATTTGGAAGATAAAGGCTGGCTGGATGATAAAGGTAGAAAAGGAGGTGAATCAGGTGTCATTCCGTTGCCAGGGCGAGTGTAGGAGGTGTCAACCTCCCGGTTCGCAACCAAACAGGGTAGTAACCCTCCGAAGGAGGGTCACCTACCAGAGGGTCCGGGAAGGCAAGGTGATTCAGGAAAGCCGTGGATTAGAGACGGTACAGGAAAGAGATATGTGTCGGTCCTGCGCCGACGCGGCGCCTCCGCCAACGGTCGTTCCCGGACCCACCACGAAGTACGCCGTGACCATGGTCGCCAAGGCGTGAGAGACACCCAAGAAGGAGGGCTGGCGAGCGAGCGAAGCTTGCCAGCCTCCACCCAAACAATAAAAATTGTATAATTAAAACTGAGACCAGAGGTGCTTCCGTAGTAAGCTCCCGCCTAGCGCGGGAAAGGAAATCTCTCTCCTCCTTACTGCGGGAGCACCTCTGTTCTTGACATTAAAAGATAGATAGTTAATATAATAGAGTAGTAGCTTTCATTTTAGCGTTGGGAATACCCTGCCGCTAAAAGAACTCGCCCCGAAGGGGTAGTTCATTACTGCTTTCCAGATTCTCCAGAAAGAAAGAGAGTCAGTTGGGAGGCAAAGGTCGGGCTACTTAGAACGAAATAATATCAGTAAAACAGAGATTAAGAAAGACATTATGGCTAAACCATCTGATCAGGATTTCCTTGAGTTCCTTATAAAGGCCTTAGTTGATCACCCAGATGATGTTAAAGTCGACCGCAAGGTTGATGAAATGGGAGTTTTACTTTCTCTAAAAGTAAATCCCGAAGACATGGGTCAGGTCATTGGCCGAGAAGGTGCCACTGCTCGTGCAATCAGATCTCTTGTCCGAATCATCGGATTAAAGAATCATGCCCGGGTGAACTTGAAAATTGAGGAACCGGCTGGCGAAAGACCTACTCGAGGAAGGAGAACAGCTGCTCCTACTGCAGGAGAAGAGCTGGAAGATTTGAAACTCTAAGCCAAATTAAAGATTTGGCCGAGTCGTCTCAATGTAAAACATTGAGAATAGACTGTAAACACCGGAACTTTTAGGTTTTACAGAGAATTGAGAACCGTGCTATCATACCTGATAGGACGGTTTTCGTTTATTTTAGCGGCGAGAATACCCTACCCCTTGGGACGGAGATGAAAGCCGATAAAAGAACTCGCCCCTAAGGGGATACTCCGTCCCCCTAGGGCGGGGTAGTTCATATGATTAATTTCGAAATCATCACAATATTTCCGGAAATATTCAGCTCTTTTTTGAAAGAGAGCCTAATTGCGCGCGCCCAGAAAAAGAAATTAATAAAAATTAGAGTAAATAATTTGAGAAGATGGACCGTCGACCGTCACAGAACCGTTGACGATAGACCTTATGGCGGAGGACTGGGTATGGTGATGAAAGTTGAGCCGATTTATAAAGCAGTAATGGAAATAAAAAAGAAAGAAAAAAAGAGAAAAGGAAAGGTAGTTTTATTTACTCCGCGGGGCAGAAAATTTAACCAAAAAATGGCTCATCAATTTTCGAAGTCAGATCATATAATCTTAATTTGCGGTCGCTACGAAGGCGTTGATGAGCGAGTGGCAAAATATATTGCAGATGAAAAAATTTCAATAGGGGATTATGTTTTGATGGGTGGGGAACTGCCAGCCATGGTTGTTATAGAAACTATTTCAAGATTGATTCCTGGCGTTTTGGGGAAACCACAATTGTTAAAAGAAAGAATCCCGGCTATCCCAGGGAGAGGAGGCAGGGGATTTACCGAATATGCCCAATATACCAGGCCAGAAGTTTTCTCTCCTCATAAAGGGGTAAAGTGGCAAGTGCCAAAAGTCCTATTGTCCGGAAACCACAAAAAAATAGAAATTTGGCGAAAAAGACATAGTAAGATAATTGCCGGCCTTCGCTAAAGCTTCGGCCGGTCCACCGTAGCCTTAGGCGCCGGTGGAAAAAATAATAATTTTGTGATAGGATGGTTTTGATATATGGGTAGGTACCTAAGCAGACAACAGGGCCTGACTGTAAATCAGGTGGCTTACGCCTTCGGGGGTGCAAATCCCTCCCTACCCACATAATCTATGGCTTGGGTAGAGCAATGTTTAATTAGAGTCTATTTAATTAATTATGACGATGGTATATAATTGATTAATGCCATTGTCAAATAAAAAAAACCTTCTATCCTTAAAAATTAAGAAGTTGTATGTTGCGAAGCATAAATCTGTTCCTGAAATAGCTAGGGTGTTAAGATGTTCAGAACATAGGATAAATTATTGGATAGCTAAAAACCGAATTACTAAAAGAACAATTAGTGAGGCTATTTATTTAAAATATAATCCAAAAGGTGATCCATTTCAGTTCGAGCCACCTAAGAACTTCAGGGAAGCAAAATTATTTGGCTTAGGCTTAGGGCTGTATTGGGGAGAAGGCAATAAGCTGAATAAGAACACTGTAAAACTTGGTAATTCTGACCCCGTTTTATTAAGAAATTTTATAAAATTTTTAATTAGATTTTTTCACATTAAAAAAAGAAATTTAAAGTTTCATCTACATATTTTTTCGGACATAAAAGTTAACGACTCCTATAACTATTGGATGAAAGAGCTTAAGATTAGGAAAGATCAATTCTATAAACCTACAATAACAAGGACGGGAAAATTGGGTACTTATAGAAATAAAAGTAAATATGGAGTCCTGACAATTTATTACGGAAATACTAAATTAAAAAATAGAATAGTCGAGTTACTTGCCGAGATAGCTCAGTCGGCAGAGCATGCGCATGGTAAGCGCAAGGTCCCGGGTTCAAATCCCGGTCTCGGCTTAAAAATATATGGCAAAAAAACCATTCATAAAACTTCAATGCGGAGAATGCAAAAGGATTAATTATTTTACTCACAAATCAAAAATACTGGCTGAGAAGAAGTTGGAATTGAAAAAATTCTGCAAGTGGTGCCGAAAACACACAGTGCACAAAGAAGGAAAAAAATAAAATAATTAGGGGCTTGGTTCAGTGGTAGAATAGCGCTCTCCAAAAGCGCGGACGGGGGTTCGATTCCCTCAGCCCCTGCCCTCACACCAAACGAGGATATTCCCCGAATGCAGCGAACTAACAGAGTATAATCATCGTTATGGTGTAAGGGCCTGCTCTATTGAATATTAGGAATATACAATTTTTATTATGACAACTTTAGAGATTAAAAAATATCCAGATCCGATTTTAAGACAAAAATGCCAGGAAATAGAAGATATTAATGATGGAATTCTTAAGCTTATTGCTGAGATGAAGAAAATACTAACTGAAGCGGACGGAGCCGGCCTGGCCGCTCCTCAGGTTGGAGTGACAAAGAGAATAATTGTTATTCAGACCGAAGATGGCCCCCAAGCCTTTATTAACCCTAAAATTATAAGTAAAAGCAAAGAAGTTGAGACAATGGATGAGGGTTGTTTAAGTATGCCGGGAATTCGTTTAAACATAAAAAGAGCAAAAGAAATTTCAGTTGAAGCCTTAGAAATGGACGGAAAAGTTCTCCAGATTGAGGCTAAAGACATTAAAGCAAAGATTTTTCAACACGAAATAGATCACTTAGACGGTATTTTATTCATTGACCGGCTTAGTTTTTTTCAAAGATTGAAGATGAAGAATAAACTTGAAGCTGGGAATGAAGCTGGGAAAAAGATTCTAAAATCTTAAAAAACATCAAAAATACTCCTTAAAAAGAGCAGATTTTTATCGCTCTTTTTTTGCTTAATTCTTTCTTGACAGGCCTTTTTGGGGGAATATACTTAATAGTTAGATAAAAGAATCGATAAATTACCGATCATGTTAGAAGATAAAAAATTCTATTTGACTGAAAAAGGGCTGATAAGGCTTAAGGCTGAGTACCAACATCTCAGAAAAATAAAGTCTTTTAAAACCGAAGGAGAAGTTCCCCGTTTTTTGCATTCCGAAGATCTAAATCCTGAGTACCTTTCCTTTCATGAAGACCTAGATCTGATTGATACAAGATTAGCCGAAGTAAAGCAAATATTAAGAAATGTTGAATTAATTAAAATGCCTTCGAAAGACAGGCGCAGTGTCATAAATTTGGGAGCAACAGTTATAGTTGAAGTTGAGGGTGAAAATGACGAATTTCAGATAGTGGGTTCTTTGGAAGCTAATCCCTCAACTGGCAGAATATCTAATGAGTCGCCGGTAGGAAGAGCTCTTTTAGGGCACAAAGTTGGAGATAATGTCATTATTTCTTCACCGCTAAATGTAGTCTATAGAATTAAAAAGGTTAAATACAATCTTTCCTAAACTGAATAAGTGAATTTTTGCTTTTTTTTGGAAAACTAGGCCCACCTAGTTTTTTACTTGAAATATATTAGGTTTTTTGGTATAAAGAATGAGCATATGAATAAAATTATAGAATTTTTAATAGCAATTGGGAAACTGAAAAAATTAAAAAGAAAGGGAATAATGATGTACGGGATTAAAAATCCCGAAACAACTGCTGACCACACTTTTAGAATGACTATAATGAGTTGGCTTTTGGGAAGATTTCACCACCTTAATACTGAAAAAATTATTAAGATGTCGTTGGTGCATGATCTCTGCGAAGTATATGCCGGCGACATTACTCCCTACGATGGAATTTTACCAAAAGATAAAAGAGAAAGGTTTAATTTTGTCAGAAAGTGGCCACGTTTTTCAAAAGAGGAGAAAAAGAAAAGATATTACAAGAAAATAAAAAAGGAAAGAGACGCTTTAGAAAAATTAATCAAAGGTTTACCAAAAGAAATACAAAAAGAAATTATAAATCTCTGGCTGGATTATGAATTTGGTGTTTCCCGCGAAGGGAGGTTTGTTAGACAGGTGGACCGGGTAGAGAATTTACTTGAGGCATTTGAATGTTGGCAGAAAAATAAAAAATTTCCAACAAAACCTTGGTGGCAGCACGCCGAAGAAGTAGTTGATGATCCTATTCTTTTGAAATTTTTACACACGATTTCGCGGAAAGAAATAAAAGCTAAAAAGTTCAGAGAAACAAATAAGAAATAATTTCCAAAAAACGCCTCCGGGCGCTTTTTGATTTAGGAGAATTTCAGCTATAATAATTAAATGACGTTGATTGAATTTTTAATCCAAGAAGGTTGGCTGAAAACTCCAGAAATAATTGAGACTTTTAAAAAAATTAAAAGGGCGGATTTCTTACCGGAAGATATGAGAGATTTGGCAGAGCTTAACGAAGCTTTACCCATTGGTTTTGGACAGACAATTTCCCAGCCCTTAGTTGTAGCTTTTATGTTAGAACAGCTTCAGCCAAAACTTGGCGATAAAATCTTAGACATTGGTTCGGGTTCTGGCTGGACTACAGCCTTATTGGCTGATTTAGTGGGTAATAAAGGTAAAATTTTTGCCATTGAAGTAGTGCCTGAATTGGTTAAATTTGGTGAAAAAAATACAGGGAAATATAACTTTATTGAGAAGGGGATAGCCGAATTTATTCTGGCAGACGGCTCAAAAGGCTATCCTAATATTACTTTTCGTCCTGAACTTGCCGAAGGATTTGATAAAATATTAGCTTCTGCAACTGCCAATGAAATTCCTAATTTCTGGAAGAAACAGTTAAGGGTTGGAGGCAGGATCGTTGCACCTATTGGAAATTCAATCTGGCTTCTGATTAAAAAAACAGAGCAGGAATTTGAAGAAACTGAATATCCTGGTTTTGTATTTGTTCCATTAGTCAGTAAACAATGAACAATAAACAGAGAACAACAACTAAATCAATAGTTTTTATTATCATCTTTTTAATACTTATTGGGAGTCTTCTATTTTATGCTTGGAGGGGTATTTATCTTCCGAAAAATCCTAACTCAAAAGAAGAAAAAATATTTACGATTCAGAAAGGCGAGGGGACAAGAGAAATTTCTTCCAGTTTGGAAAAACAAGGATTTATTCAATGGGGTCCTCTTTTTAGAATTTATACTCATACTAAGGGGATAGCGGGCAAACTTCAGGCTGGAGAATATTCAATATCACCTTCAATGACGATCCCGGAAATTGTAGAAAAATTTGTTGATGGCGATGTAGTAAAAATAATGGTTACCATTCCCGAGGGATTTACGATAAATGACATCGAAAAAAGACTGATTGAAAATGGGTTAGATATAAACTCAGAAATTAAGACTAAGAAAGCAGAGCTTTATAAAAATGAATTTCAGTTTCTAGCAAGCCTTCCTGATGATTTTAATCTTGAAGGTTATTTATTCCCTGATACTTACCAATTTTCCTATCGGATAACACCAGAAGAAATTGTCAAAAAGATGCTGTCAAATCTTGACCAGAAATTAACCTCTAATCTAAGAGAAGAAATTTCTCATCAGGGAAAATCAATTTTTGAGATAATTACAATGGCTTCTTTAATTGAGAAAGAAGTAAAAACCTTTGAGGATAAAAAAATAGTTTCGGGCATTCTCTGGAAGAGGATAGAAAATAATATGCCTCTTCAAGTTGACGCCACTATTAGCTATATTACTGGTGGAAAATCAAATCAAATTTCAGTTGAGGAAACAAAAATTGATTCTCCCTATAATACTTATAAATATAGAGGCCTTCCCTTGGGACCAATTTGTAATCCAGGCCTTGAAAGTATAATGGCCGCAGTTTATCCTAAAAGTAGCGATTACTGGTACTATCTTTCCACGCCAGACGGCCAAACAATTTTTAGTAAGACATTTGATGAACACATTAAAGCAAAAGAGAAATATCTAAAATAATGAACTACCCCGCCCTAAAGGGATGGGGTATCCCCTTCGGGGCGAGTTCTTTCGGCGGCTCTCATCCCAGCCGTCCCAAGGGGCGGGGTATTCCCGCCGCTAAAATAAAAAACATTTAAAATGGAAAAACCCTTGGAAAATAGAAAAATCGCGATGATTATCGCTTTCCGGGAGTTCCGGGACGAGGAGTATTTTATTCCAAAGCAGATCCTAAGTTCTGCCGGGGCGAAAATCATAACAGTCAGCACTTCTTTAGGGCAGGCAATTGGAAAAATGGGAGGAGACGTAAGAGTTGACCTTTTATTAGATGAGCTAAAACCCGGCGATTATGATGCTGTTTTATTTATCGGCGGGCCGGGAGCGGCAAAATACATTGATGATTCTTTAGCCCACCAAATTGCCAGGGAAGTTGGGGAAACTGATATGGTTTTGGGAGCAATTTGTGTAGCTCCTGCTATTTTAGCAAGAGCCGGCGTTTTACGAGGAAAAAACGCAACTGTTTGGAGTTCTACTCTTGATAAATCAATAGTCAAAATATTAAAAGAAGAAGGTGCAATTTATAAACCAGAACCAGTTGTGATTGATAGAAAAATAATTACCGCCAATGGCCCAGCCGCAGCCAAAGAATTTGCGAAAGCAATTATTGAAAAATTAGGGCAAGAATAGCATTCTAAGTACATAAAAGGTGTGGGGTTGACATAAACATCTTTAAAATATAAAAATAATAAGCACATAAAAAATATATAGGGAGGTGTTTTGATGAAATCTCCGTGGCAAAGATGGAAGCGCTGTCCCAATTGCCGTAATAAAGAGTTCCTTTTTGAGCCTTATCCCCTTAGGAATCCTCATGGAATGGCACTCGTAAGAATTTACCATCGCGGCCCTACGCACTTACATTGTGTTGGAAAGTGCGGATCTAATTCTGATTGCCCTTATTGTAATGGCAGTCAGGAAATAGGCTGGCTTATCTGTAAAAAATGTCGTATCGTTTATGAAGGAATCAGAATGCGAAGTGGTAAAGTATTTATTTCTCAAGATACAAATAACGCTGACCCCATTTATGTTCCCCAGCTTAACCCTTCGGCAATTTGTCTAAACTAATGCTCTTTTTATATCTAAGCAGGTCCCTAGAGGACCTTTTTGTTTACGAAGAAATCCAAACCTACAGGGGGTTGACCCCCACACCAGAACGAGGATTTCCGCCAATCCTGTCGGCTTGGCGGGTGAATTTCACATATCCTCATTTGGTGTGGGGGTTGACAGAAATTTTTGATGAGCTAATATAAAACTAGTGATTATTATCTGCAGACAGTAGGTTGACCCGCCTAAATTTGTGAAGCAAATTTTGGAGGGAGCGTAAATCCTACCGAGGATAAATATAACTAAACGGTTAGTTATTTTTCGTCTGCGGAAGCAGACATTTTTCTTTTTTAGCATAGTGAAAAACAGAGAGGAGCGGAGCGACGAACGGTTGGTATTTCTAAAAACCATAAACTATAAACTAAGAACTGAAACAATGGCCCTAACCAAACAACAAAAAGAAGAAGTTCTTAAAGATCTGAAGGAAAAAATTGAAAAGCAAAAAGCGGTTGCCTTTTTTGATATTACAGGCTTGAAAGTAAAGAAACTTTCGCAGTTAAGGAAAACATTAAAAGAAAAAGATTGCGAATTAAAGGTAACCAAAAAAACTTTGCTTCAGATCGCCCTAAAAGAAAAGGGGATTAATATTGAGACAAAAAAGTTAGAAGGAGAAGTCGCCTTAGGCTTTGGCTATGAAGATGAAATTTTACCATTTAAAATCGGCAATGATTTTTCAAATGCGCCGGAAGAATTAAAAATCATAGGAGGGATAATTGAAAATAAAGTTGTTGATAAGGAAGAGGCGCTTTTTCTGGCTAGTTTGCAAAGCAAAGAAGAACTTCTGGCAAGATTGGTTAGAAGCATTTCAGCGCCAATTTGTAATTTTGTAAATGTTTTACAAGGAAACATTAAAGGTCTAATTTATATATTAAACCAAGTAGCAAGCAATAAGTAACAGAAAGTAATTTTTTCGCTTCCTGTTATATGTTTCTTGTTTTATAAATATGGTCGAAAAAAAATCAAAAGAAAAAGTGGAAGTCCCGGAAAAACTGGAGAAATTAGTTGGAGAAATTGAGAAGCTTTCAGTCTTGGATTTAGCCGAATTGGTAAAGGTTCTGGAAGAGAAATTCGGTGTTTCCGCAGCTCCTCAGATGGTAGCAGCTCCCGTTGTCGGCGCTGCAGGTGCTTCTGCCGTAGAAGAAAAATCGATTTTTAACATTGTTATTTCTGCAGTGGGCGACAAGAAAATTGAAGTAATAAAAGTTGTAAGAGATATTACGGGAAAAGGCTTAAAAGAGGCTAAAGATTTAGTTGATGCCGCCGCCAATGAACCCCAGACAGTAAGGGAAAATGTTAAAAAAGAAGAGGCAGATGAACTAAAGAAGAAATTAGAAGAAGCTGGGGCAAAGATTGAGTTAAAATGAACTACCCCTTCGGGGCGAGTTCTTTCGGCGGCTTTCATTCCCGTCCCGCTAAAGCGGGAAAGGGTATTCTCGCCGCCGAAATAAATTATTTCCAAATATTAAATGTGTTTTTAAGATAAGGAAAGATTTTAATTAGAGGGCAGCGAGACTTTGTCTCGCTGCCTTCTTGTTTTCCACACAAAAACCCTTGACCCCCACACCAGAACGAGAATTTCCGCCAATCCTGTCGGCTTGGCGGGTGAATTTCACATATCCTCATTTGGTGTGGGGGTTGACTCCTCCTCTTGGTTTTGCTAAATTGGAAAAACGTTTTGCTCTTTTTTTTAAGGTTAGTACTTTCTTGCGCTAGAGACCGCGCGGTGCGCTGCAGCAAATGGGGGGAAAGGCACGGATGTCTAGCTCTGGTAGCGGCAAGCAGCAAATCTGCAAACGTTGTTTGCACCCCTTAGAGTCTCAAAGAATAACAGGAAAAAAGAAAAATAATAGACATAAGACAGGAGAAAGAAATCTAGTTTGTACAAATCCTGATTGCCTACGTTCTGGCAGAATTGCCTGCCAATATAAATGCCCGGAAAAAACAATAGTACCAGCAAGACCCTTTGCTTCATCAGTTAGGCCAACCCATGTAGGGCAACAGACAATTTTCAGGAGCGGGATAGCAGTTTCAAGACTACGCTAGCGCGTATAATTTCAAGAGAAAACCAAGACAAATAAGGGACATCAAACTGATGCCCCTCTTTATTTAATTGACAAAAAATTTACATTTCCATATTATAATAACGTAAAAACCACCCAAAGCCCCGAAGGAATCCCGCTGAAGGCGGGATCCTACGGGGTGAAGAGGAACTATTGGAGGGATAGTGAGATAGAATTTGAATAATGTCAAAGTTTAGCGGCAAAACCGTAAAAGGAGGGGCGAGAAAGGAGGTGGTTTTTTTGTTGTCTAAATTTTAATTAATTTAGTTGTAAGGAAATTATTTCTGGGCGCCCGGTTAGATGAATTTTTCCTCCCTAGCTGAGGCGCTCAGAAATAGTCTCTTTATTAATGATAGTATAGGTAATGAAAATAATGGAGGAAGGCTGTGCCCCAGAACCAGAACGAAGTTCGGTTCGGGGTTACAGGGTACCGACTATCATCCTGCCTGCACCTATCTAATTTTACTCGCCGAGAATAGATATTTTTACAGCCAAGATAGCAAAAGTATAAATATCGCGGCCCGCGCGTGGCGAATAGCCACATCCTTATCCGCCGAAGGAGGATTGGGCGAAGCGGACTGCCACGGTATTATTTCGTAAAATTAGGGGGTGTGGAAAACTCTTCATTGACTTTCCTTCTTTACACTTATAATATAGTGTATGAGATTGGCGGACTATCTAGCGGAGGAACTAGATAGAGGACTGGTGTTTTTACATAAACTGATTAGCGAAACAATTTATAAGGATTGTCTTCAGAGGAAAGATAGTGTTATTCTAATTAGCGGAGTTTACCCCCACTACCAATATATTGGTGTGGGGGTTTAGGCGCCGCTTTTTTGTTGGAAAAAGGAAAAATAGTAAGTTCATTGAAAATTCATCTTAAGTTAGCTATAAAATAATTAAGTCAATAAAATAATTAATAAGTAATAAATAAATTAAAAGCCCGCATTAAATTTGCGTTCAACGAATTTAATGGGGTAAACAAAACAATATGAAAAAAAGTACAATCGTCATATTAACAGTATTCACAATAGTTTCGCAGCTTCTCTTAGTGGGCGGGTCGGCCCTTCGAGCTGCGGATATAGAGGCAGTAAATCCTGATTCTTCAGCAATTGAAGGAACAACCGAGGTGGTAAACAATAACCCGGTTGTTACAGAACCCTCTGCACCAGAAGAAATAATAACGGAAGATGCGTTGGTTTCTCCTCCGCCGCCAGAAGCAACTCCAGAACCAGTAGTTGAGCCGACACCAGAGGTAGTACCCGAACCAGTATTAACAGAACCGGTAGCACCTGAACCTGTTCTTCCAGAGATACTGCCGTTAGAAGAAGTTCAAAATCTTCCGACCTTGATAACTGATAAAGCTGATTATCTTGTTGGTGAAACCGTAACGATTTTTGGAAAATTTTTCCAGGCGCTTCAGGATATCGCGTTGAAAATTTTCGGCGGTTCATTGGAAGAAGGAACTTACACTGAAACGAATGCTAAAGTAACCACTGATGATCAAGGTACGTTTACATTTTTATATCAATTAGACAATATATTCCGTCCGCTTTACGGTGTCGTGGCTAACAACACCCTTACCGGCGAAGAGTTAGCGAGAACAACATTTACGGATAATATCGGTTACGAAAAATCCGGTTATGACAAAGGTACAAGCTCGTGGGGCACTGGCAACCAAAGTGGTTATTCAGAAAACGACTGGGTTCAATACCAATATACAATTAAAGGTATAACAGGTGCTGTCCCGAATTTTAATGTAGTTTTTGACGAACTAGAATCCAATATTATATTCGTTGATGCTTTGGCAAACTTCAGAGTAATTGTCGATGCACCTGCCGTAGCCGGTAATTCCCGATTACCTAACGGGACATCAGAGCCACCGAGCCCAGATGGAACTGGCGATTGGTGGGCTTTCACACCGTTAAATATTAATTATACATATAATGCTTCAACACACACTTGTGCTGGTACTGATGCGAAAAATACTCCAACAGCTAACCATTGCTTTCGGATAGATCCCGTTGCTATTGGTAATTCTCACTTTCCGTCTTCATTCTCCGATGGAAATACTCACACAGTTACTATTTACTTCGAAGCACACATGGCCGCGACATTTGTTTGGAGTACTGGGCATGAATACCAATTAGGTACCGCTGGAATATATGGTGTACACGCTCCAACAACAGCAGTTCCATCGGGTGTATCTTTCGGAACAGAAGTCTACAACACTTGGGATACTACAGCGTTTAAGGGAGCTGGTGGAAGAAATGGAGCGGCTAAACATTTTACCCTTGAAGATCAATCAGCAGGTCCGAGTGGGGCCATAACACTTCCAATTCCCGCAGTTACGTTACCAACCGGAAGCATTACTATTACTAAGGTAACGAATCCTACACCAAGTACCCAAATGTTTGGCTTTACGAGTGATTTTGGTCTTTTTACATTAGATACTGATTCGTCAGACGCCACTTACCCAAATACAATCACATATTCACAATTGCCGGTTTTCACTTATCACTTTTCAGAAACACTGCCAAGCTCTCCTTGGAATCTTACGGATATCACTTGTATAAATACAACCGGAAACAGTACCTTTACTCCTGTACCAGATATTACCACAGGTGCGGCAACCATAAACCTTGTTTCTGGCGGTGCTGTTACTTGTACTTATACTAATACAATTACTCAAGTAACGCCTTCAATCAGCACCACGCCGAATCCTGGTAGCGGAATAGTCGGAATATCCTTAAACGATTCGGCTAATCTTTCGGATGGCAATAATCCCACCGGTTCAATTACATTTAACCTTTACAGTCCAGCAGATCCAACTTGTTCAGGAACAGCCGCTTTCACTAATACGGTTTCAGTAAGTGGCAACGGTACCTATGATACTTCAGCCGGTTTTGCCAGCAATGCAGTCGGTACTTGGCATTGGACCGCAACCTATAGTGGTGACAGTAACAATGCATCAGTTTCAGATGCTTGCAGTGCCGAACCGGTAACAATAAACAAGGCAACGCCCAGTGTTTCAACTGATATTCACGATGCAAGTCATTCGATAGTTACTTCTGTTCCTGCTGGTACTACTGTTCATGATAAAGCAGCCGTAAGCGGTGGTTATAATCCAACGGGTTCAGTAACATTTACATTTTACAACAATGGTTCTTGTGCGCCGACTGGTTTTGGGGCAGGTACTGTTAGTTTATCTGGCGGAGTTGCCGATCCATCAAATAGCGAAGGACCATTGAATGCGGGTTCATATTCGTTTAAGGCCCATTACAACGGCGATACAAATAACAATGAAGCCGACAGTGCTTGCGAACCGTTATCAGTTACAAAAGTTAATACAACAATAACTACTCAAGTTCACAATCCTTCTCACGTTGACGTCACCAATACCGCTGTCGCTCTCGGCACAACTATTCATGACAGCGCCACAGTCGGCACCAAAGTAGATAACATCAATATTACCGGTGATATCACATATCGTTTTTACACTACTGGTAATTGTACTGGTAGCCACACTGATCAGACAGTTTCGGTTAGCAACGAATCATCTACCCGAACTCCAGGAGCCGGCTCTTACTCTTATGACGTGGTCTACGGCGGAGATAATAATTACAACGGTGCAACCAGTGTTTGCGAACCGATAACAATCAACAAAGCTCAATTAGACATTACAACAGCAGTTCACAATGCTGCTCATGAAAACAAAACCAACAGCAATGTGCCTTTGGGTTCTATAATGCATGACACTGCTACAGTTACAGGTGGAGTAGAAGGATTTACTTTACCAGCAGTAAGCTTCACATTAACTACTGGCTATGTCAGCACTTGCGATGCTGGCACTGCAGTTAATCTGGGTGGTACTGGCGATCCTATCAGAACAGTTGATAGCAATTCTTTAGCAGCTGGGAAATATGCTTATCGTGCAGTCGTTGCTGGCGATGATAACTACATTGGCGATACTTCCGACTGTGAACCATTCACAGTAGACAAAGCTCAATTAGACATTACAACCATTGTTCATAATGCTACTCATCAAGACAAAACTAATGGCCATGTGCCTTTGGGTTCTGTAATGCATGATACTGCTGCAGTTACTGGTGGTGTTCAAAGTTTTGCCTTACCAGATGTCAGCTTCACATTAACTAATGGCTACACCGGTACATGCGATCAAGGTTCTGCTGTTACTACTGATGGCACCGAAGCTAATGGAGATACCAAATCAGCAGACAGTTCTGCTTTAGCAGCTGGTGCTTATGCTTATCGAGCAGTCGTAGCTGGTGATGATAACTATCTTGGTGATGATTCTGCTTGCGAACCATTTACAGTAGACAAAGCTCAATTAACCATTACAACTAAAGTTCATGACGCTGCTCATGCAGATAAAACCAACGGTCATGTTGGTCTTGGTTCAATAATGCATGACACTGCTGCTGTTACTGGTGGAGTTGAAGGATTCACCTTACCAGCAATCAGCTTCACATTAACCTCTGCTTATACTGGAACCTGCGCTAATGGTGTTTCAGTAAACACTGATGGTGCAGAAGCTAATGGAGATACCAAATCAGCAGACAGTTCTGCTTTAGCAGCTGGTGCTTATGCTTATCGAGCAGTCGTAGCTGGTGATGATAACTATCTTGGTGATGATTCTGCTTGCGAACCATTTACAGTAGACAAAGCAGACACTACAGTAACGACCGAAGTTCACAATCCAAATCACGAAGATATTACTGGTGATTCAGTTGCTCTTGGTACAACCATTCACGACAGTGCAACAGTCGGCACAAAAGTAGATAACATCAATATTACCGGTGATATCACATATCGTTTCTACACTACTGGTAATTGTACTGGTAGCTACACTGACCAGACAGTTTCAATTGGCAACGAATCATCTACTCGAACCCCAGGAGCCGGTTCTTACTCTTATGACGCGGTCTACGGCGGAGATGATAATTACAACGGTGCAACCAGTGCTTGTGAACCATTCACAGTAGATAAAGCTCAATTAGACATTACAACAGCAGTTCACAATGCTGCTCATGAAAACAAAACCAACAGCAATGTGCCTTTGGGTTCTATAATGCATGACACTGCTGCAGTTACAGGTGGAGTTGGAGGTTTCGACTTACCAGCAGTAAGCTTCACTCTAACTACTGGCTATGTCAGCACTTGCGATGCTGGCACTGCAGTAAATCTGGGTGGTGCCGTCGATCCTATCAGAACAGTTGACAGTTCTGCTTTAGCAGCTGGCGTTTATGCTTACCGGGCAGTTGTTGCAACTAATGACAATTATCTTGGAGACACCAGTGCTTGTGAACCATTCACAGTAGATAAAGCTCAATTAGACATTACAACAGCAGTTCACAATGGCGTACATACTGACATTACTAACGGGCACGTTGATGTGGGATCTATAGTTCATGATACCGCAAGTGTTACTGGGGGCGTTCAAGGTTTTACTCTGCCAGACGTTAGTTTCACTTTAACGTCTGCTTACACCGGAACTTGCGATAGCGGTTCAGCGGTTGGCAACAACGGAACCGAAAACACCGCAGTAAGATCTGCTGACAGTTCAGCTCTTGATGCCGGCGAGTACGCCTATCGTGCGGTGGTGGCGGACAATGAAAACTATACCGGCGATACTTCTGACTGTGAGCCGTTTACAGTAGATAAAGCTAATCCGTCAATTTCCACAACTCTTTCAGCCACAACGATTTCGATTGATGATAGCGCGCATGATTCAGCTACGATCACTGGCGGTTATCACTCATCTGGCTCAGCCACTTACACAGTTTACAGTGATAATGCCTGCACACAGGTTTACGCAGATGCAGGTACTGTAACGGTGACTAATGGTAGTGTTCCTGATTCAAATTCTGTAACATTCCCGACAGTCGGTACGTACTATTGGCAAGTTTCATACAGTGGCGACGCAAATAATAATCCAGCCAAGAGCGAATGTAATACCGAAGTGTTACTGATAGTAACTTTCCCCACACGCACTTTAGGTTTCTGGCAGACACATACGAGTTTCACTTCGTATATATTAGCTAATAAACTTGGAGGGGTGATATTAATTGGTGACCACGTCGCCCACAAAGCGGGAACCGGTCCTTCTTTCGGACTCAGTAATGGTACAACGCCGGCTTCTAGCGAACTCTTCGGCGCATTCTATGCACCTATTTCGAAGACGACCAGCGGTACAAAGCGTACTCCGACTGAGCAAGCAAGAATACAACTTCTACAGCAATTAGTTGCGGCTAAACTAAATTGTGCAGCCTTTGGATGTAGCGTATCAACATTGAATAAGATTAGTGTGGCTGATGTAGCTTATGCTACAGGAAATAAGAATGATATCTTGAATTCTGCCAGTATACTTGATGCATATAACAATAGCCAAGATAATCTTGCGATTCCGCCCGAATTAGCTAAGCCCGGTAGTGCAACTCCAGATTTGTCGAAACTATACGCCAATCTCACTTTCTGGAATACTCCGTAACGAATAGAAAATCACAAGAGCCCGCGCCTAGCGCGGGCTCTTGTATATAAGGCTAAAAATCCGCAACTTTTAGGACAGACCCCCGTTTTGCTTATATAGCAAAAAAGGTCGACCTTAAAAAATAATTATTAACTACATCTCATTATGAAAAAAATTATTGTAAATACAACCATAATGGCGTTGTTGATACTACCTTTGGCCACAGCCTTGCCGGTAGGTGCAACAACACCACCGAATTGGAATGTAACAGGAACTTATCAATGGTTAGTGTTGGGTACATACGCACATGATATGGTGATTACCATCCAAAACCCTGACGGTACATTTTCGGGCACTGGAGGTTATCCGGCTGGCAGTTCTCCTTATACTGCAGATGGCCAGACTCCCGAAACCATCACCGGACAAGTCGAGGGGAACACAATAACATTTACAACCATATATGCCGGTCCATATAATCCCGGCTATTCTGTAACTGTTTCAGGTACTATTGCTGCCGATGGTTCAATGAGCGGTACTTCTCCGTGGGAATGGCATACAACAAGCGGCAATGCAGTTTTGCTCGGTACCTTATCAGCAGAAGATTTTGGCGTTGTAAACTATGACACGGGCCTGGGTCAGCTAAAAGGATACACTGCTGGATTTGGATTGACTGATGCAACCTTTGCAGGCGTTCAATCTGTAGTCGTGCAGTTATATTCAGGAGCTACCTTATTGCAAACCAATACAGCTACGTCGAAAGTGGGCACAGACATAACAGGCACTCAAATTTCTTCGCCCTTTGATGTATCTGGATCGTTCGATTATGTCATAGATGGATACTGGAATAATGTGCGAGAAATTGAATACGGTCAAAGCGTTCCCGCCACGAGAGTAGTGGCAACTGTTACCTTGGCCAACGGCAAAGTCGTAACAGCTGAAAACACAAATCTTACTGGTGATCCGACAACAATTTACCCGACAACTCCTCCGGTAGTCATTCCAACAGACAAGGACCAATGCAAGAATGGCGGTTGGACAGCCTTCACCAATCCCAGTTTCAAGAATCAAGGCCAGTGTGTCAGTTATGTTAATGGTAGAGCAGATAATCACGGCCAGTATGTCAGTTCGCAAGAAGACAAACAGGAAGCTGCTCAGTCTCGTATCGGAATGCCTGAACAAAGCAAAGGACACGAAGAATAAAAAAGATTTTTTGTTTTGAGTAAAGGACTAAATAAGAGGCCCGCCCTTACGGGCGGGCCTCTTGCCAAAAATGATAGATGCCCTATTATGAAATTAGATAATTATTAATAATTAAATTAAAAAACTATGTTTAAAACAAAGTTTTTAGTCGTATTTTGTTTAACAATAGCAATTGCTTTTTGTTTTTCAATTACTTTTGCTAAAGAGAAAAATGGAGGAGAAATTAATGGTAGCCAGCATCGAAGTGCAGTCGCAAATTTTGTCCAAAGTCTTTTGCAGGTAGCGGATCGAGAGGAGGGTATTGGGCCACAAGTTAAGGTTATTGCTCAACAGCAAAATGATTCTGAAGCCACGACCAACCAGGCGATAGAAAAAGTTCAATCGAGAAGCAAAATAAAAACATTTCTAATTGGTACGGATTATAAGAATATCGGTGCCTTGAGAAGCGAAATGGTTCAGACCAGGAATAGATTAGATCAATTAAAGAGATTAATAGAAACCGTAACAAATGAAGCAGATAAGACCGAACTTCAAAACCAGATTACGGCATTAGAGCAAGAACAGCAAAAAATTGATGACTTTCTTAAAGCCAACGAAAGTAAATTCAGTTTATTCGGCTGGTTCGTTAAATTATTTAACAGGTAAATCTTATCCTTCGACAAACTCAGGACACTTCGACTCGGCAAGTTATTCAAAAATACTTGCACTGAGCGAGGACTGAGCATAGCGAAGGACGAGTCGAAGTGTGAAAAAATATTTTATCGTATCAATTTTATTAGCCACATTGTTGTTTTCGGCCAGCGCTTTAGTTCAAGCTAAGCCGGACCAGCAAAATCCTGCCAGTGATGTTGAGCGGGGAGTATTTGTTCATTATCCTCATGTCAAAGGACAGGGCGGGGGAGGTGGCTCGGCTACTGGCGATCAAGTCAATGATTTCAAATACAACGGCATTCATTGGCCGGGCCTAACTCCAGTAATTGATTACAAAATTAATCTGACCAACGATGAAGGCCTATCTGATAAGCAGGTTGTCAGCGCTGTTGATGCAGCTTTCACGGAATGGACGAATCATAATCCTGCTGACGGCAAATATATCCGCTTTTCCTATGACGGAACCACTAATTTAGAAACGCCGGCTAATCCAAGCATGGATAATGCCAATACGGTTTCATTTGAACCATTGAACTCAGCATATCCTAATGCTATTGCAGTGACTTTTTATTGGTATAGTCGTGGCACCAAAGAATTATTAGAAACAGATACGGTTTTTAACTCAGATTTGCCTTGGTCAGTGAGCGGCGATTCAAGCAGTTATGACCTACAAAACATTGCCACTCATGAATTCGGTCACTGGTTGTTGCTTGGTGATTTGTATTCTGTAAGAGATAGGGCTTTGACAATGTATGGCTACGGAAGTTTGGGAGAAATCATTAAGAGTACGCTTGGCAAAGGCGATATTTCAGGTATTAATAAAATCTATTAATACAAATTGTAATAGTAATTTATCTTGAGTCTAGACGAGCTTTCCCGCTCCGCCGCGCGGAGCGGGAAAGAGGTTTGGACTTGTGAGTCCCGAATGGCTTGACAAAATCTTTTACTTTGATATACTATAATAAATCTTAATTCCAGGAGGGGAATTGCTTTTTGCGTTTTTTAGAAGAGGAGAGAAAAATTATTAAAATAATTTAAATAAAAAAATATATGAAAAAAATATTTAAATTTCAGTCTATTATTTCTTCAGTCACCATATTAATGATGGCGTTTTCGCCGTTCGTTTCAGCGGTTCAGCCTACTCCTACTCCACCTCCTGCTATTGCTATAACCACAATTAATGGAGAATCAGCACCTTTCAATTTTTCTTGTCTTACAAATCCATTATTTAGTCCACTAACGATTAGTGGAAGTGGAACAGGAAGCGCGCCTCCAGGTAATATTGAAGATTACCATGTTCAAATTATTTGGGGCGATGGCACAGTAGAAAATCAAGTTCCCGCAACGTTTACTCCTGCAACGGGGCATAATGATTTTTCTTTCATATTCAGTGCTGGCCCACATACTTTTATTGCTGGTGGTAATGCAACTATTACTGCGCGTTTATATCATAGTCAACCACCGGGTAACGATGGTCAGGCAAGTGCTGTTTTTTCTGTACCCATATGCGTGGTACCTGAACCTCCGGCTCATTTAACCGTTGTAAAGCATGTTGTTGGTGGAGATTTAATTGCCTCAGATTTTAATCTCCATGTAAAAATAAATGATCAAGATTTTGAAGATAGTCCTGCTGCTGGTTCTGAAACTGGAAAAATTTATACTCTTGCTGCCGGAACTTATGTTGTTAGCGAGGATCAAGTTTCTAATTATACTGCAACTATTAGTGGAAATTGTGCCTCAGACGGCAGTATTACTTTAGCATCTAGTGATACTAAAACTTGCACGATTACAAATACTTATAATTCTTGTATACCCACCGGTGAGGAAGTTTGCGACGGCATAGATAATAACTGCAATGGACAAATTGATGAAGGAGTACAGTTAACATTTTACCAAGATTCTGACGGTGATAATTATGGGAATGCTAATGTAACAGCTCAAGCATGTGCAGCTCCACAAGGTTATGTTTCAGATAGCACAGATTGTAATGATAGTAATGCGGCAATCCATCCAGGAGCTACAGAAATATGCAATGGGATAGATGACAATTGCAATGGACAAGCCGATGAAGGTGGGGTATGTTCTTTAAATTCTTATTATTGTGGCAACGATAACGATACATTTATAAGTGCTACACCGAGTGGCACATGTGATTCGTATAATTGTATTCCTGCTGGCTGTACAGCAACTCAAGGAAATGACTGCAATGACAATGATGCTGCTATTCATCCAGGAGCTACAGAAACATGCAATGGGAAAGATGATAATTGTAATGCTCAGGTTGACGAGGGGGTACAGTCAATATTCTACCTAGATTCCGACAGCGATAATTATGGAGATCCTCAAATCAGCCAAAATGCATGCACAGCTCCAACTGGCTATGTTGCGGATAATACAGATTGCAACGATGCTAATGCAGCAATTCACCCGGGTGCTACAGAAGTATGCAATGGAATAGATGACAATTGCAATGGTCAAATTGATGAAGATTTATTCCAACTAACTACAAACCAAAATGGGTTGTGTAGTGGTAATCAAGAAACATGTTCTGTGGGACAGTGGGTACCAAATCAAGGTAACTATAACCCAGTCCCTGAAACATGTGATCAAGAGGATAATAACTGTGATGGTCAAGTAGACGAAGGAGATGTTTGTGTGACACCACCTACTTGCGGTGATGGAACTTGCAACGGTACAGAAACCTGCTCTACTTGTTCGCAAGACTGTGGAAGCTGTCCTCCAGGCCCTGTAAATGGCGGTTGGTCAGAATGGGGTACATGTTCAGCAACATGTGGTGGCGGAACGCAAACAAGAACTTGCACAAATCCAGCTCCAGCTAATGGCGGTGCTGATTGTGTAGGTGATGCAACTCGATCTTGCAATACAAATGCATGTCTTCCAGGTATTCCAGCGGGCGGCGGTGGTTCCACTAGCGTAGGCGGAGGTCAAGTTCAACTTATAATCTTTAACGAACAAATTGAAAAAGTCTTTGGAACCAACGCTATTGTTTCATGGGCAACTAATCTTGCAGCGACAAGCCGGGTAGTTTACGATAATACCCAGCATGCTCCCGGCGGTTCTCCTCCAAATTATGGCTATTCTTTATCAACAGTAGAAGACCCAACCGATCTTATCCAGCATATAATGATTATTACCGGGCTTACGCCGGGCCTCACATATTATTGGCGTCCGATCTCCCATACCTCTCCTACAGAGGTTGTGGGCAATGAGCTTTCCTTCACTACCCAAAAAGAATGTGAATCAGGCAAAACCGAAGCCTGCAGCACCGGACAATCTGGAATTTGTTCTGCGGGAACCAAGACCTGTGCTGAAACAGGCGCTTGGGGAAACTGTATTTCCAACCAGCAGGCTATCACAGAAAACTGCACAAACGGCCTAGATGATGATTGCGATGGACTTATTGACACAGCAGATCCTAATTGCAGAGTTGCAGGAGCAACTACTGTTGCAGGCTGTACTGATTATTATAAGGATGTTGATGGCGACGGCTACGGCGTTACAGAAGACAGCAAATGTTTAAATCAACCAAGCGATGATTATAAAGCAACCCAAAGCGGAGATTGTAATGATGCTAGTATAAGTGTTAATCCAAGTATTACCGAAGTTTGCAATAATCAAATAGATGATAATTGCAATGGAAAAACAGACTGTAGTGATGAAGCTTGCTCTAATAATGAAGCATGTGTTACTGCAGCGGCTCCAACTGGAGGAGAAAGAGCAGTAGGAGGTCTAAATAGATTAATGGCAGCAGTTGGCAGTATCGGAGGCTTAGGTAATATCTGCTGGTTTTCACTTCTGTTGCTGATAGTATTGACTGCTTTAAGATATTTCTTAAGGAAGGGATTTAAGAAAGAAGATGAAGCCAGTTGGTGGATATTCGGTATAGTTACAGTAGTGGCAATTATTATAGCTTGGATAAAGGCAGGTATGTGCTGGATTATACTCATACCAATAGCTCTGATAATTATTCTGATAATCTTAGACTTTCTAAAGGCAAAGAAGAAATAGATAATAAGCAAGGAAATTTTAGAAATTGAGCGAGGTTACGCCTCGCTCAATTTGTTTTTCGAGCACTTGACACTATTGGTGAAAATTCACTATAATAATTTTAGTCTTTTACATAATTATAAGGGAGGGAAAAAGATGAACGGATGGGAGATTCTCGGAATGACCATCATTATCCTTGGTTTTTTAGCCCTTGTACGTATTTCTTTAAGTGGCGTAATCGATAAGAAAGAAAAAAGAGAAGAAAAAAGAGAAGAAGAAAGAGAAGAGGAAGAAAATGACGAGACACTGCCCAAAATGTAGGGCCCTTCTAATTCTGGAGGATGCTCCTCCCGGTCGTCCCGAGTTGATGTGTGGAAAAGTCCTCTATTATCGATGCTCTAATTGCAATACCCTTTGGAAAGAGGATCAAAAAGGTATTCTTCCGGAACTATTAAACCTTGAAGAAGTTCCTTATTTTCAGAAGGAGCGTGTTCTATAACAAAAAGCCTCGGCTTAATCGCCCAGGCGTTTTTATTTCTTGCCAAAACTAATACTAGAAACTAACTTTATATATTTTTAGGCCATTTAGGAGGTAGATTGTTTTTCCGTTTCCAGAAACTGTAAAATCTTTTAAGTTATCAAATTTATCTGACTGAAATTGCTTTATTACTTGTCCTCCCTTGCCAAGAATAATTACTCTTTTCTGGACTGGCTCTAAGATATAGAAATAGGGGAGACCTTCAAACGCTAGGATTTTTGAAAAGTCCTCAGCGTAAGGAAAAAAGTTTAACTGTACAGTTTCCTGAAAATTACCGCCGTAAAACTTATCAACCGAATTATCATTATTTAATACCCAGAGGGAGCCATCAACAGCAATTGATTTTGCCCCGATTGGCTTCTTTGCCTTATCATTAAGCCAGAGCTTCCCAGAAATTTCGCTTTGGCCTTCCTGGAAGAAATATTTTACAATTTCTCCCTTTTTACTGTCTAAAAAGTAGAGGTTGAAACCAAAGGCGGAGAGGCTGTCAAAATAAAAATCAGGATAAGGATTTTTGAGAACTGTACTGCCGCCAAATTGCGCGCCATTCAAAGAAAAAATTAAATCAGGCCTTACATAAAAGAGGACGGTTGTGTTATATAAAGAGGCTGCCAGGCTGAATTTTTTGTCAGTTTGAATAAATTCACCATTTTTATTATTAATATCTAATTGATAGATATTCGGATTTGCTGGGCTGAAAAGATAAATCTTTCCCTGCGAAAGGATGATTTCTTGGGGAATAAAATTAATCTCGGTAGAATCAAAGAGAGTCTCAGGGTCAGTAATTTTTTCTAATTGGTTTAGAGTAAAAAGTTGTCCCTCAATTTCCCCTTTTAAATCAAGGGCTTCTTTTTTGAGGGGATTGTCAGTTTTGGTCAAAGGCAAAATTTCTTGCCAGGCTTCTTGATAAAACTGATTAGCTTTATCCTTGTCTTTTATAGCTAACGATCTATCTGCCCAATCAACCTTTGTTTTTACGTTTTTTATAATATCTCCAGCAGCCACCTTTTCTTTTTCGTTCTGTATTCTGGCAAAAAAACCGCCAATAATTAAGATTACAACCAAACCTAAAACTATAATTAAGTTCCTTTTTAAATTAACAGATGATCTAATTTCAGGAACGCGGGGGGTTCTAATTTTTTTGAGAGGTGAAGATACTTGAGGAAGCCTTATTCCGGGAAGCGTAGGCAGCTTTAATTTTGTAAGCGGGGCAAATATTTGAGAAAGCGAAAACGTTGGAATCCCTTTTTCAAAAGCAATTTTCCCTTTGCCAGTTATTTCTTCACTAAGGTCAACCAAAAGGAAAGCTCCCGAAATTTCACTGAATAGTTTCTCTTTGCTTTTTAAAACGCCCTTTAACTTTTTTTCATCAAGCGGCTCTAATTTCGCGATTTCCTGGAGAATATTTTGTTCTGAGAAAAAATCAAATACCTCTTTGGTCAAAATTAATATTTTATCCTTTTGGCTTAGTTTTCCCGTAACAATATTCCCGAACACCTTTAACGGCCAAGGCTCCACTCCTTCTAACTCTAAGTTCTTCCCGATATCAATTATCTTCCCGCTTCTTAAAAGAAAAATTTTAATATCGCCAACTAAAGTAAAATTAAAAATGTAGTCTTTAATGGTGCAGACCGCCAGAGTTAAATTTCCCAGCCAATCTACATTTTCCCTTTGGACTTCATCTGCTAAGAACTCATTAGTCTTGGCGAGACTTTCCCTTAAGGCTTTTTCTGAAGAATGGGCAGATAAAGAATAATATCTCTTTTTAATCTGAGAGCTCAGTTTCTCCAGAAAATTTATATTCTGAGGCAAAACTTTAGAAAGATTTCCGACAAGATATAAACTCCCCAGTTTCCTCTCTAGGACATTCGCTGGTTCATATAAAAAGGCCTGATAGGTTTCGTCTTCCCTGGCCCTGGGATTAAAATAGAATTCAAAAACTTGCATAACAACCTTATTTTATTATAATAATTAAAGAAAATAAATAGAGGATGGGCACATAGCTCAGTTGGTTAGAGCGTTGCGTTCACATCGCAGAGGTCTCTGGTTCGAGTCCAGATGTGCCCACAATCAAAAAATCCCTGCCTGATGTGGCGGGGATTTACCTTATACCCCCCGTGTTAGAACTCTATGGCTATGCCGGTCGCCTCGGCATGATATATGTGACTGGTGCCTTTTTCTTTTTCCTCAATTTCTCTCGTCCTCTTAAGGATAGCCGTAAGGCCTCCCTGATTAAATAGTTCTATTACCATTTCTCCCAAGAATTTTCTGTTTCTTGTATCCATAAAGGGAACCAAACCGTCGCTGAAAAGAAATAGGCGCTTAGTTCTTTTTCTCAATAGGGTCATTCGTCGGTAGCATCCATGCAATCCTTCTTGACCGTTCAGTAGGGCGTAGCCGCCTCGCTTGTTTACGTGTCTAAGGCGTAATTCTGCCAGGGTCGGCGTAAGCTCTTGCCAGACTTTTTCTCTATCTCCACCGTGCTGAATCATTAAGTCAGCTATTATTTTCTTTACCCTTAAATCGTGAAGAAAAACCTGGTTCCGGGTTGCGCCAATATTACCGTTTTCTCTTTGCCAGACTGCAACGCAGTCTACGCCCTGAATTATGCGAATCTTTTTTCCGTCTATTTTAGCGAAGACAAAAGCTGCGCCGGGTAGAAGATCTGAACTTTGGATGGGAAGCTGATAATGGGTGATGAACTCTCTTGCTCTTAGATTTGCCATTAAAATGAGAGATTCAATGGTGTCTCCGATTCCAATAGCTGAAACAGCGTTGCGGACAGCCTCGCAAACTAATTGTCCGCCGGTTCTTCCAGAGAAAAGCCGGGGACCTTCATCAGGATCATAAAGACCACTTACCCCATCCGCCACTACGGCTATTAGGTGTGGTCCGCCGACACCATCGATCATTCTTATGAAAAACATATCTTCACTATATTCTGCTGTGCCTTGGTCATAGAGTGTATGGGTATGGATTTTCACCTCTGCCCTCCTTCAGGAAGCAAAATGTAAAAGAGCCGTGAATTAATTATTATATAATCTTATATAGTAATTGTCAAATAAAATAATTTTATTTTAGCGGCGGGAATACCCCGCCTCAAGAGGCGGGGATGAAAGCGCTAAAAGAACTCGCCCCGAAGGGGATACCCCGTCCCTTTAGGACGGGGTAGTTCATAATAGATTCCTCACCCAAATTACTTTGTTGAAAAATTTATTAATTTCTTGTATGCTACTATTAGTATTTGTACATTTAAAAGGAGGGGTAAGGGATGACAAGGGGAGTTATTTTCTACATCAGAGCTCTTTTTGATCCTGGCACACAGGGGTTAACTGAAGGATGCAAGGGATTATTAGAAGGTTTACGAACAAAAGGATATATATTATGCCTTTTTGGCAGAACGAGTGATAATAGAGTAGAACTAATTTGCCTATTAAGACCATTTGAACTATTTGGGAGGATTCTATTTGCTTCGAACGATAGAATCAGAAGACATCTACAAGAATGCCTTGAGTATGGGGATCTCGAGCCTAGTGAAACATTTGTGGTAGGCACCAGAGTTGGTAAAGAAATTGCTATCGGAAAAAGAATGGGTATGAAAACAATATTGTATCGTTCAGGTAGGTTCAGATCACGATTACCGGTAAATCAATCGCAAGTAGTAGACTTCATTGTTTTTGATATAAGGGACGTAATTAATTTTCTGGTTTAAGGGGATGTAATAGAAAATAGCTCTTTACTAAGGCGGGGATAATATCAAGCCGCCTTTTTTGTTTGACAGAATACCGGTTATATAATATTATTCATATACTATTAGCACATTCCCAACTAAGGAGGTGGACGGAAATGCCGTTCTATGTCCAAAAAGGCAAAGATTGGGCTAGACTTCATGTTCATATTCCAACAGATATAAGAGACGATAGAGGAGAACTTTTAGTAAGTATTGATCCTGCTGATCCCGATGATGCCGAAAAGGTTTACGTTGAGGTTCCCTGGCATGTAAATGTACTTGTAACTACAGAAAGGCGAGATAGGATATTCCCTGGACAGAGGGAAGTGGTAAACCGCGATAATATTTTCATCCGTAATTTAGTAACGGGAGAGATGTTCGCAATCATTCATAGCGAAAAACCAATTATAGACCGAAGGAAGAGGTAATAGCTAATTCAGGCCTTTTAAAAGTTCTCTTTCCCCAAGCGGCGTTACAAGATATCGCCGCCTTTTTTGTTTTTAGCTTGATTTTTTAATAATAATTTTATAGACTAACTTCAGCATCATTAACAAAGAGGAGGGTAAAATGGAAAGAAAAGGATTGGACTACGATCCGATTTTTCGAGTACCACCCGAATTACAAGATGAAGATGAAATATCAATGGATAGGATAACAGGTCAAAGAAGGCATAGCAACAATGTCTTAACAAGGGTAACGGCTAGAGGACAAAGCGATTACGAAACGCCTCCCGAAAAGATGAAAGAACTCTTGGGGCAATATTTACCTTTTTTAGAGAGAGATCCTAATCAAGAAAGAGTTGATATTTCGGCTGGAGGAGTAATCATCAGCGTATTAACAAATTCACCAAATATTCAAAGGATGGGGGTTCATAATTGGCCAAAAGCTCCTCCTGGTGTTGTTCCGCAGATAATTTTTTATCTGATAACTGGTATTCCAGGTCAAGCGCCGCATTTCTGGTATTGTCCGGAATTAAGAATGGCTCTAAGTATAAACTCTTCTTATTATGGCGAGATGAAAAGCCGGGCATTGGGAATGGGAATGGATGTTTTACAGCCAATGGGCGTTCATTCAATCCACGGTTCCTGCCTTGATATTGGCGGAAGGGGATTGGTGATAATTGCGCCGACAGGAACGGGGAAATCGACGCTCTGTGCTATGCTGGAAAAAAAGGTGCCTGGTACTAGGATACATTCGGATGACTGGATTTATATAGAATTTCTTTTTGATGAAAAAGGAAGGCCGCGTTTGGCAATCGGCCGATACTCGGAGCTCTTTTATTACATGAGAACGGCTACTGCAACCTCGCAACCAAGCTTAGCTGAAGTTTTTGAGAATTCTCTTTTGGAAAATGTTCCTATTGACGAAGCTGGACATTATATCTGGAAAGGTTTTGGTAACTCACGGGCCCTGATTGATCCTCTAAACTTAGTGAGCGGAACTACAATAATCGCGAAGGAAAACAGATTAGCACGATTCACATCAATAGAAAAAGTCGTTTTTTTGCGAAGAGATCCGGCATCTCCAGAGCTTGTTAGACTTGATCCTGCCGAGGCAGTTAGAATTTTATCTGAAGGCAAAATGCAATATCTGCCGGGTAGTGGAAGAACCGGACCTGGAACTGAGAGATGGTTAAATCCATATGTTTTGGTTAATAGAGAAAATCTTATTCACGGAACGAGCGAAAGAGCCTTGCTCAATATTGATTTTCAAAACTATCTCTTTGCTTTACTTTTTGGGATAACCGGGGGAGCCTACTATCTGAATACTGCCAAAAGGACTCCTAAGGAGAGTCTGAAGATTCTCCAGGAGATAATTACAGAACCATCAACGCTTGCTTTAGATTTTGATTGCCATGCATATCTAACCGATAGAATTAAGGAAGCTTTGGAAAGCTATAGAAGGGATAGAGCAGAAGAAATGGTCCAAATCGATAGAAGATTCAATGGCGTTCCTTAAGATATTTTCAAGTCGCACCGTTTGTGTGCGACCTTTTGTTTTCTATGTTAAAATAAAATAAGTAACTATGAGTTCAATTTCTAATAATATAGTAAGCCTTTGGATACAGTGGTATTTTTTTGAAATGCCTCAGGAAATTCTACAGGGATGGAAAAATTTCCTCTCTTTTGGTTTAAATTTTTTCTCAATCCCACTGCTATTGAAAACTCTTTTTTCTCATTGGAAGAAATATTATTGGGTAAGGGGTAGGGGATTTGATATTGGTGAATATTTTAGCGTTCTTTTTTCCAACCTAATGTCGCGGTTTCTTGGAGCTCTGGTGAGGATAGCTTTAATTATAGCTGGGCTGGTTTTTGAAGTTTTCATTTTTGTTTGCGGGGCGATCTTATTTGTTGGCTGGTTTGTTTTGCCTATCCTCTTAATTTCCGGAGTATTAATTGGAATTTTCCTTATTTTTTAATAGATGGAAAAAGAAAATATTCAATTCAATTTCAACCTAAAAGAAATAGATATTTTCCCAGCCATAAGGTGGGAGAGATATCCGCTTTTCCGTTATGCTCAAATTTTGAAGAGAGCGCTCTTCTATTTATCAACACTTTTTATTTTATTGCTAATATTCGGGATTTTTAGCGAGTCTCTTTCTACTAATATTCTGGCCAAAGTCTTCGGTTTATTATTAATTCTTCTTTCTCTCGCCATATTTTTCTGGCAAACTGAGAGCTTTTTTAATCTAAAACTAAAAAAACCCCATCTTCGCGAAAAAAGTATAAGTATTGGAGAGGCGATTGCGAAGCCTGGGCAATATAATTTGGCCAACTTTTTAAGCTTTGAAGTGGCCAAAGCAGCTTTTCGGGCAGTTAGATTCTCCAAAGTAAGGAAACTCTCAATAATTGATTCTAACTCGCTTTTTTATTTTCTTTTAAGGGATAATCCAAAATTAAATTTTATCTTTACCCGAGCCAATTTAAGCATTCTTGTAATTTTTGAGGAACTAAAAGCAAATTTGAGCAATTTAAAAGGGGAAGCCTTTGAGCAGAATTTTACCCAGGATTTTCAGGATGTTGTTCTTGAAACCCTAAAAATTGCTCAAAAAAAGGAGCATCTGAGAGCAACAGTAGGAGATGTCCTTACTGCTCTAGCTCAGTATAATTCAATTTTTAAGAAGGTTTTAGTTGAAACCAAGCTTAAAGTCCAGGACATTGAGAATTTAACCTGGTGGCTGGAATCTTTAGAGAGCAGGATTGAAAGATCTAAAAAATTCTGGAGCTATGAGAACTTAATGAGAAAAGGATCATTGGCTAAAGACTGGGCGGCAGGTTATACAATCACTCTTGATCAATACTCAACTGACTGGACAGAAATAATTAAAATACAAGGTCCTGAGGAAATTATAGGCCATAAGAATACAATATCTGCTGTAGAACGTATTCTTTCTGGGACAGGAATTAATAATGCCTTATTGGTGGGTGAGCCGGGGGCTGGCAGGAAAAGCATAGTCCGTGCCATAGCTCAAAGAGCTCTTAACGGGCAGAGTTTACCTGATTTAAATTATAAGAGAGTGGTCGAACTGGATTTGACCTCTTTACTCTCAAAAGTCTCTTCTTTGGAAGAAGTAGAAACTATCTTAGACAGAATTTTTAAAGAAGTGATTACGGCTGGAAACATAATTTTAGTGATTGATGAATTTCAAAATTATGTTGGCCAAATCCAAAAGCCAGGAGTTATTGATATATCTGGTGTTTTGAGCTCTTATTTACCTTTGCCGATTTTTCAGATCGTAGCAATCTGCACTTTTGCTGGCCTTCACAAAAATATTGAACAAAATCCGTCTCTTCTTTCACTTTTTGAGAAAGTTGAGATTGGAGAAGTTTCTGAGCAAGAGACAATTTTGATCTTAGAAAATATGGTGCCATTCTTTGAAAAAAAATATAAAAAATTTATTACTTATCCTGCTATTCGTGATATAGTTTCTCATTCTAGCCGTTATATGCCAGCTATTCCTTTCCCCAAAAAAGCAGTTGACCTTTTAGACGAGGTAATGGTTTATGTTTCCCAAAATATTAAGACCCGGCTTGTTTTGCCAGAGCATATTGCAAAAATAGTATCTGAAAAAACCCAAATTCCTGTTGGGGAAGTAGAGCTCAAGGAAAGAGAAATATTATTAAATTTGGAAAAATTAATCCACCAGAGAATTATTAATCAGGAGGAAGCAGTGAGCGAGGTCTCGATGGCTTTAAGGCGGGCCAGAGCTGATATTACAGTCAGAAAGGGACCAATGGGTTGCTTCTTATTTTTAGGGCCCACGGGCGTTGGAAAAACCGAAACCTCTAAAGCCCTGGCTGCAATTTATTTTGGTGCAGAATTAAGGATGATCCGCCTTGATATGTCAGAATTCCAGACTTTAAACGACATTCCCAGACTTCTTGGCTCTGCAGGCGAGGAGGGCCTTTTAACAACGCCAGTCAGAGAAACACCCTTTTCTTTACTTCTCTTGGACGAAATTGAAAAATCTCATCCAAACATTTTAAACTTATTTTTGCAAGTTTTAGATGAGGGTTTTATAACAGATGGTTTGGGGAGGAAAGTTCTTTTTAATAATACAATTATTATTGCCACCTCTAATGCAGGATATCAAATAATTCTAGAAGCATTAAAAAATAAAACTGAATGGTCGGGGATTAAAGAAAAACTTTTGGACTTTCTTTTCAATCAGGGGATTTTTCGTCCAGAATTTATTAACCGATTTGATGCCGTAGTTGTTTTTAAACCCCTAACAAAGGAAAATTTATTAGACGTTGCCGAATTGCTCCTTTCTAAATTAAAAGAAAATTTAGCGCAGAAAGAGATTGAATTTATAATCACCCTTCAATTAAAAGAAAAAATGGTAGAATTAGGTTACAATCCTATTTTCGGAGCCAGAGAAATGCGTAGAGTTATTCAAGATAAAGTTGAGGATGTTTTAGCCGAAGCTCTTCTAAAAAACGAGATTAAGAGAGGAATGAAGATAGAAATTAACCCCGAAGGATTTAAATTACTTATAAAATCGTAGTTTAATTTAAGTAATTTGTTCAGTGCTTTGAGTTTTTAACTTAAAGCTTTTTATTTTACAAAGCATCAACTGTTAATAATCTGGGGATAATCTTTAATTTTTAAGCTAATTTTAGATTGGGTTATTTTGTGTTGACGCATACTCATCAAGTGGGATATAGTGAAGCTGAAGAGGTAAGTTGTGGATAATTGTGGGAAAAGGATTGTTTTCGGGGGATATCTCGCGAAATTAAATTAAAATATTATGAAAGCACTTAACATACCCTCAAAACATACCCTCAAAAAAAGAATAATAGATTAGAGGGTGGGGTGCTTACTACGTTCACATGTTTATTGGAGAATATCGTCATACTATTGATGCTAAAAAAAGGTTAGCTCTGCCAGCTAAATTTCGAAAAGAGCTTGGCAAAACAGCAATTATTACCCGAGGTTTAGATAACTGTTTGGTTATTTATCCTCAAAAAGAATGGAAGATAATGTCTGATAAATTGGGTAAATTGCCAGCCAGCCAGCTTGAAGCCCGAGGTTTCGCCAGGATTATGTTGTCAGGAGCTATGGCAGTGGATTTAGATAGGTTGGGAAGGATTTTAATTCCAGAATATCTAAAAGAGTATGGTTCATTAAAAAAGAACGTAGTTGTCTGCGGGCTATATAATAGGCTGGAGATCTGGGATGCTGATAATTGGGAAACTTATAAAAATAAAGTTGAGAAGGAAGTAGGGGATTTTGCAGCCAAACTGAAGGAATTGGGAATTTAAAATATGATTTCCAAAGTTCATATTCCAGTTCTTCAAAAAGAAGTTTTATATTATCTGGATCCAAAACCAAATGAGAATTTCATTGATTGCACAATCGGAGGCGGCGGACATACTTCAGCTCTAATTAAAAAGATATTACCGAATGGAAAAATATTAGGCATTGATCGTGATCCAGAAGTTATAAACCAATTAAAAATCAAGAATCAGAAAATAAGAACCAAGGATAATTTAATCCTTATCTGCGATAATTTCGCTAATTTAGGAAAGATCGTTAAAAAACAAAAATTTAATCGGGTTTCGGGGGTTTTATTCGACTTAGGTCTATTTAGTTGGCATCTAGAAGAGGCCAAAAGGGGATTCTCATTTCTGAGGGACGAAAAATTAGATATGAGATATAACCAAAAATCCACTTTCCTTACAGCAGGGGAAATAATTAATAAATGGTCCCAGGGGCAAATCGAAAATATCTTAGAAAAATATGGAGAGGAGGACTTTGCAAAAATAATTTCTAGAAAGATAGTTGAGGCTCGCAAAATCAAAGTAATTAAAACTACTTCTCAACTGGTAGAAATTATTAGAAGTTCAGTCCCTAAATGGTATTTGCGTCAAAGAAAACATTTCGCTGCCAAAACTTTCCAAGCTTTAAGAATAACCGTTAATGAAGAATTAAATAATTTAGAGAAGGTTTTACCGCAAGCTATAAAAATTTTTAAAAAAGGCGGAAGATTAGTTATTATTTCTTTCCACTCATTAGAGGATAGAATTGTAAAAAATTTTTTCCGTAGTCAGGCTAAGCTCCACAACAAAAAAAATCTTTACTACGGAGCTGAAGAGGGATTGTCTGCCCCGTACTCTAAGCTAAAGCAAACAGTACCGGGGCTAAAAATTTTAACAAAAAAACCAATAAGACCATCCGAAGAGGAAATTATAAAAAATCCTCGTTCAAGGTCGGCAAAACTAAGAGCAGTAATAAAATTATGAATAATGTTTTAACTCTCAACTTTCCTTTTTCAATGGGCCAGTCTATAATCTTAAGAAGAAGGTCTAGTCTACGGTTTTTTTGGCCCATATCTTTACTTTTAATTGGAGTACTTCTCGTACTCTATATTTTCCAAATAAATTCAACCATCCAACAAACTTATACCTTCCAAAACTACGATAAGAAGTTAGGAGAATTAAGGGCAGAAAGCGAAAATTTAGATGTCTATGCGGCTAAGTCCGTTTCTCTAGAAAATTTAGAAAAGCTGGTTCAGAATTTAAATTATGAAAAATCAGAAAAAATAACGTATATTCAGGTTCCGGAGAGTCAGGTAGTAACTAAGACAAAATAAGCAGATTTCTAAATAACCCGCAGCAAAATGAAGAATTGGAGGATAAATTTAATTCTTTTTTTCATATTTCTATTTGCAGCGACTATTATTAGTCGCTTGATTTTTCTTCAGATTATAAATCAGGATTACTGGCAAGCTTTAGCAAAAGGCCAGCAGAAATATTTTGCGCCTCTCCCAGCAGATAGGGGGGAGGTTTTTCTGAAAGATAAAGACAACAATCTTTATAGTTTAGCCATTAACAAAGAATGGAATCTGGTTTATGCTGTTCCAAATGAAGTAAAAAATAAGGAGGAAACCGCCCAGGCCCTGAGCCAGATTCTAAAACTAGACGAAACTCAATTAGATTCAGCCTCGCCTAAAGATTTTATTTTAAGTAAACTTCAGGAAGAAAATTTATATGAGGTGATTAAGAATAAACTTACAGATCAAGAGGTAGAAGATATTAAAAAATTAAACTTAGCCGGGATTTATTTAAGTAAATCAACGGGAAGGTTTTATCCTCAGGAGACCCTAGCTTCTCAGGTAATTGGTTTTTTGAGTGGAGACGGTCAAGGCCAATATGGCATAGAAGATTATTATAATGATATTTTAGCTGGTCAAGAAGGATTCCAGGAAGGAGAAAGAAGTGCCAAGGGATTTTTTCTACCGTTTGCCGAAAATTCCTCACCAGCAAAGAAAGGCGAAAATCTTGTTTTGACCATAGATTACAATATTCAATTTCTCGCAGAAAAATTACTCAAAAAGGCTAAAGAAAACCTCGAAATTGAAGAAGGACAGATTATTGTTATGGATCCTAACTCCGGGAAAATTTTAGCCTTAGCTAATTTTCCAACTTTTGATCCTAATAAATATTCTGAGGTAAAAGAAATTGGAGTTTTTCAGGATGGAGCTATTCAGAAGATTTATGAACCCGGTTCGGTTTTTAAACCCATTACGATGGCAGGCGCTTTGGAAGAAGGTAAAATCACTCCAGAAACAACTTACGTTGATTCTGGTTCTTTAAAAGTAGGAGGATATACGGTTTATAATTATGATGGTAGAACTTGGGGAAAGCGAACAATGACCGAGGTTTTAGAAAAATCAATCAATACGGGTGCAGTTTTTGCCGAAAGACAATTAGGCAACGATCTCTTTTTGGAATATATTAAAAAGTTTGGATTTTTTGAGTTAACTGGCGTTGACTTAGAAGGAGAAATTTTCTCTGAAAATAAAGAATTTAAAGAAGGCTATGAAATAAATTTTACAACTGCCAGTTTCGGCCAGGGAATCGAAATAACGCCTTTACAATTGGCCAGAGCTTTTTCTGCTATTGCGAACGGTGGAAAATTAGTAAAACCTTATATAGTTGAGAATTCCCCAATTAATAATAACAATTCTTCTGAAAAAGAAACGCAGGTCATTTCTTCAAATACTGCTTCTCGCTTAACTTCGATGTTAGTCAGCGCAGTTGAAAATGGTTATGCAAATAGGGCTAAAATTACCGGATATTTTATTGCCGGTAAAACAGGAACTGCTCAGGTATCCTGGCCAGCATTAGGAATTCAAAAATCTGGCTATTCTGATAAAACCATCCAGACTTTTATAGGATTTGCTCCGGCTTTTAATCCTAAATTTGTGATTCTGGTGAAGCTTAATAACCCAAATATAAAAACTGCAGAATATTCTGCAGCTCCAATATTTAAAGATTTAGCCAGCTATATAATTGACTATTATCAAATCCCGCCAGACTATAAAGAATAAAAAATCAGGAAACTATGATTTGTCCTATTTGCAAAAAAGAAACTAAAGAAAAGCGAGGGGGAAAATTGTACTGCTCCAATTGTGAAATTTATTTGGGAGACGAAGACGGTTTTAAAATATCTCCTGGCCTTGAGACGGGGAAAGAGGAAGTGGATCCCAGCCCGTCTTACGAAAGTACTCCGATAGGTAATTATAAGAAACCTTTTATAATAATCTTTAAAAAAATAATAAAGATTATTTTTTTGATTAGCGTTGCTCTTTTTGTTTTCTCCTATTTTCAGAAAAATAAACTGCCCACAAAAGGGGAAATAATGGACTCACTCTATAGCGAACCGATACAAACAGAGTTGCAAATGGAACCCTTTAAGATACAGAAGAAAGAATCTACTTATACTATTATTCCGAGATATAACTACGAACTTTATGGGCTAGTTGTTTCTCAATATGATAGTGAGAATTGGTTTGATTTTTGGCATAAAGAAGACCCTTTAAATACGAAGGATGCCTGTACTGTCTGGGGAGATAATATCAAGAGTGATATTTATCAAGAGATGAAATTTAGTCACGGAGAATTTACTTGTTACGCAGAATTTAAGCCGAAGGTAGATTACTCTTGGTATTCAAAATTTTCAAGCGCCAATTTATCAAATAATCATCTTTTACCTGGAAGCGAAGAGATTTATAATGAGATCAAGAAGGTATCCATCGGAGATCAAATACACTTTAAGGGTTATCTAGTTGACTATACTATTGACTCTCAAAATGATAGAAGTAGTCGTAACACTAGCACTGTCAGAACAGATGATAAATGCGAGATTGTCTATGTAACCGATTTCCAAATCCTTAAAAAGAGTAACCCCATCTATTATTTAATTAATAGGATATCGGGATATCTATTAATATTTAGCCTAATAATTCTAATATTATTATTTTTTCGATCATAGAAATATTTTTATGAGAAAAAAAAGATTTCCACTTTTACTTTTAATAATAATCCTTTGTATCGTATTAATAATTTTTCTTGGATGGGATATTTTTGAATATAAGAAAGAAATGGAGAATCCTGAAAAGAATGGACAAATATCAGTAACACCAGAAAATCAAGAAGTTGGAGAATGCCAAACTGTTGACTTACCAAATTACGAAATAGCTAAAATAGATAGCGAGCCCCTTGAATTTAAGGTTGATTTAAACGGGGATCAAAAAGAAGAGATTATTAGGGTTTATGATCAAAAAGCTGACAATAGTCACCGTAACTTACCGATAATAATGAAGATTTTTTCTGGCAGCCAAGATTGCCAAAAGGAAGAATTCAGTTACATAGGAGGAAAAGATCCAGCAGCAAATCTCTATGAGAATGAAATTGCTGATTTTCAAATTATTCCTAATTTCTGGGGTGATGGACGGAATGTAATAATGCTATTGGGGGAGCAAACTGCTTATGGCTCAGGATTCACGATTTATATGCATCTTTTTACTTTTAAGAATGGTAAATATTTAAATATAGAAGGGCCAGAATTAGATGAGCTTTCACCTTATAAATTTAATAATGAGGAGTCCAAGGGCAAGGAAATTATCGTTGCCAGAGCTATATGGGCTGAAGGCGAGGCTCATTATGATTACCATAGCTACCAGTTTGAGATATATCGCTGGGACGGTGAAAAATACATCCAAAAAGAAGCTGGAACAACAGAAGATAAATATTTGGGCAACATTGAAGAGATGTTGCAGAAAGAACCAGGAGTTTTACAGGTAAAGGGTTGACAAATCCTTTTTATTCGTTATAAATAAAAGGAGGCAGAGTACTTTTAAAGGAGGACCGGAATTGGAAAAAGATGACGTCAAGAGAATCATAGAAACTGGACAGGAGGTCATAACTCACTTGGGAGGTAAAACATATCGAGGTAGAATAATATCTCAACACGGAGATACTGACCAATTTCAATTCAGGGGTACGGAAATAGAAAGAGGTCAAGAGAAAATAACTGCTAGAATAAGAGCTTCTGATCTTCAGCTTCCTTATTAGAAGAAGTGGTGGCAGATATCAGCCCTTGCAGAGATTGCAAACTCAAAGGAAATAATTCTGGCAGAGGAAAATGGTCAATCCTTTCTTGTGGACTCCGAATAAGATTGTATGGAAGCAAAGGAAAAGGTAAGCCTAAAGTCCGAAAAACCACATGGCATCCTCCAAGTAATTGCTCCCTCCTGCGTCAAGGCCGAGAGTGAGACTCTTGGCTTTTTGTTATGGCTATGATAAGTTGTGTGAAGGAATGGCGTAGAATTATGGCCCCATCGTCTAGAGGCCTAGGACGTCAGCTTCTCAAGCTGAAAACTCGGGTTCAAATCCCGATGGGGCCGCTAAATCTTATATTTTTGGGGACATTTTATTTTAACGGCGGGAATACCCTGCCGCTAAAAGAACTCGCCCCGAAGGGGATGCCCCGTCCTAAAAGGACGGGGTAGTTCATTTGGAAGATGTCCTTCTTTTGCTATAATATGATAATAGTTTAGAGATGAAATCAGCAAACAAAAATTTTATTTATGCTCTAAGCATTATTACTGGAACCATAGTTGGGGTTGGTTTTTTCTCTCTTCCATTTATTGCTTCCAAAGTTGGTTTTTTGGTAATGCTTGTATACTTTTTAGTTTTAGGAATTTTAATTATACTAACTCATTTGTTTTTTGCAGAGCTATCTTTGAAAACCCCGGATTTTAAAAGATTGCCTGGTTTTGCAAAATTTTACTTAGGGAGTTGGGGCGAAAAAGTCGCCTCTATTTCATTCACCGTGGGTCTTTTTGGCACACTTCTGGCTTATTTAATTGTAGGAGGTGAATTTTTGGGAAATCTATTATCGCCAATATTCGGTGGAGGAGCGGCAGTCTATACCATTATCTATTTTTTCTTGGGAGCAATCCTCATCTTTCTGGGGATGAAAACTATTGCCAAAGTAGAATTATGCGGACTGCTAGCCTTTTTTCTTATTGCAGCAGCCATTTTTATCAGAAGCAAATCTTTTATAAAAATAGATAATCTTTTTCCTAGTCCGGATTTAAATTACTTATTTTTACCATATGGTCCGATTCTTTTTTCTTTATGGGGGGCAGATTTGATTCCCGAAATAGAGGAGATGATGGGAAATAGAAAGGATTTATTAAAAAAAATAATTCCTCTTGCTATCTTAATTGCAATTATAGTTTATTCCTTCTTTATTTTTCTTATCTTAGGAATCAGTGGCGCTCAGACAACAGAGTCAGGTCTGATAGGCCTTAAAAATTTTTTACCCTCAGGCACTATACGATTAGCATTTCTAATAGGGCTTCTTACTACTTTTACATCTTTTCTTACCTTGGGTCTTACGCTTAAAAAGGTCTTCTGGTATGATCTAAAAATAGGTAAGAATCTGGCCTGGCTGGTTACATGCTCTGTTCCCTTGGTGCTTTTTTTTATTGGCTTTAAAAATTTCATTCCTATTATATCCTTCGTTGGAGGAATTGCCCTCGGCGTTAACGCAATTTTGATTTTATTAATGTACCGAAAAATAAATCCTAAAAGTTTTTTGGTTTATCCTTTACTCCTAATATTTCTAGGAGGTATTATTTACGAAATAATACATTTTTTAAGATAAATGCTTTGGCTTTATATTTTAATTTTCTTAGCCTCTTGTCTCATACTTACCTTTTCTAGTAAATGGTTAGTTGATACTCTCTCCAGAGTCGCTCTTTTTTTAAAAATGAAAGAATTTGTAGTCGGGTTTTTTATAATGGCCTTCGCGGCTTCAATACCAAATTTTTTTGTTGGGATAATCTCGGCTTTAAATAAAGTTCCTCAGCTCTCTTTCGGTGATGTAACAGGGGGTAATATTGTTGATCTTTCTTTAATAATAGGCTTGGCGGCCCTTCTCTCAAAAGGCGGTCTTTCGGCTCAAAGCCGTACCGTTCAGGGAAGTGCTATATTTACTATTTTTGTTGGTACATTACCTTTATTTTTAATTTCCGATAATTATCTTTCCAGGCTTGACGGAGTTCTGCTCATTCTCAGCTTTCTGCTTTATATTTCTTGGCTTTTTTCCAAAAAAGAGAGATTTGCTAAAATCTATGACCATTCTAAAGAACCTCTCACTTTAAAATATTTTTTTGTAAATTTTCTCTCTTTGATTATAAGCATAATTTTGCTTTTGGCTGGCGCCTGGGGGATAGTTAAATCAGCCACTTTTTTCTCTGTAGCTTTTAATTTACCCATAGGGCTTATCGGCCTTTTCATAGTTGGGCTTGGCAATTCGCTTCCCGAGACTTTCTTTTCAATTCAGGCAGCCAGACAGGGTCAGGATTGGATGATACTCGGGGATTTGATGGGCGGAATAGTAATGACTGCAACTCTGGTTTTAGGAATAGTTGCTTTAATTTGCCCAATTGAGATTGCTGACTTTTCGCCTTTTGCCATTGCTAGAATATTTCTAGTAATATCGGCACTTTTTTTCATTTTCTGCGTTCGGACCGATCGAAAAATTACAAAGAGAGAAGCTCTTTTCGCTGTTTCAATTTATATTCTCTTTCTTGTCGCCGAAATCATCAGGCAGTGGCTTAAATAAAAAGGATTTATTTATTAAAGTAAAGAGTAAAATAAAGCGGGGCAGGCTGTGCGGGCCTGCCCCTTGGGGTGTGTGCTTCCACGTGCTACGTGCTTACGTTGCCGTGGCCGTGGCGGCGGCGAACTTGGTGGCAACGATCTGAACCATCGCCTCCCTCTGTGTGGTCTCGTTGTTGGTGCTCCGGAGGCCGTCGATGATTCCAATACGTCGCCTCTCTCGATCGTGGAGAGCGGCTTGGATAGTGGATATTTGCTTGGCGACCCTGACCCCGTCGGTATTACCCTCTCGCTCGATGGCCACGATCTGCGCCTCATTGCCTGCGACAGCTGAGTCGCAGGCTGCGGAGAGGTTCTTGGCCTCAGCCGCGACGGTGTTGGGGATTCCCATCACGTGGAGCACCGTCCTAACGGTCGGTACATCGAGCTTGGGATCGAGACGTAGTGCTGTTTCTGCCTCTGCCAGACCGAAGACTTTCCTAGTCTTATTTTTCATAGGACCTCCTTCTTTGCACGGGGAAACACACTGCCATAATTATAGCAGTTAATTTTAATTTGTCAAGAATCAGAGCGGGAAAATTTGACCTGATTTATTTAATTTGCTAAATTATATTAATGAATGAGTTTGTTTTTATTTTGGCATTAGTTCTAATTGTAGGTGGCGGATTTTTCTTTTTAACTTCTTTTATTAAGAAAGAGTTAAACGAAATAAAGGGAAAAAAGGAAGATTTAGCTTTAGGATTAATAAAAAAAGACATTGATGAGATGAGAAAGAGATTTGAGACTGGTTATGGTCAAATGGCCCAGGAATTGGGCAGGGTTCAGGAAATCGGTCATCAAATGAGAGATTTCCAGGATTTTCTAAAATCCCCAAAGTTAAGAGGAAATATTGGTGAACAAATTTTACGGGATTTGCTGGAGCAAGTTTTACCAAAAAATAATTTTTCTTTACAGCATCAATTTAGAGAAGGACAGATAGTAGACGCAATTGTCAAAACAAAGCAGGGGACAATCCCTATTGACTCTAAATTCCCGATGGAGATTTTTCGAAAAATTAATCTTGCCAAAGAAGAGGAAAAGGAAAAAATCGGAAGAGAGCTTGTTCGAGAGACAAAAAAACACATAGATAGTATTTCAAAAAAATATATTCTTCCTCAGGAGGGAACGGTTGATTTTGCCCTAATGTATATTCCATCTGAGCCTGTCTATTACGAGATCACTTTAAACCAGCCAGATCTTTTGGAATATGGGTACAACAAAAAAGTATATTTTGTCTCGCCAAATAGTTTTTACTATTTTTTAAAAATAATTATGATAGGATTAGAGGGGGTCAAGATTGAAGAAGCCTCACGAAAAATATTAGAAGGTTTAAAAACTATTCAGAACGAATCAGTTAGATTCGGCGAAGATTTGGGAGTTCTAACATCTCATATTGAAAGAGCTAAAGGTGCTGCAGACAGAGTTCAATCTCGGTATGGGAAATTGGCAGGCAAAATAGACGGCTTAAATTTATTAGAACCACCTGAGGAAAAAAAGAAAATAGAGGGCCCAGAATAAAAAATATTATGTTAGCTGTTATTAGAACCGGCGGCAAGCAGTACCTTGTTTCACCGGGGCAAAAAATAAAAATTGAAAAAATAGACAGAAAAGAAAGTTCAGAGATTACTTTCAGCGAAGTTTTATTATTAGAAAAGGGGAAAAGCATAGAAATTGGTACTCCTTTAGTTAAGGGCGCAAAAGTAACTGGTAAGATTCTCCGACACGGTAAGGGTAAGAAAATAATTGTCTTTAAATACAAACCAAAGAAGCGCTACAAAGTAAAAAAGGGCCATAGACAGCCCTTCACAGAAGTTGAGATTAAAACGATAGATAGATAAACTATAAACCTTAGACAATAAACGTTTAACGTTTAAAGTTCATAGTTTAATGTTATCTTCGGCTTTCTAAAGCCGAAGATAGTGTTTCTTCGTCAGCGTATTCTAATTCTCCTCCTACGGGTAATCCTCGGCCAAGCCGGGTGATTTTTATTGGTTCGGCAAGCTCACCACCAGATTTTAAAGTCTTAAGATGCCTTTCTAAATATAAAGCTGTAGCCTCACCTTCAGTTGTCGGGTTTACGGCAATAATAATTTCTTTAAAATCAGCATCTAGACCGGATTTTTTAGGACTTAAAATGCGTTCTTTTAGCTCTTCAATTCTTAATTTTTCAATATCTTCTTTTTTTAATGCAGATACCGTGCCGCCCAGAATAAAATAAAGGCCCTTATATTTTTTAGTTTTTTCTATTGAGTCTAAATCAACTTCCTTTTCAACAACGCACAAAAGAGAACGATCGCGAGTGGCATTTTGACAAATTGCGCAAAGTGGCCCTTGATCTTCATAAGGATTAAAACAGAAAGAACATAATTTAACCTGCGCCTTTAATTCTTGGATTAATTTTAGAAGATTCAGCACTTCCTCTTTCGGCAAATTTAATAAATAGAAAACAAAACGGGCGGCTGTCCGCGGCCCAACTGTTGGAAATTTACTGAATTCCTTAATTAATTTTTGAATCGTGGAAGTGTACATTTCTCAATATAAAATTATCAACAATATTTTTTAGAAGTTTTCCCCTTCAGAATGCTCGTATTCTTTAGTCACATTTTTAAAAGATACTCGCTGCTCGTCAAAGTAGAGTTCAACTTGTCCCACTGGCCCATTTCGGTGTTTTGCCACAATGATATTGGCAATATTGCCCTTTGGGGTATCTGGTCTGTAATATTTCTCCCGATAAATAAACAATACAACATCAGCATCTTGTTCAATTGATCCTGACTGTCTAAGATCAGCTAATCTTGGAATTTGAGGGATTCTTAGCTCTACTGCCCGAGATAATTGCGAAACAACCAGAACTGGAATGTTCAGTTCTTTGGCCAGAGCCTTTAACATTCTTGAATTTTCAGAAACTTGTTGAACAGGGTTGGCATTAGGATTTAAAGGTTCAAGAAGCTGCAGATAGTCAACAACGATCAATCCTAATTGTTTTTCCGCCTGGAGCCTTCTGGACATTGCCTTAATTTGCAGAACTGAACAGGAAGAAAGATCGTTAATATAAATTGGTAAATCAGCAAGGAGTCCTAATGCATGCTGGATTCTAGTAAAATCGTTCTCCTGCCCATCTCCAGACAATCTGCCAGTTCTCAGTCGCCATAAATCAACTTGAGCCTGGGCCGCAATTAATCTATCAACAATCTGATCTTTAGACATTTCAAGAGAAAAAATTCCTACCGGCATTTTTTCCTGAAAGGCAATATTTCTGGCAATATCTAAAGCTAAGGTAGATTTTCCAAGAGATGGACGAGAGGCCAATATAATAAGATCTGATTTTTGAAGACCTGATAAAATATTATCTAAATTAGTAAAGCCGGTAGCTGATCCTCGAGTTGCTTTTTCATGCCGGGAAAGTTTTTCCATTCTTTCATAGGCTTCCTCCAGAGTATCTTTGATAACTACAAACCCTTGAGGCAGGCTTTGCTGGGCAATCTGGAAAATCCTTTGCTCAGCTCTATCTACCAAGGCTTCGGGTTCTTCTGACTCGTTATATCCCAGAACACCGATCTCATGGCTGGCCGAAATTAAATCTCTCAAAATCCTTTTTTTCTGGATAATTTTCGCGTAATTTATTACATGACTGGCAGTGGGTACGGAATTCACCAATTCTGTTAAATAACTATTCCCTCCGATTTCTTCAAGGTTCCCTTTTTCCTTTAGACGATTAACTAAAGAAAGGAAGTCAATTGGTTCACTTCTTTCAAAAAGATCAATCATTGCTTCGTAGATTTTCTTATTACCGTCTTTATAAAAATCTCCCGGCTTCAAAAAATCAACCACTTTCAAAATCGCCTCCTTATCAATCATAAGACCGCCCAAAAGGGATTTTTCCGCCTCTACGCTCTGAGGAGGAAGCTTGTCTGGAAGTTCGGAATTACTAGAAAAGTTTTCAGCCATCAGTTGTAATATAGCAGAAGCAAAATACCCTGTCAAAAACTTGACATAATTGCCAAAAGGCGCCCATCGGGCGCCCCTTTTATTTACCGTTTAAAGTTTATAGTTCACAGTTTCTTAATCTTCGGGCCGTCTTTTGTGTCTTCAACCCACCAGCCTTTTTCTTTAATTTTTATTCTGATTTCGTCGGATTTTTTATAATTGCCTTTCTGACGGTATTTTTCGCGCAGATTAACTAATTCTTGAATTTCTTTAGGAATTTTTTCAGTTTTAATTTTTGCTAAATTCAAACCTAAAACTTTGTCAAAATTCAATAAAAGGTTATATTTTTCCCTATTTGAAATATTTTGATTTTTTATAAGATTCCAGGTTAAAGCCAAAGCCTTTGGTATATTGAGATCATCATTTATGAAATTTAAGAATTTTGCTTTAAATTCGGTAGAATGTGATTTTTGTGATTTTGGAGATTTTTTTTCAGATTTAATTTCAATTATTTTTTGGTATAGATTATCTAAGGCATTTTGAGCAGCTTTTAAGTTCTGCCAAGAAAAACTTAACTTTGAGTGATAATGAGCGATCAAACAAAGATAGCGATAGGCGAGGGGATTAAACCCTTTTTCAAGAAGAGCGTCCAAATTTATTATATTTCCTTCTGATTTTCCCATTCTCCCGCCCTTTAATAAAAGAAATTCTCCATGAAGCCAGAATTTTGCCAGGATTTTCCCAAAAGCGACCTCTGCCTGGGCGATTTCGTTAGTATGATGAATTGGAATATGATCTATGCCACCGGTATGAATATCAAAAGGTATTCCTAGATATTTAGCCGACATTGCCACGCATTCTGTATGCCAGCCAGGGAAGCCCCGCCCCCACGGCGATTCCCATTCCATTTGTCTTTTCACGCCCGACGGTGAAAACTTCCAGAGAGCAAAGTCAGTAGGATTTTTCTTCCCGGGAACTATTTTCACCCTAGCGCCAGCTTTTATTTTTCTTTTTCCGGAGCCCGCTAGCTTTCCATAGTCTTTCAATTCTGATGTATCAAAATAAATTCCGTCAGAAATTTTATAAGTAAAACCTTTTTTTTCAAGAACTTTAATTAACTCAATCTGTTCTTTGATATGATCTGTAGCTTTTACCCAAAGAGTTGATTCTTCAATGTTTAATCTTTTAATATCTTTTTGAAAAGCTTCAGTATAGAATTTCGCAATTTCCCAGGCGGTTTTACCTTCTCTTTTAGCGCCCTTTTCCATTTTATCCTCGCCAGTATCTGCATCCGAAGTTAAGTGGCCAACGTCTGTAATATTCATTACCTGATTTACTTTATAGTCATTGTATTCCAGAACTCGTCTTAGAATATCTTCAAAAATATAAGTCCTCAAGTTGCCAATATGGGCGAACCAGTAAACTGTCGGGCCACAAGTATAAAGACCCACTTTTTTGTTTTTAAGGGGCTTAAAAGTCTCTTTTTTTCGAGAAAGAGTATTGTAGAGCATTAATGCCATGATGGTTCCATTTTATCACCTTTTGCCTTTTTTGAGAATTTTTGTTAGATTAAATGAATGAACCCCCACACCATAACGAGTTTTAGATTATGTTCTTTGTATATATTTTGAAAAGCAAAAAAGATAAAAATTTATATATTGGATATACACCAAATCTTAGAGAAAGATTAAAAGAACATAATCT
>Ga0315289_10000908_pt1 | contig 45881 bp, 35 predicted proteins | sample YL17G11_40_MG_FD_203452 | JGI IMG/M metagenome (GOLD analysis project Ga0315289, IMG submission 203452) | Sediment microbial communities from Yellowstone Lake, YNP, Wyoming, USA - YL17G11_40 | ecosystem: Environmental > Aquatic > Freshwater > Lake > Sediment | place: USA: Wyoming | collected... | reverse complement strand
TCTGCCCCGGCATTGCACAACAGCGCGGCCCGCGTGTCAAGAAAACCCTTGACTGGCGCGGGCCGCGTGAGTTTTCGGATGGGGTGAGCAGCGGGACTCGAACCCGCAACCCTCAGAGCCACAGTCTGATGCTCTGACCAGTTGAGCTATGCCCACCACTGCCCTTTGAAACATACTATCAGACACGCGCCTGTCCTTCAAGCGAGCCGAGTTTGTTTACCTAGAGATGGTGACCCAGGTAGGGAAAGGATTCTGCCCCCGTCCGCCTCAGGCGGATGAGGGGCGGGCGCGCGCCCAGCGCTCTTGAAGGCCGCCGCGGCCTTTCCCTCATGCCGCCGGGACAGCTCCCCGAACTGGCCCCAACGGCCGCGCCATCGCAATCGCCCCAGGCCTTGCCGGCTTTGCGACAAAAGCCCATTGAGAGAATTTTATCTCTTGACACCCCGGTTTGGTGGTCGCAACCGCGTCGAATGAGAAAAACTGTCGCGTGGAATGAGAAAGAGGCTAAAATGGGGCGTACACACGTCGGACGCAGTGACTGAAAGCCCCCGTTCAGCCTGCGTCCTGCTACTATTCAGCCGGCGTCCTGCTAACCGTTTTCACCGTCTGTGCAAGACCCCTGCAACGCGCTTGCATCCGAAGGCCGGAGCCGATACTCCCGCAAGCCAGTTTCGGCCGGCCCCAGCTCGTCAACACGGCCTTTCCGCAATCCCATTCGAGCTGTAGGCCCTTTCGGCGGTCCTGCGCTCTGCGGGCCTCTTAGGCGGTTCCCCGCGAATGCGGCGAAGATGACTTCCCATAGGTCAAAATTCAAGGTTTTCCACACCATTTTCCCGCGTCTCAGTCAGCCGTTCAGGCAGTAGCCCGCGGCCTCCAAGGCCGCCCGCTCCTCGTCCGATGCCTGTACAACCTCGGTCACCATCCAGGTGAAGGCATCAACCAGCAAACCACTCCCTAGGTCTACAAGCACAGGCCGGCCGTCGCTTGAGGCGGTGTGCTCTGTGCTCAACTTTGCGTTGTACTCCTTGCCGTTGAGCCGATCCCGCAGTCTCATTCTAAGCCTCCCATTTGTCCTACACAAAGTGCAGAGAAGCCGGGGCGGCCGGCGGATGACGAGGGCCGCCCCGGTGCGCCCGAACAAGGAGGCCGCACAAGCGGTGCAAGACGCCTGTGCGGTTTGCCGCCCCACGGCCCGGACCGCTGGCTGCGAGCAAGTTGCTGGGCGGCCAGGCCGCTCTCCGTGTTGCACGGGATCGGGCGCTCTGCCGGCCCGCCTCCGAGCCGGCAATGTCTTTTCAGGTTTTCCATCGCGTCTGTTCTGCCGTTAAAGGTTCCGGGCCTTCAGGTCCGTCAGATAAGCGTCAAAGACGCGCCTCATGACCGCGAGATCGTCGTCGCTCAGGCCCGCCGATGAGCAGAACGTACCGATCTCGTCGCACACTTCCAATTTCATGTTCACGTTGCCCGTCTTCCCCTCCATGTACTCGAGGGCGCTGACGACCTTGACGAGCCTGTCCGCCCACGGGCCGGCAGCCGTCTTCTCGTCAGCGGCAATGGTCGCCAGGCGCCGATGCAAGATCGCAATGACCCCGCGCAGATCCTGCACGCGGAAATCCGCCCGGCCGGCATCCCAGGAGCATCCCGCCTCTCCATCCTGTTTTTGCCACCGGTAGATGCTGCTCACCCCCACACCCAGAGCGCCGGCGACCTTCTCGCAGTCCATTCCCTGCGCGTAGAGGGCGCGGGCCTGCGGGCGCAACTCTGCTTTTGCTCGTCCCACCTCAACCTCCTTTTCCGGCGAGCCTTGCGGCCCGCAGTTGTTCTGCGGTAATTCCCAGCGACCGGCAAACCTTCGCTTCAACTTCCGTGTCGAGCCGGTTTAAGGTCGGGCCAGCACGGCCCACCATTGCGGCCCGCAGTTCATTCAGCGTCAGCCCCAGCATTCGACATATCTTCCCCCCGACTTCCGCGTCTTCCTCTTCTTCGGGGAAGAGCGGAATGGCCGGCCCGAAGACAAACCCCCTAGCTCTTGAGAGAGAAGCCAACAGCTCTGCACGGTCAGGGTAGTCAGCGCCGATCTGCGGCCCGACGAAGTTCAACTTTGCGGCCATGATGGTGACCTCTTAAGCTTCGTCATCCGACAGGGCAGGAGGTACCGGGGCCGGTGAAGGCGCTACAACCCCAGCCCCGGCACTATCCGGCGGAATAGCCGCCGCCACTTCGGATTCAAGACCGGGAGGTGACGCCGGCGTTTCACCCGTCGCTTGCGCGCCCGCCCCGGCCGATCCCATCACGTCCAGAGCGGCCTGGCGCAACGCGCCTATGAGTGCCACGTCGCCGGCCACCTGCCGACGCTCAACCCTATCTGCCAGTCCGGTTAGCGCCTTGCCGATGCTTCTGCCTTCGGCCGAGGCCCACAACCCCATTTCCACGGGATCGTGCTTGAGGGACCGGATGTATAGGAACGTCGGGCCGTCCCAGTCAATGCCACATTCAATAGGCAAGGTGTCTTCCAGGCGGGTCGCGCCGTCCGCCCAACACCGCCCAACTTCCGCCGGAAAGATCGCCTCGGGGACTGGGGGCGTCACCTTTATCAAAAAGTCGGTTCGTGCAGTCCGAAAGTGATCCGCCAGGGTCGCCGGCCCGCCTCTACTGTCAAACCCGCCCGGAAGGGGGAGTCCGAGCAAGTAACGGATCTCGGGATCCACCTCTGCCGGGTCGAGACTGTAGAGACGAACAACCTCGAATCGGCCCGGCAATCCTTCCAGGCTTTCCTCGTTGTCGGCCCACTCCTCGATGGCACCGAAGAAGAAGCCTTCGTGGCTGCCGGCCTTTGTGACTGCCGGCATGCGAAGTTTAACTCCGTCCGTCACGATGTTCCGGCTGTCATGGTGCTCAGCCACCAGTTGCCCGAGCCGGGTCTTGGAGACGAGCGCTCCTTCGCGCAACAGCCAAATAAGCGCCGGCTCACCCTCCCGCTTCTCCGCTTCGCGAATCGCCTGTTCTTGCCGCATTGCCTCCCGCTCACGTTGGCCCTGGAGACTCCGCTCCCGTGCCGCCTGTCTGACCTGTGCTTTTCCCATAATTGCCATCCTTTCCTAAAGCCTTTCCGGCCCGTCTAAGTTGCCCTGTTGGTCTCATTCTCGCCAAGAACCCGACCTCTCAGACCCGAATTCGCCAGTTCTCTAGACCGGCGCGTAACGCGCCGATCCTCGATCTTTTCGACAGCCTCCCCAAACGCGTAAGGCTTGCCGAGTGAAAAGCCGCACCAGCACCAGCGCAACACGCGCTTTCTAGGCACGGCCAGTGCCGTGGCCAAGAGGTACGCCGCTCGCGCCGTGCTAACCCCAAGGGAGGCGCGCACTGCCGCCAGGCCGTCGCGACACACGACCCTCGCGGCCTGATTGAGATCACGTCGCGGTCCCGAGAATTCCCGAGGGCACTCCTTGAAATCCTCCAGCGGCACGCGCATGCTTCCCGGCCGCCTGCCCCGCTGTGTCAGCTGCAACATGTCACTCTCCGTCCGATCCATCGGCTTCAGCGCCTCCCATCAAAGTTTCCAACTCGTCCTCGTCCAGCACGTCTTCGGCGATCTCCTGATCGGTCCGGTCATCAGCATCAAGGCCCCGGTGTTTCCGGCCCGCGTTTGCGGATCGGCGCGCTGCGTCAACCCGCGCCTTCAGGGCCTCATAGCGGGTTGGGGATTTGTGGTCATCCTGCAACGGGGGAAGCGGAGCTGCCGCCACATCGCCGCCCGGTTCGCCCTCGATCCCGAAATCCTCGGGCAGGAGCCCGAGGTCAATCAGAAGGCAAACTGCCCCGCAGTTTTCGGACCGGCGCAAGGCCGCCTGCGTTTGCGGATGATGCAGACGTTGCAACAGTGCCGGCATCCCCTTGACCGAAGAGAGGTCAAGCAAGGCTCCCGGCTTTGCCTCTCTCAGCACATGGGCGATGTTCTCAATGAGCAGGCGCAGTTGCCCGTCCGCCGTATCATCCAGCCCGTTGCAACCCTGCGCCCGTAAGACCATCTGCGTCCATTCGCGTATCTCGTCCGGATCGGGGAGCGGCGGCAAGCCTTGGGCCTTTTTCGGCGCCGCAAGCCGCAGGGTTTCCTGCTCTTTCGCCCTTTGTGCGGCCGCCAGGAGACGAGGGTTCTCTGCCTTGACGGCAGCGAGATCGGCGGCGCGGCTTTCTTCCTCTTTCCGACGTGCCACACGGGCATACGCACCATGCGGATCCGTGATGCTTTCGTCTAATTCTACGCCCCGGAGGAAAGCCCGCACCCGCGCCAGATACGCCCGAATTACTTTCGTATCGTGTTTAGCCAACTCCAAGGCCGGACCCGGAGTCCCCCATCCAGCTAAAGGCATTGGCTCAAGGAGGATCGTCCGGTCCTTAATATAGCCATACGCATGTTCGGGTGCGCCGCTGTCCCAACGCACGTGCAGCCATTCGCCCTCGAACAACCGCAAGTATTCCCCTCCGTACCAGCGGCCCTTTAGCTGGACGCCTTCGGGGTGAACCCTGACGTCCAGCTCCTCCTGACAGAGAAACGCCAAGGTACTCGGGTCTATCTTCTTCGGAATATAGCCGGCCTGCCGGTACATCACCAATGGCGGGGCCGGCCGGTCGCCGAAAATGCGGGTTCGGTGCGCCTCGTCAAGCGCCTCAGCGATGATCTCTTCCAGCTCTCCCACAAGGAGAACGGTATCGGTGCGGAGGTGGTGGGCGAGGGTTTCCGGCTTCCTCTGACTGCTGCTCCCCGTGTGGGCCGGAAGTTCGGGCTCAAGGTCTCGAAAGAACGCACGATACCAGCTTTCAATCGGCTTAGACCAGGCATGATAGGGTATACAGGTATGCAGGTCCACGTCATAATAAGCGAAGATGCCTGACTGCTCGATATCCTCGGGAAGTGCAGCCGGCCAATGGGTCCGGCCCCCGAGATCACGGCTGTTCGGATTCAAGAGCTTCATCTGTTTCCGACCTATTCTATTCGCCGTAAACTCCCGCCCCGAGTCCCGCAGTATGTGTTTCGGCGGACCGGCCGTCAGGAAGCCGTCCCGTATTAGGTGGCAGACGGTTGTTGCAGTTGGCCGCTCAGAGAGGCGGAAACAAGGAACGAGCCAAGTGCTGAGATCAAGGAAGTTGCTGAACCATGGCCGACCAATCCTGCCGGAAGGGAATTTCGCGTTTGCATCAAGCAGCCTGTGGTCACAGGCCCACCATTCGTTCGGGCGGACCGACAACGGGTCCCGCACAACTTTTGGAAGCTCGACCTCCAAGGCGCGCGGACCTTGCCGCGTCGCCGTGGCCTCAAGGTGCAGGATGTTTTTTGAGATCCAATTTCTTACCGTGGTCTCGCTAACGCAGCGCCTCCCATCATTGGCATAGTATGGTACGACGACACGCCTGAAGATATTCGGGACTCCGCGCTTGGCCGGATCGTCGTAGGTCTTGCGGATGGCTGCCTGAAGGTCAACCGGGAGCACAGTCGTTCCGCGCCGGCCGGATCGGCCAGGGAAGTTAGCAAGCGCCCCGGCTTTCAACTTCTTGGTCATCCACCGGCAGAGCGTCTTGTGCTTGAGCCCGTTCGCCAGTGCATATTCAGACGTTGCCTTTGTCTTAGTCCCACGGCGCGCAACCTTCCGCACCTCATCCACACGCAGCAGGTGGTTTTCGATCCTGTTCCACTTTTTCACCTGAGAATGTCCGCCTTCGGCCTCGATCTGGGCCAAGTCCGGCAGGCCGTCGCGGGTGATCGCAATGAATCCCCGAGTCCGCGGCGTGATCGGGAGGGGCAGTTGCAGAGGGGCAGCAGGCGTGCTGCACGGCGCCGGCAGAGGCGGTGCGAGAGCGACGGAAGGGAGCGGCGACGGGAGGGTCGGTGAAAATGGGGCCGGCCCGATCACCGCGACGGCAGAGGTGGGCGCATTCGGCGCGCGTGCCCTTGCCGCGGCGAGCACGGCGCCAACGAAGAAGCCCTTCAGGTAGTGGCCCTTCGCAGTGCGTATGTCTGTTGGCAAGCTTCGCACCAGGCCATCAAGTTCCCAGCGCCGCAAGGTCTTGGTTGAAACCCCCGCGATTTTTGCGGCCTCCTTGACACGAACGATCTCCTGCGAGTCCTTGGCACTTGCGCCGCCGTGCTCCATCGCCAACTCCTCTCACCGTTGACGAAAGGTTCCCGGATCTGATAGGACATTTTCAGTTCTCGTGAGGCATTTGTCAAGTGAGAAAAGCCCAGGTTAAGAAAATTGATATCTAAGCAGAAGGAAATCGCTGCCCGTTTGCTCTGGTTTCTGCACCAGGTGAAGGCGACCGGAGTAACACAGGCTCAGGTGGCTGAGCGCCTGGGTCTGACGCCGGAGCATCTATCCCGCGTCTGCCAGGGCCATGTGCCCGTCTCGCAGCGCGTCATGGACGCGCTTCTCAGGGAGTTCGGCCTGCAACCTGCTTGGCTCCTCCGCGGTGAGCCTCCGATGGTATCTATGGAGATAAGGCCTAAGGAATGGCGCACAATTATCCCTTTGGTCACGCAGCCGAGCACGACGACGGCGCCAGGGGCGGCAGAGGTCATTAAGGTTCCGACCCTTTACCAATGCGGGCACTGCCACCGGGAGGTGAGGCCCAAAAACGAGTGGTGTCCGACGTGCGGACTCATGCTGATATGGCCAGAGGAGGAGGCAAGTCCAGAGCCGCCAAAAGGCACCTGACCCCAAGGATGGCCGGCCAATTGGGAAGGCCTGCTGGCCATGCGATTGGAACGAGAAAATAAGTAGCCGCCTGAAATCCGCCCGGGGACCGCACGGAACCGGTCCGTAGGTTTTCGGATTTGCTTTGCCAGGCTCCCAGGGATGGAGTATGATGGGATTCGCGTCGTCGTGAGCCGCGTTGCGAAAGCGATACGGCAGGGGCGATCTCGCTGGCACCGGGGTCGCCCCCTTTTGTTGGCCGTGCAACATTGGCCGTGCAATAATCAAATTTCTCATTCCACGCGCCTTTTCCGTGTCCGCTCAATGGACATCGTGTCCGTTCAACGGACATCGTGCTCGCTTGCCCATCTGCACCTGCTCGGGTTGCCGGCCTGTGCAGAGGGCATGCACAGGGCTTGCGGATGCCTTGCACGGAGTTCCCGGAATTGGGGTGTGGATTCCCAAGAAACGGTCAATGGCCTGTCACATCCCTGCAAATTCTCACGATTCCGGGAAGCGTCTAAACTGCGATCCTTCCCGTCCGTGAGCCTCACGAAGGTCATCTAAGTCAAACGGACATCTTTCTCAATCCCCACGCACCCCTCCATTTGGGTCCGGTAGCATTACAAGAGAAAAGATTCTCGAACCTGTGAACCTCATCCTGGGAGGAGACCGCAAGTGCCACGGCGCAAGTCGAGAACACTTACCGAAGTCGAACTCGAGTTCATGCACGTCATCTGGGCCTCCGGTGAGACTACCTCGGAGAAGGTCCGAATGGCCCTGCGCGAGCAAGGACGCGACCTCGCGGACGGCTCGGTAAGAAAGATACTGTCCATCCTTCTCGCGAAAGGCTACCTGTCGCGCTACAAAGACGGGCGGGAGTTCGTCTACTCGGCGGCGGTGCCTGAGGAACAGGCGAAGGCGAGCATGCTCGCAGACTTGCTCAAAAGGGCCTATGGCGGCTCTGCGGCGCTCCTTGTGGCGTCGCTCTTCGACAGCCGCCAAATTCGAAAAAAGGACCTGCAACAGATTCGAAGGCTTATCGCTGAGCGGGAGGGCAGAAAATGAACGCGGCAGAATTCTGGGCGAGTCTGGATAAGGCGGGGTTCCAGGCGCTCCGGCTGCTTCTGTCGGTCCTGTGGCAGTCGTCCATCCTGTTGGGCGCCGTGGCACTGGTCGGCCTCGCGCTTCGTCGTCGGCGGGCCTCGGCGCGCCATGCCGTGTGGCTGGGCGCGCTTCTCGCGGTGCCGGCGCTTCCCCTGTTAGCATGGGCGGTGTCGAACATTGGCACGCCGCAGGCGCGGGTCGCGGTGATGCCTGCGTACTTTGCCCCGGAGGTAGAGTTCAGGGCGCCGCTTGCACAAGGCACCACCCGTTCCCCCTCCCCTGCCCTGCCAGCTGCCCCTGTTAGGCCGCAGCTTTCTTTAGCTGACTACCCGTGGGCCCTGGCGTTCCTCGGGTTCCTGGCCGGGGCCACCGCGTTCCTCTCACTGGTGCTGGTCGGGAGGCTCAGGATCGCAAGCTGGGCGCGTAACGCAAGGGCCGTGCTCGATCCGAGGGTCTGCCGGGCTTTCGAGTGGGCACGGGAGCAGACGCGGAAAAGAGGTGAGTTCCGCCTCTTGGAAAGTGAACATCTTGAGACTCCCATCACCGTGGGCACGCTGCGGCCGGCGGTTCTTCTGCCGAAGGGTTTCTCCGAGCCTCTTTCGGAACACGAACTGAAGGCGGTTGCACTGCACGAGCTTGCGCACCTGAGGCGGCGCGACCCCGTGGTGCTCGGACTCGTCTCCCTCCTCAGGGCGGTGCTGTTCTTCCATCCGCTTGTGTGGGTGGCGTGCCGGCAGGTTTCGAACCTTGCGGAGGCGGCCTGCGACGAGGTAGTGCTGGATGTAACGGGGGAGCCGGTCACGTATGCGAAGATGCTGGCAAGGCTTGCTGAGAGGCTATCCGCACGGTCGTTTCCCACCGAGCTTGCGGCGGGCATAGTGCTCTCAAAGAGCGCCTACTTGCGCCGCGTGGAGGCGATCCTTTCGGACCGGCGCGACCAGATCCGCAAGCTCTCGCGCATTGCGCTGGCTGGCACGCTGGCAGGCGTGGTGCTCTCGCTTGGGCTGGCCACAGCGCTGCCGGTTGGAGAGAAGGGCGCGAAGCCCAATGCGGCGGGAGCACCGAATGAGGCAGCAAAGGCGCTCACCTTCGGCCCGGTGATCGAACGGGTGGTTGGTGCTGACATGGGGAGCGGCCACGGAGGCTTCCTGATTGACCTGGATACGGGCAAGCTTTTCACCCCGCCCGAGGACCTTGCTCCAGACATCGGGGGCGGCTTCTTCAGCCCGCTTGATGTCGCTGCGGCCTTCACCTGGATGGGTGAGCAGGGCATCGACGCGATGGGTGCGCACGAGCCACGCTTTAAGGGGCTGATCGGTGTCGGGCTCAGAGCTGCGCCCTGTGCGGACCATCTGTGGGACAGCGCGACGCCCCAACAGGCAGAGGCGGTCTGGTCTGAGCGGGCAGGCGGCCTGCCGGTGAAGATCCTCATGAATGCCACGGAGGGAGTGCCCAAAACGTTCGTTATCAAGACCCGTGAGGGCGGGATCGGCATCCTCCAGATCGTGGGCTTCACTGAGGAGCCCAAGGGCGTCAAGATCCGCTACAAGATGGTGCAGGGCGCGACCTCCGCGCCCACAGAAGAGCCAGCGCCAGGCCCTCTTGGGGGCAAGCAGGCTCGGTTTGAAGGAGGCGGCATAAGAGGCGAGGGAGCCGGCGGATTTGCGGGGGGTCAGAAGGACTCTGATCGCGCTGTGGGCGGCCCGATGATCAAAGTTGATATGAGGCTGATCCAGGTGACCGCCGAAGGCCAAAAGACCGTGGGTGCTCCACGCATCATGGTTGCCGACGGTCAAACGAGCTATTTGGCAGTCACCACGTCAAAGGACTATGTGAGCGGCCTGCCTACGCCAGATACGGCTGAACCGCAGGTAGGTCAGGCGGACACCGGCCTGTGGATAGAGGTGACGCCCAGAGTTCAGCAGGCCCAGCCCGACAAGATTGCAGTGACCATTGCCGTAAAGCAGCGGGAAATCGGTGGGCATATCGAAGGAGCGGGCCCCGAGGATGTGCCGGTCGTGGCAGGCCGTGAATGGCAGTTCACAGTCCTTCTGCAAGATGGAGTCCCGAAGACCATCGAGATCGTTCCCAACGACCCAGCCGGCCCGCGTTACAGGCTGGTGGTCAGCGCCGAGGCGATTCCCGGCGAAGCACCCATCGGGAGGAGAGGAGGCGACTAAGCTCAGGCGCCACTCTGGCTACGGAGTCGCTCAGATAGGGGGCAATCGCCAGGCATGTCTTCCGATCGCGCAGGATGTACCCGGCCTGGCCGAGGAACCCAGATCAACAGGCCCTCGGATGGGAGGCCCCTCCTCTCCCCCGGCAGGCCTTCACGCAGAGCCCGCAGATGTTTTGGCTGATGCCCGCCGCCTTCACCATCTCCCTGATCTGCTGATAGCATCCAAGGTGATCGAATTCCTCAGGCCGATCCTTGATGCAGCCCGCCGGACACGACGAAACGCAGGCAGTGCACGCCCCGCACCCCCATCGCAGCGGCGTGTCCACCTTGAGCGGCAGATCCGTAAGCACGCTCACGAGCCGCAGGCGCGCCCCGAAGGCGGGATTGACAAGCAGGTTGTTCCGGCCGATCCAGCCGAGCCCCGCTTGCTGAGCAACGTGCTTGTGCGAGACGTGGGCCCGCTGCTTCTCCCAGTCCACAATCTGCGAGGCCGGCACGGGAAGCGCTTGTCCGCCAAGGGATTGGATGTACGCCGCCACTTTGAGGGCGCACGAGTCCAGCAGGATGTTCACGCGCTGATAGTGGAAGAAGTAGAGATGCGTCGGGCGGTCCGCGAGGTCATCCAAAATCGCATCGGAGAGATGGAACCCGACGGACACCGCCCTCGCCATGCGCTCGACGGTTAGCGCTGACAGGCCGCAGAACTGGTCCCGCAGGCCGGCCGTCTCGGCCACTCCGAAAACGGTCGCCCCTTCCCGCCGGGCGACCTCCTTGAGTTCTTCGTAATTGCTCGTGTCCCCGGAACTCACCCCTCAGTCCACTCCTTAGCTTCGCGCATCGAGCACGAGGCCACCAGCCCGAGATGAAAGTGCTGCTGACATGCTCCAGCCCCTGGGTAGGCCCGTGCCACAAATAGCAAAATAGACGCAACGTCCCGGCACCCCTTACCCGCCTCGCTCTGCAGGCCGGCGGGGACTTTAGTTGTGACTCACCCCGGCAAACCTCGGTATGCCATCCTACGAGGCCGCTGCGACTCTGTCAATCTCGCAGCCGGCTTAGGGTTCGTATGGGCTCTGATCCGGTCCGGGAGGCTTCATCCCCCGGCCTGCTCCAGATGTCGCACCTGTCTGTAGTTCCCGCGTATCCTGCCTCGTCGAATGCGATCGCGCCGACGTTGTTTGTCGTCCGTCCTTCGCATCCTCCGGGTCCGGCTTACAGAGCCGACTTTGCCGCAAGAGACTAACCGACAATCAGTTGCGTTGCGTCAGAGCCTGCCCTTCAGCGCGGCTCAAGGCGGGCACTGAGCCTGGCGCCTGCCGTGGGACGTGCTAAAGTGTGTTCTCAACCCCCGTCGTCCGTTCTCCGTGGCCCCAACGCCTCGGCGGTCACTGTCTGTCTTGCCATGACCCATTTGCGTTAAATCAGTTGCGTAGTGTCGTTGTGGTCAGCCCGCCCGTTCTCCCTGCCTCAGTGGCAGAAATTTTTACTATTTTAATTGTTAATAGCCAAATGCGCCCAAAACGGAATTTTCGGATTCTAAGGTCTTTTAGGGCCAAATGGGTCCAAAACGGACACACGCCTTTTCAAGAACGAGTAGAATCCCCTTGGGTCTGGGTTAAGGCTCCTGTGGAGCTCACGGAGGGTGACATGACGGTTTATCCCGGAACTCATAACGCCCGCGCCGCAGCGCGGGATTCCCACGGACGCGGTCTGCCCGTGGACGCCATTGCCCAGACGCTGAAAGTGTCCGTCATGCCACCGCTCCGGTGGCGCCGAGAGGACGAACGTGGAAGTGTGCTTCTGCTTCAGCTTGGAGTTGGGTGCCACGGCCAATTCGGCGGCCGTCAGGCCGCCCAATTGGCCGTGAGGTGCGCCTGCGTCTTGCGCTGGCCGTGCCACAAGTGCTCATGCACGCAGAAAGTATCTCCATGTGCTGGACGGCTTGGCGGGCCTTCAAGCAACCTTGCCCAGACACCGAAGGCCCGGCGGGTTCCAGCTTGTGGTTTTTCGGAGATTGTCGGGCGTCTTCCCGAAGAAGGTGAAAGCAACGCACTGACTACCTGACTTGCGCAACGTGCGTTCTGCGCTCAGCCACGACTTGCTGCTTGAGTTCGCCCATGAGGTCGAGAAAGGGGGAGGTCTGTACCCTGCCTGCAATCGGGTGCCACGTGCAAACTTGTTTGCGCGTGCGTTCTGCGGCCGCGGTGACGCAGCCGAATTGACCCTGCGCCCCCCTTGTTCCACGGTCTCGTTTGTCAGCGCTCCCGGCAGGAGGCTAAGATAGAATGTCTCGTGAACCGCCTCTTCCCTGCGCCCCAACGGGATGACTCCGTGATGAGGGACTGCGACTTCGACATAGCTGTGGTGGGCGCCGGCCACGCCGGGTGCGAGGCCGCGCTTGCCGCAGCGCGCATGGGCGCACGGACCGTCCTGCTCACCATGAATCTGGACGGCATCGCGCGCATGAGCTGCAATCCTGCCATCGGCGGGCTGGCGAAGGGGCAGTTGGTCCGCGAAATAGACGCCCTCGGGGGCGAGATGGCCAAGGTCACTGACGCCACCGGCATACAGTTCCGGGTGATTAACACGGGCAAGGGCCCGGCCATGCACTCGCCTCGCGCCCAGGCGGACAAGAACGCGTACCACCTCGAGATGAAGCGGCGCTTGGAAGCCCAGGAGAACCTGCTCCTCTGCCAGGACGAGGTCACTTCCATCATTGTCGAGAACGGAGCGGTGCGCGGCGTCAGAACCTGCGGTGGACACGTCTACCGGGGCCGAGCAGTCATCCTGACCACGGGCACCTTCCTGAACGGCGTTCTGCATTGCGGCTCGTCCATCGTTCCCGGCGGGCGAATGGGGGAGCCGCCGGCACAGGGCCTCTCGGACTGTCTGCGCGGCTTCGGCTTTGAGGTGGGCCGGCTGAAGACAGGCACGCCGCCGCGCGTCAACGGCCGCACGGTCCACTTCGAGAACCTGGAAGTCCAGCACGGCGACGCGGAACCGTGCCCAATGAGCTTCTCCACGGGCCGCATAACCCAGGCGCAGGTCCCCTGCTTCCTGACGCGCACGAACCCGCGAACGCATGCCGTCATCCTGGCCGCCATAGACAGGGCGCCTGTCTACACCGGCCAGATCACTTCAACCGGCCCGCGCTATTGCCCGTCCATCGAGGTGAAGGTCGTGCGTTTCCCGGACAAAGAGCACCACTTGATCTTCCTCGAACCTGAAGGGCGCAACACGCTCGAGGTCTACTGCAACGGCCTTTTCACGAGCCTGCCGCGCGACGTGCAGGACGACATGGTGCATAGCATCGAGGGGCTCGAAGACGCCGAAATCATGCGCTATGGCTACGCCGTCGAATATGACTGGGTCCCTCCTACTCAGCTCCGCCCCAGCCTGGAGACCAAGCGCATCAACGGCCTCTTCCATGCCGGCCAGATCAACGGCACGAGCGGCTACGAAGAGGCTGCCGCTCAGGGACTCATCGCCGGCATCAACGCGGCTCGCAAGCTGCAAGGCAGAGAACCCCTCATCCTCGGGCGGGACGAGGCATACATCGGCGTCTTGATTGACGACCTGGTGACAAAGGGCACGGAGGAACCGTACCGCATGTTCACGTCGCTGGCCGAGTACCGCCTGCTTCTCCGCCAGGACAACGCGGACCGCCGCCTCATGAAGCATGGAAATGAGAACGGGCTTATCAGCCGCGCCCAATGGCGGTCGGTGCAGACAAAGGAAGCGAGCATCGCAGCGGCGCTTCACTACGTGAGGACCGCGCCTCGCGGCGGCAAACCCTTGGTGCAGCTTCTTCGCCGCCCCGAGGTGAGCATGAGGCAGCTGGCCGCGGCCGACCGCGAATTGGCGCAGTTGTGCGCTGATCCGGCCGTGGGTCAGCAGGTCGAGATCGAGGTGAAGTATGAGGGCTACCTCACGCGTCAGCGACAGCAAGTCGAGAAGTTCCTCCGGAACGAAAGCAAGCGCATTCCGGCCTGGCTCGACTATAGCGCGATCCCACACCTGCGCGCCGAGGCTCGTGAGAAACTCTGCCGCGTGCAGCCGGTCTCGCTCGGCCAGGCCTCGCGAATCAGCGGCATCTCCCCGGCGGACATCTCCATCCTGATGGTCTACGTGGAAGGCCGTAACAGGCTGAGCGCCGGCGGCGGAACCCCCGCGCCCGCTGCTTCGGATGCCGATTGACCTTTGTGGAACAAAAAGAAATGTCTCGACGCGGCACACGGCCTGATCCACCGGTTTTGTCCCCTGTCGCCAGTTTCCCTTTTCAACGCAAAGGTCAATAAGCCATGCGCCTTAAGCCCGGCAAGCTGGCCCCTGAACTCCTGGCGGAGCTGCTCGCCTCGAATGTCATCACTGACGATCGCGTCGTGATCCGGCCCGCCATCGGCCGCGATGTCTGCGCCATTCGCATGAGCGATGGCTACCTGGTTGCCAAGACTGATCCGATCACTTTCGCTACGGACCGCATCGGCTGGTACGTCGTTCATGTCAACGCAAACGATATAGCCACGTCCGGCGCACGCCCGAAGTGGTTCCTCCTGACCGCCCTGCTGCCCGAGAAGAACACGGACGCGGCGCTGGTCCGCCGCATTTGGCGCGACGTGCAGTCGGCGCTGGCCGAGATCGGCTGCGACCTTTGTGGCGGCCACACGGAGATCACTGTCGGGCTCGACCGCCCTGTGCTCGTTGGCCAGATGCTGGGCGAAGTGGACGCAAAGGGCCTCATAGACACCGCGAGCGTTCGGCCGGGCGACCGCATACTTCTGACCAAAGGCGTGCCCATCGAGGGGACCGCCTTGATGGCGCTCGAGCGCGCGGATGAGTTGCGCCGCGCCTTCCCCGCTGAGTTCGTGGAGCAGGCGCGCGCCTTCCTGGATAGCCCGGGCATCAGCATCCTGCCGGAGGCGATGGCCGCCTGCGGTGCCGGCGAGGTCCACGCCATGCACGACCCGACCGAAGGCGGCGTCGCTACGGGCCTCTGGGAATTAGGCGAAGCCGCCGGCTGCGGAATGCTGGTGTGGGAGGACCGCATTCCGATTCTGGAGCCCGGCGCCTCGTTTTGCCGCCACTTCGGGCTCGACCCGCTTGGCACCATATCGAGCGGCTCGCTCCTCATCTGCGTGCCGCCCGCCCACGCCGAGAAGACGGCCGCCGCCATCCGGGCACTGGGTACCGCCTGCGTGGACATTGGCGAGGTCAGGCCGCGGCGGGAAGGCTCCATGATGCTGCGCAACGGCAGGAAAGTCCCGATGCCGACGTTCGCTCAGGACGAGATTACCCGAATGCTCGCCTGAGCGCCGATGACCCGACTCGTGCTTTGCGACGGCGGGCATCGGGCGATATCATGCCATGAGGACCCTTTTGAACGGAAGCCCGAACAATGGTAACAATTGGACTGAGATGCAGCGGAACGATTCTGGCATCGCTCGCTTTGCTGTGGCTCGGCGGCTGTGGCAAGAAAGACAAAGAGGAAGCGGCAAAGGTCCGTGCGGGGCTCGAGCAGTTGCAGACCAAGTACGAGTCCTTGGCTGACCGAAACTCGAAGCTCGAACAGGAATTCGCCTCGCTAAAGGATCAGCACGAGCGCTTGACTGCCGAACGGGACGCGCTCAAAGCCAAGGTGGCCTCGTCCGGAGAAGCTGCGGTACTCGAAAAGGATCTGGCCAAGCAGAAGGAGCGCATTGGGCAGTTGCAGGAGCAGCTCGCCCAATTGCAGCAGGGCCAGCTTGCCGCAGGTCCCCCTGGCAAGGATCAGCAGCTTCGGGTGGAGCAGACGCGCAAGCGCCTGGACGAGCTGGGCGCCTTGCTCTTCGAGCGAGGTCCGACGGAGATGGCGCTTCCGGTCCTCGAAAGCGCCCGCGATCTGGGTTCGGACAGCCCCGAGATGTTCTACCGCGTTGCGTACTGCCATGCCGCGGCCGGCCAATATGAGGCCGCCGCCGCAACGTATCAGAGGGCTCTGAGCGCTTTGGAAGGCCAGCCTGAGAAGAATGCAGACCTGCTCAAGAAGTGCCTTAGCAACTACGGCGTGACCCAAGCAAGGCTGGGCAAGCCCGAGCAAGCTGCGGAGGTCTACAGGAAAGCCATAGCGCTCGATGAGAAGTACGCGCCCGCATACTTCAACCTCGGGCTTCTGTATGCCAAGGAACTGAAGCGGCCTGCGGACGCCATAGAAGCCCTGCGCAAACATATCATTTATGGCGGCACGCGCGCGACCTCGGCAAGGGACCTGATAGTGAGCCTGCAGGCCGCGGGCGCAGAAAGCACAGAAGCGGCTACGCCGCAAGCCGCCCCTGCTGTCCGGTAGCTGCTTTGGCTGCGCGTAGCCCACTGCCGGCCGGAACAGTCAGCGGGCGAGCGCTTCGGCCAGCCAGCGTCCGGTCACCTCGACCGCCTGGCTTTGCCAGGGCAGCGACTGGAAATTGTGGTTCGCGCCTTGAATGGACTCGAACTCTGCCGACAGGCCGTGCCGCGAGCAGAACGCGCGGAACATCCGCTCCGCATCAACGGCTTCGGGATCCTTGCCGCCGAAAAGGAACATCATTCGCCCCTTGTAGCCCCGGATCGCGCCGAGCACGTCGCGACGGGAGCGCTGCAGGTCGCTCTGAGTGCCCTCCCCCGCGGCGTAGTGGCCGAACAGCACTCTGCGCACCATGTGGAGGTTCACGCGTCCCTTCAGCAACTTCTTCCAGGTTTCGGGGCGGAGTGCCTTGCCCACGTACACCCCGGCGAAGTGTCCCGTCCGCTTCACGTCTTGAGCCGCAGTCCGTTGCTCCTGGAATGGATACGTTGACCAGGCGACGACGGCGCGCACGTCGTCTCGCAGCGACGAGGCCGCCAGGGCTACATTGCCGCCGGAGCACATGCCGAGCATTGCGACCGGCACGGAGCTGCTGAGGCGCCCCTTGAGCACATCCAGAGCGGCCGAAGCATCCGAGATCATCATGTCCAGGTCGGTCTTGAACGGCTCGCCCTCGCTTTCCCCCCGGCCGCTCAGGTCGAATCGAAGCGTGACGAAGCCGAGGTCTCTCAGATGCCGCGCCGTTTCAACCAAGATCCGGTGGGGGCCGACGCGACATCCGTCCCAGCCGTGGACCAGCACGACGCCCCCTCGCTCGGCCGCACCGGGGCGCTCAAGGACGCCGTAGAGGCGCCGTCCGTCGCTCACGATGGTCACCGGCTCAAGGTGCACTTTCCGGGTCCTTGGTCAGAAAGGATTCCGATCGCTCCATAGTATAACCGTGCGTGACCGCGAGGCCAAACCGCGCTGCACGCGGGCGCGCCAAGCAGCCAGGGGAAAGGCCGCCGCGCGCTTCAAAATCGGGCGCAGCGCCCGCCCCTCATCCGCCTGAGGCGGACGGGGGCAGAATCCCTTCCTTGCCTGGGTCACCATATCTAGGCATCGTTCCGCAAGCACATCGTACGGGAGAAATCCCGTCCTTTACCATATCAAACAAACTCACATTAGTTGACGGGAGGCGTGGGAGCGGGTATAGTAGATGCGATCAATCGCGGGGTGGAGCAGCCAGGAAGCTCGTCAGGCTCATAACCTGAAGGTCGCAGGTTCGAATCCTGCCCCCGCTACCAAATCATTCATAACAGGCCCCGGATACTGGTAGCGCGCGTGGACCGCCAGTTCCTCTGGGGCCAGTTTTATGTCCTCGACCCATTCCCGCAGCATGTGCTTCCGCTGGCGAGCATCGCCCTGTCTCATGACCTTCCGCGTCTGCGCTGCGTAGCTGAGAGCCTCTTTCTCGTCTATCTGCGGCGCCTCACCGGAGACCGTAGCACCGGCCAGCAGTTCCTCCCGCTCTGCCTTGAGCGCTGAGAGCCGTTCGTTAGCCCACGCCGTGTCTTCCAGACCGTCTTCCAGCGCCTGCCGCACGTTGCCGATCTTCTTCTCGATGGCCTCCAAGCGCGTCCGCGCGTCCGGGTCGTATCCGGTATCCTGCTCCCACATCCGCCGTAGCTTGTCGTTGACCATGCGGATTACAGCGCGTTCGCTTGCGCACGCCTCTAACACCCCGTCAAGCCCCGCGATGATGTTGTCTTCGATCCAGTCCTGCGCGACGTAGACCCCAGGGCCGCAGCCCATTCCCCTCCGATACGGAGCGCTGCCGCACACGTAGTAGCGCCCGCTGGTTGTTCTAAGCCCCGTCATGTTCGACGAACATCGTCCGCACTCGAACAGCCCTCCGCTCAAGAGATACGGCGAAGAAAGGCTCTTCCTCTTGCCGGCGTCAAACCGCCTCTTACCTCCGGGATTTCCCCGCACCTCTGCGATGCGCGTGCCTTCCTCCTGCGTGATGAGCGCCGGATGAGCGTTTTCCACTATCACCCATTCCGATGCCGGCCGCTTGCTCCCGTTCTTCCGATGGACGTTCCAGACCTCGAAGCCGCAGTACTTCAGCAACGCGCTCGGCTGAAGCAGGGAGTTCCACGTTGACGTACTCCAGTGTGCGTTGCGTCGCGCCGGCAGCCCGGTCCTATGGCAGAGGTCCCGAAGGTCGTCCAGGGTAGCGCCCTTAGCTGCATGCTCTATCAAGCAGAGACGCACCCACTCATGCAACGGTTTTCCTGCGACGAGCGTTTCGTCCAGAACCCATATGCTCTTGACTATCGCCCGGCCTCGCCTGTCTTTCCCCACCTCAAGCTGCTGAATCCGATAGCCCCAGAGCGGCTGTCCCCCGTTCTTGTAGCACCAGCCCGTCTGCGGGTCGCGTGTCTGAACGTTCGCGCGGCAGCCCTTCCGCGTATGGAACGCCACCTCTCGACTGTACGCCTCGTTCTTCGCAAAGGTGATCGCCTCCATGTAGACGCCGGCTACCGTCTCCGGGTCCACGTCAGGGTCATTCAAGGACAAGACCTTGACGCCTGACTCGCGTAGTTCGCGGACGAGGGCCTTCGCGCGGCCGCTGTCACGGGAGAACCGAGAGAAGTCATGTACGAGGATCATAGAGACTTCCCGATCAGTCCTGGCCCTGCCCAGCATCTTCTGGAACTCGACGCGTTTGTGCTCCCTCAGAAAGGCGCTGGCCGTCTCGAAGAACTCGGCGACAATCTCGATCCCGTTCCGTGCTGCGTACTCACGGATTTGCCGCAGTTGCTCGGGCATTGAAAGGCCGCGCTCTTCTTGCATGTCGGTAGACACGCGCGCCCACGCAAAAGCCTTCTTCTGCCCATGCTCCGGGGGACCCTCTTCCCCTTTGCTTCCCAACAGCGCTTTCACGATGTCTCGCGGGTCACTCATTCTTGGCCTCCTTCGGCGGCTGAACGTGTGCCAGTCCCTTCTCCAGCAGTTCGATGATGATCGCGTGCTGGCTTCGCCGTTCCTTGAAGGCCAGCCAGCGCAGTTTTTCGTGCAACTCATCCGGCATGCGGATCGTGACTCTCACCATCTCGTCGCTCCTTGCACCTTAGAGTATGTCACTGATTATACCAGCATAATGCCATAATGTCAAGCCCAAACCACGGATTCGGTCCAAAATGCGTGGACGGTTCGGCGCGGTGTCGTGCAGCGCAATTCCCTTGCCAGCATCCCGGCCTGCGGAAAACAAGGCCACTCTACCAGGGGTTTTTCCCGAGTAGATGCGCCGCTGAACGCGGCGCCCCGCCGGCCATCCTCGGGAGCGCCCCCCTCAGCTAAGTCGCTTTTCTCTGGCCAAGCCAGCTTGCTCGGTCTGGTAGTATCGCTGCGATGTGTAGTCGTCAAGCTTCTCGGCCCAGTGCTGCCCGTCAACATGCGCCAGTTCCCGTTCGTCCGCCACGATCCTGTGTGCCCTGGTGCGTCGCCCAAAGCGGTATGGCCACAGCGGGCATGCGGTCACAGAGCAGAGCGCAGCCTCTCTCCACGACCCGCCAGCACAGCCCATGCAGTGCGACCGAATCGCTTTCAATGGCGTCAGCAGTTCGCCCGGCTGCCGGTCGGCACCAACCTTGGCTCCGGCTCTGAAGTCCGATCCCTCATGCATGTGAGTTTCCCTTTGCGCCTAACCGTAGAGATCAGCGTACAGCACCCCATCGAACGTGTCCGATGCGTCTCACGTGCTTGCCAGATAAACACTTACATATGCAGCACCCCTCATGTCCGGTGACGGCCAGTGCCACCTTCGGGCTCAGTACGTGCCCAGTGCGGACCCATCGGACATTGGGGGGAGCGCACATGCAACCGATTTGCACAGCAGGCTTTGCGTTTCATCGGACGTGCTCTCCGCTCTGTCGTTACCTTCGGACTCTATCGCGGCCCGTTCCTCAATCGCTTCGCGTAGTTCCGTTGGCGTCGTGAGCCCACAGCCTGCGAACGACGGCGACCGGCCTGTTAGCTTGTACTCGTGCCGGTTACTTCTGGACTCTTCCGTTTCCTGAATCAGCCCGCAGCCGGATAGTCGTTCCAGCCGTCGTCTCGTTTGCCTTTCGCCAATCCCCAGCGCTTCTGCGACGTCGCCAACTGCAAACGCTGCCTTGCAGGACGCCTCGATGCGGTTCAGGGTCTCCACATCCAAATCCGTCACGCGGTTCAACTGGCGTCCCACCAGCGGTATCAGGAGCGGATAGGCGATCTCGTAGTCTTCAAAGTCTGCCGTCCACGTCGCCCCCGGCTCTTTCTGCAGAAACCGCATGAAAGCTACGGTCTGGATAACCGAAATGACGTGCGAGAAGACCCGTCGTGCAATTACTTGGTCAACGGGAATGCGAATCAGCTCGGCATATGGCACGACAATGCGACGGCCTGTGTGCTCAGCAAGCACCCTCTGAACGGCAAAGTGGCGAGCGATGATTGCCGCTCGTCTCTCGTCCGAAATCCGCTGCCCCGCTGCTTCGCGGGCGGTGCGAGCGATCACAGATTGAGTCTGAGGTCTCGATTCCGACGGACGAAGCGCGAGCATGCGGCTGGCGTCCTCTTCCATGATCGACTCGCTGGTCGTGGTCTCGATGAATGCACATGGGCCGCGCACCACCTTCTTCACCGTCATCGGCACGCGCGTCTTGGGATCAACGATAGTCACGACGCGACTCGCCTCGTCGGACGCCACAAGCTCACGCCACGCTCGACGGGCATCAACACGAGCGGGGTCCCTGTTCTGTTCGCGCTCGCCGAGTATGACTACTTTGTGCCAGACGGCATCCTCGCCAAGGTAGTACCACGCCTGATCCGACAGCGAGGTAGCCTTGAAGATAGCTTCCGGCGGGAACAGCTCCGCCACCCGTTCGACAACGAACGTCTTGCCGGAGCTGCTCGACCCCTGAACAACTGCCTTCAGCGGTGTTGGCAACAGCCGGCTCGTTAGAACGACGTACTCCGTTGCCGCAAGCTCACGTTCCCCCTCGACGCCGATGTTGTCAATATCGGCTGAGATGTTGTCAAACAACTGAGGTGACCTTAGGTACTCTTCGGCTTCCTTGCGCTGATCCTCGTTCAGCGCGCGGCTGCCCTCCTGCGATTCGGCTGGCGGCACAACGGACTGCTGAGTCTGTTCCTCCACGATCTTGAGCAGTTCCTCCTCGATCTCCGCCTGGGACGCCCCGCTCTTGACCGCCAGCGCCTTCGCGTAGCGGCTGCGGCTCCTGCTGCTTTCCAGGTCAACGCGGTCAACGTGTGGCGGCCGGTCCGGCGAATAGTCTCCTGTGACAATTGCCCGCATACCTTGCTTCGACTCTATCCTCTCTACCGTGAGCTTGATCAACCGTTGCCCTTTCCGATGATGAGGGTTCTCTTGGGAAGCAGCCGACGTTCTACGTAATGCACTGTCCGAGACAGGATTCGTGCTGGAGCAACATGGAGCGAAATACCGGCGGCCAAGGCGTCGTCAACCCCTTTGCCCCCCTGCCACTCAGCAAGGTGAACGTCCCATCCTTGTCGTCCCGCCGCACAGACGAGGTCATCACGATGGCGAGCTACCTGTGGGTTGGTTCTGAAGTCCATGTCGTAGGCGACGACGATGGCCCCCTTGCCCGGCCGAATACGCGATGCCAGGTCAAGTCCACTGCGCCAGGCCCCTGCGCCGGGCATACCTATCACATCGGCCCCCAACAGCTCTGCCGCGATGTCCGCTTTGAGCGCGCCTTCAGTGACCCAGAGCCGCTCGTCTATTACGCCTGCGCAAGGTTGCGCCAAATGGCAAGGGGCTCCTGAGCCCGTTCCTTCCGGCATGCCCGCAGACGACAACCACACGTACCTCGGTCCTGCCTCACAACTATCTCTCCGGGTCTGGAGGGCCGCCACCAGTCCGTCGGGACCGCGAACCGGTATGAGCAGGCCGGCACTTCCGGTCAGCCGCCAGCCATCAATGCCACTTGGGCACTCTCGCCAGAACCCTGGCACGCCCCGCAAGTCGCAGGCATGAGCGCTGACAACCTGACGGCATATCCGGCGTCGGCCGGCCGCCGGCAGCGTCCTGTAGCAGCATGACACGATCGCAGGAGCCGAAAGCCCGCGTCGCTCCAGTTGACGCTGGTGCTCCGGCTCAAGTTTCAGCAACGACAAGAGGGCTTCGTAAACTCGGTCCCGCCTCTGCAATGACGCTACCAAAGCGCACGTTGAATCGCCGGTCCTCCTCGGGATTGCCTTCGCGGCGTGCCTGAGAAGATGGACCCAGCCTCCTGCTGCCGAACGCGCGGGCTGTCTGCTTTCCACTCGCATGCAGATCGCGTAGGCCCTATTCCGGGCGACGAGGCACCAGTCAGCATGAGCACAGACCGGGCATGGGGCGTTGCGGCTCACTCGCACCGTTGACTTTAAGGTGCCTTCTGCGCTCATTCGCGGCCCCCCTCGCTCGGTTCCGCAGGACCATTCCTGCCTTCTCCCTGCCGCTCCGTCGGCGACAGGTCACCCGCGGCAGACCCGGTCTCACATGTTTCCGCCCCCTTGGGCCGGGCACCGGGGGTCTTCCGTTTGAAGAGTTCCGGGTGGTCTGCGCGGTAGGCGCGGGCAATGAACTCTGCGAGCAACTCCTGTACTGTGGAATAGCTTTCCGCCGACATCGGCGTAGGTGAGACTGTCCAGACGAAGGTCAAACGAGCGCGCTGAGACGAATCAGCCACGGAAAGTAGCCGCCGAGAAAGGACCCCGAGTGGGAGGCCAGGCGTGGCTTTCTCGGGGTCGTCTGAACGCCCTTTCAGGCGTCCTTAGGCGGTTGCGTTAGTGCCTGGCGCTCCCAAAGACCTATGCGTGAGAAACGCCGTCACAATGTGAGTTTCGACGGAACAACTGGGGAACAACTGGGGGGGCAACCAGAAACTACTGGGGCTACGTCGCCCATGAGACCGGCTGGTCCGGGTCGTACCAACACGAAGAGCCGGTCTTGATGCAGTTCAGCAGATGCTGACGGAGGGAGTTGGCTTTGCTCGGTAAGGAGCCAATTGCAGTGCTGATGGCCCTCTGGACGGCCACGCGAGCCCGCTCGGCAGGTGTCACTGCCCTGCGGCTCCTGCCTGAGAGGCCTTCCGCGCGGTCCAACTCGGAACGCAGAGACGCGGATTCACGGTCTATCGCGGCGAGGCGCGATTCGTCTCCCAAGCTTTCCGCCTCGTTTCGTTCCTGGCTTAGGTCACGCAAACGCTCTGCGTAAGCCGCCCTTGCCTTGCTATCCAGCAGCTTCTCGGCATTGCCCAACTTCGATAGACTCATGCCCTGGGCAGCCAGTTCCTCTTCGGACATGCCGCTGTGAAGCTTTCCCTTTGCGCCGGGCTGGAGTTTCTCGCATGCGCCGACGAGTTCCAGCACATGAATGCGCTTTCGGGGTGTTTGTAGGAGGCACCAGATATAGAAGAAACCCTTCCGGTCTTTCATCCGATATGGTTCACAGCCCTTATAGGAGAGCGTCCAAAAGTCGCCATCCTTCCGGAAGACATTCTGCTTTGAGATCGTCGCCGCCGCTTCCCGCTCTCCCTCCGAAGGAGCAGGCTGGGCAACGGCCTCTCCCTTGCCAAGCTCTCCCTCTGTGCTTACAGCAACTGGCGGGGCTGCCTTGTCCCCTTCGGTGCTGCCCGGAACGTAGATTCCGACCTGTCCCGCCTTGCGCAGTTCCTCTTCCCTTTCGAGCAGCCACAGCTTCACGGCGTCGCAGAAAGCCTTTGCTGAGGCGTACTCGCCAAGCACCAGACGAACGTGCTCTTGCTCCCGGATGCCCTTGAAGAGCTGCACATCCTGCCCAAAACGCCCGACGGCCACTTGCACCCGCAGCTTCACCATGTCGTAGCCTTCAGGAAACACGGCGCAGTCGAATAGGTATCGCTGGTTCAGGTCGTCGAACTCTGGCTGCTCCAGCCGCCACAGCTTGTTCACACGAATGCCCCGCACGCGATCTGAAGACACCTCAGACCAAGGGAGGCCGTCTTCATCTGCGGGGCCGCCAGCGTTGTAGCCGAGCAACACCACCTCGCGCGCCCAGAAGGGCAAATCCACGTCACGTCCCCCGGGCTGTGCATGGACATGCCGCTGTCGCTCCCAGAGCAACTTGGGGAACAGAAGCGGATCCTCCAAGTCCAGCCATCCCACATCGTCACGTGTCAGCCTCGGCCATCTCGCCGGCTCCGGGCTCGCGGCTGCAATGACCGCCTCGCAATATTGCTGATTGAGGTAGCGCTTCAGTCCCCCTTCCCTGGTCATCCTGTCCCCTTCCGTAGGGCTTGGACGGCTCCCATGCGCCTTGGGGCGGTATGCAGGCACCGTGGCACCTGCTCGTCCCTCAGTTAGCCCACTCCCTCGCCTTGCCAACCGCTATCGCGTAGGCCCTGGCTTTGACACGATGGCCGTCGCCAAAACACACCGACTCCAGCCGCTTCTCTGCCGTCTGGCCACCACGTTGGTCAATCAGCTCTGTGACGCCGTTGTAAGCCGCCCATAGGGTGCCTCTCACACTGGGCGCCATGTTGCCCTTTCCTTCGTCGAAGAAGTAGGTAGCCCACATCCGGTCGCTCTCAACCCTCGACCTTTGCCGTCTGTCTTCTGGATCGGCGGGGTCAGGAAACACCGCATTCAGGTATCCCCTAAGTCTTTCGTCGCGCATCTGCACCTGCACCATCTTCTTGAAAGCGTCCTCGATTTCGTCATACCGACCCCGGATGATGCCCAGCGCCTTCTCTGCATTCGCCAGGCGCTCCTTCACATTGCGCGTATGCACTACACGCACCGTCGGCCCTCTGCTCAGCGCCATAGTAAGAGTGTTCTGGCAAACGACCCGGATAGGCGTGAACTTCACCTGCACCGCGCTTGAGCCGTCGTGGCTGTTGCTCAGCAACAGGTACTTGTGTACGTCGTCATCGCGCACCACCCTGATGCAACCGGGCAGCTTTGCCAACATCCACACCCGCCGGCCACCGTCAAGCACGCCCGCGGTGTGGAATATGGCCTCACCCTTGCCTACGATAGGGTCGAAGAACCTGAACGCCTCGCTGTTCTGAAGCGGAGTATACTGCGGCCCAACAATGCCAAGGACCACACAGTCGCCAGTCTCCCACAGGTCCCTGCGGACGATTCCATAGCGGTTCTCTACACGGAGAGCCGCCCGGCTGTCTTTATGCACGAACAGCGGCAGCTTCATCACTTCCCAGTCGAGCTTCGCAGCGTTGATCGCTTCCCCGGCCGTGGCCGGCTCTTTAAGCTCTGTCCCAAGCCCATGCCAGGGGACCTCCCCCACGTACATCATCGAGGCTTGTCCGTTCCGAATCTCCAATTGGTGTGCCATACCCCCCTCCTTCCCGTCGCGTGCAGCCGAACGCGTCGTCAGGTTCAGCTCCCATCAGCATACCGGGACCCCAAGGCATCTGGCCGGGTAGACGCCTCACCACCCCCAATGCGCCGTCAATCCCTTCCCGCGTGACCTTGCATAGCTCAGACTGATCTAACGTCAATGTCTTCCGCCTCCCGTGCGAGCCGGTCTATAACTGGCCTCGTCAGCAGCAACGCGCGCAACCACCGTCCCGTTCCTGTGTGCCTCGATGCACTGCCAGGTTTCCACGCGTGCCACCTCATCACTGAACTGGCAAGCAGACCGGCCAGGGGCTCAGACATGACGGCGACGCCAACGGCAGCCCGGCGCTGTATGAAAGGTGCAGCATCCCCACTACTGTCAGTCGCGAAAGTGCGGGGCACCCTCCGAATCAGCGGAGTCGCAGCGGCCGCGGGAAAACATGGCGGCGCCAGAATCTGTTCTACACGTTTGGGTCTTGTCCTCGTTCTGTCAGTATTGCGGCCCGCCTTTGCTCCACGCTCTCTGCGAGGTCAATAAGGTATTGAGCAGGCACAACGGACGATAGGCCGGAGTTCTCTTCAAAAGCCACCCGTGGCTTGCCGGTCTGCTGGCTAATGGCAATGTCGGTGTACGGAATGTACCCAGCGGCAATGCCAAGCAGATATGCAGCGTTCTGGGGCTTCGTGCCCTGAACCCAGGATGCCTCAGGTTTGTTGACCACAGGACTTCCACTATTGCCGGGGAACACCGTGCAGTCTATCAGGAATTCCTTGCTCACGCCTTCCAAGTAGTCTCTCACCCTCGCGATAACACCTTGCCTAACCACGACGAAGTTCCTTTCCTTGCCCACCAGCTCCATCGGGAAACCCAGCACGTAAACGAAGTCGCCCTCTGTGATCGCAAGGTCTTCGAAAGCTTTCCTGTCTGCGACATACCTGTCTTGCGCGAATACCGTGTACCGGATCCCTTCAGCGTCAAGGCGCCCCGTGTCGATCAGGCAGAGTGCCAAGTCAATGTCCGGGTCGGGATGAGCTACCATTCCAGGCCCGAGAGATGGATCAACTTGCAGGTCCACAACAAACGTGCGCGCCGGCTGGGATGCCTCCGGGTTGAACCGCAGATAGGCCTTGTCCTGCCCCTCCAACACATGCCTGTTGGTTGCGAGGTAGACTCCGTACCCTCCAACAGATCGCCCAGCATGCTCTCGTTTGCACCGCAAGTGCCCATATAAGAAACCGGACGCAACCCATCGGATCTCCTTGGTAGAGTCCATAACGCCGATAGCTACAACACAGTCAAGGAACAGAGGAGGGATCAATGCCATGGCTTGGTACCTTGTTCCAGGTTCCTTGCAGGTACAGCAGGCAGCAACGCAGATGCCTCGCACGCGGATCGTCTCACAGGTTGGCATGTACGAAGCCAACCAGTATCAACTCGTCCTTCCCGTGCCCAAGCGTCACACTGCCCTGCCCTCCAAGGCTCTTCGGCCAGCAGGGGTGATCTCCCAGACGCCTCTTGGCGAGTCGCCCTTAGCAGGCCTGCTGCCTCAGTCATTCTTAGTCATCGTGTGACCGCACCAGACGCAAAGGCCTGGACAGTCAGCACTCTCCGGCTCGGGACCGTCAGCGTCAGCTTCGTTACGCAGCAGAATCTCCAGATGCAGCCAATCCTGGTCCGACGCATCGTAATAGTCCAGCACGGCCTCTGCGACGGCGTCAGCTACCAGGATTTCATCGCCACACATGCTGCACCTGTGAACTCCCGCAAGCTCCTCGATGGCGCGCCAGGGAACGTTGCGTTCTTCCACCATGCGGAGGAACTCCTCGTATGTCTCGGGCAGCTCGCGGAGTGCCTCTGCCCGGCCATACTTCTCGATCTCGTCCCACCGCGCCTTGATGCGCCTCCGGTAATCCTGGAAGGCCGCAGTTCCTTCGCGGACATAGACCATTGCGTACTCAAGCGCGTCGCTTCCCATGCTCAAGCCTGCAAAGTGTAAATCGTGTATCTGCCTGAGTTTGTCCAGTATGCGTGGCTTTAACCCCTTGCGCGCTTCTCCCACTGTGGCAATTCTAAGCTCTGTGGCTCGCGCGTGGAGCATGTCTACTTCATACTCCTGTGGCCTTTCTCCTATGACCTCGTAGTACAAGAAAGCGATTCCCTGCTTGTCGAGCGGGGCGTCGTCAGAAAGGTCATTCGGTGGCTCGACTTCCTTCTCGATCGCGGATCGGAACTGGTCCGCCAATCCATCAAGCGAGGCCAAATTGTCACTCAGATGCCTCGGGATGCCCTTCGCAAGGGTAGGCAGAGAAGCCTGGTTCCTGTACACATCGTGATGGGTAAGAACTGCCCAAGCATCTTGCAGAAGCGTCCGAACCTGTATCTCGCAGGCGACCTGTTGCTGCTCCCCGCCATGCTCAAAGGAGTAGCACACCTGCAAGTGCTCCGCCCTGTATCCGCCGGGGTCGCCCTTTCGCTCTCGGTTGAGGACAGCGAAGGCCGGATGCGCCTGAAGCTCTTTGACCAAGGGCTCGACGTCGCACAGGTTGTTGACGACGATGCGCAGACCGACGATGTCACCCAGTCCGTCCCATACCTGTTGAGCTGATAGGTTCTTGTCGTAAGCCTTCCGGATGATGCTTGACAGGTCCTTTACACGGGCCTCGACGTACGCAATCCTAAGCGTCGCGCGGGAGCGGTGTCTCTGCCTGATCATAAGTATGTCCTGCTCCGCCCTCTCTGCGGCCGCCTCGTAGACAAGCCGACGCCGCGAGTCCTCCTTGCGGAGTTCTCCGAGTTCCCTTCGCTTCCAGATGTCATGGGGCACCTCAAGCATCGCCGATCATCCTGTAGAGGCCACGAACTGTACGCGGCACATCCCCATCACGGCACACGCACCGTGCGGTAGTTGCCGTCCGAGGTTTCCCAGAAGCGCTCGCGCGGGACGTTGAGCTTCCCACGGATACGCTTCACTTTGGCCGGCACGCTGACGCCCCTCTTGGCCAGATCGTCCCAGGGCACGGCCCACGGGATGTTGTCCGGCACGGTCTGGTCTTGCACCAACGCTTTGAAGTAACGTGCGAAGGCGCGCTGCGTGGAGTCAAGACTTGGCTCCGCCCCGCCGGGGCGACCAGTACCGCCCGATCAGGCCTTACTGACGCTTGCTTCTAATCTTCTTGAAGCGGGAAGACAACGGGAACGCTGAACTGGACACGGCTCGCCGATTCTGTTGCCGCTTCGCCCGCTTTCTGACCGCCAGCTACGAAACCAGCGACGAACACCCCAAAGCCTCCCCTTGCCTCGCCTTTTTGACTGGCCGTCACAGCAACATCGAAGCGTATCTCCTCGATCAACGCGTTGCTTCCTGGAGCCACCAGTCTCGCGTTCGGCTGGTCCGGCCTAACAAGGACGCGGTGCGGGTTAATCTTGGCCTTCTGGGTGCTGGCGGATGCCTGAGCCGACCGCACGCCCTCTATCACCTGCTCCAACGTCTCACGCACGAAGTCTCCAAGTTCCATCCCTCGCCTCCATCCTTTGTGTGCCCAGAACCGCTCTTGCTGGTCTTGCGACCGACCTGGCGTTCCGCTCATCCATGCGTGGATTCCTCCACTATTCTGATCTCGTCCGCCGTCAGGTCGTAGAGGCGATAGACCCGCTCGTCTATCTCCCGCTCCAGGGCCGAGACATCGGCCGTCGCGTCGGCCTTCTTGGCCTTCAAGATGAGGTCCACCAGAGCAACGATCGGGTTTTGCTTTGCGGGGTCCTCCAGGGCGGCCTTCGGCAAGGGGATCTGCGTGATGTAGTAGTTGATGAAATGCATGGTCCGAACGGCCCGGTTGTAGACGAGGTTGTACGCATACCAGTTGGCAAGCTTGGAGTGAAAGTAAGCCATGACAAACTTGCGGTCGAGGCGCTGATCCAGAACTCTGATCGCGACGCATGTGTCGTTGAGGAGCCGCTTGTGATCGTCGAGGAACACTGCAATCAAGATGTGGGGGCACGGGTTTTGAATGTGGGCGACGATTTCCTGGGCAATGAGCTTCTCCTTGTCGGGATAGTCTTTGAGAAAGCGTTTGGCAACGCTGCCTTTCAGGTATCGCGCTTCTGGTTTCAAACCATAGCGAACAATGTCAATCCCCTTTACACATGGGTAGTTGTTAAGCTCCTCGAACGTCAGGTGAGGCGTAATGTTGCTGATCCCGATCTCACCCCGTAGCACGCTGGAAGTATCCTGCAATCCGAGCTGCTTGAGCTTGTGGAGAAGACCTTTCGGATAAAGCCCTCTGTAAATCTGCGCGTTCCGCAAATCCTGCGTGAAGATGTCGGCCAAGTTGAAGGTGCCAAACACAACTACCTCATTGGTTGTGCTATTGAGGGCGCCGACCGCGATCGGCCGTGATCGTTCCGTTGATCTGACGAGCCCAAACGCAACCTGCTCCAGCAGCACGTTCTCAAAAGCTTGGCTCGCGTCCATCAAGAAGTGTAGAGTGTTCTGGCGCCATAGCGCGCGAATGTTCTGCCAGGACTCCCCATACAAGGACTTCTTGGGGAAGAGGAATGTCAGGCAACCACCAGGTCTGACGAGCTTGCCGAGGGACTTTATGACAAAAAGTTCCGCGATGTCGCCGCTCGGAAATGCGATTTTCTCGACCTTGCGGAAATATCTCTTCTGCTCAGGGGTCAAAACGTCGCGAAAACCATAGGGTGGGTTCCCGATGGTCACGTCAAATCCACCAGTCACCCCAAACATCCACTCGGGGTCAAAGAAATCGGCGGAGGCGTTCTGGTCGTATGGGTCCCACGACGCCAGTTTGCGCGCGGTAGCGGTATCCCAGCCGTCATCCTTCAACAGCGCGGCGATCTCGGCGCGGAGCTTGGCGTCCTGCTCGCGGTACTTGGCCTTGGTGCCCAGCGTGCGGGCGTTGAAATGGCGTTCGCGCACGCGGCGGAGTTCGGCCTCTTTCTTGTCAATCTGCTGGTTACGCAACAACAGTTGCCCGGGCCGGTCCACGCCAATGAGGGTGTTTGCAGCCACGAACTTGGTTTCCAGGTTTGGCAGCGGGCGGACGCCCAGATTGGGAGCCTGGGGGTCCGTTCTCTGGTCTATGATAAGCGAGATGAAGAACCGCATCTTGGCGATCTGGACTGCGATGGACTGAATGTCCACGCCGTAGATGCAGTTCTCGATCAGGTAGAGCTTCCGGCCGTAGTCGAGTTCGTTGCGCTCGAAGGCTTCGTTCACTCCGACAATCTGCTGCTCCAGTTCGCGCACGGTGCGCTCGCGGAGTGCAGCATCCTCAATTCTCTCAGCGGTCGTGATCGCGTCGCGCACGCGCTGGACTTGGCGTTCCTTCCACTTCTCATTGCGCGGGTCGAGCTTGCCGAGGATGAACACCAGCTTGTGCAGGATGCCCATCGGAAACGCGCCGGAACCGACCGCCGGGTCGAGGGCCTTCAGGCCGTCAATCGCAGCAATCAGGGCGTCCACTTCCGGGACACTGAACTTGTGCGGTTGGTCGTTGTAGGCAAAAAGTCGGCGCAGGCGCTGCTCAACCTCCGTGGCCGACGGGCGCGCGGTTTCCAGCCTTGTCTTGAGATAGGCGATCAGTGCCTCGTCCACCATGTAATCAACAATCTCGCGCGGGGTGTAGAAAGAGCCGGTCTGCTTGCGGGCGGTGGCGCCGGTCTCCGGGTTGTAGGCGGCCAGCAGGTTCTCGAAAACCTTGCCGGCCAGCTCCGGGTCCAGGGCGACTTCCTGGTCGAGGGGCGTGTTCTCCATTATGGTGAACCGGTAGCGGTTGAACGTGTGGATGAGGCCCCGCACGGTGGTTCGCTTGTACTTTGCGTCGCCGTAGTCCGCGCTCAAGTCCACTTGGCGCTCAGGGCCGAAGAAGAGGAAATCGGGCACGATGGGCTGACTGTCAAGCCGGCGGGAGAAGCCGTCAATGCGCACGTAGCGCGGCTCGGCTCCGTCGCCCAAGTCCTTATCGAGGCACTCGAAGAGGCCGCCGTTGAGGAAGGGGATGTTCTTGAACAGGTCCAGCGTCTCGCCCGGTTTGTGAAAACACTCCTTGTGCCGGTAGAGGGTGTGAGCCATGAAGTTCTGCTCTTCCCTGGCCCAGGCGCGCTTATCCATCTCGGTATTCGTCGAGCATCTGCGCCACCTTGCGCTCGTCAAACAGAGCATCCGGGATAAGGCCTTTCTCCTTGACGAACCAGCAGAAGATAAGGCGCGTGATCAGGCGGATGACGCTGACGTGATCGTGGCCGTCGGCTTCCTTGGGTGCGTCCTTCGGGAAACGAACTTGGCTCACGGCCCAGAAATACCAATTGGCGATCTCGCTGAAGAACACCTTCGTCAGCGGCTCCTTGTCGAAGGCGCATGTCCACTCGTTGAGCCATGCCTCGGTGTCAGCGCCGTCGTCCTCGGGCCACTGGAGCCGGGGCAGGTTGTACTCGCAGAGGGTGCGGACAAAGGGGTCGTTCCGTTGCCAGCTGAAGGTAGCAAGTCGTGCGCGTTCATGTTGCTTGCCCCGGAAGTGTCCGAAGGTGAAGCGGTCGTATTCCGAAGTGGTGCAGATGAACAGCAAGTTTTCATGCTTCCACGCGGGCAGATTGGCGTCACGTCCGCGCTTCTTGGGTACGAGGCCCCGGAGGACCTGGCGGAGGGCGGTGCGGTAGACGTGTCCGTCGCGGAACTCGACCAGGAAGATGCCCCACGGCTGATTAGGAACCAGGGGCCGGAGCTGCCTGACGGAGCCGTCTCTGAGCCGCCAAGCCGCGTCGTCCGAGATATTGAGTTCCGCTGCCGTCCACTGGAAGGCCCCTTCATCGGAAGATGCGGCTGGGCCAAGGGGCCAGTCGAGCCTCTCGCGCAGGAGGCTGAAAAGAGATTCGAGGTTGCTGACCGCAGCGACATCCTCGGGGCCTATGACATGCGCCGACATCTTCAGCTCAGCTCCATCCATGCCTTGAGGATTGGCTTCACGCTGGCCGGCGCCTGAAGGCTCTTCATGTAGGTGTTGACGATGTGTCTGTCCACTTCCTTGCGAATCTTCGTGAGGGTCGGCCGCTCGACGGCGCAGTGGCGCGGGGTGTCGGGGTCAGAGCGGATGATTCCGATGATCTCCGAAGGCTCGTCAGTCACAGTGCCCTTGGCGACATCATAGAGGTACCACTTCGTCTCCCCTGCCTCTTCCGTCCACGGCAGAATGTCGTCCTCTGGCTTCGCTTCGTGATCGGGTTTGGGCAGCCGGTAACAGAGGAACAGCGCCTTCGCACCTTCGGACGGATGGCGCTTCCCGCTGAAGACCCGTCCAGGCAGGGCCGCCAGCCTTGCCTCCAGATCGGGATACTGCTGCATGATCTTCTGAAGCTCCAGGAGTACCTCCTCCATGGGCGTCGTCTTGCCCTCGTAGGCGTGGTCGAAGTCCCGGAGTGCATCGTAGTCGTCTTCCGGCTTCAGGAGCTTTTTGCCTTCGATGCCGAATGTCTTCGAGATGCGAAGGGTCTTATGGGAGACGCGGGTGTAGAGCAGCAAGAGCTCTTCCAATTCGTCCGGCGGCAGGAAGTTCCAGTAGACGACCTTGCCTCGTAGTTCGCGCTGCTCGGGATGGTCGGCGACAATGCGCTGCTCGACCTCGGGGTTCATCCGGCGGTCCACGCGCCCGATCCGTTGCATCAGACGGACGGGGTTCCAGTGAAGATCGTAGTTGATAAGGCGCGTGCAGTCCTGGAGGTTCAAGCCTTCGGACAGGATGTCGGTCGAGATTAGGACGCGGATTTCCTTTTTGCGGACCGAGGCGAGTTCGGCGCTGGATGAGTCGTTGTAGTAAGGCGAGAAACGCCTAATAACGTCGCTCCGGTCGCGCTTGCTGGCGCTGTCAAGCTGTTCGACGCCTTCCATGCCGGCCTGGTGCAACTGCTTGTGAAGATGGCGGGCCGTATCGGCAAATTCGCTGAAGATCAAGACCTTCTCCCGGCGCAACACGGGATCAGTCGTCAACAGCCTGATGAGAGCCTGGAGCTTATCGTCATGCCGAGCGTCGAGCTTGCGCACTTCCTCCAGGAACGCCGCGATCTGGTCGAGGTCAAGGTAGGTGTCCGCCAGGATCTCCTCGACCTCATACTCGTCGCGCAGCAGCGGCTTGATCTCCTCAACCATCTCATCCGGGATGAGGTCTTCCTCGCACTCCTCGCCTTCTTCCGGCCAGAGCTCTGTCTGCCTATGGTGGACGTATTCTATGAGTTCTGCATGCTGAAGCTTCCACGTCTGCAAGCGTCGCTTTTCGGCTTCCGTCTCGCTCTGGGCCGTTGCCCACGCCAGCAGCTTCACGAGCAACCGGTCGCACGATGCCTCAAACGCGCGCGCGGAACTCTCGAAGCGCTTCAGGAACTGCGTCCGAATCAGGGCAACAACCTGCTTCTGCCGGTTCTCAATCAGCGGGTCAATGGAAGCATCTGGTCCCTTGTAGTAATGCAGGGGGTAGTAAATGCCCAGAGTAAAGAGGGGCTGCTCCTTCCGGAAGGATTGGTCAACCATGTTAAGAAGCCGGCCGTAGCTCTTCTTGATGGAGTACTCGGCAACACGTGGCGGCTCGCGAGTCGGGAACAGCGTGAGCGGGCTGCCGGCCTGGAGCTGGCTTTTTCTCACGTAATCCCGGCTTCGCTGCTCGACAAGTTCGCGGAACAGGTTGTCCCCGCGCAGCACCCGTTCCGCTTCGGCCATTGTCATTTCAGTGGCGGCCACGTCGGCATCCAGGCCCTCGATGGCCGCCTGCAGCGCCTTGTTCAGAGAGACGAAGTGGCCCCGAAGAGAGTTGATGCCCAGCGTTGAGCGAAAGTGGCCGTCGTCGCGCTGCGTGAAGAGCTCGATCATGTGGCGGATGTCATCCAGGCGGTTGTTGACGGGCGTAGCGGTCAGCATGAAGACGTGCTTCCGCCCATTCGGTCCCTTGATCAGGTCGGACAGCTCCCAGTAGCGAGACGGTTTCTTCTCACCAAGTCCCCGTGTGCCCGGGTTCCGGAAGTGATGCGCCTCGTCGATGACGATGGCGTCGGCCATTTCTTTGACGCGCTGCAAGCGGTGGGGAAACTCCCCGCCGCGGCCAAGGTCCGTGTGGTTGAGGATCATAAAGTCCCCACCTCCGAACCCGCCCACGTCGGGAAGGTACCGGCGCAGGTAGCGTTCCCACACGTCTGCGCGAGCGCTCTTGGGCACAAGGAGCAACACGCGCTTGCGGTCGTGCATGACGAGCCGCTCGATGAGCATGAGGCCGATGAATGTCTTCCCCAGGCCGACGGCGTCGCAAAGGAAAGCCCCGCCATACTTGCGGCCGATCTGCATGAGGGCCTGGTAGCCTTCGCGTTGGTATTCGTCCAGGACCGGCCACACGTGGGAGCCGCCGTTTGCAGGCCCGGCCTTCTCCCACTCCCCGGCCGTCATCGCATGGCCTCGGAACAGTTCCCGAAGGGACTTTGCGTAGACCTCGAAGGGAGAGTACTCGCGAATGTGGCGCTCGATCACCTGGAGGAGCGTGGGCGTGACATCCTCAGCCGCCTTCCAGTGGCGCTCGAACCAGTCTTGAAGTACCTCGACCTCGCGCCGCACCTGGATGTTCAGCTCAACGTTCTGGGTGATGCCGGGCAACGTCAGATTGCTCGAACCGACCAGCGCCGCAGAACCAACTACGGCGTGCTTCCCGTGCGTAATGTAAGCCTTGGCGTGGAACTTCTCCTTCGTGTAGACGCGGCACTCGATCTGGCCGCGGCGCAGCGCCTCTACTATGGCCGGCACACCTTCCAGGAAGTCGTTCGCTTCCTTCTCGTGCTCCAAGCTGTCGTCCAACGTCTTGGATGCCTCGGCCCTGAGGCCTTCAAGCAGGGCTCTTCGCGTGCGGGCCGTGAGTTCGCCGCCCATGAGGATCCGGATTTTCTCCAGTTGCTGCCACTTGCCGTCGAGGCTAAGCAACCCCCCGATCTCAAACATCCCCGTGGCAATGTCGAACCGGTTGGCAATGTCCGACCATTCCTTGAGGTAGCGAATGACCTTCCATTCGGCATCGCTGTTGTCAACGATGAACAGGTCGCCAGTTTGCTTCGGACCGCGTTCCTGCGCCATAGGCTCGCGACTCCCAACATCCCACGACGGCGACGCGCCAACAACCCCCTCGCTGCCAGCACCAGTATAGAGTTATGACGCCGAAAGTCAAGCATTATGCCACGGACACTGGTGACGGGAAAGGCGTTCCTGAGGCAGAAGGAGCGGCAATGCTTCCCCCTCTCTTTTAGAAATCGTCTTCTTTCGTCTTTTTGGCATCCGCCAGCGTCGGAGAAGCAAGCCGGAAGTCTCATGAAGATAGTGCTCAGCGCTGGCTGCCGATGCGGGTGCAGAAAGGGTTGCGCTGGCGCAAGCGGCTTTGACGGAAGCGGTTGCAGGCAAGGCTGGTCCGGCTGTGCGCCTTCTTCGGCGCTGCCCATCTTCCCCCTTTCCAGCATGTGCATGCTTTTGGCTGCGCAGGCGATCATCTCTGTGCCCACGAGGGGCCAGGGGTCGTGGGGGGCGGCCCCCGGATAGGCCACCTTCCGGTCTGCTGCACCTCGCGGGGGAACACCAGAGCACACGTGACTGCAAGCGGATCACCCCTGCGAGGGGCACGCGCGCGCGCGCGTCACACACGCCATACCGCGCCCGCGAGCCAAAACCTATCTTCGACGCCGTAACCAGCCGGGATAGTCCCCATTTGCGGCATGATCGCCAGCGGTCTCTGCCCGCCTGTGCTCTCGCGCGCGGGAGACTGATGAGAGGGGCGTCAGGTGTCAGAACTTGTACATACCTGCACATACTCTCACAAACTATTACATACTCGCATCACTTCGATCCTTGAGCACGCCCTTATCCTAAGCCCTTATTTGACAGGGCTTTATGCTGCCACGTAGACACTCAGAGTCGCAACAGACACACTCCTGTTGGTAGTCTCTGATGTTGACCCGGACCTGTTTCACTATACGCAGAAAGCGCCTTTAGGCGAGCGCTTTTACCCGGGTTCTGTCCCCGCCCTACTTGCCCCCATCCCCTTTCCCCCCTCGTGCTTCTCAAACCAACGCGGTGACCGTAACACGCCATTATAGCGGGTTCGTGTCTCCAAGGGGGTCAGGAGCGAAGGCGGGTGCTCGTATAGCCCCGCGTGTATTTCTGCAACGGACTATTCCTGGGATGCTGTCCAGGACATGAATGATATTGCCTGCCGCGCGTGGGATTCAGTGGTAGAGGACGAAGCACCTTTTCGTGCGACAAGCTTCAATTCGCTTGAACCGCATTCCGCACTGCGGACACAGAGGGCGCAGGGAACGGGTTCGTGCGAATCAGGGCTACGGCGTCAGGCTGATTTCCAACGCGCCGGTGAGAGGCGGCTTCCCCTTCCCGTAGGTGGCCGTGAGCGCGCATGGCTGCTCCGAAGGCACCTGCTTGGTGACCAGCAGGCCCGTCTTGCCCATCTTGGCATAGGTCGTGGGAAAGCAGCGCCACTTGACCAACGACGTCACATCCAGGTCTCCGCCGAAGCTATAATGAGCGGTGCAGGTGTACTGCGACTCCGTTCCGCCTTGGACGTTGGTCGGACCGGTGACGTACAGTGATTCCACGCTGGCGATGGCGAACGGGTTCTCGCTCTCGGCCGAGACGGCGCCGTCGAGCGCGCTGACGCGGATCTTGTAGTCGTTCCCATCCGGGTACGCCTCCGCGCCCGCAATCGGCGCGCCCACGGTCCAGGGCAACGGACTCTTGGTCGCGCCTTCGGAGAGCGTCCATACCTGTGCCCCGCCCTTGACCAACTGAACCTTCACCTTGGTGCCTTTGGGAAGGTTGAGCGCGTTCCACCAAACAGAGACCTTCTTGCCGCGCTCCAGAATGATCCCCGCGTCGTTCGGATAGATCACCGCCATTTCGATCATGCCGTACGTGGCCGTCAACGTCGTGTCGGAGGTGATGTGAAAGCGCTGCGTCAGAGCGGTCTCCTTCATTGCGGCCAGCCCGGACCATCCCTTGAAGCCGTAACTCGATCCCGCGTCGCTGAAGGTGGGCGGGGCGGTCAGCGTCACCAGCGTGTTGTCGGGAACCACGGTGGAGTAGTTCGTCGTGCCGCCCGCGGAGCCTGTGATTGCTACCCCGATGAGCGGGCTGCTCTGTACGGTGAGGTTCCGCTGGATGACGAGATAGATCGCCTGGGCGTTCACGTCGGCGGTTATCTGAAATGTCAGCGCCGTGACCCCGGCGGCCTGCGGAACGCCGCCGAGCACCCAGTTCTGGAAGGTGTATGAAGTCCCCTTAACGATCGCGGAGGAGGGGACAGTCAGCGTCACCATCGTACCCTTCGGAATCGCAGCGGTGTAATTCGTCGCGCCCGGTGCGGTGCCGCTGGTGGGAATTCCGGCGACGGGACTGGAGCTGACCGTAAGTTGCCACAGATCACCCGTGCTACCCGTGATCGTGACTCTCGTTGTGCCCGACCAATCCGTCTCAAAGAGGCCCAACGGGCACTTCTCGCGGACCCTGATGTCGTAAGTCCCTGCCAATAGATACGTGTGGGACTGCGTTTCGCTGGACTTCCACCCGCCCTTGGAACCGTCGCCCCAGTCGTACTGGTACTCGTGGACACCCAGCGGGTCGTGTCCCGTGGTCGTGTAGACAAGCTTCTGTCCGACCGTCCCCGTCGAAGGACCGCGCGGATCGTCTGGGGGCGGAACCGAGATGTTCGGCTGAACAGATCCAAGAGCCGCAGGTCCCTCCGAGTAACACGGACACTCGCCCCATACGGGCTCAGACCAGAAAAGCGCAGCAACTATTGCGATACCTGTCACGGCTATGAACTTCTTCATGCCAACGGATAACCTCCTGACCTCGTGACCTTCCTTCGTGAAAGACAGGGCCGCTGCTCCTGAATCGGAATGTCCCAGATGCCTGGCGGCTCGCAACTATCGCTAACCCGATGGCCGATATCATAGCCTCCACGAAGGCAGAAGAGCAAGCGGGATCTCGTCGTAACCGCCTATGGGCGGCGATTCGGTTCCTCCGTGGAACGCGCGGCGCGTTCCGACGTTCCACGCGCTGGTAAGAAGCTTGCGCTCGCGTTCGGCCAAGACCGGCCGCACTGCCGCCTATTTCTTGTCCGGGAACGCCTGCTGGAATAACGGTTGAATGTCCTCTTCGGGATGCTATCATCCCCACCGCAATTCTGGCAACCCCAACACGCCACTTTAGCGGCCCCTTGCGTGGAATGGGGGCAGGGACGAAGGCCCGGTTCTGGAACGGGAAAATTGTGCGGGCAGACACATTGATTCGCTCGCGGCGCGCGCGGCCCCTCCCCCAGGGGGTCTGTGCGCATGAAAAGAGCGCTCCCTACCGTCCGAAACACATTCCGCGCGAGAGGAAGCTATCCTTGCCGGGTGTCGCCGATGGGGCCGGGGGGCGTGGTAAAGATTCTGCGCACGGCCGGGGGTCCCTGCGCTTACCCGTTCTGGGCTCAAAACAAGGGGCAAAGAGGGCCGAAAGTAGGCCCTAACAGCGCCCCAAAGCGCTCCGATTCCGCGGCCTTTGGCCTGATCGGGCGCCCTACTGGTGCTCCCGCCCAACACGGCCTCCCCGATTCTTGCCTTTGCCAATAACTCGCGATCAGGGAAACCGTATACGATGGGCGCCACGTGAGGCAATCCGCACCTCGGGCACACTGGTGTCTTCGTGTTCACCATCTCCCCTGTGTATGACAACCGTCCCCCGTGAGCAACCTTGCTTCCAGATGGATGGGCGGCCCGTAGAGCTACTCCAAGACCGATCCAACCTGAACCGAATCGGACTGACGGTCGTAGTAGAACCGGCTCTTGTGAATGGGCTCGTGCACCCGGAACGTCCGTCCCACAATCGTGAGAAGAGTCCCCGGGTAAACTACATCGCGCACCTTGATGGTTGCTTGAGACGACGACCTGAGTAGGCAGCCCTCCACTCTAAGGGCTGTCTCGATCTCTTCAAGCCTCCGGCGCGCGGCAGTCGCCGTCTTTAGAAGTTCGGCCACGGACTCGCGTTTCTCTATCCCTGTACGCTGCAAGATAGTGACTGGGTCGCCACCCCCAAGGAATGCCCGGATCTTCTGCAATGTCCTCTCCAGTTCCTCCCTCTCGAACGCCAGCGCTTCGTGTTCCTCGCCCTCAAGGCCGACCACCACGCGTGTGGCGACGCCGAGAGGAGAGCCAATCTCGTTAGCCTCGACGCCGCCGTCGCACCGCACTACGCCGCCCTGGATCCTTCCCTTGCCTTTGATGGCGATTATCCTGCCGTGTGCGCGGATGTCGCAGTTGGAGATATCGTTGTCCACGACAACGTCGCCGTTGGCTTCGATCACGGCATTCTCAGCGAAGTGGCAGAACACGCTCCCACCGGACCTGATGCGCCCGCTGCCACTCATGGCGATGCCCCGCCTCACCAGAACGTCCCCTGCAGCCTCTATGACCGAGTTTTCGACTGACTCGGCAACACTGATGCCCCCTCCAGAGACGACTGAGAGGCCGCTTCTGACAGTACCCTGCACGACTACGGAGGCATGTCGTACCCGGACACCGCCGCGCACGAAGTCTACATCTCCCGGAATCTCGAAGGCGACGACCACGGACAGCACGTCCTCCGACAAGATGACAGCGCCGGTGATCTTTGTGTGGAACTCCAGACCATCGTCTGAAACGGTGACATTCGGGCCAGGAGCGACGTGGAACGGAGGTCCATCCTCAGCCGGGATCGAATGCCCGCAGACGCTGCGGCCGGGCACGCCTTTCTCAGGAGGAACGATGCGCCCGATCAGCGAGCCCGCAGTTACAGAAGCAACCGTGTCACGTTCGTAGAAGTCCTGTCCACCGGCTCCAGGTGACGAACCGGCAGGCCCACCGGTTTCTCCCGCGAACTCGAATCGTCCACCTCGCCCGTTTCTTGGAGGAATGCCGCGGGCAATGACGATCCCCTGTACGTCCAGGCCCTTCTCGGTCCGCTCGAACACTTGAGCAACGGCTTCGGCATCTGGTTCGACTTCGACTCCGGCCCGCGCAAACGCCTGAGCGAGCATTCCTCTGGTGAGCTGCTTGCCGTTCCCAACAGGCGCCCGGTATGAGGCGATGCGCGCCTCCAGACCGTCGGGCGAGATCTCGATTGCGACGGCTGCGTCCACGTCCTTCAGTTTGGTCCGGTACACGCCGTTGCCCACGAGCTTGAACTCAACACGGGCGGAGCCGCTTTGAGCGTATCAGACGCTCGCATGGGCATGCCTCCCGCACAGAGGAAACGGGGAAGTCTCGGAACCTCTGGGGCGGTGGAGGGGGATACGGTGCGCCGCCAGCCAGAGCGTTTACTCCTTGACTTCCCCGCTTTCTGGCAAAGCAAACCATTCCCCCCCGCCCGTAGGTTGGCAAAGGTCGTGCCAGCGGTGAATAGGTTGCCCGCTTCCTTAGTCCTACGGATCGGCCTGCCTTGGGGGAAGGGCTGCAGGATTCGTGCCCCAAGGCGAGACCCGTGCAAAAAGAGTATCCCCTTACCCGATGGCAGGAACCATGGGCCCGAACATGCAGCTACCCGGGCGTCTGTCCCGCGCATCGAGTAGCCTTTCTGCCCCGCCGACCGAGCCTCCGTGCTTTGACGGTGCAGCCTTCGTCGTTCTGCCTGTCAGGTGAATCGGGGCAAGGAAGCGAACTGGCGCAGCACGCCTGTGTGCCACCGATGGTAAGCCGGCGCACGACTGGAAGCGTAACTATGGAGTCTCCGGCAAGGCCGGCGAGACAGCCTGTTCGAGTTCGGCTGGACAACGGATGAAGAACGCCATTAGCCCAATCCGATATGCGGCTTCCTTGACATGAGAGGCGCGGCAGGTATACTGCTGGCGGCACTGGTACTTGTGCCGCCATAAGCTCGTGGCACAAGAGTTAGTTCCCCGCGGGAGGCGACCATTCGAGGCCGTCAAGGAACAACGCCCTTGCCAATCTATCCTTTGGGGAAACCCTCGCTGTCTTGCTGGAAAAGGCCACCGCGCGCCTCATGCAGCCAAGTCAGTGGGGGCTGATGGAGTATCGCCACTATGGCCAGGGCTGATTACGGCATATTGCTGGTCGAAGACGAAGACCACATGATCGCTGCCATCGAGCTGATCCTCGGGGGGCAGTACAACCTGCGGGCGGCACGTTCGGTGGCGGAAGCCAGACGGATGCTCCAGGCCGATTGGCCGGACCTTCTTTTGCTCGACCTCGGGTTGCCTGACGCCCCGGGAACGAAATTGCTCAAGGAGATCCGTGACTCCGGCAAGGAACTTGACGTGGTAGTGATCACAGTGTCCAAGGATGTCGGGGTAGCCGTCGAGGTGATGAAGTCCGGCGCCATTGACTACATCCAGAAGCCGTTTGAGAAAGAGGATCTGCTGCTGTGCGTGCAGCAGGCCCACGAGCACTGGCGGCTGCGCAATGAGGTGCAGCGGCTCCGAACTGAGCTGTACGATCCCTTCCATTTCGGTAGCATCATCGCCAAGAGCCCTCAAATGCTTGCCGTGCTTGCCGTTGCCAGGAAGATGGCCAGGTCCGAAGCGACTGTCCTGATTACTGGAGAGAGCGGCACGGGCAAAGAGCTTATCGCGAGGGCTATCCACTGTGACGGCAGCAGGCGGGAAGGCCCGTTTGTGGCGGTCAACTGCGCGCAGTTTTCTGGAACCTTGCTCGAAAGCGAGCTCTTCGGCCACGAGAAGGGGGCTTTCACGGGGGCGACCGGTCTTCGGAAAGGCCGGTTCGAGCTCGCGCACGGAGGAACGCTGTTCCTGGACGAGGTTGGCAACACGTCGCCGGAGATGCAATCAAAGATTCTCCGAGTGGTGGAATCCAAGCAATTCGAGCGCGTTGGCGGGCAGCAGACCCTTCAAGTAAACGTTCGCCTGATCGCCGCGACGAATACTGACCTGGAGGAAGCAATAACTGCCGGGCGCTTCCGCGAGGATCTCTATTACAGACTGAACGTCGTCCAAATCCCTGTCCCACCCCTACGGGAGCGCAAGGAAGATATCCCGCCGCTCTGCGACCATTTCCTCACGAAACACTGCGCAAAGACGAATCGGCACTTCCATGGGATAACGCCCGAAGCGATGGAACTCCTCATGTCTTACGACTGGCGAGGGAATGTACGGGAGCTCCAGAACGTCCTTGAGATGGCGGTGGCCCTGGAGGAGGCCGAGTGGATCACGACTCGTTACCTACCGCCCCACATGCTGACCTACGTCACGAGATCGCCTGCTGCGTGGGCGAGGCCCAAGAACGTCCTGGAGAGCGTAATGCATGACCTCGAACGGCGGTTCCTGGAAGAGCAGCTTCGCATCAATGGTTGGAACCACCGAAAAGCGGCTCGCAGCCTTGGCGTTCACCGCAATACCATCGAGAACAAGATAAGGAAGCTCGGTATTACGGAAGAGAAGCCACATCTCCAGTGAACAGAGGCGCAGCGATGGCGCCGGACGCTCCGTCCCTGAACCACTTGGGTCTCAGACAGCGCGAAATCCACGAAGCCCTTGGCCCACGTTATGAGATCCTGTCGTTCGTCGGTGCAGGGGCTTCGGCGTTGGTTTTCAAAGTGGCAGACCTGGCCGCTGATGGGGAGATCAAGGCAGCGAAGGTAAACCGCCTCACTCGCGCGGATCCAAGAACGGATCCGACAGAGGCCTTGCGCGCCGAGTTCACTTTAGCGGCCCGTTTTGCTCATCCCAACCTTGTTCGCTATCACGACCTCGACATCCCTCCCGATGGGCGGCTCTGTGTCACGACGATGGAGTTCGTAGAGGGAGCGCCCCTTGCGGCCGGGGTGACGAAGAAGGACCTGCGCGTCACATGCGAGTTTATGGTCCAGCTGCTCAGGGGCCTCCAGTTCCTGCACGACTGTGGGTTCGTCCACGGGGACGTGAAGCCCAGCAATGTCCTTTGCGCCGAGGGTGCCGGCCGAAGGCAGGTTAAGCTCCTTGACTATCATCTCGCCTTTCGGCTGACCGAAGCCGCTCGAACAAGCCCGCGCGGCACCTTACGCTACATGCCTCCAGAGGTTATTGGGGGCGAGCGGGCGGACAGCAGAAGCGACCTGTATTCGGCGGGGGTGGTCTTCTATGAGGCGCTCACGGGCTCGCCCTTGTTCGAGGGCTCTGCCACCGAGATTGCGCGGCAGCACCTGGCGGCGCCTATACCGGGGTTGGAAGGTGATATGGGCCTGGCGACAGTGTTGCACCGCCTCCTCGCGAAGCGGCCCGAGGGCCGCTACGAAAGCGCCGCCGAAGCCATTGTCGCGACCGCGGAGGCAGTGGAGGCCGGATGGTTGCCTGAGACGTGTGAGACGATGCTCGGGCGGGTGCGGAGCGCCCCGCTGACAGGCAGGGAGGAGGCAGTGGCCGACTTTATGGCCTTTGCCGACCCGCCGGCGGGTTCACAAACCCCAGCCCGAGCCTTCCTGATCCAGGGGCGGCCTGGGCTCGGTAAGACGCGGTTGCTTCGGGAATGCGAAGTCCAAGCACAGGCGCATGGGTTCAAGACTCTGCTAATCCCCGCCGAAGGCAGTGCGGACAAGTTGCTGGACACGATCGAACGAGGACTCGGTTTGGCTGCGCCTGGAGAGAGAACGCATGGAGAAGGGAGCCGTGCAGACGGAGCAACTGATTTATGGGAAACGCTTGCCCGCCCGTCTGCCCAGGCCTCGGGAACTGGCGTCGCCGCCGGTCCGCCGGCGCTCATGTCGCGGAGCGACGGCCTCGCAGAGCGGCTGTTGCAGCTCGGTTCAAGCAGAAAGGTCGCCCTCTTTTTCGACGATCTGGACGCTGCTTCACAGGACGCCCTGGACTGCGTTCTCTTCTTGATGAGGGGAACCGGGGCGGGCCAGGTCCGCTACTGCCTTGCGCTGTCTGAGGCCGCGGAACTCAGGCAGGCGTTGCGCACGTTCCTCGAGACATGGAGGGTACAGAGGCTTGTCCGAGAGATCCATCTGGACGAGCTGGGCCCGGACCTTAGATCATCCCTGGTCCGGGGAATGCTTCCTCGCCCTACGCCTGCGGCGGTGGTAAGTCAGTTGGTGGAAAGCAGCGGAGGATCGCCCGAGGTGATAGTGACGACGGTTGAGCACCTTGTCTCCAAAGGGGACCTTGCGGTTGCTGCTGACGGACGAGTTGTAGCAGCGGAAGGCCTGGCCTTCTCCATGTCGGACGGCCTCAGACAAGCGGGCGCCCATGTTCTGGCGTCGGTCGGAAAGGACGCGAGAAAGGCGCTGGAGCTTCTTGCTGTGGCGAACGACGAAGTGGACCTTGCGGCGCTGGCAGGCGCTGCTGGGCTGGACGCCCCGCGCCTGGCCAGCCTGGTGCAAGCGGAGCCCGTCTCTGGCATCCTGTCATTGAGAAGGACGGCAAGGGGGATGCTCTGCAAGTTGCAGCACCGGGGGCTTGCTGACCTTCTCTTGGAGTCAGTGCCAGCACGGCGACTGCGGGCTCTGCACGACAAGCTTGCCGACGGATTGGAGCGCTCCCGGACATTGCCATCCGGCCCGACAGCACTGAGCGCTGTGAGGCACAGGCTGCAGGGAAAATCGCCGGCAAAGGGCGTTGAGTTGGCTTTGATGGTCCTCGGGAGTCAGGGGGCGGAAGGCAGTCAAGAGGGTTACCTGGACGTGGCGAATCTGGCTCTCCGCCATGCCAAGGGACAGGATAGGACGAGCCTCTTGGAAACGGCAGGCGACTTAAACTCAGCCAGAGGTGCCTTTGCTGAAGCTGCGAGCCTGTTTCGGAGAGCGCTTCGGACTCGATCCCTTGGCCTACACGTGCGAATGAGGCTCTTGCGCAAACTGGGCATGGCATGCGCGGGGGCGGGAGACTACGCACGAGCCAGGCGGTCGCTGGGCAAAGTGATAAACGCCGCTTGTGCTTCCGACCGGGCCCATATGGCGGAGGTCGGCCACGCCAGGCTTGCGCTCGGCAGGGCGAACCTGTACGAGTCGAAGATTGGCCCTGCGCTGAAGAACTGCGAACTCGCAGCGGCCATTGGGAAAGAGCTCGGCGACGAACGGCTGGTGGCCAGCACGTTGTTTTGGATGGGAGAGGCGCGCCTTGAGAGGGCAGAGATCAAGGACTCCCGTGAAGCCTTCTTGCAGGCCTTGCGGAAGTTCCGGAAGGT
>Ga0315289_10000906_pt1 | contig 45897 bp, 25 predicted proteins | sample YL17G11_40_MG_FD_203452 | JGI IMG/M metagenome (GOLD analysis project Ga0315289, IMG submission 203452) | Sediment microbial communities from Yellowstone Lake, YNP, Wyoming, USA - YL17G11_40 | ecosystem: Environmental > Aquatic > Freshwater > Lake > Sediment | place: USA: Wyoming | collected... | reverse complement strand
GGTCGAGCCGATCGGCCTTGCCCGTCGGGTCGTGGCTGAAGCCGGCCGTGGTCAGCTCGATCCACTGCCCCTCGGCGGTACGAACCCACTGGTTACCATAGAGGGCCTTGCGGAGCAGATGACCATTGGCGCCGCCGAAGTTCTCGCTGAAGCTGTAGAGCCGGCGCAGATAGCCACCCTCTTTCGGGGCCTTCCAACTGGAGATCAGCACCCACTGCTTCTTGTCCGGGTGGAAATAGTAGCCTGAGTAGATCGTGTGCGTGGCATCAGTGGGCTTGGCGGTGACGAGGAATCGCTGTTTCTCGCCGGTCTTCCAAGCGTAGACCAAGTGGCTGTGACCGCCGGTGCCCTCATTGCCGAAGTCGCCCGTATAGACGCCCTCACCCTTGGCGATGAGCTTGACGCGGTCGTCCTCGGCGACCTTGTCGCGGTCGGTCGCCTCATCGCCGCTGTCCCAGACACTGAAGATGATCCGGCGTTCGGTCGAGCTGTTGACCTGCATCCCGAAGTAGCCGCGATGCCAGCCGCACGCCATGTAGTACGTCCAGACCGGGTCCTCCACGCCGGTCATCTCGCAGTAAAACGCCTCCACTTTGACATCCTTGTCCACGGGATAGACAAGGTGCACCGAGGCGGCGTTGCGGCGGGACTGGAGATTGAAATGTGCATCTTGGGCCGCCGGGCCATCGAGGACCAGCGCGTCGAGGTCGCCGCAAGGCTCGCCCCGCGGATTGAGCGACTCGAGCGTGAAACGCTGATAGCCGGCCTTCGTAATGTCGAACGAGCCGAAGTCGGCGATCACAGCCTCTGCTCCACCGCCCTTCACTGCCGCCTCCTGTGACTGGCCCGCAACGCTCAGGTGCAGTTTCGATGTCGCGTCCGCCGGCAGCCGCAGAGCAACGGAGCAGTGGAGCCTGCCGGGCGTCTTGATTTCGCCGAACCAGAGCACCTTCAGGGCCGGATCGTTCCAGCCGGTGATGCCCGAACGACGCGAGACACGCGCCCCTTCCACGTTCGGATCGAGGTAGGCGGTGAAGGCGGGCACTCGCAACGCGCCGGCCGATACGCCGCTCAGCACGCCCAGAAAAGCCACAACCACGTGCACAAACGCATGAAAACGATTCCGCCGTTTCATATTGCCCCCGACAACTTGCCGCCCGGCGTGAGGGAACTCTTGAACAGGCCCACCGAAAGACCTGCCAACCGCCTGCTCTCAGATTATCTACAGGAAGAGCCACTCAGGGAAGGATTATTATGTTGGGTGGGTCGGACGGGCGAGCAAGCGTTACTTCAAGCCCGTAACCGCCGCCGGTGTAACTCGTATCGTGTGATTCGGCGTATTCGCTGCCTCTTTCGTTGAACTCGGCGCCGAAGAGTCCGATGCCGTTGAGGATTTGCCGGACGATGTTCGGCGGGTCGTCCTCGCGGTGACGGCGGATGAGGCTCTTGGGCTTGCCGAAGTAGAACTGCAGGCCGAAGAGGGCGTGGTCGTAGCTGTGCTCGCCCCGGGCGAATTCCGCAAAGACGCTCAGTCCGTCGATCGGGACTTGATATTCCACGTTGCCCACGACCAGCTCGTTATCGAATATGTGAGCGTAGGCAACGGAGAGCATCAGGTCGTCGAGCGGATAATACCGAAGCCCGAGGCTCCCGAAAAAGTCGGTCACGTCCGTATCGATGAAGGGGACCGGATGGTCGTAATCGATGGTGGACACACCGGCCGCCGCCATCAGGGTGAACCGGTCGAGATAGTATTCCCCTTCGAGAGCGGTAAGGCTCGAGTCGATGTCGGACTGGTGGACCGCCCCGCCGGTGACTCCCAGAAGCCCGATGTCCCAGTCGCGCCAGAACAGATGTCCGGCGGCCCCGTAAAAGTCACGGTCCGAGACGTTCGTGTAGAGCCCGTCCGCCTGAAAGCCGAAGTTTCTGGCCACGGGAAGACTGAGACTGCCGAAGACATTATTGCCGCAGTCGCCTTCCATGCTGCCGCCGGCGTAGCCCAATTTCCCGTTCACGCCCGAGACGGCGTCCCCCGCCATCACCATACTGCTGCTGAGCAGCACAAGAATGATGCCTCTCGCCATACTCGCCTGTACCTCCAACACAAATGATGCTGCCTGCCGGCGACAAACACTTCCACGACGGGATCCGGCGACCGGCTCACGATGCCTGTGCAGCCCGAGCTCAGAGACTCTTTCTTTCCCGATCGGCAAATCTGCGCTGGGAAAAGCTGTGGTTCTCGAACTCCGCCACACGAGGATCAACCTCACTCACGGGCCTCTTTCGCTTTTGCTGTCTCTATCTTACTTCGGTCTGTCGGAAAAGCAAGCGAAAAATCGCCCGCACGGCTCGCAAGGGTGTACGACAAAAAACGGCGGTTGAGGGCGCGTAGCTCCATTGGGGCCTCTCCTCGACTCGGAGGGAGTCTGGCGCCATCTGTCATGTCGAGCGGAGCGCGGCGCGGCCTCCGGCCGCAACCAAAAATGCTTGCTAAAAAAACAAGATGTTGCGCCTTTGCAGCGCAGCGTAGTCGAGACATCTGGCTGCGAATCGGACGTAGCGCCCATTCGCGGCTAGATTTCTCCGCGCGGCCTTCGGCCTTGGTCGAAATGACAAAAAAGGCCAGGGGTCCCTCCGAACCGTTAGCACAGGTGACAGCGTAGTGGGCTTGCCACACTTTTGTCGTGCACCTACTCACAACTTCGCCACTTGGTGCCATTTCCATCCCAGGGCAGACTGTGACCCGTCGGCTATCCTCGTTTCGAAGGGCCTCGTCGGTACCGGATGCACAAAGCACGGCGTGCGGAGACTATTTCGGCTTTTGCAGCAGCCGGGCGACTTTCTTGGCGAAGTAGGTGAGGATGATGTCGGCGCCGGCGCGCTTGATGGAGGTGAGAACTTCCATCATGGCGGCATCGCGGTCGAGCAGGCCGGCATCGGCGGCGGCGTTGACCATCATGTACTCGCCGCTGACGTTGTAGGCGGCGAGGGGACAGTCGAACCGCTCGCGGGCCCGGCGGATGATATCGAGGAAGCTCAGGGCCGGCTTGACCATGACCATATCGGCGCCCTCCTCGATGTCCAGCTCGATCTCGTGGAGCGCCTCGCGGGCGTTGGCGGGGTCCATCTGATAGCTCTTGCGGTCGCCGAAGGCCGGGGCCGACTCGGCGGCATCACGGAACGGCCCGTAAAACGACGAGGCGAACTTGGCCGCGTACGACAGGATCGCCACGTTGTCGAAGCCGTTGCATTCCAGGGCCTGCCGGATGGCGCGGACGCGGCCGTCCATCATGTCCGAGGGCGCGACGATATCCGCACCGGCCTGCGCGTGCGACAGGGCCATTTTCGCGAGCAATTCGCAGGTGGCGTCGTTCTCGACCTTGCCGTCTTTGATGACGCCGCAATGGCCCGTGCTGGTGTACTCGCACAGGCAGACGTCGGTGACGACCAGCAGGTCGGGGGTCCGCTTCTTGATCTCACGAGTTGCCTGCTGTACGGGGCCGCTCTCCGACCACGCCTCGGAGCCCTTCTCGTCCTTCTGCGCGGGCAGACCAAACAGCAGTACGGCCGGGATGCCCAGACCGGCGACCTCCGCCGCCTCCTCCGCAATCCGGTCCGGCGAGAAGTGAAAACAATCGGTCATCGAGGCAATCGGCTTTTTCAGACCCTCGCCCGCCCGGACAAAAAGAGGATAAATCAAGTCGTTAACGCTCAGCGACGTCTCGCGCACCATCCGCCGCATCGTGGCACTGGTGCGCAGCCGCCGCATTCTGATTTCCGGAAAACCCATTTGTCGCACTCCATGAGCACGGGCGGGTTTCAAACCCGCCCCTACCGTTCAATCACCAACGAGTTTCATATACTGCGTGCACGTTGAGAACGTCAAGCCTTTCTGCCGTGAGGCCGTCATTCGACTCATAGGGCCCATAGGACCAATGGGACCCATCGGACCTATACTACCCGTTCGGCGGTTTCGATGGCGTCGAGCATGCCGTCTACGGTGTGTTCGGTTGCCTCGACGTCGATGCGGACCCCAAATTGCGCCAGTTCTCGGGAGGTGACGGGCCCGATGGAGGCGACCTTTGCCTTGCCGGCATTGACCACGTCGGGCCGGACCTGCTCGAAGAGCCCCCGCACCGAAGAGGGACTGGCGAACGTCAGCCAATGGATTTGGTCGCGGCGGATTTGGTCTTCGAGGCCCGCCGCGTCGCCCTGCCGGGGGACGGCGGTGTAAATCGAAACATCGCGCACGCGCGCCCCTGCCTGCTGGAGAACCTCGACCAGCTCGTCGGAGGCAAGCTCCGAGCGCAACAGCAGGACCTTCTTGTCGTGGAGATTCGCATAGGCCATAAGCTGGATGCCGAGCTCGCGGCCCGTGAAGACGGTGGGCACAAAATCCGCCTGGACTCCGTACCGCGCGAGGGAGGCGGCGGTCTTGGCACCGAGCGTGGCCAACTTGACGGAGGCGAAGACCCGCGCGTCCTTGCCGAGGACATGGAGCGCATCGAAGAATACGGTGACGCCGTTGGGACTGGTGAAAATCACCCAGTCATACGTCGTAAGCTCCGTCAGAACCTGGAGGAACTCGGTTCGGTCGGTCAGCGGCTGGATCGCCATCGTGGTGAATTCCACGGGGTTACCGCCCCGGGCGGCGATTTTCTGCGCCATCTCGGCGTTGCCGTCGGCATCGCGCGTCACCACGATCGTCCGACCGAACAATGGTTTTCGCATGAACCAGTTCAGACCGGGCTCACCCTGGGCGGCGGCACCGACGATGATCAGGGCCGGCGGCTCGATCTGCTCGCGGCCGCACGTCTCCACGATTCGGCTCAGTGTCGCCCGCACGACCTTCTGGGTCGGGAACGTGGCGTTTGCCACCAGCGCCGCCGACGTATCGCCGGACATGCCATTGGCCATCAGTTTCTCGGCAATGGTCGGTAATGTACCGATACCCATATAGAAGACGAGTGTACCGGGGAAGTGCGCCAGCACGTTCCAGTCGATGTTGGTATCCTCTTTGCCCTCCGCCTCGCGGCCCGTGATGAAGGCCACCTGCGAGCTGTACCGGCGGTCGGTGAGCATGATGCCCGTGTACTCGGACGCTGCGAGGGCGGCAGTGATGCCCGGCACGATCTCGAAATCGACCCCCGCGTCATTCAGGAGCGCCGCCTCCTCCGTGCACCGGCCGAAGATGCACGGGTCGCCGCCCTTGAGGCGGACGACGGTCTTGCCCTCCAGCGCCTTGGCCACGAGGATCCGGTTGATCTGGTCCTGGGTGAACGAGCCGGGACCGATGCGTTTGGGCACGTGAATGATCTCGGCATCCTTGCGGGCCAGTTCCAGCAGTGCCGGGTTGGCCAGCTTATCGACGATGATGCAGTCGGCGATTTTGATCAGCTCGGCCCCGCGCAGCGTGATCAGGTCCGCCCGCCCGGGTCCGGCGCCGACCAGATAGGCTATGCCCTTCTTATTGGGTTCTGAGTTCACCTTTGCCTTGCTCCCTTTCCAGCTCGCGAAGGATTTCCCGACCGCCCGCGTCGAGCAGCTCCCGGGCGACCCGCTCGCCCAACTCTAGCGCCTGCGACACAGGACCTCGGCTCTGTTTCCTGATGATATTCCGCCCCCCTATATCGGAAATAAATGCGTGCATCTCCATGGCGCCCTCGCCGCCTTCCGCGTAAGCACCCACCGGGGCGTGGCAGCCGCATTTCATCGTCACGAGCACCTGCCGTTCGGCCAGAGCCAGGGCCCTCGACAGCTCGTCATCGATGGACCGCACGATAGCCACGGTGCTCTCATCGTCGCTTCTGGTCTGAATGGTCAGCGCACCCTGGGCCGGAGCGGGAATGAACTGCTTCGGGTCAAATGTGAAGGAAATCAGCTCCGCCAGACCCAGCCGCTCCAGGCCGGCCCGCGCGAGGATGATGGCGTCCAAGCCGGTGGTTCCCAGCTTGCGGATGCGCGTCTGCACGTTGCCCCGCAGCGGCACAAGCCGCAGGTCGGGCCTCAGATGGCGCAACTGGGCGGCCCGCCGCAGGCTCGACGTTCCGACACGCGCCGAGTCCGGCAGTTCGTCCAAGGAACCGACCGGCTGCCGGGCGAGCAAACAATCCTGGGGCCACCGCCGATCCCAAATCGCCGTCAGGGCCAGACCTTCGCGCTCCTGGGTCGGAAGATCCTTGAGGCTGTGCACGGCGAAATCCGCCTCGCCCGCCAGCAGGGCCTCTTCCAGACGCGACGTGAAGAACCCCGTGTCCTTCAAATCCCACAGGGCCGTGCGCCGGTCCTTGTCGCCGGTGGTTGTCATCTCATGGATGCGAACTTCCAGCTCAGGATGCCTGGCCCGCAGTGCCGCAATCACCATCTGCGTCTGCGCAATGGCCAGTTCGCCCCGACGGGTCGCTACAGTCAGTGCTTTCATGTTGCTTCTGAATCGTATCCTTTCTCACACCCTCGGCGCCTATCGCTTCATCCGGTATATCCGCAGACGCCGACGCGGGGAGAGTTGACGACGGGCAGAAACATCTCGTCGCCGCACTCGTGCTTGGCCGCACACTTCTCGCAAAGCCATCCCTTGCCCGAGTAGATGCACTGCGTGCAGACCTGCACCGCAGGCTGGCCGCAACGCTCACAGGGTATCACCGGAGGCTCGTTCCTGGCAAGAATGCGAACCTTCTTGCCGGCCAGATCGCTCTGGTCCTCTGAGACAACTTTGAGGCGTAAGTGCGTCGTGCTGCCGAAGTCGTAGACATGATCGAACTTCATCCCCGGCGCGAGCACGTCTGTCAGCTTCACGTCCATCGTTTTATCGTCCCGGTCCATAGGCTCAACGGAGTACCGCGTGCCATCGATCTCAAATTCGCTCATGTGCCCGCAGCACTCCAGCCATGTATCCCGGAGAAACCGGTCCAGCGTATCGAGCGTTGCCTTGGCAGACACCGCCAGGTGCATCCAATATTCCGGCAGGTAGCGGCCTTCGACGACCAGATGAAAGGCCGGGGTCTTTCTCGAGCCTTGCTCCGGCCTCTCCGCCGCCGCTTGCTTGCGCCTGCATGATTTCAGATGTGCCGTCATCGCCGCCTTGCCGAAGACGCCGCCACAGAGACTGCATTTTCCGTTCGAGATCGTTTTCTGTCCAGCCGTCGTTGTGCCTTCCAATTGACACCCGTGAGAATGTCTGGCCTAGCGCACTTCATCCACATAGAAGTACTTCCCGCCTCCTACGCGTTGTTCGCTCTTCGCCGCCGCTGGCAAACAGTTCTCCTGCCAACGGCACCGGCGATCCACAATCTACAGCGACCTGGATTCACAATCAAGTCTTGCCCGACCGCGATTGTGGAAAGAGACAAAATAGACAGCCAAGCGAGGGCTCCAAGCCGGCGGTGCCACGCCTGAGCCCTATCGACTGTGCCATTTGTCAGGGCGTGTAATCATCGGAGAGCGTCTTGAGGAATGCGACGACGGCCGCCTCCTCTTGCGGCGTCAGCCGGAGGTTGCCCGTTTCTTTGGCGTTCACATTCTGCGGCACCTCCGGGGCCGGCCAGCCTGCACCCGGAACATCCCTCGTGTTGTAGAAATGGACCACTTCTTCGAGGGATTTGAAAACGCCGTTGTGCATGTAAGCCTTGGGAAAGTCCTGGCTCGGCCGCTTGTCCACGTTTCGCAAAGTCGGCACCCTATGCTTGCCTTTGTTTGCCGGGGCCATGCTCCGCCAGACGGGATTGTCCGAGGTCTGCAGGAAACCCGCCAAGCCGGGGTCTACCCAGGCGGCCCCGTCCGGATTGATCGGTTTGCCATCCACTTGGACGCGGTCCATGCGGTAGTACGGGTTCTCGGGATTCTTCGGAATACCTACATTCTCGTAGGTGAAGTTAGTGAAGAGAGGCGATTCGCCGTTCGGCCCGCGCGTGCTGGTGTGGCAGGAAGCACAGTTGGCCTTACCGTTGAAGAGAGCCAGCCCCTGCTGCTCCTGGTCCGTCAACTGCACCTTCCCCTGGAGGCTGTAGTCGTACTTGGAGGAGAATGGGCTCATCTCATACGATGCCTCGTAAGCAGCGATGGCCTGGCCGACACGGTCATAATTTTTGTCGATATCCGCCTGCGTGGCGGTTCTGAGCGGCTCGCCCCACGCCTGTTCCCACAGGCGCGCATACGGCGACTTGACTACCTGTTCGAGCACGGCCTCGCTGCTCGGATTGTTCTGCTCCACGGGATTCAGGAACGGGCCCAGCGCTTGGTCGGCCGCGGGATTGCCGAGATGCTGCCCGGTCGCCCGCCCGTCCCAGAAGTTGCCCCCCAGGAAACCCTTCGCCTGGTCATAATGAAGAACGGGACTGAAAGTGGCGTAGGCGCTGCTCGGCGGTTTGCGGTTGCCGAAACGCTCGGGCACGGCTCCTCGGTACACCGTGCCATGTCTATTGATCTGGGCATCGGGCCCCGTGAAGCCGACGCTGGCGCCGTGACACACGGCACAGGACATCGAGCCGGGCGACGATATCCCGTCGTAGAAGAGGAATTTGCCGAGTAGTTCCTTGTCCGTCAGCTTATCGGCCAGGGCGCTCGCCGCCAGAACCAACACGAGCACCACAGCCCCTATCGACCTGCCGATTCGTCGGTTTTTCATACCGACCCCTTGTACACATTATGATTGATTCTTGCGTACCTTTTGTCATCCTGAACGGAGCCCGGTGCACTAAAGGATCTGGGCCGAGAGCAGGAGAAATCTCTCATGCGGTGGCCAGATTCTTCGGCTTCGCCTCAGGATGACAAGGTCTGCGCCGCGCAAGAGCTTCCCCGAATCCGTATCTGGCATTGTCCGTAATAGACAATGTACCCGTCCGGCTCATATAGGCAATGTGCTTAGTTTTGTCGGCTGTGACACATGGGTGGGGATACGTCGGCTCCGGAAGGCCGACGCAGGCCCACTTCTGAATTCCGAACTTACGCTTTGGATTTTCGCGCAGTGTGTCCACGGCTCATGCGCCGCGCGCGACAGGGCATGGTCGGCAGCCACTACCCTTCTTCACACGGACGGCCTGCCCTCGAACCGCCGTTTATCAACAACGCCCCGGAAGCCCACTCATCAGGGAGTGTAGCCATCGGACAGCGTCTCCAGAAACGCTACGATGGCTGCTTCTTCATCCTCCGTCAGTCCGAGATCTCCCAACTCTGTGGAGTTGACGTTCCAGGGCACTTCGGGCGGTGGCCACCCCCCAAGGTCTCTCGTATTGTAGAAATGAACCACTTCCTCCAGCGACTTGAACACGCCGTTGTGCAGATATGCCTTGGGAAATGCTGCGCTGGGCCGCTTATCCACATCTCTCAATGTTGGGACCTTGTGTTTGCCCCAATTGTCCATCGCCAGGCTCGACCATCCGGTCGTCAGCAGGAAACCTCCGAGACCCGGATCGACCCACCGGGCTCCCTCAGGATTGATTGGCTTGCCGTTGACGTAAACGCGGTCCATGCCATAGAAGGGGTTTTCGGGATTCTTCGGAGCCCCCAGATTGTCATAAGTGAAGTCGGTAAACAGAGGCGGTTCGCCCTCCGGCCCGCATTCGCTGATGTGACAGGCCGCACAATTCGCCTTGCCGTTGAAGAGTTCCAGTCCCCATTGTTCCGTCGGTGTCAGTTCGACCGTCCCCTCAAGATAGTAGTCATACTTGGAAGAAAATGGGCTGACTTCGCTGGATTCCTCGTACGCGGCGATGGCTAAGCCAACTCGGTCGTAGTTGAGATCGATTTGCGCGGGCGTATTGAGCTTGAGAGGTTCCCCCCATACTTCTTTCCATAGGGATACATAGGACGACTTTTCCACCTGTTGAAGCACGGCCAGTTTGCTTGGATTGTTCTGTTCTACCGGGTTGAGGAACGGACCCAGCGCCTGGTCGGCCGCCGGATTGCCGAGATGCCAGCCGGTTGCCCGGCCATCCCAGAAGTTGCCGCCGACGAAGCCTCCCAGCAGTTCGTCGTAGTAAAAGACGGGGCTATAGGTGGCATAAGCGCTGCTCGGCGGCTTGCGGTTGCCGAAACGCTGGGGGACGGCTCCACGGTACACCGCGCCATGTCGATTGATCCCCGGATTCGGGCCTGTGAAGCCTACGCTGGGACCGTGACACTCCGCGCAGGACATCGAATCCGGGGACGAAATCTTGTCAAAAAAGAGATTTTTCCCCAGCCGCACCATGTGGTTGAAGTCACCGGCCAGGGCGCCCGCTCCGAGAGCGCACACGGCCAGCAGAGACAATAGCATCGACTTGCGTACTCGTCTGTCTTGCATACCTGCCCCCCCTTTCTTCCTCGGAAATGCATGCATGAGAAGATGTCCCGGAATCGGAAAGACTTCGCTGCTCATAACGATCGTTTGCCACACTGCGTGATCCCTGTCATGGATCCTTCGCAGAGACAACGGCTTTGCTGAATCCGCCAAGCGGGGTCGTCAATCGGTCCGCAGATAACCGGTGGCACGTATACCGCCGACACGCCCATGATTACACTCTACCCTATCAGTTGCACCGTTTGGTCCATATCAGCTATTCCCTCTATCCGGTGGGAAAGATGGAGCAGATGAAAACAACGACAGGCTCTTGGCCCTCAGCAGTACCATCCCGCCGTAGTGTCCCCCGCACGACGCCGGTCGGGGCACGAGGTGCGAGAATCTGGATAATTCCTGCAATAGACCCTTGCGGATTTGTGCGCCGTGTGACCCCCACTTGTGTGGCACGGGCGACGGACCACGTGGCGTACGTGGAACCCTGCCACTGGGCCGGTGCAGGGCTTGCGGCGGGTACCGAATCGCTCATCTCACCGCATCAGAGTTCGGCCGGCAGAGACAGCAGGTACTGAATCAAATCCTGCTTCTCCGCGTCGCTTAACTCGAGTTTGAGGACGGGGACGTAGTGGTTGATCACATCCGGCAACGTTGGGAAGCGTCCATCGTGGTAGAACCCGCCCTTCTGGTGGGCCCACAGGCCGCCGAGCGGAGCGGTGCGGTACCGATATCGCTCGTTGGGCGAGCGGTCCGCCTGGAACGAGTCAATGCCGATCTCTTCCGGCGTGTGCAGGTTGAAGCCGGGGTCCGTGAAGATCGGGGGCACATGGCAAGAGGCGCAGCGGGCCTTGCCATGGAACAACTGCCGGCCGCGAACCGCCGCGGCTGGGTCAAATGTGCCCTTCGGCGGCACCGGAGGCGTCAGGGACAACTGGTAGACGTGAAGGGCGGGCAGCTTGGGCGTAATCAGGTCCGGCTCGTCCCTCTTTTCGCCGAAGGCTTCCGGGTGGGCGGCGGACACCGGGAACTTCTTGTCGTTGAGCCGCGGATCGTGGAACACGCCTTTGCCGTGCATCTCCAGGTTGGCCACGAAGGCATTCCAGTAGGGAACGGAGCCCCAGCCCGTCCACGTGTGCAAGTTCACACCGGCCAGTCCGAACGCGGGCGGGATCAGTACGGCGGCCGTCTTGCCGTCGGGGCGAAAGCCTTTGCCATCCAGCGGCAGGATCGCATCGAATTTGCCCGGACCCCAGGCCATCAGGACCTCGCGGACCTTCTCCGCGGGCAGTTGGAAGAGATTGGTGAAAAAGCTCAGGTCGGGAGCGGAGGCGATAATCGCCCCCACGTTCAAGTCACGGTTGGCCCACCCATCCAGGCGGCGCCCGATGCCCGGGGCGACCGAGTTATCCACGGTGGAATGACACAAGGCGCACTGAATCCCCATCGACACGAGCTGCTTGCCGGACGGGTCAAAGCGGCCCGTCACGCCCACCACCGCATTCAGCTTCAGCAGCGTCAGGGTAACCGCCGGGTCATTCAGGTTCAGCTTGCCCGCTTTCAACTGTTGAACGACGTCAGGGGGCAGCGCCTCGGCATCCACTTTCAGACCTAACTCCAGGGCCTTGGTCGGAGGAAGCTGGGCGACGGTCTCGTGCAACCGCAGAGTCCCGCCCCAGAAGGCTTCATCCCCGAAGGTGTCGTACCGGAAGATTTGCCTGCCCTGCTCAATCATGTTCACGGGCCCGCGCGGCACGCGTGCCGGGGGCAACTGCTTCGAGGGTGGCGCCTTCGACTTGCGGGATTGCTCACTTGGGGGAACTCGCTCTTCCTGGGAAGAGGACTTCGACCACGCCGAGTTGATACTGATCGCGCAAAGCACGAGCGCCGACAGCAAGATGCCCGCGCTCGCCCACACGTGTGAAGAGCCGCCGAAACGACGGTTCCGCTTTATAAAGAGTGTCAGGTCAGCAGTCATGATTTCTCCTTTCCGTTTGTCCATGAGTGATTGTCCTGCCTCGTTCCTATCAGTACCCGGAGAAAACTACCATAGGCGAATCCCGCAAACGGCCCCGTGCCAAATACGTACCGCCGGGCGGTGCCGCGTCCGCGATTGCCAGGGCTACCACAGGGCCCGTGCCGGGTGCGCTCGGAATACGGTGGCGATCCCTGCGGCTTCTGCAGGGCGAGCGTGGGTTCCCAAACGCGATTCTTCGCGTTTGGGGTCCCCGTCCCCGCTCGCCTGTTTGGAGGATTCACGATCGTCGGAAATGTCATGGGAAGATGCCCGACAAGCGTGGCGAGCGAGGACGCTCGCCCTACCCTGCGGCCCAGATCCGCCACCGCGAATCCCGGGCCTACCCTAACCTAAGTGTGCGACTAATTTTCGTGGGCTGGTGCCGTTATCCTGTCATCCTGAGCGGCAGCGAAGGATCTGGCCACGGACCTATACGTGGACCGGATGCGACGGGAGTTTTTCCTGCCATGCCCAGATGCTTCGCTTCGCTCAGCATGACAAATGTGCTTGGGTCCCCCACAAAACGTAGTCGCACCCTAACCTGAACGACGCCGGAATTTCACTTGACGGTGAAGGTGTATGCACGTATGATATGTACGCAACTATCAGATTAGAATCACAGTTGAATCGTAAAATGGTAAAGTCGGAGGGTCTGATCATGGCCAACGAAACGCAAATCCTCGCCTCGGCGGTAGCTGACTTGCTTCGTTATTCCCACATTCCATCATTCCCGTATTCCGTCGCCAGAGTATCCACGATTCCATTCGCGGGCCGGGCAGGGCGGGGAGCGGAGGATGTGATTATGCAAAACAAAGCCAATTTCCGGATGGCCCCACAGAGGCTAACTGCTGGTCAGGAAAAAGGTTACGTGAAAAGGTACGAGCTATACGTCTGCGAAAACAAAGCCAATTTGCCCGGTCGGGCTTGTAGTGTGCCCGTAAGGCATCGTAGGGGCAGGCCCCGTGCCTGCCCATCCCTGGAGGGCAACCACAGGGTCGGGTTCCCAAACGCGACATATCGCGTTTGGGAACCCACGCTCGCCCTACTCTGCGGCCCGAATCCGCCACCGAATCCCGGCCGCACCCCCCGTGCCTGCAGCAGGCGAATAAAGTTGCGAACAAATCCGCTTTTCGGGTAATAGGTAGCCCATAAGGATGTCTGGCTGGGGTCATAAGGAGAACGAATGAGCCAATTCCGGCGGGCCGTGCTGTGGGCCGCTTTGACAGCCATCATATTGCTGGCTTTGCTGTCGATTTACGGCGCCTTCCTCGGTGCCGAGCGGGCACAGGCGTTCTTCAACTCCCTGCCCCTGGCCTTTTACTGGTTTGCCCTGGCGGCCCTGCTGGTCACTGGGATCGCTGTCTTTCGCCGGCTGCTGGAGGTGCCCTCCCTGCTCTTGCTGCATCTCGGGTCCATCCTCGTGCTGGCGGGCGGCATGTGGGGCTCGAACGCCGGGCATGCCATGCAAAAGGAGCTTTTCGGCCTCGACAGAATCACCAAAGGCCTGATGAAAATGGAGATTTCCGACCGGACCCCGCAGAGCCGCGTCGCGGTCGAGGATAGCAGCGACACTCTGGAACTGCCCTTTTCCGTTCGACTCCAGGCCTTCCGGCTGGAGTACTATACGCCGGGCTATCTCCTCATCCAGAGCCGCACCGGACAGACGTGGAAACTCCCCGCCGACGCGGGAGCCCAAGTCTCGCTGGGCGATCTGGGCAAAATGACCGTGGAGAGAGTTTTCCAGAACTTCAAGCTGGCCCTGGAGGAGGGCAAACATGTCGCCTATGACGCCCCCGGAGACTCGAATCCCGCGCTCCAGGTGCGCATGGAGAAACCCGACGGGACCGCGACGGCGGGTTTGGTTTTCGCGCAATTCGAGCCGATGTTTCCCGAGCCGATTGACTTGAACCTAAGCTACCAAAGGACGGTCAAGGACTACATCAGCGAGCTGGAGATCGTTCAGGACGGCAAGGTGGTCGCGGCGAAAGCCATCGAGGTCAATCACCCGCTGCACTATGGCGGCTACCATTTTTATCAGCACTCGCTGGATGAAGATGCGCGCGGCCGGTACACGGTCCTGATGGTGGTCTCCGATTCAGGCTTGAACCTTGTTTACGGCGGCTACATGATGCTGGCCGCGGGGGTCTTCTGGCACTTCTGGGGCCGCCGCATTCTGACGGCCATCGAGAGTCGCCGAATGATGACGCCCGAGACGAGGGAGACTCTGCCGAAAATTGCGGGACAACACGGATAGCATTAGCGTATATGGCCATCAAGCACACAATCCTGGGTCTGCTCATCTACGTCACCATCGCCGCCTATCTGCTGGCATGTGTCGCACTGATGGCAGGTCGCCGCAAAGTCGGACGGGCGGTTTTTGTGGCCGGCTTCTTTGTGGCGATCCTTTCCTTCATCTACCGCTGGTATGATGTCCGGCACGTGCCGCTGCAAAACCTTTTCGAAGTCTTCCTCTTTCTCGGCATGATTTGCTATCCGATCTCCTGGTTCTGCTGGCGCGTTTTGCGGATCGGCGGCCAGTGGACGGACGCACTCATCGGGGCCGTCGTGCTCGTGCCCGCCGGCTTCGTGTTCAACGCCGAGCCGATGCCGCTTCCCCCAGCTTTGCAGAGCTGGCTGTTCGCCCCGCACGTGACGGTCTACATGCTGTCGTACATCTTTATGGCCAAGGCGGCCTTTCAGGCGGGCGAGCAACTGCTCGGCACGGCAGGTCGTGCATCCTCGCACAAGATGTCCTGGCGCGCGGGGACATTCGCCTTACCGCCGGAGCAGGCGACGTATGAGCTGATCACCATCGGCTTTCCGCTGCTGACGCTGGGTCTGGTCCTCGGCAGTTGGTGGGGCAAGCTCGCCTGGGGCGACTACTGGGGCTGGGACCCGAAAGAGCTTTGGTCGCTGGCCTCTTGGCTCGCGTACCTCGGCTATTTCCACTGGCGGTACATGTTCGGAAAAAAGCACCCGCATATCAACAGCATATGGGCAATCGCCGGAATGCTTGCTATCATAATCACGCTGCTGTGGGTAAACCTCTCCCGGCTGTTCCCGGGCCTGCACAGCTACGCGACATAGGGCACAGATGTCATGCCGAACGAACGCGGTAAAGCATGACGGTGCAGTTCGATAGCCTGAGCCGGAAATGTTTGGAGGTGGTAAAACCATGCTGGGGAGAAGACGAATCTCGTGTGTGTTCATTGTTGTCGCGCTTTGCGCGACGTTGTCCCTCTCGGCCGTCACGATCTCGCAGGACGGCCAGGCCAAGGCGGTTATCGTAATTGCCGCGGACGCACCGGAGCCGGAGCAGTATGCGGCCCGGGAACTCGCCGACTTCCTCGGCCAGATCACGGGCGCGAAGTTCGAGCTTGCCGGTCAGGAGAAACAACAATCATCCTGCATTTTCGTCGGGCCAGCGGCGGCGAAAGAGGAAGACGAGCAATTCTCGACCGACGGGCTTGGCGCGGAGGGCATCATCATCAGGACCGTGGGCGATGACCTGATTCTGGCAGGCGGCCAGCCGCGCGGGACGCTGTACGCCGTCTACACGTTCCTCGAAGACCAGTTGGGCTGCCGGTGGTGGTCCTCGACGGAAAGCACGATTCCCAAGAAGCCCACGATTGTCGTGGACGAGATCAACATTCGCTATGTGCCGCCGCTGGAGTATCGCTCGCCGTACTGGTCCGATGCCTTCGACGGGGACTGGGCCGCTCGCAACAAGTGCAACGGGCAGGGACACAGACTGGACGCCGCGCACGGCGGCAAGCACATCTACGAAGGATTCGTGCACACCTTCTACCCGCTGATCTCGCCGGAGAAGTACTTCCAGGCGCACCCCGAATGGTTCAGCGAGATCAACGGCAAGCGGACGACCGAGCACGCACAACTCTGCCTGACCAATGAGGAGATGCGAAAAGAGCTGGTCAAGAATCTGAAGGAGCGCCTGCGGAACAACCCGGCGGCCACCATCGCATCGGTCTCCCAAAACGACTGGCATGGCAACTGCCAATGCAAGAGCTGTGCGGCTATCGAGCAGGAAGAGGGCAGTCCGGCGGGTTTGATGCTGCGGTTCGTCAACGCCGTAGCGGCCGACATCGAGCAGGAATTCCCGAACGTCGCGATCAGCACGCTGGCCTACCAGTACACGCGCAAGCCGCCGAAAATCACCAAACCGCGGAGCAACGTCATCGTCCAACTGTGCAGTATCGAGTGCTCCTTCTGCAAGCCGCTGGCCGACGAGCGCAATAAGGCCTTCGGTGACGACATTATCGGCTGGTCGAAAATCTCTGACCGGCTCTATATCTGGGACTACACGACGAACTTCCGGCACCATATCATGCCGCACCCGAATCTGCGGGTCCTCGGCCCCAACGTCAAGTTCTTCGCCGACCACAACGTCAAAGGCATCTTCGAGCAGGGAGCGTACACCACCAATGGCGCCGAGATGGCTGAGCTTCGCGCCTGGGTGCTGGCCAAGCTGCTGTGGAACCCCAGCCGTGACGGTGAAGCGCTCATCAACGAGTTCATCGAGGGCTACTACGGCCCGGCGGCACCGGACATCAAGGCGTATCTGAAAGTCACGCACGATGCCGTCGAGCAAAGCGGCGACTGGCTCGGCTGCTTCGAGAACCTCACGGCCAGGTATCTCTCGTTCGACACCCTCTCACGCGGCTGGCAGCACCTTAAGGCCGCCGAGGCGGCGGTGCAGGACAGTCCGGATTTGCGCTTCCGTGTGCAGGTGGCCCAGCTTCCGGTGCTGTACACATTCATGATGCGCTGGAACGACATGCGCGAGGCCGCCAAAGCGGCGCATGCCGACTGGCCCATGCCGCTATCCATCCAGGACACCTACGATCAGTTTCTGACCATCGCCCGCAAGAAAAATGTCACACGGCTCAACGAAGGGCAGGAAGGCTTCGGCGCACTGCTCAAAGCCATCGAGCAGGCCAAGAACTGACCGCGGCCCACGAAAGGACACGGGGTCGGCCGTCCGGGATTCTTCGTACGACCCATGGGACCTATTCACCATGGCGGCACTGGTGTAGACAATCGACGCGACTATTGGCGCATCGGGGGGACGGCGGTACAATTGGAGGCCCGGCGGATGTCACAGGTCCGCTGAAATTTGTAGGGGCGGGTTTGTAGCCCGTCCGTACTGACACGAAAGGAGCGACTATGAGCAGAATGTTGTTGGTGGTGGTGGACGTTGCCCTGCTGGGGATGATCGCCGGATGTTGCACACATGAGGGGACCAAGACGGCACCGGCCAAGGTCCAGCCCGCAGTACAGGCGGCCAAGACCGAGCCGGCCGCCGAACAAAAGCCAGTGATCCAGTACGTGGACACGCCGACGGGCCGGTGGATGGTACACGATGAGAACCGCCCGGCGCCGCCGATCATTACACCCGGCAGCGAAGGCGGGACAGCTCCCTCCGACGCCGTCGTACTCTTCGATGGCAAGGATCTCTCGAAATGGACCGACACGAAGGGCGGCGAGTCAAAATGGGTCATCCGCGACGGGTACATGGAGTCCGTCAAGGGCGCTGGGTACATCCAGACCAAAGACCAATTTGGCTCGTGCCAATTACACGTCGAGTTCGCGACGCCGGAAAAGGTCATTGGCAACAGCCAGGGCCGCGGCAACAGCGGCGTGTTCCTTCAGGGACAATATGAGATCCAAGTCCTCGATTCCTACGAGAACAAGACTTACCCGGACGGCCAGTGCGGCGCTCTTTACGGCCGGGCCGTGCCCCTCGTCAACACCTGCCGCAAACCCGGCGAATGGCAGAGCTATGACATCATCTACCATCGGCCGACCTTCGATAAGAGCGGCAAAGTGACGAGGAAGGCCACGTTCACTATCTTCCAGAACGGCGTCCTGATCCAGGACCACGTCACCCTCGAAGGCGGCACCGGTTGGATCAACGCCCACGCGGTCACCGACTACAAGCCGCACGGCGATAAGGGCCCGATCCAACTCCAGGACCACGGCAACCCCGTCCGCTATCGCAACGTCTGGGTCCGCGAGCTGAAAGACTGATTGATACAGACGCAAGTTTCGGCGTCTCGGCAAACTCATCCGGGGCGGTCTCGCAAAGAGCCGCCCCGTTTTTTTTGCGCTCGACGCGCCCCGCCGCAGTAGCAGACCTCTCTTCGCGTCCAAGCGCCCGGATACGGGCGCACCAATTCCAAAATCGGACACGCAAGGTGACGTCAACCAGCAGCCAGGTGCCGAAATCATGCTGCGCAGCATCGAAAAGCCTCCGGAGGAAGACTTCGTTTGGCACACTGTTTGCGTTACAATGGTGTTTGGAGATTTCGAGATATGCGGCGAAGCTTCTAAAGACAATTTGAGAAGGCCACGTGCTGACGACGGGCCGTTCGCGGTAACTATGTCGCAGCTTGGAGGTGAGACAGTGGGAACGCTCTGGCAAGACATTCGGTACGCCCTGCGGATGCTGAGGAAATCACCGGGCTTTACGGCGATCGCCCTCGTCACCCTGGCCATCGGCATTGGGGCCAATACGATCATGTTCAGCATCTCCGATGCGCTGCTGCTTCTTCACCCAAGGAAGATGAAAGACCCCGAGCAGTTGGCGTTCTGCGCGATCCAAGGCGCCGAGTCTTCCTGGTTTCATTATTCTGAGTATCTCGCCCTCCGAGACAGCCGTTTGGCCTTCAGCGATCTCCTGGCCCAGGATGATGGCGCGTCGTCGTCCGTGTCGTCCGCCACCCTGGTTCATGGGGATTCGGCCTGGAAGGTGGAGACGAAATACGTTTCGGCGAACTACTTCTCTGTTCTGGGAGTGGCACCGGTACAGGGACGGGCTTTTTTGCCCGGGGAAGAGCGACAGGGCAGCGCCCCTGTCGTGGTCCTGAGCCAGCGCTGCTGGCAGCGGCTGGGTAGCGATCCGAAGCTCGTCGGCGAGTTTGTGAGCGTCAACGGCACCCGCTGCGAGGTCGTCGGTGTGGCCCCGGAGGGCTTTACCGGCGTCACGCTCCTTGGCCCCGACCTTTGGCTGCCGCTGGGGAGCTACCGGACGGTGGCCATGTTGGCCCGGCGCGCGACGCGACCGGCGAACGCCGAGTATCCGTGGCTCCTCATCGTCGGACGACTCAAGCCGGACTTGGCCGTGTCGGTAGCCCAGGCACAACTGCAAGCTCTGTTCCTGCGTTTCAAACTGGAAGATCTTGAGCACTGGAGGAACGGTATCTCGTTTTCTCTCCACCCGCCGGGCCGATTCATGATAGAGGGTGACTCTGGACAGGACCGTCTGACCGTCTTCAGTCTGGTCCTGATGGTCGCGTCCGCGATCATCCTGGTGATCGCCTGCCTGAACCTGGCGAATATGTTGATCGTGCAAGGGGCCGCGCGCCACCGCGAGATTGCCGTCCGCCTGGCCCTCGGCGGGGGCCGCTGGCGAATCATCCGGCAGTTGCTCATCGAGTCTCTGCTGTTGGCGCTGCTGGGAGGGGTCTTCGGCGTTCTGCTGGCTTTCGGTGGTACGCGGATTCTCAATGTCTGGATTGCAGCCGTTCAGAATCCGATGACCAACAGCCTCCGACCCGGTTTGAACGGTCGTGTCCTGGCGGCCACGCTGGGCTTGTGCCTGATGGCCACGCTGCTGTTCGGTCTGCGACCCGCTCTATGGTTGTCCCGGCGTGACCTTGCCAGCGAGATGAAGGGAGCCGCCGGCCGCGTGGCGGGGTCCCTCGGGAGAAAGCGAGGCGGTCTCTCGGTGGCGGGCCAGAGCGCTTTAGCTGTGGCCCTGGTGCTCAGCGCGACGCTGCTGACGCACAGTGCCCTGCAAGTAGCGCGGCCGGACCCGCGGTTCCCCCTGGAGGACAAGCTGATCGTCCAGATCGATCCGCTTTCCGCCGGGTATGACCAGGTCCAGAGCCTCCAGGCGTACGAGGCCCTGGCGGATCATCTGGCGTCCCTGCCGGACGTGAAGGCGCTGGGGAAGTCGCCTCGGTTGTTCTACGGGGGCGGCGGGCCGGCGTTGATTGGCGAATACCTGCCGGGGGCGGGAGAGAGCGGGTCGGGCAGGCCTCTCGCACAGCGGGCCGCCATAGCCGACGTCGGCCGGGATTACTTCACGGCGCTGGAGATCCCGCTGTTGCGGGGGCGGCTCTTCGACCGGCTGGACAGTGTCCCGAACGCGGAGAAGGTCACGATCATCGACGAGAGCCTGGCACGCAAGCTCCGCCCGGACGGCAATGCTCTCGGCTGTCTCATCCAATGGGGCTTGTTTACCAAAGCGGATTCCGATCCCTACCGGGTGGTCGGGATCGTCGCCCACGTGCCGGGCATCGAGGACCGGGAGGTCCGTGCCCAGATGTATACACCCACCGAACCGGATAAGTTGTCCTCGTATCTCTATCTGCGCATCGCGAACAGAGCATCGGCGGACCTCCTGCGGCGACGGATCTCTGAGGAGATTCACCGGTTCGATCCGCGCATCCCGGTCCTGTCGGTGGCGACTCTGGCCCAGATACGCCACGACGATTCCTCCGTATGGCTGGCGAGATTCGGCGCCCGCCTGGGGCTGGCGGCCGGAGCGGCGGCTTTGTTTCTGGCGGCGCTGGGCATCTACGCGATCAAGGGCTATATGGTCGCCTCCCGCACTTCGGAAATCGGGATCCGTCAGGCCCTGGGGGCGACACGCGGGAACATCATGGGCATGGTCCTGTGGGAAGGACTGGCACTGACGATGGTGGGGTTAACGGTCGGGCTTTTGCTGGGTTTGGGTGTGGCCAAGGTATCCGCCAGTATGCTCTACGGCATCAGCCCGGTCGATCCCGTCAGCATCGTCGTGACAGTGACCCTGCTCGGCGCCGCCTCGCTGCTGGCCAGCTACATCCCGGCCCGCCGGGCGGCGAAGGTCGATCCCATGGTGGCGCTGAAGTACGAATAGGAGAGACTCATGGGAACACTCTGGCAGGACATCCAGTACGGCGTGCGGATGTTGAGGAAGGCACCGGGGTTCACGGCGATTGCTCTCGTTACTTTGGCCATCGGCATCGGGGCCAACACCATCATGTTCAGCGTGGTCAACGCCCTGCTGTTTCGCCCCATGCACGTGAAAAAGCCGGACCAACTGGTGCACTGCGGGATTCGCAATTTCGGCCTCATCAACTATGCGATGTATGCTGACATGCGCGACGACAATCCGGTGTTCAGCGATCTCATTGCCCACAGTTGGGGCTACTGCCGCGGCACCTGGGTGCGAGGCGACGTGGTAAGGGACATGGAGCTGATGTACGTCTCGACCAATTACTTTTCCGCGTTGGGGGTAGCCCCCGCATATGGACGGACCTTCCTGCCCGAGGAGGAGCGGTACGGCGCCGAGCCGGTCGTTGTCCTGACCTACCAGACTTGGCAGCGGCAGGGCGCCAATCCCGGGATCGTGGGCCAATACGTGCACATCAACGCCAGGCCTTGCCGAATCGTTGGCGTGGCGCCCAAGGGGTTCACAGGTACGGCGGCCGAGGCACCCGATCTCTGGCTGCCTCTGGGGGCTTTTGGGCTTGTCGATCACTACGACGAGAAGCCACCGACAGGAAGGAGGAGGGAGATATGGGACTACCCGCCAGTCATGTTGGTGGGACGGCTCAAGCCCGGTTTGGACATGCCTGCGGCCGAGGCACGCCTGCAAGCTCTCGCTCCGCGACTGAAGGACAGCGACCCGGTGCGGTGGAAGGACGACTCCAAGCTGTATCTCGCCCGGTTGGCGAGGCTGAGCACAGGGGAGGACGACTTCGGTGAGAAGAGATTCCTGAGCATTGTGAGTATGGTTTTGATGGGAATCTCCGGGGTGGTCTTGCTCATCGCCTGCCTGAACCTGGCGAACATGATCACCGTTCAAGGGGCGGCGCGGCAGCGGGAAATCGCCATCCGCATGGCTATCGGGGGAGGCCGCCTGCGCATCGTTCGACAGTTGCTCTTCGAGTCGCTCCTGCTGGCGCTGTGCGGAGGGGTTCTGGCGTTGCTCCCCGCCTTCTGGGGCGTCCGAATTGTCAGCGCCTGGCTCGCGACGGGCACCCTGCCTGTTCAACCGACGACTTCCTTCGACGTGCGCGTCCTGGGGGCCACCTTGGGTTTCTGTCTCATCGCTACAGTGCTCTCCGGTCTGAGACCGGCCCTGCGTCTGTCCGCACGCGATGTCATCGGGGACCTGAAGGAGTCGGGCGGCGGAGTGGTCCGATCGACGCGTAGAAGGCATCTCGTCCCGCGCGGCCTGTCGGTGGTCCTTCAGATTGCGCTGTCCGTCGTCCTCGTGATGAGCGCGACCTTGTTCACCCGCACGGCGCTGAAGGCCGCCGGGGCCGATCCCGGATTCGGTCTGGCCGGCAAGGTAGTGGTCCGGATTGATCCGCTCGCGGCCGGGTACACTCACGCCCAGGCCACGACGGCCTGCGAGATGCTGGCAGAGCGCCTGGCGGGGACACCTGGGATTCAGGCGGTGGGCTTGTCCACGTCGTTTCCTGTCGGCGATACGCGCCACGGTTTTTCGCAACGGGTCGTCGCGTACGAACCCGGGGTCGAAGACAACCCCTCCAGGAGTCTGCTGCCCAAAGATGTGCAGGTATTCGAGGTGGACGGCGATTATTTCAAGGCGATGGGAATTCCACTCCTGCGGGGCCGGGTGTTTCGCCTTCTCGACAGCGCCCCGGATGCGGAGCGGGTCGTAATTATCGACGAGCACCTGGCCCGCAAACTGCGACCGGACGGCAACGCCGTGGATTGTCTGATCCAACATGGCACGGGCTCGTACCTGGAGCTGTGCCGAGTGGTTGGGGTCGTGCCGAATCTGCGGAATCTCTCGGGCGATACCCGAGATAGGTTCCACCTGTATGAGCCACTTCGCGCCAAGCATGTGCCCATCTATATTCACCTGCGCGTGGCCGGTACGGCGCCGCAGGCCGAGGCGGCCCTGGTCCGGAGTATCGGTGCACAGATTCGCAAGATCGATCCGCGTCTGCCGGTCGTGTCGGTGACGCGCCTGGTGGACCAGCACCGCAATGATCCGACCGTGCAACAAGCGGGAGTGGCCGCCCGGCTGGCAACCATGTTCGGAACCATGGCCCTGTTCCTGGCCGGCCTCGGGCTCTACGCGGTCAAGGGCCACATGGTCGCATCGCGCACTCCCGAGATCGGGATTCGCATGGCCTTGGGGGCCACCCGACGGGATGTTCTTGTCCTGGTATTTCTCCAAGGCGCCGTGTCGACGTTCGTGGGATTGTCGATCGGAATCCTGCTGGCGGTTGCTCTGGCACGGGTGATTCGCAGTGGGCTCTACGGTATCAGCCCCATCGATCCCGTGAGTATCGGCGCCACGGTGGCCCTGCTCGCGGTCGTTTCCCTTCTGGCCGGCTACCTCCCCGCCCGCCGGGCCGCGCGGATCGATCCCATCGTGGCGCTGCGATACGAGTAGGAGAGACTCATGGGAACACTGTGGCAAGACATCAAGTACGGCGTGCGGATGCTGCGGAAGGCACCGGGGTTTACGGCGATTGCCCTGATCACGCTGGCGATCGGCATCGGGGCCAATACGATCATGTTCAGCGTTTCCGACTTGCTGCTGTTTTTGCGTGCGAAGAAGGTGAAAGCCCCCGAGCAGTTGGCGTATTGCGCGATCCAGGGCGTTGATGATTCCCGCTTTCGGTATTCTGAGTATCTTACGGTCCGTGACAGTGGCTTGGCCTTCCGTGATGTCATGGCCCAGTTTCTTTTCCCTTCTCCTGAGACCCTGGTCTGCAAGGGGGTGGCCCGGCAGGTATGGGCGACATACGTTTCGGCGAATTACTTTTCCGTCCTGGGGGTTGCTCCCGTCCAGGGACGAAGTTTCCAGCCTGAGGAGGAGCAGTCGGGCAGCGCCCCGGTTGTGGTCCTGGCTTATGCATGTTGGCGGCGGCTGGGTAGCGATCCGAAGCTCGTCGGCGAGTTCGTGAGCGTCAACGGCACCGATTGCCAAGTCGTTGGTGTGGCACCTGAGGGCTTTACCGGCGTCACGCACGATGGTCCCGACCTTTGGCTATCGCTGGGAAGTCTCCCAACGGTGTCCAAGTCCTGGGCGAGGGTGGAACCCTGGTTCCATATTGTCGGGCGACTGAAGCCGGGTCTGAGGCTGTCGGTCGCCCAGGCGCAACTGCAGATGTTGTTCCCGGATTTCAAACCGGAATGTATTAAGGACAGATCCTCGCCCAACCCCTCATTCAGCCTCCGCCCGCCCGGCCGGTGGGAGATATCTGGCGATGATGAACAGGGCCGTCGGCTATATGTCATATTCAGTCTGGTCCTCATCACGGTGTCCCTGCTCATCCTGGGGATCGCCTGTCTAAACCTGGCGAATATGCTGATCGTGCAGGGGGCCGCGCGTAATAGCGAGATTACCATCCGCATGGCTCTCGGCGGGGGACGCTGGCGGATTGTCCGCCAGTTGCTCATCCAGTCTGCACTACTGGCGGTCCTGGGAGGGATCCTGGGCACTTTGTTGGCTGTCTGTGGTTTGCGGATTCTTAATGCTTGGATTGCCACCCTTCCGAATACGAGCGGAGACAGCCTCCAACTGGGTCTGAACGTTCGTGTCCTGATGGCCGCGTTGGGCTTGTGCCTAACGACCACCCTGTTGTTCGGTTTGAAGCCCGCTCTGTTGCTTTCTAAACGCGACATCGCCGACGTGATGAAGGGAGGCACCGGCCGGGTACTGGGGTCGCTCCGACGAAGGCGAGGGGGCCTCTCGGTGACGGGCCAGACCGCTCTGGCCGTGGCCCTGGTGCTCAGTGCGGCGCTGCTGACGCGCAGCGCGCTGCGAATGGCGAGGCCGGACCCGCGGTTCCCCCTGGACGACAAGCTGGTCGTCGAGATCGATTCGGAAGCGGGCGGGTATGACCGGGTCCGGAGCATCCAGGCGTGCGAGGCGCTGGCGGACCATCTGGCATCCCTGCCGGAGGTCAAAGCTGTGGGGACATCGGGTGGAGTCTTCTTCGGGGGCGGCGGGCGGATATGGATTGGCGAATACCTGCCGGGGGCAGGAGAAGACGGCTCCGGCAAGCCTCTCGCACGGAAGGCCGCCCTGGTCGGCGCCGGCCGCGACTACTTCGAGGCGATGGAGATCCCATTGTTGCGGGGGCGGCTCTTCGACCGGCTGGACAGTGTCCCGAACGCGGAGAAGGTCGCAATCATCGACGAGAGCCTGGCGCGCAAGCTCCGCCCGGATGGCAATGCGCTGGGCTGTCTCATCCAATGGGGCGTGTTTACGAAAGCGGATTCCGATCCCTACCGGGTGGTCGGGATCGTCGCGCACCTGCCGGGCATCGAGGACCGGGAGGTCCGTGCCCAGATGTACACTCCCACCGAAGCGAACAAGCTGGCCGCATGCCTTTATCTGCATGTTGCGAAGAAGGCTTCGGCGGCCCTCCTGCAGCAATGGATCTCTCAGGAGATTCACCAGGCCGATCCGCAAATCCCGATCCTTTCCGTGGCGACTCTGGCCCAGAGACGCTATGACGATTCCTCCGTCTGGCTGGCACGCTTCGGCGCCCGCCTGGCGCTGGCGGCCGGGGCCGCGGCTCTATTTCTGGCGGCGCTGGGTATCTACGCCATCAAGGGCTATATGGTCGCCTCCCGCACGTCGGAGATCGGCATCCGTCAGGCTCTGGGCGCAACGCGCGGGAACGTCATGGGCATGGTCCTGCGGGAAGGACTGGTACTCACGCTGGTGGGATTGGTGGTCGGGCTGTTGCTGGGATTGGGTGTGGCCAAGGTAGCGGCCAGTCTGCTTTACGGCATCGGCCCGGTCGATCCGGTCAGCATCGTAGTCACCGTGGCCCTGCTCGGGGCCACCTCGCTGCTGGCCAGCTACATCCCGGCCCGCCGGGCGGCGCGGATCGATCCGATGGTGGCATTGAAGTACGAGTAGGAGAGACTCATGGGAACGCTGTGGCAGGACGTTCGATACGGAATGCGGATGCTCAGCAAGACGCCGGGCTTTACGGCCATCGCCCTGATTACTCTGGCCATCGGCATCGGGGCCAACACGATCATGTTCAGCATGTCCGATCTGTTGCTCCTGCGCCCAAGACAGGTGAAAGACGCCGAGCAGTTGGTGTGCTGTGAGATTCGCGACGCCGTATATGGGGGCATTCCCTATTCCGCGTATCTTACCCTCCACGACAGCCGTCTGGCCTTCAGCGCCGTCATGGCGCAGACTGAGGACGCAAGGCCTGTCACCCTGGTTCGTGGGGACTCGGCCGAGCAGCATCGTGCGACATACGTCTCGGCGAACTATTTCGCTTTTCTGGGAGTTGCCCCCGCCCAAGGACGCGGTTTCCTGCCCGAGGAAGAGAGACTGGGCGGCGCTCCTGTCGTGGTCCTGAGCCATCGTCTTTGGCAGCACCTTGGCGCCGATCCGAAAACCGTCGGCCAGTTTCTGGACCTCAACGGCGTCCGCTGCCAGGTCGTCGGTGTCGCACCGGAGGGCTTCACCGGCATCACGCTCATCGGTCCTGACCTCTGGCTGCCTCTGGGGAGCCATCTGTTGGTGGCCGAGCTTGCCCGGGGATCGACACGACGCGCCAACCTCCCGCCGGACCGGGATTATCCGTGGCTGCAAGTGGTGGGACGGCTCAAGCCAGGCTTGAACATGGCCGTGGCCGAGGCACAACTGCAATCGTTGGTCCCCCGCTTCAAAGCGGAGTATCCAAAGCAATGGCGGGACAATACCTCGCTTGGCCTTCGCCGGCCGGGCCGGTTCCTCATCGACATCGATCCTGAACAGGAGCGTCTGTCGATGGGCATATTCAGTGCGGTTCTGATGACTGTGTCCGCGATCATCCTGGCCATCGCCTGCCTGAACCTGGCAAACATGCTGATCGTTCAGGGGGCCGGACGCCATCGTGAGATCGCCGTCCGCATGGCGATCGGCGGCGGCCGCCGGCAGATCATCCGGCAGTTGCTCATCGAGTCTCTGCTGCTGGCGCTGCTGGGTGGAGTCCTCGGCATTCTGCTGGCCTTCTGGGGCACGAAGGTCCTCAACGTGTGGATCGCCGCCGTTCAGGATGCGGACTTCAGGAGCTTCAGACCCGGTTTGAACGTTCGTGTTCTGGCGGCCACCCTGGGTTTCTGCCTGATCGCCACGCTGTTGTTCGGTCTGCGACCGGCGTTGTGCCTGTCACGGCGTGACATCGCCGGCGAGATGAAGGAGTCCGCCGGCAACGTCCTCGGACGCCTCCGAGGAAGACGACGAGGCTTCTCGGTACTGGGCCAGATCGCCCTGGGCGTCGCGCTGGTGATGAGTGCGACGCTGCTGACGCGCAGCGCCGCGCACCTGGCGACGCCCGATCCGCGTTTCGATTTGACGGACAAGGTGGTCGTCCAGATCGATCCGCTTTCCGCCGGATATGACCGGGCCAGAAGCGTGCAGGTCTGCGAGACCCTGGCCGACCATCTGGCGTCTTTGCCGGACGTCGAGGCGCTGGGGATGTCGCCCGGGTTTGTCTTCGGAGGCGGCGCGCCCATGGCGGTTTACGAGTACATGCCGGGCGGGCAGGACAGCGGATCCGGGAGACTGCTTGCGCGGTGGGCCGTCACATCGGATGTGGGCCGGGACTATTTCACAGCGGTGGGGATTCCCCTCCTGCAGGGGCGTCTCTTCGACCGTCTGGACAGCGCCCCGGCGGCGGAGCAGGTCATCATCATCGACGAGAGCCTGGCGCGCAGGCTGCGTCCGGACGGCAACGCCCTCGGCTGTTGGATCCAAACGGGCTTCGCCACGGAGTATTCAGACCCCTACCGAGTGGTTGGGATTGTCGCCAACATGCCGGGCGTCGGGGACCGGGAGGTCCGTGCCCAGATGTATATGCCCAGCGGACCGGATGCGTTGTTCCCATACCTTTATCTGCACGTCGCGAACAAGGGATCGGTGGACGTTCTGCGGCGACGGATTGCGGCGGAGATTCGCCGGGTCGATCCGCGGGTCCCGGTCCTGTCGGTGGCGACTCTGGCCCAGAGACGCAATGACGATCCTGACGTATGGCTGGCGCGATTCGGCGCCCGCCTGGGGCTGGCGGCCGGGGCGGCGGCTTTGTTTCTGGCGGCGCTGGGCATCTACGCGATCAAGGCCTACATGGTTGCCTCCCGCACGTCGGAAATCGGCATCCGCCAGGCTCTGGGGGCGACACACGGGAATATCATGGGCATGGTCCTGCGGGAGGGACTGGTGCTGACGATGGTGGGATTGATGGTCGGATTGCTGCTGGGATTGGGTGTGGCCAAGGTATCGGCCAGTCTGCTCTACGGCGTCAGCCCGGTCGATCCCGTCAGCATCGTCGTGACCGTAGCCCTGCTGGGGGCCGCCTCGCTGCTGGCCAGCTACCTCCCCGCCCGCCGGGCCGCCCGGATCGATCCGATGGTGGCACTGAGGTATGAATAGGAGAGGCTCATGGGAACACTGTGGCAAGACCTTCGGTACGCCCTGCGGATGCTGCGCAAGTCGCCCGGGTTTACGGCGATCGCTCTGGTCACCCTGGCCATCGGCATTGGGGCCAACACGATCATGTTCAGCATCTCCGATGCGCTGCTGCTTCTTCGCGCGAGGAAGGTGAAAAACCCCGAGCAGTTGGCGTATTGCGCGATCCAGGACGCCCAGTATTCCTGGTTTCGTTATTCCGAGTATCTCGTCCTCCGTGACAGCGGCTTGGCCTTCAGCAATGTCATGGCCCAGACGGACCATTCTCGGATGACCCTGGTTCGTGGGGGGTCGGCCTGGCACCTGTGGGCGACATACGTTTCGGCGAACTACTTTTCTTTTCTAGGGGTCGCTCCGGTCCAGGGACGGGGTTTCCTGCCCGAGGAAGAGTGGCACGGCAGCACCCCTGTCGTGGTCCTGAGTTATCGCTGCTGGCAGCGGCTGGGTAGCGACCCGAGGCTCGTCGGCGAGTTTCTCAGCGTCAACGGCACCGATTGCCAGGTCGTTGGTGTGGCACCGGAGGGCTTTACCGGCGTCACGCTCAACGGCTCCGACCTTTGGCTGCCGCTGGGGAGTTTCCGAACGGTGGACAAGTTTTACCGGTCCCGGCCGGACCGCGAACCGTGGTTCAACGTTGTCGGACGGCTCAAGTCGGGTCTGGACATGTCGGTCGCCCAGGCACAACTGCAAACGCTGTTTCCACAGTTTAAGCCGGAATGTCTCGAGCGGGGCTGGGGTGGTCGTCCCTCGTTCGACCTCCGCCCGCCCGGCCGGACGCAGATAACTGGCGACAATGAACAGGACCGTTGGATACACACCATCTTCAGTCTGGTCCTGATAACCGCGTCCGCGCTCATCCTGGGGATCGCCTGCCTGAACCTGGCGAACATGCTGATCGTGCAAGGAGCCGCGCGTCAGCGTGAGATTGCCGTCCGCCTGGCCCTCGGCGGGGGCCGCTGGCGGATTATCCGGCAGTTGCTCATCGAGTCTGGGCTGCTGGCGGTCCTGGGAGGGGTCCTCGGTGTTCTGCCGGCTCTCTGCGGCACGCGGATTCTCAATGTCGGGTTCGCAGCCGCGAATGAAGATCTCCGACTCGGTTTGAACGTTCGTGTCCTGGCGGCCACGCTGGGCTTGTGCCTGATGGCCACGCTGCTGTTCGGTTTGAGACCCGCTCTGTTGCTTTCCAAGCGTGACCTTGCCGGCGAGATGAAGGGGGCCGCCGGCCGCGTGCTGGGATCCCTCGGGAGAAAGCGAGGCGGTCTCTCGGTGGCGGGCCAGATCGCCTTGGCGGTGGCCCTGGTGCTCAGCGCGACGTTACTGACGCGAAGTGCCCTGCAAATAGCGCGGCCGGACCCGCGGTTCCCCCTGAAGGATAAGCTGGTCGTCGAGATCGATCCGGAATCGGGCGGGTATGACCGGGTCCAGAGCATCCAGGCGTGCGAGGCCCTGGCGGATCATCTGGCGTCCCTGCCGGACGTGCAGGCGCTGGGGACCGCGACCCGATTGTTCTACGGGGGCGGCTGGGCGGTGTCGATTGGCGAATACCTGCCGGGGGACGGAGAGAGCGGGTCGGGCAGACCTCTCGCACGGGAGGCCGCCTTTGTCGGCGTCGGCCGCGGTTACTTCGAGGCGATGGAGATCCCGCTGTTGCGGGGGCGGCTCTTCGACCGGCTGGACAGTGTCCCGAACGCGGAGAAGGTCGCGATCATCGACGAGAGCCTGGCGCGCAAGCTCCGCCCGGACGGCAATGCTCTCGGCTGTTTGATCCGATGGAGCTTTCTCGGCGACCATTCCGATCCCTACCGCGTAGTCGGGATCGTCGCCCATTTGCCGGGCATAGAGGCCCGGGAGGTTCGTGCCCAGATGTATATGCCCACCGAACCGAATGACTTGACCCCATACCTTTATCTGCATGTCGCGAGCAAGGGTTCGGCGGACCTCCTGCAGCAACGGATTTCTCAGGAGATTCTGCGGGTTGATCCGCGCCTGCCGGTCCTTTCCGTGGCGACTCTGGCCCAAAGACGCAATGACGATTCCTTCGTATCGCTGGCGAGATTCGGGGCCCGCCTGGCGCTGGCGGCCGGGGCGGCGGCTTTATTTCTGGCGGCGCTGGGCATCTACGCGATCAAAAGCTACACGGTCGCCTCGCGCACCTCGGAGATCGGCATCCGCATGGCCCTGGGGGCGACGCACGGAAGCATCATGGGCATGGTCCTGCGGGAGGGGCTGGTGCTGACGATGGTGGGATTGATGGTCGGATTGCTGCTGGGATTGGCTACAGCGAAGGTGGCGGCCAGCATGCTCTACGGCGTCAGCCCGGTCGATCCGGTCAGCGTCATCGTGACCGTGACCCTGCTAGGCGCCACTTCGCTTCTGGCCAGCTACATCCCTGCCCGACGCGCGGCCAAGGTCGATCCGATGGTGGCGCTACGATACGAGTAGGAGAGGATTATGAGAACGCTATGGCAAGACGTACGATATGGATTGCGGATGCTGAGAAGAAGTCCCGGTTTGGCTGTGACAGCGGTTCTGTGCCTCGGCCTGGGCATTGGGGCTACGACGACCATCTTTAGTGTCGTCAATGGGGCCCTGCTGCGGCCGTTCCCCTACGAGAAGCCTGATGAGCTGGCCCTCGTCTGGGAACAGAACCCGGAGGAGCCCTTGTCCATGAAAGGCGGGCTCGTCTCCTATGCGAACTTCCGCGACTGCAAGGATGCCAGCCGTGCGTTCCGGGATATGGCGGTCATCGGTGGAGCGATGTACCCGATGCGGTACGGCAATCTCTTCGAGCCGGCGCACGCCCTGACGATGACCTCGAACCTGTTTGACCTGCTCGGTGTTCAGCCTGCACTCGGTCGTCGCTTTCTTCCCGAAGAAGAGCAAAAGGACCATCAGCAAGTCGCCATCCTGACGGACGCGTGCTGGAGGAACTGGTTCCAGGCGGACCCGGGTATTTTGGGGAAGTCCATCATTCTCCGGCTGTATCGGTATGGAGAGCGGAGCTTTACGATCATCGGCGTCATGCCGCGGCGGTTTGTGCAACCGGTCTATCCCACGTTCAAGGCGGACATTTTGATTCCCTTCGACTACGATGAGACACAGGCCGACCGCGGCTCGCGACGCTGTACCGCCGTTGGGCGCCTTCGTGACGGCCTGACCCTTCGGGAGGCCCAGACCGAACTGGACATCCTCAGCCAACGCCTGGCCCAGGACTATCCCAAAGAGAACACGGGCTGGCAACTGATGACAAAGCCTTTGCGTTCCCACTACTGTGGCGAGGTGGGCCGCGTGCTCTACCTGCTGCTCGGTGCATCCGGACTGCTGTTGGTCGTGGCCTGCGGCAATGTCGCCGATCTGCTCTTGATTCGCGGGCTGCAGCGTCAGAGGGAAGTCGCCGTCCGCACGACGCTGGGAGCGGGACGCCTGCGGGTGCTGCGGCAGTTGGCCGTTGAGGGTCTGCTGCTCGCGGTATTGGGCCTGTTCGCCGGGGTGTTCATTTCCTTCTGGAGTCTGGCGCTGCTGCGACCGCTGATCCTGAAGTATGTGCCTGTGGTTGGGGGCGTGAAGGTGGATGTGACGGCCCTGGCGTTCGCCGGCGCGGTTGCTCTGGCCACCGGAGCCGCCTTCAGTCTGATCCCAGCCTTTCAAGCCTGGAGAATAGATCTTTCCACCGCTTTTCGGGGTGATTCGACCCACACGACCACCGAACGCCAGACCCGGCGGACACATTCGTTACTGGCGGCGTCCCAGATTGCATTGGCGTTTGTCCTCATCGTCGGGGCGGGTCTGGCGGTCCGGACGTTTGCCAACCTGCTGCGGATCGACCCCGGTTACAGTCCGGACAACGTGCTGACCATGCAAATCGACTTCCAGAGAGGCAACTATGACATCAGCCGAGTGGATGCTTTTCAAGACGAATTCCTGACCCGAGTCCGACGCCTGCCCGGCGTCCTAGCGGCGGCGACGTCGGATGCTCTGCCTTTGACCGACCACGGACACCACTTCATTTTTGACGTCGAAGGTGACCGCACCGGGCCTCAGGATGGACACGATTCGTACTGCTCGTGGATCAGCAAGGATTATTTCCGCACGCTCGGTGTTCCCCTGCTCATGGGGCGAGATTTCCGCGAAGCCGACAGACTCAACTTCAATCAGCTCGTCGTGATTGTCAATCGAGCCTTGGCCCAGCGCCTCTGGCCATCCGGAAACCCGGTTGGGCAGCGACTGAAACAGAGAGAGGGCCCTTCCTATGAGATCATCGGGGTAGTTGAAAATGAGTGTTATCGTTCTTCCCAGTTCACCGGGAAGATGGATGTCTCGCCGAGGACCTACTTCAATCGGTACACATCCGGCTACGGGAACGTGACAGTCCGCACGGCAGGCGATCCACTGAGTCTCGCTCCCGCCGTCAAGGCGCTGATCCGCGAACTTGACGATCAGATCCTGGTCAGTCGCGCCAGATCAATGAAGGATGACCTGCGGGAAGAATTCAAATTGCAGCGGATGACCATGCTGCTCGTCGGAGTCTTTGCCGTCTTCGCGTTTACTCTGAGCGTCGTGGGACTCTACGGCGTGATGGCGCACTCGACCCGCAGCCGGTTCAAGGAGATCGCCATTCGTATCGCAACGGGGGCCAGGCCGGTGGATATCCTCGGGATGATTTTGAAACAAGGTGGAACGGTGGTCGTCTTGGGGATGGGTATCGGGCTCGCCAGCGTGTTCGCCCTCGCACGAATTGCCGCGAGCTACGTCTACGGTGTGGCTCCGACGGACTATCTGACGCTGGGCGGCGCGGTCCTGCTCTTGAGAGTTGCCTCCGGCGCCGCTTGCTCCCTGCCGGCCCGCCGGGCCGCGCGGATCGATCCCATGGTGGCGCTGAGATATGAGTGATTGAGAAGGAATGCCAAGTGTAGAAGATAGGATTTGGAAGGAAGAACAAATGAAGACGTTATGGCACGACATACGCTATGGGCTGCGCCAGTTGCGTAAGAGCCCTGGTTTCACTGCGGTGGCGGTGCTGTCACTCGCCCTGGGTATTGGGGTTAATACGGCGATCTTCAGTCTGATCAACGGCATCCTGTACAAGTCCTTGCCGGTGCGCGATTCGCAGGAGCTGCGCGTGATCAACTGGACATGTGATACAATTCATAATCCCCATAAGATGCGCGAACTTGAATGGGGGTACGATCTCACGAAGTCTGGTAAGCAATACTACGGCTCCTTCCCGTATTTCGCCTATCTGGACTTCGCCAGGCAGATACAGGGTTTTTCCGATGTTTTCGCCTTTTCCCACGGTGGGCATTCCGTGACGATCAATGCCGGCGGTGTTCCGACTTTGGCCAATGCACAGATGGTGTCGGGCAACTTTTTCCAGGGCTACGGCGCACCGGTCCTGATTGGCCGACCCATCGCACCCGAGGATGACCGCCCTGGCGCTCCGCCGGTGGCCGTCCTCACCTATCCTCTTTGGGAACGCGTCTTCGGTCTCGATCCTCATGTCATTGGCCAGACTCTCACGGTGGGTGAAACAGGTTTTACCATCATTGGCGTACTGCCTCGTCGTTATGTCGGTCCCACGGCCGGGGAAAGGCGCACCGATTTCTATGTGCCCCTGACAGCTCAGAAGCAACTTATGCCCGGTGAGAGGTGGTTGGAGAGAGACAGCGCATGGTGGGTCTGCGTGATGGGCCGACTGGCTCCCGGAGCTGACGAGGTTCAGATCCAGGCGTCATTGGAGGTTCTATTCAGCCAGATTGTTAATCGCTCTGGAGCGGAGATTGACCGGCCCGGGATCTCGTTGCAGAAAGGTCGGCACGGGGTGCTGAGTCATGAACGTAGCGAGTGGGGCGTACTCTTCTGGTTCCTGCAGAGCGTGGTGGGCCTGGTCCTGCTGATCGCCTGCACGAATCTGGCCGGCCTGCTTCTGGCTCGGGGGGCGGTCCGTCAACATGAGATGGCCGTACGGGCGGCGCTGGGCGCCGGACGGTGGCGTCTCATACGTCAGTCCCTCACGGAGAGCCTGATCCTGTCGCTGGGAGGGGTCTGTCTCGGATTGGTGTTCTCCGTATGGATCCGAGGGACAGTGAGCGGTTTTATCTTCGATCCGTCCAGCAATCGACACTTCGACCTGCGGATGGATACGCATGTTTTGCTGTTTGCACTGGCCGTGGGCGTGGTCACCACCTTATTGTCCGGTCTTTTTCCCGCCTTGCGTGCCGGCCACACCGATCCGTCGGCCGGGCTCAAAGAAAGCGGGAATCGCGGCGCCCCCCGGCTCCGCCTGGGCAAGGTGCTCGTCACGGCGCAGATGGGTATGTCCGTCCTGTTTGTCGTGGTCGGCGGGCTCTTGTGCCGAACCCTGATCAATCTCTATCGAGTAGATCCGGGATTTGACACGGAGAATCTCTTATTGGTTCCCATTGATCCTGGCGAGTCCCCGTCCCCCCCGAAAGATAGGCAACCCTTCTTTGATTCCGTGCGTCAGCAGATTGCGGGCATCCCCGGCGTCCGGTCCGTCGCCCTCTCCTGTTCGACCTTGACGAGTGAAGGAGGATGGAGCCCTGACATATCGATCCCCAGCCGTCCCGAGGCAAGGCCGCGCGAGGCACTGGGACTGAGCGTGAGTGAGGGATACTTTGCGACCGTGGGGATCGACCTGCTGCAAGGGCGCGACTTCCTGGCCACGGATACAGAGGAGTCCCAGGATGTCGTCATCGTCAATGAGGAATTCGCACGTGTGTTTTTCCCGGAGGAGAATCCCCTGGGCCGGTTCATAGCCATTCATGGGGACGAAAGTCAGGAATATCAGATCGTGGGTCTGTGCAGTAACCATAAATGTCGCAGCTTGCGCCGAGGCATTGCGCCGATTTTCTATAGACCTCAGCGTCAATACGAGATATCCAGCATGATCTGCATGGTACGCAGTGTGCTCCCACCCATGTCTCTGGTACCTGCCGTGCGCCGGGCCGTGGCCGATCTCGACCGGAACCTGCCGCTGGAGGGGATCACGACGCAGAAACTCGCGATCAAGGAGTCCCTTCGTCTGGAACGTCTCTTGTCATCGCTTTTTGGCAGTTTTGCCCTGCTGGCCCTGGCGCTGTGCTGCATCGGCCTGTACGGACTGATGGCCTACCATGTCACGCGACGAACCGGGGAAATAGGCATTCGCAAGGCTTTGGGCGCACGTCCCCGGGATGTAGCCTGGCTGATTCTGCGAGAGGCCCTGGTGCTCGCGGCCATAGGCGTAGCCATCGGCTTGCCTGTCGCTCTGGCTCTGGTCCGCTTGATCCGTTTTCTTTTCTACGGCATCGAACCTCACGATCCTATTACGATAATCGGGACCGTCGTGATTATGGTCGCCGTCGCGGTCCTGGCCAGCTATCTCCCCGCCCGCCGGGCGGCGCGGATCGATCCCATGGTGGCGCTGCGATACGAATAGGAGAGAAAGATGGGAACGTTTTGGCAGGATGTTCGGTACGGCTGTCGCATGCTGGGAAGAAATCCCGGCTTCACGGCGGTAGTGGTCGTGATCCTGGCGGTGGGGATCGGAGCCAATACGGCGGTCTTCAGCGTGGTCAACGCGGTGATGCTCCGCCCGCTGCCTTACAAGAACTCCCGTGACCTTGTGACGATCCGGGAGCACGGCGTCCGGTCGGCGCGTATTCTCTGCGGCCGTCCGCACTTTTCCTTTCTGCGCGAGAACAATCACGTCTTCGAATCCCTGGCCGGGCTTTGTGGCCGCGCGTTCTACGTGACGGGGATCGAGAAGCCCCACGAAGTGCTCGCGGGTGAGGTCACCGCCAACTTCTTTCCTTTGCTGGGGACTCAGCCGATGCTCGGGCGTGGTTTTTTGCCCGAAGAGGAGAGGCCGGAGAGTACTCACGTGGTGATTTTGAGTCATGCCTTCTGGAGGGACTGTTTGGGCGCATCCCCGGATGCCCTCGGCAAGACGCTAAGCCTCGCCACCTACAAACTGGGCGAGTTTGTGCTCACGGGTCTGCATAGCGAGAGTTACACGATCGTGGGCGTCATGCCGCCCGGTTTTACTTTTCCCTACGGCAAATCCGTGCCGCTCTGGACGCCGCTGATAATTACCGAAGGTGTGACGGGTTCGTATCCTGCGCCCGTGTTCCCCCTGGCGCGTTTGAAGAAGGGGGTCACGCCGACCCAGGCAGAGGCCGATTTGGCGGTGTTGGCCGATCACCTGCGTCAATTCGATCCGAAGGTCGATTTGGAGGGGGCCAAGTTCGACGTCAAGCGGCTCCTGGATAGGCTCGTGGAAGGCCATCGCAAGCTGCCCTTGCTGCTGCTGGGAGCGGCGGGATTCGTCCTATTGATCGCCTGTGGCAACGTCGCCAACTTGTTTCTGGCTCGTGCCACCGTACGCCAGCGCGAGATGGCCATGCGCGTGGCCTTGGGCGCTTCGCGCCGCCGGGTCCTGCGGCAGATGCTCACAGAGAGCCTCCTGCTCAGTGTGGCCGCCGGTGTCCTGGGCTTGTTGCTGACGTTCGGCACGGTCAAAGGACTGGTTCGTCTGTGCCCTTCGGATACACCGCGTCTCCAGGAGACGAGCGTGGATTTGACCGTCCTCGGTTTCACCCTGGGAGTCGCCATATTGACGGGCCTCTTGTTTGGCATGATGCCGGCGTGGCGGGCCTCCGACGTGAGTGTGAGTGAGACCCTGAAGGAGGGGTCCGGCCGGACCACGACCGGCCGAGGCTGGCGCCGCCTGCACAGCGGCTTGGTGGTGTCGCAACTGGGTCTTTCGCTGATTCTGCTGATCGGGTCGGCTCTGCTGATCCGCAGCCTGATGGCTTTGGCGAGCGTGGACCTGGGCTTCCGGCCCGAGAACGTGCTGGCGCTGGAGATTCGCCTGCCGTACGCGAAATACACCAACACGGCCCAGCAGAATGCCTTCTGTCAGTCCTTGCTGGAACGGCTCCGCGCCTTGCCTCACGTTCAGTCTGCGGCGTTGTCCGATAGCTGGGGCGTGACCGGCGGGTATGCGGCGCCTTTCTCCCTTTCGGGACAAACGGACACAGGACTGCGCCACACCGCCAAATGGCGGTCCGTCACGCCGGACTTCTTCGCCGCTCTGGGTGTCCGGTTTCTTCGGGGCCAAACACTCTCCGATCAGGACCCCGATGGCGTCGTCATCGACGAGATTCTGGCGCAGGAGTGCTTCCCCGGCGTCGATCCCGTCGGGCAGAGGCTCATCACGGAGGATAGCGCATCCGGACACAACCTCCACACTATTCTGGGTGTGGTAGACACCGTGAGAAGCTTCGACATCCTGGCGCCGGTGCAGGGGATGGTTTACGCAATGGAAACTGAATTTGAGAACTGGCCGGCCCTCTTGATTAGAACGGATGGCGACCCGATGCGCCTGGCCCCGACGGTGCGGCAGCAGGTCGCCGATTTGGAGCCGGACCCAGTGATTCAGACGCTGGAGCCGCTGGAGACGATGTTGTCGCAGATGCTGGCGCCCCGGCGTTTCGTCATGATCCTGCTGAGCCTGTTCGCCGGCATCGCCCTGGCCCTGGCGACGATCGGGGTCTATGGTCTGCTGCAATACAGTACCACGCAGCAGACCCATGATATCGGAATTCGTATGGCCCTGGGTGCACGCAAGATCGATGTCTTACGGGCGATCCTGGCACACGGGTTCAAACTGACACTCATCGGTATTGCCATTGGTTTGGCCGGAGCCGTGGCTCTGACCCGGATTCTCTCCAGCCTTCTGTACGACGTAACTCCCACGGACCCGCTGACGCTTGCAGGTGTATCTCTCGTCTTGGCCGCCATCGCCCTGCTGGCCAGCTATCTCCCCGCGCGCCGGGCCGCGCGAATCGATCCCATGGCGGCCTTGCGGTACGAATAGGAGAGGCTCATGGGAACACTGTGGCAAGACATCCGGTATGGCTGTCGCATGCTGGCGAGGAATCCGGGCTTTACGGCGGTCGTGGTGGTGATTCTGGCGGTGGCCATCGGCGCCAATACGGCCATCTTCAGCGTGGTCAATGCCGTGATGCTCCGGCCTCTGCCTTACAAAGACTCCCATAATATCGTGACAATCTGGGAGCAGGGTGTCAGGCTGGAGGACGGGTTCAGAGCCCGTCCGCACTTTTTCTTTCTGCGCGAGAATAACCAGGTATTTGAATCTCTGGCCGGAGCCTGCAACCGTTTCCTCTACGTCACGGGGATAGAGAGACCCCATGAGGTAAGAGCGTGCGAGGTCACTGCCAACCTTTTTTCCCTGCTGGGTGTCCAGCCCATGCTGGGCCGTGGATTCCTGCCGGAAGATGAGAAAGCCGAGAGCACCCGTGTCGTTATTTTGAGCCATACCTTCTGGCAAGATTATTTGGGTGGGTCCCCGGATGCCATCGGCAAGAGCATAAGTCTCACGACCGGAAGATTGGGCGATGACAGCGAAAGAGTCCTCGATTGCCAGAGCTACACGATTGTCGGCGTCATGCCTCCTGGCTTCAGTTTCCCTTTCGGGCGATCCGCGCCGCTCTGGAGACCGATTATCTTTACGGAAGGCGCCGCGGGTCAATACCCCATCCCGGTATTTCCGTTGGCCCGATTAAAAAAGGGCGTCACGCTGGAACAGGCGCACGCGGACCTGGCGCTGCTGGCGGACCGCCTGCGTCAGATGAATCCCAAAGCCGAGGCAGAGCGCGGCAAGTTTGGCGTCCGGCGGCTCCTCGATGGGATCGTGGGAGGTCATCGCAAATTGCCCTTGCTGCTGCTGGGAGCGGCGGGATTCGTGCTGCTGATCGCCTGCGCCAATGTCGCCAACCTGTTTCTGGCTCGCGCCACCGTGCGACAGCGCGAGATGGCCATGCGCCTGGCCCTGGGTGCCTCGCGAACCCGGGTCCTGCGCCAGATGCTCACGGAGAGCCTCCTGCTGAGCGTGGGCGCCGGCGTCCTGGGTCTGGCACTCACCTTCGGCACGGTCAGAGCACTGGTCCGTCTGTGTCCGTCGGACACTCCTCGTCTCCAGGAAACGAGCGTAGACCTGTCGGTCCTCGGCTTCACGCTGGGCGTGTCTATGCTTGCAGGCTTATTGTTTGGCATGATGCCGGCTTGGCGGGCCTCCGACTTGGGCGTGAGCGAGACCCTCAAGGAGGGGTCGGGGCGGACCACGAGCGGGCGCGGCTGGCGACGCCTTCATAGTGGCCTGGTGGTTTCTCAGCTCGGTCTTTCTCTGGTTCTGCTCATCGGAGCGGCCCTGTTGATTCGCAGCCTGATTGCTTTGGAGAGCGTGGACCTGGGATTTCGCCCTGAGAACGTGCTGGCCATGCATATTCGGTTACCCGACGCGAAATATAACAAGACTGCGCACTACAATGCCTTTTTCCGACCACTGCTGGAACGGCTCCGAGCCCTTCCCGGTGTCCGTTCGGCCGCGGCGCTTTTCCACGGCGGTGACGTGGCAGATGCCTTTGACTTGGCTAATGGCATGGATTTCAGTTTCTCGATTTCGAGACAAGCCGATTCCAAGCCAGGCAACTCGGCCAGATGGGTGTCCGTCACACCAGACTTCTTTGAGACCATGGGCACCAAGTTTCTCCGAGGCCAGACGCTCACGGACCAGGATCCGGACGCCATCGTGATCGACGAGACCCTGGCCCGGCAGTGCTTCCCCGATGCCGATCCCATCGGGCAAAGCCTCATCACCGATGACGCCGGGCACAACATTCACACGATTGTGGGTGTCGTAGATACGGTGAGAGGTTTCGCATCGCCGGAGCCGGTGAAGGGGAAAGTCTATGGACAAGGGGACGACTTTTTGGGATTTGCGGTTCTTCTGGTGCGAACGGATGGGGACCCGATGCGTATGGCGCCCGCGATCCGGACGCAAGTGGCCGAGTTAGAGAAAGACCAGGTGATCACGCAGTTGGAGCCGCTGGACACGGCCTTGTCTCGAATGCTGGCACCGCGGCGTTTCGTCATGATCCTGCTGGGTCTTTTCGCCGGCATCGCTCTGATCCTGGCGTCGGTTGGCATCTATGGCCTGCTGCAATATAGCACCACTCAGCAGACCCATGATATCGGAATTCGCATGGCCCTGGGTGCGCGCAGAATTGACGTCTTAAGGGCGATCCTGGCACACGGGTTCAAACTGACACTCATCGGTATTGCCATTGGTTTGGCCGGAGCCGTGGCCCTGACCCGGATTCTTGCCAGCCTTCTGTACGACGTGACTCCCACGGACCCGCTGACGCTGGCCGGCGTATCGCTCGTGTTGGCCGCCATCGCCCTGCTGGCCAGCTATCTCCCCGCCCGCCGGGCGGCAAGGATCGATCCCATGGCGGCCTTGAGATACGAATGATGGAGACTGCCATGGAAATCTGATACTTCCTTTTACGCCGTCGCCGGTGAGCTTCAGTCGCGGTCCGCCGCATCCGCGAGAGCTGCGACGCCCTTCTCCGCTTGCCTTGTCGGTGATGTGGCACTGATTCGACTGCGACCCTTGGAATGGAGTTCCGATGAAAGATGTGAGCCGATCGGGCCGACCGCCGGTTCCGGGATTATTGTTTGCTCCGCCTCCCCGTTCGGGCGGCCGGCCCTCTCAGGCGTTTCGTCCTACCAATGCGGATACGCCGATGTCCGACCGGCGATCCGCCCTGTGCTCCAAGTATCGGAAGTGCGGCTACCCTCTGTGCTCATGACTGCCTTTGCCGTCTCACTGGTCCCGCACCATCCCAATTTCAACCATCTATGCCCCACGACTCGCACGAGGCATGGATTGCACCACACTATACGATGTCCGGCGCCGGTCGGAGATTGGCAGGTCTCTGAAACCGGGGCGGCAAAAGCCTCAGCGGCGTAGGGGCAACCCCGTGCCTGCCCTGCGCGGGGATCACCCTTGGGGCCGCGTCGGCGAGGCGGACGGCGCGAAGATTCCCCTTGTTTCCTGGAGAAAGCGCCACTACGATAGGGCACAGGTCCAATGGGTCTGATAGGTCCTATACAACCTGCGGATGTGGGCAGAACTATGGCTATCAGCGACGAGATACGACAAAAGCTGCTGGGCTTCCAGAAAAGCGAAATCACCGAGCATCATATCTACAACAAGCTGGCCCGGACCATCCGGTCCCCGGAAAACCGACGCATCCTGGAGAACATCGCCGCCGACGAGCGACGGCATTACGATCAGTGGCGGGCGTACACGCAGCAGGATGTGGCGCCGGACCGCTGGCGGATCGCAAAGTACTATGCGATCAGCCGGATTTTGGGATTCACCTTCGGCGTCAAGCTGATGGAAATGGCCGAGGGGAAAATCCAGGGCGACTACGGGCAACTGCGGGGCATCATCCCGGACGTAGAGGTCATCATGGGCGAGGAGAACCAGCATGAGAAAGCTCTGCTCCAACTGCTGGATGAGGAGAGGCTCCGCTATACCGGTTCGATAGTGCTGGGGCTGAACGACGCCCTGGTGGAGTTGACCGGTACGCTGGCCGGTCTGACCCTGGCGCTGCGGAATACCAAGCTGATCGCTCTAACCGGCTCGATCACCGGGGTCGCCGCCGCCTTTTCCATGGCGGCCGCCGAGTACCTCTCCACCAAATCCGAGCGGACGGCCAAGAACCCCTTCAAGGCCGCGATCTACACCGGCGTCATTTACCTTGCCACCGTCGTGGTTCTCATCCTGCCCTATCTGGCCCTGTCGAACTACTTTATCAGTCTCGGCTGCACGCTGGCGGCGGCGGTCCTGATCATCGCCTTATTCAATTACTATATCGCCGTCGCCCGAAGCGAGCCTTTCCGGGGTCGTTTCCTGGAGATGGCGGGCTTGAGTCTGGCCGTGGCCGCATTCAGCTTTCTCGTCGGTTTCCTCCTGCGCACCCTCATGGGCGTCGACGTCTAACCGGCCGCAGGATTCACTCTGCTCCGTTCGTTGTAGCCCAAGGCCTTGGCAACGGCTTGTGGCCGCCGAAGATGTCGCGGATGGCGTTGTGCAGGCTCATCGTGTACGCCACCGCGATCGAGAACGTGACCGACCAGTGCAATTCGAAATGGCACTGGCAGACCGTCAGCAAGACCGTGACCATAATCACGGTGAGAATGACCCGGACGAGTTGCCCACAGTAGATGCACGAAAATTCGATCATGGGACCTGCCGACGCACGAATTCACTTCGCGGTTTCGCATGAGAGCAGCGTACAATCCCGCTCCCTGCCCGACAAATGAAAATCGCCGTCCACCGGTGTGCGACTGCGTTTTGTGGCGATACGAAGAGATTGCGTTTGGCGCATAACAGGCTGCCAGCAGATGTATGAATGGACGGCCTCGATTCGTCAAAGTGGGGGACCCCAAACGCATTCAGTCGCGTTTGGGAACCCGGCCCCGCTCGCAACGGGGTCTTAGGAATCCTGCTGGTAGCCCCCAAGCGAAAAACGCATCCGAATCCTTGCGTCGATTCGTGTGAGGAGCCCAAGAACGACGCCTCCCCACAAAAGTCAGTCACACACCTCCACAACGGGTGCATGACAAGATTGTGGCAGGCCGAGTGCGCCGTCGGCCGGGACATCGGTTCCGAATGACTCCTGGCCTTTCGTTGTCATTTCGACCAAGGCCGAAGGCCGCGTGGAGAAATCTGGCCGCGAAGGAGCGCCACGCCAAATTCGTAGCCAGATGTCTCGACTTCGCTGCGCTTCGCTCGACATGACAGACGGCGCAAGATTTACTCAGAATCGGTATGAGCCCCCAATGGAGCCCCGCGTCCTCAACTGCCACTTTCTTCTCGTGCACCCCCACAGCCCAGGATGGAGTTGCCGCCGGCCCAGTGGAGGGACGACGTCCTTTTCGAATTTTGATTTATGGTTTTGAATTTTGCTCTGTGATATTTGCAGTGCCATCTTGCCTTTTTGCTCGATCAGCCGCACAATACGGCAATATGTGCTACATGGTTTTCATATCGACGACGGCCGACCGGGACCTCTCCGAGCGAAACGCTCCCCCTTTCGTCATCTTCGAAAGGGACTTGGCCCACTGTGAGCCCGGGATCGCGGACCTGCTGAAATATCCGCGCAAGTGGCACGTGGGCGTTCGGTCCGCGTGCAGTTGCACGTTCCGCCATCTGTCCGTCGCCGACATCGGCTTCGGTGTCCCCGAGGACTGGTATCCCGAAGAGGCGGAGGAGATCGAAGCCACGAAGCAGTTCTACGACGTGGTCGCGAGCCTGGTCTCGGCGGGCCAGAGAGTCGATTGTATCTCTCACTGGGCGGGCACGCCGAAGAATGCCGTCAAACATCTCGACGTCGATCTCGCCTCCGTCTCCCGCGAGGCCTTTCGTTTCTTCGAGAATTACCATTTCACCTTCTCTCACTCCGGCAAGCGGACGTGACCACACCGCCAGGCACGGATCCCGTCGCTCACATTGCGCCGGCGCACGGCCATTGTCATTCCGCGTCGCTGCGCCGCGGCGGTGTGAGAAAGAAACGGTCCTTCACGATGGCCCGCCACACTTTGGGTGCCATGCTGACGCTGGCGTAAGCATGTCTTGCCGATCGAGTCGAGCGCATCTGCGGGAGTGTAGATAGGGCGACCTGCCGGATTCTTTTCCCGGGAGCGACCGCAATTCGTGCCGCGCGGCGAGCTGCGGCGCGGAGCGGTGAGAATCCAGGCGTCGCACAGGGAGCCGCGCGCGAGGCAGACGCATTCTCCGGCCGCCGTTTGCCGTTCACTTCATATTCCGCCATATTATCCTGCTACTTCCCATTGCTCACGCAACCCAAGCCGTAGACGCATATAGGTTGGCGATTTCGGATCATGGTTCTTTGGGATTATTACGCAGGGCAATTGCGGCAAAACCCCCGACTGATGACCGCGTCAGCAACGTAACTTTCTCCATGGAGAACACCGTGAGAACCGGGGGGCCACGGAATCCAAAGGAGTTATGATCATGATGCACAAGGGAGTTATTCGCAGACTGCAGTGGCTCGGTTTTCTGGCGTTGGTGCCGGCGGTCGCCGGCTGTCAGGTTCTGCCGGACAAGGCCACGTCGCGGCCGGCGGACCAGGTGATTTACACGGGATTCAGCCGGTCGCCGCGGGTTCGCTACGGGACCTACCCGATCGATATCGTCGGCACGCCGTTTCTCGGCAAGAACCTGGGAACGCACGGCTACCACTTCACTCTGGCGGAGAAAGACGGCGTGGCCTACACCTGCCGGGGCGGCCACATCGATATTATTCACGTGCGAATTGCCGCGGATTGGACCGCGTATCTGGCCGCCGAGACCTACCGGCACCTGATGAACAATGATGCCGGCTTCTCCTACAAGCTCGCGGTGGATCGCTCGCATAGCTACGTTCAATTCCACTATCCGGCCTACTGGAAGAGCCTGCCCAAGCAGCGGCGCAGCGAAATCGCGCGGGAGTTGGCTCTCGCCCTCGGGCCCTATCTGACGTTCACGATGACCTCGTGGCACGAGATGATCACGTGGTTCGGCTTCAAATGCACCGGGCTGCCGACGGAGTTCCCCTCCGCGTTTTCGTGGGAGGACTCCTACTCGAACCTGCTCGGCACGGTCGTCGCCGTGCAGGCTCTCCAGGACTCGAAACACTCCTACAACCAGGCCGTAGCGATCGCCATCGACAAGGAGATGCAGAAGCTGGGGATTCAGCCGGCCGGTGTGGCCCGGCAAGCCAGCGCCTCCGTCCGAGGCGATTGGTATACCGGCCAGGTGGTACTGTTTGTAGACATCAAGATGAGAAATTTCGACATTGGCTTGGGCGACGGCTATCTCACGCCGACCCTGGTGCCGGGCGTCGCCGCATGTCCCAACGCCCAGCCGCTGTCGTATCCGGTCCCCCGGCTCGACGCCCTGGCCCGCCATGGATTTTCCCTATCGCTCGAGATCGAGCCGCACGAATGGGAGCGAGACAAGCCTTTGCGTATTGTCTACGGCAATCAACCCGGCACGCGGATCAAGCCGGAGCGTGATTTCGCGCCCATCATGGATCACATCTGCCAGAAAGCGGCAGCCAAGTGGGGCCCTCAGTACGGCGCCGCCCAGGAGCAACGGCGGCAATCTCTGTATACGGCCAAATGACGGGCCGCAGAGTCCAAGGGAGTTGTCATCATGATGGACAATCGTGTCTGGTGCAGACTGCCACTGCT
>Ga0315289_10000905_pt1 | contig 45928 bp, 40 predicted proteins | sample YL17G11_40_MG_FD_203452 | JGI IMG/M metagenome (GOLD analysis project Ga0315289, IMG submission 203452) | Sediment microbial communities from Yellowstone Lake, YNP, Wyoming, USA - YL17G11_40 | ecosystem: Environmental > Aquatic > Freshwater > Lake > Sediment | place: USA: Wyoming | collected... | reverse complement strand
ACTTCATGAATCAGATCGTCCGGTCACACCCGGACAAAGAAATCCACGGGGTGCTGGACAATCTGAACACGCACAAACCAAAGCGGGACCTGTGGCTGGCACGGCATAAAAATGTTCACTTTCACTACACCCCGACCCATGCCAGTTGGCTCAATCAGGTCGAGGTGTGGTTTTCAATTCTTTCGCGCCAAGCGCTCAGAAATGGGAGCTTTACTTCGCCGGAACAGGTTCGAGAGGCCATCGACCGGTTTGTGGAGGTCTACAATCCCCAAGCCCATCCGTTCCAGTGGACCAAGGAAGTGGTGCACCCCAAAGCCCCTAAACAATATTACGCTTATCAACACAAGTAGATACTAGTCTGGCTGAGATCAAGTACTTCCAAAACGAAATGACGAATGTAGAATCTAAGTTTGCTGGGTTTTCCACAGCCCTACTTGGTAATCGTGAAGAGGCTGTGAAGGATGGTATCGCATGCCTCTTATCAACGGAGAGAAACTACGTTCTGAGAAAAGGCCAAACGACTGTCGACTTGGAGAAGGCGAAACTGGACAAGGATGCTCTTTCAACCATTTCGTACAAGATGCTCGACCTACTAAAGAAGGGGCCATGAGGACGGGTAATCAACAAGTCCGTCCGCATGCATTGTCAACCTGCAGCGGATTCCCAAATGGCGGTCGCGGGTTCGAGCGCTGTCGGCCCCGCCAAATGTAAACAGAGACTTACACCTCTGTTTCCTCATTTCAGAAGTCGCGAGCGCTTGGCATTGATTCTGCGTTGACGCTGTGCCCGGGCATCCCATATTGCAGGTAATATTTGCAATTACCGGAAGCATGCGTTATATTAGGTATAGTACCCGATACAGGATTATTCAGCGGAAATAGAGTACCGATCGCCATGAACCATCTGACGTTAATGCTAGACTGTCCGAGCGGGAGGATACCTGTTGGTTCATTTCTGATTGCTATCAAGAATCTAAGTGGGCTATTATCCGAGGTTGAGCGCCAGATAGAACCTAAACAGGTCGGCTCTCGCTGGGCTGTAGTGAGATTGTCAATGAGCAGTCCAGTCACCATCCAGATTGCACCTCTTGAGCCTAGAGCGAGAGAGACTGCTCGCTTTGCGATCGATCGAACTGTTGCTGGATTTCGGGAGCTCGAGAAACATGAAGTGCGGCCACAGTACTTCACAGACGAGGCCTTGAGTCGCGCCCGAGCTGTCATGGGGATCCTTGACCAAAAGAGCATCACGGGCGTACACATCAGAGATGGAGACGAGTCCGTTGAGGTATCTCACAAATTAGTGGCCCACGTCGACGTACTGATAGAACGTAAGATCACGGAATGCGAAGGTGCCATAGAGGGCAAGCTGGAAGTGATTAATGTCCATACGGGCCTTAAGGTCATTGTCTATCGCCACAGTGACAATCGACCAATCACGGCGAGCATAATCGATGCCGGCGGCATGATGGAATCTGTGAAGGATGCTCTTGGCAAACGAGTGTACGCCTCCGGGACTCTAAAGCGAGACAAATATGGAGAAATAGTTGAGATCCAGATTGGAGACATCAAAGTTCTTCCACCTGATTCCGAACTATCGCCTCTGGACTCGTATTTCGGAATCGATCCTGATTTCACCGGTGGGCTAAGCGTTGACGAGTTCTTGAGGAGAGTCCGCGATGAGTAGGAGGCTCCCGCTTCACTACTGGGATTCGTGTACGTTTATCAACCTCATTCAGGGCCAAGATCCTGACAACAACGGTGCACTCAAGAACTTGATTGAACACATTAAACGCGGAGAACTTCTGATAGCGACTTCCTCGCTCACACTTGCTGAGGTAGTGAAACCTCAAAGAACGACCAGCAGGCTCACGGCCGCAGACTCCAACAAAATAAGAGACCTTTTTCGACTTTCGTCTATTCGAATCTTCGAATTGACGATCCCGGTTGCCGAAAGGGCGCGAGAGATTCAGTGGCACCTCACCGTTAAGCCCGCTGACGCCATTCATGTAGCAACTGCAGAATCTGCAAAGGTGCTGAGATTCGAGAGCTTCGACGACGTGCTTCTCGGGCATTTGAATGCCGCCCCCTCCTCTTTGTGGACGCACTGTCCCCGATTCGGTCATCCGGTTCCTTTGACCGGTCAACTATCAATCCCAACCAAATAGGTCGCTATCGCCTCGCGCGGCTCGCACCTCTTCACTTCGTTCAAGACAGTTCTGATGATTCTCAGCCCCGCCCCAAACCTCCTGAGTTCCTCATGTTCAACAAATCAAGTTCCGAGGGCTACAGGAAGATACTCGATGGTATCGAGCTGAAAGCGCCGGTGCATGGCGAGCGGACGATGCTGACGACGGTCAGGTTCGTCAAGGGAGCCGTTGTGCCGGTTCGCCGCCGCGATGAAACCGACTGGTAGTCAACAAATTCCGATGATTCGCAATCAACATAAATGAAGATGTCTCGAGGGTGTTGTCCGCGGAAGACCGCCAAATTCGGCGGTCTTTTATATGAGGGAGGCGATTTCACGCGGGATATTCTGCAACGGGGCGACGCGCTCGGCGCCTCCCAACTGAATGGCTTCCTTGGGCATGCCAAAGACAACGCAGGTCTTTTCGTCTTGCGCAATCGTATGGGCTCCCGCTTGACGCATTTCCAAGAGACCTTTGGCTCCGTCAGCGCCCATCCCAGTTAGGATGACGCCGATGGCATTGGCCCCTGCATAACGCGCTACGGATTCGAAAAGCACATCCACGCTGGGGCGTTGATGGTGGACTCGCGGCCCATCTTCCACCACGATGGTGTAGATCGCACCATTGCGGCTCAACAGCATGTGTTTGTTTCCGGGAGCAATGAGGACTTTTCCATTGGAGACGGTATCTCCCGTTTGGCCTTCTCGCACTTCCACGGCACAGATACTATTCAGGCGTTCGGCAAAGGCTCGCGTGAAATGCTCCGGCATGTGCTGAACCACGACCGTGCCGGGTGCATTCGGCGGAAAACGCACCAGAATCTCTTTCAGCGCTTCGGTCCCGCCGGTCGAAGCGCCGATTGCGAGCACTTTCTGAGTCGTCTTGGCCAGTGAAAGCCTTTCGGGCTCTGGCGAGGGCGTCGTGGGGCGTTCCGTTTTCTTGAAGGTTTTGATGCGAGAAACCGCTTTGATTTTTCTTGTCAGCTCGCTGGACATTTCTCCGACGGTATAGGCAGCACCGGGTTTGCACATCACTTCCATTGCGCCAATTTCGAGCGCTTCGATCGCCATTCGACTGCCTTCGGGAGTCAGCGAACTGACGATGATCACCGGCATCGGATAATGCTTCATCAATTTGCGCAAAAAAGTCAGCCCGTCCATGCGAGGCATTTCGATATCAAGCGTCAGGACATCGGGTTTGAGAGCGATGATTTTGTCGCGGGCGATGTAAGGATCAGGCGCGGTATCCACGATTTGGATCTCGGGATCCCGTGACAGCTCTTGTGAAAGAATCTTGCGCACAATGGCGGAATCGTCAACAACAAGAACTCGAATCATTCCTGTACTCCCTGACATCAACTTCCCTGTTTGAGTATCGCTCTTTTCTCCAATGACCTTTCGTTTCGAGACTATTCATCATTGGATAACTGCCTTGCCCATGGCCTATTGGCTAACCTGAGGATGAGCTCGGCGCGAGTGTTTTCGACTGCGAAGGCGACACGATGTTCATTTGGAAGGGACGAAAGCATGGCTTGAGCATCGTTCGGCTCAATGAGAGTAGGCGGCTGCAAATCAAAAATGGGATCGCGGCCAAAGATCTCCGTTAGCACATTTCCACAGATGATGTTCAACACCTCCAACAGAGCATCCTCGCCGCCATTTGCCTCGCAGTCCTCTGCTTCTTCAATTCCGAGCATACTCGCCACCAGTGATGGCAGAATTTCTGGTGAAAGGGCCAGAATAAGTCGTCCGGCTTCGAGGCCGGAGAAAGATATCGAGGCAGCCTTCACAGCATTGTCATAAGGAAGGTCGGCCTCTTCGGGTGGAAAAACCGCCATGAAAGCCGAAGTCTCGAAGACTCGAGAGGCGACCTCCATCAGCACTTGGGGGATGTCATCGGACATCGTTGCCTCCCAAAATATCGCATAGCACTTGACCAACTTTTTCGACGGTAAATGGCTTGCGAATGTACCCCCGAACGCCCATGCGAAAGAGATCTTCCATCCGAGTCTGGCTGCCCTCCGTGGAGACAATGATCACGGGGATCTTCTCCATGTCTTGGCGTTTCACCATCTCCTCGACCATGGCCATCCCATCCATCACCGGCATGTTAATGTCGGCGAAAACGATGTCCACCCAGTTTTTGTCGAGTAAATCCAGGGCTTCGAGACCATTCGAGGCTTGAAAGACCTGACCGATCTCGACTCCGGGAAGGATCGCGAGGGTTCGGGCGACGATGGCGCGTGTCGTGGTCGAATCATCAACGATAAGAATGTTGTAGGCCATGTTTCGCTCCGTCAAAGAGTTCTTCGACTTTCGGAAAGTCCACCATTACATTGGCACAGAGGGCTTCGAATTTCTCAGGTGTTAGCTTGAGCCGCCGAGCGGCATTGGCACAGGCGACCATGTTCATTTGCTCGCTTCCCATTCCGATGGCTAAAGTCTTGGCGACGACATTCCCGATATGAACGGCATCAAGAGCCGGGGACACAATCCCTTCGCCGTCAGGATTGTGATGCAGGGCGATGCAATCCACCAGGATTTTTGGAAAAGACCAGCGCTTGGCAATGACGCCGCCGATTTCAGCATGATTGATGCCCAGCACGGCCCGTTCCGCCTCAAAGAATGGCAGCTGTTCGCGTTCTACCAAACGATTGATTTGTCTGCGCAAGTCATCGCTGATTCGCCGGGAAACAATTAACTTCCCGATGTCATGTAGAAGGGCGGCCGTGAAGGCTACGGGGGGGATGTGTTCGGTGGTGAACCGTCGCAAAAGGTCAGCCCCAAGGGCAGCGGCAACGGAATGGTGCCATAGCTCTCTTTCCGTGAGGTCATACCCGGAACAAGGCTGCCCCAGGATTCCTTTCGCGTGATCCCCAACCGCCAGTTGAAGCACTCGCCCAGCCCCCAGCCAAACCACGGCGTCGCGCACCGTCAGAATGGAATTGCGAGGGGCGAAGGCCGCTGAATTCGCCATCCGAAGAACATTCGCTGTCAGCGCGACATCATATTCGATGATTCCCACGATATCGTGCAGATTCGCATTTGGATTGGCCAGAGTGCGGGCCAGTTTGGGCAATGAGACAGGAATCGGTGCCAGTTGATCAATATCTCGCGAAAGCGATTCTATCGTAATCATAGAGGCACCTCCTTGCCCCCGGTTTGCACCCAGACCTTCTCATCTCCAATTTCAAGGAAGAGAGTCCGCGAAGCGACTCCTCCGATGTGCTCGGCCATAATCATGATGCCGTTTTTCCAAAAGATTTTTCGCAGAGCCATGTGATTTCGTTTTCCAATCGCGAAAAATTCGTTGGGGTCCAAAAGTTGCGCACCGCCGGCTACTCTGACGACAAGCCGCGGCTTCCCTGCTCCCAACTCGTACGCCTTCTTGAAAAATAGAGGAATACCGGTATCGGCAAACATCCACGGATTCTTGGCGGCTTTCTCGGGATTAACCGTTGAATCGGGGAGCATGTAATGTAGGATTCCTCCGACATGCGCAATGGGGTCGTAAATCACCAACCCGATGCAGGAACCGAGCGCGTGAGTAACGACAACATCTCCAATCGTGGTCGCGGGCTCGAGGCCCGTCGGCCCCGCTAAAATGCCCTTGTTAAGTTCCATCTTGACAAGGGCATTTGCTTTGGGTATATTGTGTTCGGAATTCAATTTCCTTCAAAGGTTATCAGCACGGCGATGCGCCCGCGAAGCCGTAGGGACATGGCCTGCCATGTCCGCCAAAATCACCGCCGAAGGGACATGGCGTGCCGTGTCCGCTTAAAATACCGCCGTGCACGGTCGCAAGGCTCTTCGGATTTGGGATTTCGGATTTTCTTTGTCGGGGTCGTCGTTCAGTTTGGCTAGAACGCCAGCCCGTCACCTTAAGGGTCGCGGGTTCGAGCCCCTTCAGCCCGGCAAGAACGGCGAAACACCAGAGTGGAGAGCTCCGGCTTTTTTCCAAGTTACAGTTCCTAAACGTGGAGGATCAAAGTCATGAACATCGCCATTGTTATCGGCGCGAGCAAGTATCAACCCAATCTTGTTGATCTTCCCGCATGCGAATCAGATTCTGAGGCAGTTAGCCACATGGTGCAGTCCACCGGCAAGTACCATGAATGGTTGGTCATTCGCGAAGAAACATCCGCGGCATTAGTAAAAGAGAAGCTGGCAGCATTCACGAGCAAACATAAAGAAGACAAAAAAATAGAAGAGGTGTTTTTCTACTTCAGCGGGCATGGCGACTTTGATGGCGCCGAGTTTCGCTATCTTTTATCCGACTATGACCCCAAGAGACCGAATCAGACATCGCTCCAGAACTCAGAACTCGATAGTCTGCTACGCTCACTGGGATCTAGCTTGACCGTGAAGATCGTTGACGCATGTCAATCTGGGATAACCTATGTCAAAGATAAGGACGCGATGGAAGGTTATCTCAAAGGCACTCAGAAGCACTTTACAAACTGTTACTTCATGTACTCTTCCCAGTCGGACCAACCATCCTACCAAAGCAAAGAAATGAGTTGGTTCACCCGGCGTATTGTAGAGGCGGTGGTGAATCACCCTGCTTCCACATTGCGATACAAGGATGTAATCGACTATGTGTCCGACGCTTTTACGGACAACCCATTGCAGAAGCCCTACTTTGTAGCGCAGGCAGACTTCACCGAGATATTCATTCCACGTGACAAGGCATTGATCAAAAAACTGAGCAAACTACTGCAGGTCGTGGCCGGTGCACAAGAAGAGCGAGCCGATGAAGACAGGCCTTCATCCTTTGTCGAGCTTGTAAAGCAGGATGCCTCGAAGTATTGCACGGAAGAGGAGGCTCACGCCATAATGGAGCAACTGTATCAGAAGATTCAAAATTACAGCCCCCCACCAGAGTTTCGCGACCTCTATGAATTGAAGCATGAGGTCGCGTATGACTACCAAGAGACCCCTAACCTCACAACAATAGGGCTTTGGTTGCTGCAGAATAAGCATGACTATTTCGCTGAGCCTTTCTATAATTACAAACATGACCGAGTGTTCAAGAGAAAGGAGGGTATCAGCGGTCTCATTACGACCACGGAGATGCCCTATGCCGCACTGTCCGTGAGCGCAGTTCCTCGATTCCAGAATATCCCACAGATGAAATGCTTTGTCATTCCCGTGATTTCGAAAACGCATCTCAGGCTTTTCTGGACTTGGGTCGAGGTTCGAGACATTGGGTGGCAGGAATCGGGGATTTTGGCACCCGGTCAATGGACGACACAGGAGCTGCCGCTCAAGGATGCCGCGGCAATAGGTCGCTGGGTTGCCACATTTATCAGCGACATGTGGAAGGAGACGCGGGCTCTCATTCAGGCCAAGCTTGGAATTGGTGAAGGTCAGTGATCATGTCCGGCATGCCGCGCTGGACGACGGTCGAGGTTTTCGGAATCCATCGAGGCCAACTGGAAATTCGCCCCGCCAAGTCTTGTGAGCTCATCATGTTCAACAAATCAAGTTCCGAGGGCTACAGGAAGATACTCGATGGTATCGAGCTGAAAGCGCCGGTGCATGGCGAGCGCACGACATCCATCCCCACACCGCGACCTGACACATCGGTCACCAATTCCGCCGTCGAGAACCCAGGCTGGAAAATGAGGCGATAGATTTCCGTCTCTGACAGGACAGCATCGGCGCTGATCAGTCCTTTCTCGATCGCCTTCTTACGAATTTTCTCGATATCGAGTCCCTGTCCGTCATCCTGGAGAGTGATGACCATGCCGCTGCCCTCATGTTTGGCTCGAAGAACAAGTTGCCCCGCCGTGGGTTTACCGAGCTTCCGGCGTTCTTCGGGAGACTCGATGCCATGATCCACGGCGTTACGAATCAAATGAACCAGAGGATCCGCAATCGCTTCCACCATATTTCGGTCAAGCTCGGTGTCCTCTCCTTCGAGCGTTAGCGTGACTTCCTTGTTGGATTTGCGTGCCAAGTCACGCACGAGGCGGGCCATCTTCTGAAAGGTGGGTTTGACGCTGACCATGCGCATGAGAAGAGCCAATTCCTGAAGCATGCGCGTGATTTTGGCCAAGTGACCGACCTTTCGGTTTAAGTGGTGATTTTTGCTCGATCGAATGATCTCATCCTGGCTGACCATCGCCTGAGCGATCACCAATTCCCCCACCATGTTAATCAGAGCGTCGAGGCGCGTTGTGCCCACTTTTACAGCGCCTTCGGTTTCTTGGAGCATCATCCCCGCCGAAGTCGCTTGATTTTTCTGCGCCTGCAATGCCTTCGCCACATCTTTGGCTGCAGCACTCCCTTTTCGGACGAGGATCTCACCCAAGGGCCGCTCTTCGCCTTTGACTTGCTCGTTGACGGCCTCTTCCACAGCCTTCAGGGAAACCGCCCCAGATTCAACCAGAATATCTCCCAGACGCGGTCTCTCCTGCTGTGTTTCCACCCTCCGATGCTGTGCCATTTCCTCGGGATGCTCCAATGCTTGGCACAAGTACGCATAGTCTGGGCAGGGTTTGGCGTAGCCTCTCGCCATGGACTCCTGCAAGTCCTGAATCAGAAATTTCAGACCATCCAGTGCTTCGAAGGCAAGATCAGCATAAGCGTCAGCGAGAATCAGCCGGCCTTTGCGCGCGCGGTCGAGGAAGGTTTCCGCATTGTGTGCTAAATCCGTGAGGTACTCTAATCCAAGGAAACTCGCCACACCTTTGATGGTATGGAAGGCTCGGAATACAACATTGACGGATTCCTTGTCGTCTGGATTTGTCTCAAGATTGAGTAAGGCCACTTCCGCATTCTGGATATGCTCTAATGCTTCCTCTCGAAACTCCGTCACGAGAGTCGCGTCAATGTCGGACGGAAAGGCGAAACGCTCTTCCTCTTTGACTTGCGTCGCCGCAGAAGATTGGGATTCCTTCAGGTCATCCACGGGACGCGGCGGAGCCAAAGGCGATACCGCCGCCCCTCTCGAGCTTATCTCCATTAAAGCCTTTTCAAGATGCTCTTTCGCGCCGCGCAGCAACGCCACATACTCCGAGGTATCCTTTGTCTTCCACTCTGCCGCCTTGGCTTCAACCTCCTGCAGATACGCTGCCACAGCGGTTTGTCCCAATACGGCAGTCTCCTCTGCCCGGCTGTGAATCATGCGAAGGAGCTCTGGCGATGCTTGGGGGTCTCCGCGTGTCAACGCATTCAACTTTTCTTCAAAGCGAGTCAGCAGCGGCGTCTGCTTGCTGATAAATTCTTCGAGGAGCTGAGAGTACTGCTCACCTGACGAAGTTGATTCGGAGGTCTGCGTGGACCTGGCCCTCATCTTGGATTCGGAGTCGGAGCTCGCCTCCAGAGTCTGCATCTGCGAGACAAGGCGCTCGAGTTCTCCTGTTCCCCTCTCAGGCGGATCGTATTCCTTGAAGATTAGCTTCCATGCGACAGCGGCGGCTTCGTCGGCGAGTCTGCGTATTTTATCTGTAGCCGACGACCTCGCGCCGAGGTCTCGTAGCATATCGTAGAGCCGCGTACAGGCTCGGGGATCTTTCGGATCCAGTAGAACAACCTCCGTCGCGATGGAGTCAATCACCTGCTGCGATAGATGACTCTGCTTCATAGCAGTCTCTTCAGTTGATGAAATGATAGTATTCGCTACAGAGCGAACTATTGTCCTCGGGTGCGCTCACATGCGCCGGCATTAAAATTCGCTTTCTTCCTCTTTGCTAAGTGGAATCGCATGTTTTGGCTCTCGCTCCTTTTTCGCGGGCGGGATGCCTCTGCTCACATGAGATTTCGTTGCTGCAGGCAACGATCTTTTCGTGTAAGAGTGAGCCGCTTTCGAGTGAGAACCGGCTTGTGTTTGATGGGAATTTGAGCCGCTCACCAAAGCGACGAGATCGAGAACCGCCTCTCGCATGGACTCAGCCTGCCCTGTCATCTCCTCGGCGGCTGAAGCACTCTCCTCCGCGTTGGCCGCATTCTGCTGCGTTACCTTGTCCATCTGTGCTACAGCCACATTCACCTGCTCAATTCCCTGGGCCTGCTCGGAAGAGGCCGCTGCAATCTCATTGACCAAACCTGACACCTTGGCCGACGAGCCGGTCACCTCACCCAGAGCTGACTTCAATCCTTCAACGACCTGCACCCCACCGGTTACACGGCCGACCGTATCTTCAATGAGTGTACTCGTATTCTTGGCGGCCTCGGCGCTGCGCATGGCCAAATTCCGCACCTCTTCCCCCACGACGGCAAAACCCTTGCCTGCTTCGCCTGCGCGGGCCGCTTCTACCGCTGCATTGAGCGCCAGCAGATTGGTCTGGAAGGCGATTTCGTCAATGGTCTTGACAATCTTGGAAGTCTGGTCGGAAGATGATTTGATCTCCGACATTGCTTTGTCCATATTGTTGGCATTCACGGCAGCTGTTTCCACAAGTCTCTTAGCTTCAGACATTAGTTCGGCCGCTGTTCTGGCATTGTCGGCATTCTGCTTGATCAGCGAAGCCATCTCTTCGAGACTCGAGCTGGTCTCCTCAACCGATGCGGCCTGTTCACTGGCACCCTCAGCCAGGGACTGGCTGGACGATGCGACTTGACCGGATGCCGAGGCCACCTGCTCAGTCCCTTCGCTGATCGCGGTGATGACTCGATTCAGGTTGTTCGTGAGGTTCAGGCTTAGGAAGATGCCGAACGCCAGCGCAATGATCACTCCCAGGACGCTGGTAATCAGAGCAATATTCTTTGAGCGAGCAGCAACCAGTTGAGCGCTCTCCAAAATGTTGTGGGTATTGGTTCTGTTGTTTTCAACGAGTTCTTCCACTGCAATTCGCACCGTCTTGCCCACAGCGGCATATTCGCCATTGATGATGCGATCCATTTCTGCGATAAGCTGTTCAGTCTTTTTGAGATCATTCGTACCGATGTAGGTTTTAGCAACTTGGATGAACGCATCATTGTGCTTCTTCCAATTTTGGAAAGGGACTTGAAATTCTGCCCAGAGCTTGGTTCCTTTCTCTGTCTTCGGCAGCTCATCGTAACCTTTCCACCCCTGGTCAATGAGGGCCAAGGCCTCCTCCACCTCCTGGGGCCACTGCTGCTGCCTGTCTTTAGGAAACGCGGGATTCGATATGGAACGGTTTAAATACCGAATCAGGGTTTGTCCTTGTTGGAGTTTTGCGAGGGCCATCAATCCGGGCAATCGCACATTGCCCACGGTGTTCATACTCTTGCTTCCCCCTACCAAGCCCTGATAGCCGATCCAGCCTACAACGCAGGTAATGACAGCCATGATGCAAAATGAGCCGATCAGCTTTTGTTTAAGAGACATGTTCTTAAACATGGTTCTCTCCTTATGGATTGTTGCAAAACAGGCAGCTTATTTTTTCATTATTTGATGACTTTCAATCAACCGAAGCCGATAGTCAGTTCTCGATAGACTCTGCCGTACCGCTTATAGATTGGCCGTGATCATCCCGTAGAGCCAGAAGGCGGGATCCGAATCGGGCCTCCAGTCTTTCGAGGCGAAGAATGTGGAACCTCCAGCTCTCAAATCCAAGCCAGGCCGATACCGCAGCCTCAAGGTAATATCAACCTCCTGTCCCAAAGCCGTTGATGTGCCACCGTCGGGCGTCGTGTATTTTTCCAGATTCTGAAAGTGATGGACATCCACAGCGGCCGTGAAATTCTTGATCGGGTCAATGGCGAAGCGAATGAAACCATCCATAAGACCTGCTATTGTTGTGGATGTGAAAAGATCCATGTACCCGCGATAGGTGTGGCTCGAATAGTACATATTGTTGAAAGACTTGATGATCGTAGTGTCGGATCCGTCGTCGCCACCTGTAAGATCAAACCCAAATCCCAGCTTTGGTTTCAGAAGATTCCTGAACTGATAAGAGGATTCCCCCGCAATCATGTAACCTGCCAAATGTTTGTCATATTGCGTACCAGTCTGATAGGCCGCGTCGAAATCCGCTTGCCAGCCGGTTGGACCCTTCCAATTGAAGTAGGTGCCCAATGTCCAGCGTTTCAATGCCTCGTAGCCATTTTTCTCATACTGGTCCCAGTCGCAGAGTGCGTATAGGTCGAGGTGCTGTTTCCAAAAGTTGCCGTACAAACCATATATAACCCAATCCCGATGGTCCGAAGGAGTGGCAAAGGAACGGTCAATCACTTTTAGAGCGAGAAGATCAAATTTCGCCTTCTTGCCTGCATAGCCAAAACGAACACCATCGTATGTTCGCCGATTTCCCCAGTCTCCAAGTCCCATAATGCGCTGGCGTCCGTAGTAGGCTTCAAAACGGCCAACCTGACAATAAACGGAGTTAGCAAGAATGTCATTAATCTTAATATAACCCTGATGGAATCCCAGATTGTAGTCTCCTCCGCTCGTTGCCGAATTGGTTCCCATCTTGCGAGCATCCTGAATCTGAGCATAGACTGTGACATCCTCGATCATTGAAGCTTTGATGCCGAGCATGGTGCGAAGGAGGGTCTTTTCATCCATGGCGGTGCTGCTGGCAAAGTCCCTGCCGTCCGCCTCGCTGCGCTAATGCTGTCTGCAACTGTCCATTATTCAGATGAGGCGAGAATAAAATAAACCCATTTCAAATGCGGATGACGGAGGCAAGAACAGAGAAGGGAAGGAACGAATTGCCAATCGGGTTGGGTCAGGTTGCGGAAAACAAGCGGGGTGTGAACCAATAGCATTAGCTATTGAGAGGCTTGTGGATCTCATATGATTTCGAGCGTGAGAGAGGTGAAGTCGCGCGGCTACTTCAGAAGAACCATTTTGCGGGTGAGATTGCCTTGAGAGTTTGTGAGGGTGCAAAGGTAGAGACCGCTGGCCCATCCTGCAGCGTTCAAGGTCGCACTGTAGGCTCCCGGGGAGAGTCGTTCATTTAGTAAAACACACTTCTCGTGACCCAAGAGGTCACACACTCGAAGTGTCACAGGACCGGCTGCTGCAATCGAAAAACGGATGGTCGTCGCCTCGTTGAAGGGATTGGGGAAATTCTGGGACAGAGAGAAAGTCAAGTTGGCGGGATCTTTTCTTGGACGCGCTTCGGATCCGTGTTGAATGAACACCGGCGCTCGCGCGTACAATTGGATGGAGTTGACGGGATCGTCCACTCGTGCGTAGGGCCACAACACTTGGCCATTCGGGAAGGATGCGACATTCCAGCGCAATGTGTCCGGCCCATTATCTTCGGAAATACCCACGCCTCCGGGAATGACATAGCCATTAAAATCGAAAGTGTCGGTGTCATAGTAGATGTAAAGAAGAGCATTGTCATCCACATCTTCCACTTCCCACTGCAAAAGGTAGCTCTCGTCCGCTGTATCGGCTATGAGACCTGGTCGGATCCAAGTGAATTCCGGTGGAAGATTCGGTTCATCCACATGAAAGGTCGAATCGAGCTGATTATTGTCCTCATAGGTTTCCTCAATCTCGTTTGCCGGGTCAAATACAAAGGAATAGGTATGGTCGCCGCTGCTCATCACCTGCGCAGGGTAGTGGCTCAGATAGACCTCCTCACCTACAGCCCAGTCAATCAGTGTGTCGAGCTCCGTTGCGTCATCGAAAGTCCCAATAAGGTGAAATGGGGGCAATAGTCTGCGGCCGGAGGTCGCCCATCGAAGTTCGGCGATAACCGTATCTCCATAGATAGGCAAACGGGCAAAGGCACTGCTATCCGGCTTCAGGAAAGTGAGGCGAACCACCGCCAGGTCCACCAATCCATCATCCCAGGCGATGACCAAGTCATCAACGAATCCGCCCATATCTACATTGGCATCTCCATTGCTTCGAAAGAGAAAGTAGATATATACATAGCGTTCTCCCAGCAAGGAGACGCTGTCGCCCTGTGCGTTGCGCAAATCGGCGAAGTCCATAATGCGCTCTTCAAAGCCGGAGAGAATCCCCGAGTGCCTGCCACTTAATAGTAGCCCCTGCCCTCCGACATTCACAGAGGCTGCCCAATAAAGGGAATCTCCCCCGTAGGTGCGATTGAAGATGTAGAAAGCGGCCAACGCGGCCTCTGCTTGACTCAGGTCGAATGGGCCCCAATACATATAGGTATAGAAATTCGGCGTGTAGGGATCTTCATTGGGATCATGCGTATTGCCCGGGGTCTGGAAACACCAGGCAGACTGCGTCCCAAATCCCACATGGTAATAGCGTGCTTGAATTCCCCAGCGTAGATTGCCGGGATAGACTCCCCAACTATGACCAGCCGTCGCCCAGGGCCATTGATTCCAGGGCTTTTCGAAATCTTCTGTCAAAATGTGGATCCATGTCGCGTGCAGAGGCAGCGCCACAGCGACCACACCAAGAATAATGGACAAGAGCAACGACCCATTCGTCGTTGCTCTTTTTCTCATCATCGTTCTCTCCCAACTCATTGGTTGCAGGAAAGCGCCATGCACTCAGGACTACTTGAGCAAAATGAGTTTTTGCGTCGCCGAAAAGGTCGGATGTGTCTGGGACCCTGTCGTGAGCCGCGAGAAATAGAGGCCGCTGGGGAAAGCCGAAGCGTCCCAGCGAACGGCATAGGCTCCGGGTGCCTGCGTGCCTGAAACAAGCACCGCAACCTCGCGCCCGAGAATGTCAAAAACGCTGAGTCTGACTGGGCTGCGTTCGCCAAGCGCATAAGGAATCGCAATCGCCGGATTGAAGGGATTAGGATAAGCCGGACTCAAATTGAACGAGAACGGCTGCACTTTTGTCCCAGGCTCGTCGGCTGCCAATACATCCAGCCAAGCCAATATGTTGGCCATAAGCAGGTTCCGATTGTACTCATCCGCGATTGCCTCGAACCCGAATCCGAGATAGACGGCTCGATAGGTTGGTGTCTCGATTCGCAGCGCGGCGTTGTGCTCAAAGGAATCGGCATCATAGGTCAGGAAAAAAGTGGCAGGCTCATCGAGCGGGTCAAGATCAGCTTGGCGTGTCTGATTATTCGCGCCTGTCCCTCCATGGATATTGAACGACATCCCGTTGGAAATCGGATCGCCCTCAACTCCATAGGCTGTCCGGCCGAGTGCATAAGGCGCGATGAAATCCGCATGCAAATAATCGGTGAAGAATGAGGTCCCGGGATGAGGATGCCCAATATCGAACCCGATGCCTTGCCCCGAGAGGAGAAGTTTTCCGCCCTCATCCAAGAAATCGGTAAGCAGGGTCTGCTCGGTGTCATCCAGAGTATTGACCGTGGCGTTGCCCGTCAGCCAAACGATACAGCCCACCTGCGCAATTTCCTCGGCGGTGGGCGCATTGTAAGTGACATCCCATGACCCGCTGAGAATTTGTTCCGCAAGCGGTTCCAGGGCCGCCGTGAAGTAGGTATGATAATTCGCCCCGTCGTCATCATCCACGACCAGCACATCCAAGCCCGAGTGCATGATGAAATCCACCTCGCCGGTGATTTCTGGGATCGCGTGAGATGTTGCATCAACTGTAATATGGGCCGAATTGGGATTTCCATTGGGATTCATCCGTACAATGAGTGTGGCGCTGGCGTAGGATCCCAGCGAGACGGTAACCGAGGAAGGGTCGGGTGCTCCTCCCTGTTCTTCAATCGTGCGTGTCCACCCACTCGGCAGATCTCCACCGACAGCCACTGTGTAGGTATCGGCCTCTGTTCCGAGATTTGATAGAACAGCGATGAAGAGTGCGGAAGAGCCGGGCGGCACCAGACGCGTGCGAGGGGATGACGCCGCCAGATACATCGAATAGGCGACGTTCACATCCTCATAGGCGGCCTGCAACACCTCGTGCGTGCTGATATTCTGGACAAACGCGACGATGCACATGTTATCGAGGTCCCAGTCGGGTTGAGCGGAAAACTCAACCGCCAATTCAAAAGTGCTATCGGCGTCCAGTTGAAAGGGCTCTCCCGAACTGCTGGGTTCCATGTCCCGGAAGGGATAGTTGTAGATGTCCGTCCCAATCTGCTGCGAGTTGTGAATCAGCGCCAAGAAGAGTCGGTTGGCCGTTGAATGCATGTCTTCTTCGGCCGTCACGCGTGCGGTCGCCCGAATCGTTGTCCCCACCGTGAAGTTGGATACCTCCATGGTGCATGGAGAGGCAATTGCCAAGCGCTGATTGACGGCATTGCGCATTTGAGTCGCCGTCCAAGGACCGGGGGTCAAAAGGCCATCTATCACGATATGGGGGACCCCAATGCTGGCAACGCCATAGAGATTCACACGAGCCCGATTCTCGTCAGGGTTGTACAAATAGTAAGGGTCGCTGTTGCCGGGCCACCAAGTATGATACTTGACACAAACAGCGACATCGCGTCCAAATTCTGCCAGAACCGTTTCCTGAACCAGGTCGGATGAAGGGCAGCTCGGTCAACCGGCGTTCGTAAAGCCTTCCCAGAGCACCGTGCGCTGGGCGGCTTGGGCCGCAAGGGTGACTGTCAACAAAATCAGCAGAAACCACAGTCGGTTCATATCCGTTCCCTTTCTTATGTACAAATCCTTCTCTCGTATTTTGCTCTCCATCGTCTAACGAATCGCGTAGCGCTTGGGGGGAGGTTCTTTGCCTGCGCCTTACGCGAAAAGAAATCGTTTCACCAGGGGTAATATAGGAAATTTCCTCGAAATCGCAACCGCTCTCCCTCTCATGCCTCGCAGCCCCTGCGGCGTTCCTCTCGAAGGGTCTGCGCAGCCAATAAGCCCGACCGAGCCGCGCTCTCCAAGGTGGCGGGAAGCCCGGTCGCTGTTGCGTCACCGGCCAAAAAGAGTCCGGCGACACGCGTCTTTTGGTTTGGCCGCCATTTCTCGAAGTCGGTGTCAAAAGGGCAGGTGGCGTATTGCATTCTTACACAGCGCACTTTCGATGGTTCACGCCAACAGTCAGGCCACAGTGCATGAAGCTCTTGGATAGTCATTGAAATGATTTGGTTCTCGGGCAGCGACAAAAGGCCGTCACTTGCACTGATGACCGTGCTGATTCGCCAGAGATACTGTTGACTCTCCAAGCGCTGTGCAAATGCCCATTGGTTCACCGTCCCCAAAAGACCGAATATCGGAGCGGTTGGTCCCCGCGTACGCGGGGATTCCGTCTCGAAGAGAGCATGAACGCTGTGCACTGCCGACGAAGGAGGAGACAACCAAACACTATCAAGCAGAAGCTCAAATTGCTCGGGTGTCAAGATATGCTGCCAGTCCCAAGGGGAAACGGCCAAAATCACCCCGGACACCGGCACTTGCTCTCCATTGACCGAGAGACCGCGCGCTTGCCCGCTCTCGATGATGACTTGCTTCACTTTTGACTTCAGCCGCACCTCTACACCGTGCTTCACCAGATAGCTCTGCGCTGCATCGCCGACAATTCTCTGCCAGGGCTTTAATGGAAGACCCAGAGCAAAGCCGTCCGATTGAGAGAGACCGAGCTTGACAATCTGGTGCAGTGCGACGAGGCCGATTTGATTAGGCAGAGAGTTCAGGGTGGCGAGGATCAGTGGATCCCAAAACCGGCTTGCCTGCATGGGTGTGGCGCCAACCTGTGAAAGCCATGTCTCGGCAGAAATCGCCGGAGCATGTTTTTTTGAAATCAATCGAAGAAGCTGGAGCGCCAGACGCAGCCGTTCGGGAAAACTCAACGCGCGGTAGCTGAGAAGACCGGTCAGTGGGCCCAAAACGCCGGGGAGTCCCCAAAAATGCAGATGATAGGTGGGAGTGTCAATGCCTTTGAAAGGAAGATGGAGAGGCCGAATCCAGCGCATATCTTTGTCAGTGCCGAAAGCTCGAAGCAGGCGAAGAAATTCAACATAAGCTCCGGCGATGATATGAACGCCCCAGTCGAGCTCGGCGCCAAATTCGTTATCGTAGAAGGATCGAATCCGACCTCCAAGTTGACCGCTTCGCTCAAAAAGGACGGTGGGAATGTCCCATTGCGAAAGATGAAAGGCGGCGCTGATTCCAGCGACTCCACCTCCGACGATAGCGACCGGCAAACGATTCAGCGGAAGGGATTCCATAATCGCACAAGGGCAGCGAAAACACCCAGAAGTTTTTGAATTGGATGAAGGTGAGGTGGTCGAGTCGGTTGGCGCGCCATTTTTTCGAGAATCATCCGATAGACAGCGGCCATGGCAAGGGCAGGGGAGAGTCGTCGCCGGCAATTTGATGGGAATGCCTTTCCAGCGGAGCGAAAAAGCTCGCGTCCTTGCTCAACGGCAGCCTGCCACCAAAGGCGACTCTTTTCCATTTTCTCGTTCGTCAGCAAATCCTCCACGGTCAGGCCAAACTCGCGCAAGCCAGACTGCGGCAGATAGCAGCGGCCTCGGCGATGATCTTCCTCGATGTCGCGCAGGATGTTTGTCCACTGGAGGGCAATGCCCAAGGCTTCGGCAAACGCATCGGCACGGCCATCACGAATACCGAATATGCGCACGGAACAGAGACCGACCGTCGAGGCGACTCCATGAGCATAAGACCGCACTTCCTGCATGGTGTCAAAACGGCGGGACGCGATATCCGATTGGATGGTATCCATGAGTTCGTGAAGAACATGCTTCGGAAGCTGATATTTCAATATCGTGTCGGCGAAGGCGAGTCCAACCTTGTCAGGATTTTTTGGATGCCCGCTGCTGACAAGCTGTCGGCGGAGAGTGAAAAGTTGCGAGGCTTCTTGTGGATTTTCGCGGTCAACCGCATCATCCAATTCGCGGCAAAACGCATAGAGAGCGCAAAGGGATGCGAAGCGCTCTCGCCGAAGAAGGCGGATTCCGTAGTAGAAATTGCGGGCCGAGCGCCGAGTCACTTCGATGCAGTAATCGTATGCTTCCCGAAGCGCCTTCTCGGAATTGTGTGCCATCAGCGCACCTCAAAAACATCAGAGTGATATTCCGTTCCGTTGCGCAAGCAACGCAAAGTCATGGACGAACCCCCTGTTGTCCCCTTACTGAAGTAGGGGGGACGCGTGATCGGTTCTTCCCCTACTTCAGTAGGGGAAGCCAGAAGGGGTGTCTTCTTGCCGAATCAAGTCCGCTCCAAAACGCGATGATTCAGACGCTTCGCCGCCGCCACTCGCCCTTGATTCTTCTATGATAATTTTGGGATATGCTCATTCTTGCAGAAAGGATTGTGCCACTGTGAAACATCAGAGAAGCGAGCGGAGAAAAATGCGCAGCCAGTCCATGCGGCCAAGCGTCGGGCGCTCATGAAAGACGCGTTCCCCTCGCCGAGCAACTTTTCCGAGAACGCGCAGGCCGCCCTGCCGAATGAGTTCGATTTCAAATCCTATTCTGCCCCCGAGCATTTTCGGCAGCAGATGCGCCTGCAGGAAATATGGGTTCGTCTGAGAGACTTCATACTGAATCAGCTTTGAAAGTGATGGGGGAGTCGGTTTGTAATCGAGGCTCTCGCGACGCAAACCAAACCGCGCCAAATCTTCCGTTGGCAAATATTCCCGCCGTGGATGATCTCGTGAAAGGTCCTGCCAAAAATTCGCCAACTGAAGCCCTATACAAAGAGCATCCGCCGGTTCATGGAAGCGCTGTTCATTCTTCCCAAGAACCTGAAGGAGAATCCGTCCTACCGGTATCGCCGAATAATTGCAGTAGTCCAACAATTCGTCGCGTGTTTCGTAGAGAGTCTGCCTCTGGTCTCGACGAAAGGCAACAAGCAAATCCGAGAAAGATTTCTTCTGCAAAGGATAGGCAGGGAGCAACTCCTGAAGGCGGCAAAAGAGCGGCAAAGCGGCCTTTCCTTCGAAGACCGCCTCCAATTGTTGTTCCCATGTATCGAGGGCTTTCAGAGCGCTGGATGGATCAGGCGACAGATCCGCTATGTTGTCCGCTCCGCGGCAATAGGCATAGATGATCTGAAAAGGATGATGAAGTCGGTGGGGCAGAAAAACCGAAGCGACAGGGAAATTCTCGCGACCTCTTGAACCACCGCGAACCTTGCCGATCAGTGGGTCACGGGCAAGGTACTCAATCGCCTTCGAGAGGTTCTGTTTCGATATTTCCTGATACGATATCTCCGTAGAGACCACTGGAGACGGCCATCCCTTCGATGCGCTGGGCTCCGATCTTGTTGTTTTGTTTGCAGAGCGCGATGAAGCACTTCCAATGGTAGTGCCCTTCCATTCCCGCCTGTTTCGATTCATACATATTCTCGCGGGCGATTTCCTTACCACAGGCTTTGCAGATCATTCTCGCTTACTCCCTAATCTCATGTGTCAACAAAACCTTGCCACCACAAACCGACTTGCATGAAGCCATTCGAGCATGATTTCCAGTTCCTCAGCTTCCGAATTCCCTGTTTGTGCATGGCACGGCGGGGAATTCGAGCAAAAACTATGACAGGGAGAATTCTCCCGCTTCAGCGAGGGTATTTTCAACTTCCTTACGGATTTGGGCCAGACGCTCAGGCGAATCAGCCTCGAAGCGAAGCACGAGCACCGGTTGCGTATTGGAAGCACGCACCAGACCCCATCCGCCCGGATAGGTCACCCGCACGCCGTCCAGGTCGAAAATTGGCAACCCTTTCCGCCGCAAGGCATCGAGTGTCTTTTGGACGACCTCGAACTTCCGTTCGTCGGGACAGTCCACTCGAATCTCGGGTGTCGCCGAGGTCGGCGGAACATCGGCCAACTCCTCCTCGATGGAATGATCCAGCTCGGCGACCAGCTCAATGAGGCGGCCCGATGCGTAGATGCCGTCGTCATAGCCGAAATAACGGTCGGCGAAAAAAAGATGCCCGCTCATCTCTCCGGCAAAGAGCGCCTTCTCTTCCCACAATTTGCGCTTGATCAGCGCATGGCCGGTCTTCCACATGATAGGCCGGCCGCCGTGCGCTTTGACATCGGCAAACAGGTTGTCCGATGACTTCACATCCGCGATAATCGCTGCACCGGGATTCCTCTTTAGAATCGAACGCGAAAAGAGAATCATCAGTTGGTCGCCCCAAAGCACGCGCCCTTTTCCGTCAATCGCCCCCAGGCGATCTCCATCTCCATCATACCCAACACCAACCTCTAACTTCTTCTCGGCAACAAGTTTCTTGAGGTCTGTCAGGTTTGCTTCAACCGTCGGGTCGGGATGGTGATTCGGAAATCGTCCATCCACCTCGCTATAGAGATCATAGACTTCGCAGCCAAGTTCGCGGAAAATGGTCGGCGCCACCAATCCTGCCGTGCCATTGCCCGAATCCATGCCCACACGAACGCCTCGCGGCAGACTCAGGTTTTTCACGACATACTCAATATAAGGGTCGAGTATCTCGTAATACCCTATCGCTGGAGCAGGCCCCTTCTCGAAATCCTCGTCCTCAATAAGGCGGCGAATTTTTTGAATATCCCTGCCAAAAATAGACTCTTTGCCGAGAGTGAGTTTGATGCCATTGAATTCGGGCGGATTGTGCGAGCCCGTAACCATCACGCCGCCATCTTTTTTCAAATGCGCAATCGAGAAATAATGAACCGGAGTCGGGCAAAGGCCCGTGTCGGTAATCCTCAATCCGCACGACGAGAGTCCCTCGGCAAGTTCCTGCGCGATCCGCTCCGAGCTCAAGCGTCCATCGCGTCCGATCGTGATTTCGCGAGCGCCTTGCCGTTTCATCAGCGTGCCGATGCCTCGTCCGAGAGCCACGACCGTTTCTTTCCGAAAATCTCGCTCGACGACCCCCCGAATATCGTATTCGCGGAAGATGAGAGGATTTGCTTTCATAGATTTCAGGCCTTTTGTCTATCGAGCAGCTTGGTACACTGTCTTTTCTTGCGGGTGGGCAAGTTTAATTCGGGAACAGAACGACTGCGTGCTTCTTTCCACCGAGCGGCACCTCGTCTAATGTGGCCAACAAGCGCTCCTTGCCATAACGGAGCAGAAAATGGGCCGTCGAGAGTCCCTGTTCATTCAGCAAACCTCGCGGCTTGAGCGCGGCAAAGAGTTTTCGCAAGCGCTGAAGCGCGATAGCATGCTTCTGTTTTTGAGCTCGCCGAGCCTTTTCCTCAATCTCATCCAAAAGATGCAGCATTTTTCCGAGACTTGCACTGGCAGAATTTTGAAGCGTGGGATCAAGCTCACCCAGGCTTTCTTTTAGAGTGGTCATCGCTTCCTGCAGCTTGTCCCGCATTTCTCGAAGACTCGCCATGACAGAATTGCCATCCGCGCCCTCGATAATTTGCACCGATAGCGCATCGAAATCACTCCGCAAGACATCTCGAATGCCAAGACCGAGTTTCTGACTCAGGCGCATCACCTTTTCGTCAACAAGCGTCACGGACAATCGCGGAAAAAGTGTTGGAGCCACCACGGACAATGTTGTATAGAACGGTTGAATCTGCGCATGATACGCCACTTCGTCGGGTCCCGCGACATAAGCGATCGTCGGCAACACGAAATCCTGATAGAGAGGGCGCAAGGCCGCTTTTGGTGACAAATCTTCAGGATGCGATGCCACACGGTCGCGCAACTCGCTCAATGTCAAAGTCTCTTCTTTTCCGTTTGGGCTCCGCAATGTCCCATCATAGCCAATGACTTGCCGAATGGGCTCCTTATCCGTCAAATAGAAAAGGTAAGCCGAGGGAGTGGGCGAAAGCACCGGCGCAAAGCCCAACTTTGAAAGCAAAATGTTGCGTCCGTAGAGAAGCTTGTGCAGAGCCGGACCCACTTCCATGATGCGCGCCCAGAGTGACGCGGCCATCTTCTTCAAAGCAGGTGCGCCGCCTTCGATGACGAAGAGGCCACGCTCGCCCAAGAGCTTTGCCAAGAGGCGTCCCATGCCTTCGGACAGTGTTCGGCCGGCGTAGCATTCCTCCAGAAGCAACCGCGCCTCATTATCATGGTGCTCGCCGATTCCACTTGCCATTACATCAATATGCTGTGAAACTGCTGGGGAGACCATATAGCGGCCGACCTCAAAGTTGGCAACGGGTTGCTCCGGCGAGAAGGTCACATGGGCGATTTCCCCGCTTTCCTCAAGATAATACGAATCGGCCACTTCCGCAAGGTCATGGTCTTCTCCTTCGAGCCAGAAGATGGGCAAGATCGGCTTCCGCAACTGCTCTTCCAGCGCGGAGGCCAACCGCACGCAGTGAAAGGCTTTCAGGAATGTGTAGAATGGCCCGCCGAGATAGCCAACCTGTTGTGCAGTGACGACCGCCGCGGCTTTGCCTGCAGCCAGAGCCTCGAGGCGTGACAGCGCGGTCGGCGGCACGCCATAGCGTTTGCTCTCGGCCTCCAAAATCTCTGCCAGCGCACGCCAATCACGAGGTTGTGCAAGCTGCGCTTCGTACGCCGCTTCAACACTTTTCGGTTCCGCGATCGCTCTTAGAAAAAGCTGCCGCAAAGAATCGGCGCCTTCGGCAGCGCTCGTCCAAATCGTGTTGAAACCTGAAAGAGATTCGTATCGAACGGTCGCTTCTATCGGCAATGGAATCCGCGCCTCGTGTTCGTTGCCCAGTCTGCAGAGCGAGGGGTACGCCGCAAAATATACGAAGCCCTCTCTTCTTTGTCAAACAGATTTCTCCTCGCAGGTCTTCATGAACGCGGCCATTTGCAAATCATAGACAAGTATTCTATATTAGGGCGGATCAGAATCGAGATTGTTCCAGCGAGAACGGTCTCTGCTTTGACCGCGAACTGTGGTTTCATAACATGAATCGGCAATTGAGGAAAAAGCCTTGACACGCGGTGGCTATTCGAGTATCGGTTATAGTATGGGTTGGACGCCGGTCGTCCGTTTCCTGATTATCTCCAATGTCGCGATTTTCGTGCTCCAAGGACTCCTGCAAGCCGAGCAATTCCTTTCGATCCACTTCGGATTGGTCCCACGATTAATCCTAACGAAAGGCTGGATCTGGCAGCTGGCGACCTACATGTTCCTTCATCATGGCTTCATGCACATTCTTTTCAATATGTTTGCCCTCTGGATGTTTGGTTCCACGCTCGAACGAGTTTGGGGTGCGAAAGGATTCCTTCGATACTACTTCATTACGGGTTTAGGCGGCGGGGCGTGCTACCTTCTCTTCAATATGAACTCGATGATACCCACGGTTGGCGCATCGGGAGCCATCTATGGACTCCTGGTCGCCTACGCGGTGCTTTTTCCCGACAGTGTTATTTATCTTTGGTTCGTGATTCCCATTAAAGCCAAATGGTTTGCACTGATTTTCGGAGTCATTGAATTCGTTGCTTCTATCCAATCCAGCGATTCCATCGCCCACTTGGCGCACTTGGGTGGAATGGTTATCGGCTATCTCTACCTGAAAAGGGAGACTTTCTTCGCGCGCTTGATTTGGCAGGTGCGATTGCACAAGCAAGGGCACGAAGTCCGCGCGCAACAGAGGAGAGAAAAGTATCTGGATGGTGTGCGCCGTGAAGTGGACGAAATTCTCGACAAAATCAACCGCGTCGGCTACGACGGCCTGAGTCCTGCCGAACAAAAGAAACTGAAGCGCGCCAGCGAAATCCTCCGCAAAAAAAGCAGTCGCTAATATCATCCCATCTCTCCCCTCCTTTTCCTAAAAGTTCGTTGGCATTGCTCGCCGAGCGGGGTCCCCCGACCATTTTCCCTCGCCGAGGCGGATCCCCAGATCCGCCTGGAATCTTTAGGTCGGGCAGGCAGAGCCAGCCCATAGGGGAAAAACATCTCTTTCTTCGCCGAGGCAGGTTCTCAACCTGCCCGGAACTTTCCCGCCGCGCCAAATAACGGTGCGGCCCTTTTTTTCGGAGGCACTGAATGGTAACGACCCACTCAAAGAAGAAATCTTCAAGTTCCTTAGGAAGATTTCTCTTGACAAATGGACGGAAGTATGCTATATTAAATATGCTGAAGATCAGTAAAAGGCAATTGACAGATGGGTCATTAACATTTTTGGAGGAATTCACATGAAACGCGCTATGTATCTGTTCGCATTGGCCATGACCGTCCTGGCCATCCCCGTGTACACGGGGACTGCTTGGGCAGCCGTGCCGCAGCAGATTAATTATCAGGGCTACTTGACCGATGTCTCCAGCAATCCGCTGGACACAACGGTAGCCATGACCTTCAAACTCTACGATTCCGAGGCAGGAAATCTTCTATGGACGGAAGCACATCCACCCCTCACTGTAACGGATGGTTTATTCAATGTTCGCTTGGGGCAACTTACAGCGCTGGGCGATGCGGTCTTCAACAATCCAGAAGTTTGGCTCGGCATCACCGTTGGCGATAACTCCGAAATGATGCCGCGTTCACGAATTGTTTCGGTAGGCTATGCCTATCGCGTGGGCACGGTGGATGGCGCCAGTGGCGGCACAATCACCAGTGATGTGAACATTGTCGGCAAAGCGAACATTGGCTTCGGCAATGTGAACACGGGAGCCTACGCCTTCGTCGCGGGTTACAATGGCACGGCATCTGGCGATTACTCGACAGTGGGCGGCGGCTGGGAAAACACGGCCAGCGACTACTATGCCACCTTGGGCGGCGGCGCTGCCAACACCGCCACTGGGACTTGTGCCACGGTGGGCGGCGGCGCTGCCAACACTGCCAGCGCCTCCTATGCCACGACGGGCGGCGGCTATGACAATGCGGCCACCGGATATGCAGCCACGGTGGGCGGCGGTCGCTACAATCGTGCCCGAGGTGACTATGCTACCGTTGCAGGCGGTGGCGGTGTGTCCCTTGACAGCAATTCTGCCCGTGGCGATTATTCGGCCATTGGCGGAGGGAGAAGAAACACTGCAAGTGGCTCGTCTGCCACGGTGGGCGGCGGCTATAACAACGAAGCTGATACTTCCTATGCCACCGTGAGCGGCGGCTATAACAACACTGCCAGCGACAATTATGCCACAGTGGGCGGCGGCTCTTCAAACAATGCCACCGACTATGCAGCCACGGTCAGCGGCGGCTCTGACAACGATGCCAGCGGTGCCCGTGCTACGGTGGGCGGCGGCCGCTACAATCATGCCCGAGGCGATTATGCGGTCGTCGCGGGCGGCGGCGGCGCCTCCTCCGCCGACAGCAATTCTGCCAGCGGCAATTATTCGGCTATTGGTGGGGGGATAAGAAACTATGCCCGTGATCCCTATGCCACGGTAGGCGGCGGTTATTCCAACCTGGCTGATTCGAACTATGCCACGGTGAGCGGCGGCTATAATAGCACTGCCAGCGGCTACTATGCCACGGTGAGCGGCGGCTCTTCAAACACTGCCAGCGGCTACGGTGCCGCGGTGGGCGGGGGCGGTTCCAACACTGCCAGCGGCAACTACTATGCCACGGTGGGCGGGGGCAGTTCCAACACTGCCAGCGGCGACTGGTATGCCACGGTGGGCGGCGGCAACTTCAACACAGCCAGCGCGCGCTATGCCACGGTTCCCGGCGGATACTACAACACAGCCAGCGCACGCTATGCATTTGCCGCTGGACGCAAGGCCAACGCCAATGATGTGGGTGCCTTTGTCTGGGCCGATTCAACGGATGTGACGTTCTCCTCGGTCGGCATCAACACCTTCAATGTTCGTGCATCCGGTGGAACTCGCATCTACACGAGCTCAGACCTTAGCACCGGTGTTGGACTTAATGCCGGGGCTGGAGCTTGGTTTACCATCTCCGACTCCACGAAGAAACGCAACCTCCGTCTCGTGGATACAAAGGAGGTTCTTGAAAAAGTCGCTTCCCTTCCCATCAGGCAGTGGAGCTACAAGAGTCAGGATCCTTCGATTGAGCACATTGGCCCGACGGCACAGGATTTCTGGAAGCTGTTCCATCTTGGCGACGACAGCCTGGGCATTTCCACGATTGACCCCGACGGCATTGCTCTGGCCGCGATTCAGGAACTTAAGATCAGGACAGATGAGATTGAGCAATTGAAGAAAGAATTGAGCGACCTGCGCCACCTCGTCGAACAAATGGCCGCGCAGCAACCTGAACGAAATCAGAGCAAAGCAGCTTCCGCCGTCTTCACGCCAAACACAAGCGAACAGACACTACGGGAGATTGCACAATGAAAAAGACATTCATCATTATCGCAATCGCACTCGCGCCGGTCTTGCTCTTGGCGCAGCCGCAGCAAAGCGACGATTTTCGCATCACCAAGCAGGTGCTCGATGCAGGTGGCGCGCCCAGCAGCTCGGCAGATTTCCAGCTCGTCAGCGCCTACGGCCAGCCAACGCCGATTGGCGCTCAAACGAGCGAAGATTTCGTGCTCTATGCTGGTTTCTTGAATCCAACTTTTGGCGTGTCGCCGCTGAGTCCGATTCAAGAACTGGTCATCAAGCAAGCCCAGCCCGATGTCATCTTGTATTGGGAGCCGATTGCAGGAGCGAACTCGTATGAAATCTACCGCTCGCTGGATCCGATGTTCATTCCCGGCCCGGGCGATCATATCGGCACGGCGACCGACACGACCTATACCGATGTGAATGCCACGACTCTGCCGGGTGGGAAATATTTCTACAATGTGACGGCATCTACGGAGCCGGGCGGAGTGGTGGCAGCGCCACCGATGCGGCCACCTTCTCGTGTTTCAGTGGAGCCGGGAGAGGGACGAGCATCACCGCGCGAGCGACGGTAAGAGAGCACGGGGCGAATCTGTAGATTCCCCGCCGCGCTCTTATGCTAACTTGCTTTCGAGAAATACTATAGCATCCTCAAAGATAACAAAAAAAACGCGCAACCACGAGGGTGCGCGCAAGAATTATGGCCGCTTGAGCAGCGAACATGAGCTCCGGCGGCCTTTTTATTATCGGGATTTCACTCGATGCGCAGCTTCTCAGGATTTAATCCTGTGAAAGCCTCGTGAACAAATCGCCCGTCTTTGCGAATCAATACATCGTCAAAATAAATTTCACCGCCCCCCTTCTCCGGGGTCTGGATAAGAACAAGGTCCCAGTGAATCGCGGAGCGATTGCCGTTGTCCGCCTCCCCGACATAGGCATTGCCGGGCGTAAAATGAAATGACCCCATGATCTTCTCGTCAAAGAGGATGTCATCCATCGCATCCAGGATATAGGGATGGAATCCCAGGGCGAATTCCCCAATGTAGCGCGCTCCTTCGTCTATATCCAGGATGTTTTTGAGCCGTTCCGTGTCGTTGGCCGTTGCTTCGACAATCTTGCCCTTCGAGAATTTGAACCGAACATTTTCAAAAGTGAAGCCGCGGAAACTTGAGCCGGTGTTATACTGGATGACTCCTTCGACAGAATCGCGGACGGGGGCTGTATAGATTTCGAGGTCGGGGATGTTTTTGTGGCCGTCGCATTTTTGAACATTAATTCCTTTCAGAGAGAAACGCAAATCCGTTCCGGGACCGGCGATGCGCACGCGATCCGTCTTTTTCATCAACGCGACAGCGGGATCCATGGCGCGCGATGCCTTCGCCCAATCCACCTTGGTGCAAACCCGATAATAGAAATCCTCGAAGGCTTCCAGGGACATCTTCGCCATTTGCGCCATCTGCGGAGAGGGGAAACGCAGGACGACCCATTTCGTGTGCTGGACGCGGTGCTCAAGATGTACGGGTTTAAGCCAGATGCGTTCATAGAGAGACATTTTGTCGCCGGGGATGTCCGAAAATTCCTTGGCATTGAAAACGCCACGGACGGCAATATAGGCGTCCATCTTTTTCATTCGCTCAAGCTCGTTTCCCGCGATGAATTGCATGCGCTCCTCGGTCGCGTTCAGCAAGAGCTTGCGCTGTACATACTGGCTCTTCATCTCCAAGACCGGTAGGCCGCCGGCGTCGCAGATTTCCTGCACCAAAACGGCCACAAAATCGTCTGAGATATCGAATGTTTCGACGAGCACTTTTTCGCCGGGTTTGAGCTCAATCGAATAGCGCACAAGGACGCGCGCGAGGTCAAGATAGCGTGGGTCAGCCATGAGAATTTCCTTCCGAAAATGCTTGAAAAGTTCTTCGCACCATGCTATGTATTATTTCTATGTTAATATACAACGAATTCGGGAAAATGGCAAATCAAGAGCTTCAAATCTACTACCGAGTGAGTTTACAGGAGAATGGCCTCATCACAGAGGACAGCTCTTTCCATTTGCCAATCGTTTTGTCTTGATTTTGCCGGAAAAATCCATTATAATAACAGTTCAAATGTGCCACTGCGGCCAGTTGGGCCGAAAATCACATTGATCCAAGAATGGGGAAAAGGTAGACACCGAGGTTCAATGCAACGAAAAACCGTATCTCAAGCGCCCGTTGTCAAGCATAGGCATCCTCCCGGGCTTGCTGTTCTCTTCTTCACGGAAATGTGGGAGAGATTCAGCTTCTACTGCATGCTTTCGATTCTGGCGCTCTATATGAGCGAAAGTCTGAAATTCAGCACGACGACCATCGGTCAAATCTACGGCGGCTACATCGGACTGGTTTATTTTACACCGCTCTTCGGTGGGCTCTTGGCGGATCGTGTGCTGGGATTTCGCAAAGCGATTGTGCTCGGCGGAATCTCGATGGGGATCGGTCATGCGCTCCTCGCATTCCCGCCACTCCCCACTTTTTTCGCAGGCATGTGCTGCCTGATTATTGGCAACGGTCTCTTCAAACCGAACATCTCGACCATTCTTGGCAATCTCTATCGAGATATGCCGGAAAAACGCGACGACGCCTACAATATCTTCTATATGGGCATCAATCTCGGCGCGATGATGTCCCCTCTCGTTGCCTCTTATCTGCGCAATCACTATGGGTGGCACTATGCCTTTGGCGCCGCTGGTGTGGGAATGATATTCGCACTCACCATTTTCACGCTTTTCCGAAAGCATGTCGCCGCGGGTGAGACGGCACCGGCTCTGTCCTCCAATCCATCGCCCATAAAAGAGATGAGGCTCACGCCACGACAAGAGCGCGACCGAATCTTCGCTCTTTTGATGATATTCGCCGTTGTCATTGTCTTTTGGATGGCCTTTGAACAAAATGGTTTCACTTTGACTTTCTGGGCGCGCGACAACACACGAACCGCTCTCTCACCGGAGCTCTTTCAGGCGATCAATCCGAGTTTCATTCTGCTCTTCACGCCGCTTCTGGTGCTCTTCTGGACGGCACTTCGCGCCAAACGCTGGGAACCCTCGACAGCAGCAAAAATTGCTATCGGGATGTTGCTCACAGTGGCTGCCTACAGTGTGATGACATTGGCCGGGAGACTCGGCGGTGATGTCGGGCGCGTCAGCGTCAACTGGCTTATCGGAACCTATGCCATTATTACCATCGCCGAGATATGCCTCTCTCCGATGGGTCTCTCGCTCGTCTCGAAACTCGCTCCGCCTCGAATGCGCGGCATGCTCATGGGGGCGTGGTTTGTCGCTTCGGGGATCGGCAGTTATCTTGCCGGATTATTCGGAGGATTCTGGGATCGAATGAACCACAGCACCTTCTTTGCGTTCCTCGCTTTCGCCGCGCTGGCTGCATTCTTCTTGTTGCTTCTCGTTATTAGGCGTCTCCATACTACCATTGTCGAAGCGGAGGAGATGTCTCTCAAAGTTGCCGCGGAGGGACAAGCATAGGCAATTTTCACAAGTGCAATAGCGCAAAAGAGAAGCCGCACGGCATTCGCCATGCGGTTCTTTCTTATTTTCAGAACCACCACTGATCAACTAAGCGTTGCGCTCCTGCCTCGCACCAGAACATAAGGTCCTTGCGGAATAGCTGCCACACGGGCATTTTGCCTCTTGGCAAGCATCGCATGAAAGGTACCGGTCAAATCGTTTGTAACCTCAAATAGCCTTCCCCGATAGTCCTCGAACAATCGCGGTGAGTAGATAACGACCTTTCCTCGAAGCAGTACTCTGCAAAGCTCCTCAATTTGCCATTGGTCAACCCTTACCTCTGTACGGTGAGTGATTCGATAGACATATTCGGATGCGTCCTCGACTGTAGCCAGCTCTTCTCGAAAAAGCGTGCTTCCAAGTCCTTCAGAACATTCAGCGACAAGAATTATTGTTCCGCCGGGTTTCAGCGCGGGCAGGGCGGCAGTCAGTCCCTTGATCGCTTGATAGAATGTCGCGTCGAGCGGCCATCCCGCCGAGGTTGTTACGACGACATCCGCCTTCTCACATTCAATCTCTTGCCATCGTCTGCAAAACGCCGCGCCTCCATCATGGGCTTCTATCGCGTGTCCGGCGAAGACGCCCGTGATGTACCGTTCTTCGTTCAGAGTCACATTCACAATGAAATCCACACCGGTTTTCCGCCCGATGGTGCGAATGGTCTGCTGCAGCGGATTGTTCTCGATTTCACCTTCGCAGCACCGCGGATCTTCCAAGAAATGCGGGCTATGCAGAGCCTTGATTGTCTCTTCGCCCGCAATCCCCGGCGCGATCACTTTGCAGCCTCCTGAGAACCCCGCCATGAGATGTGGCTCAATCAGTCCCGTCAGGATCCGCAAATCCGCTTCAAGGAAATAGCGAGAAACCCAAATGGGGATTCTGTCATTGAGACTGCCGAAATGCGCCAGCAATTCTCGATCTGTCGCGCGATGGTTTATGCTCTGATAATTCCCGGCAATCTCGCCGCCGAGATTCTCTTCGATTTCCGCTTCACTCATCGGCCGATGCAAGCCGTTTGCGAAAACGAGCGTTGTGTTCTTGCGCGATATGCCTGCATGAGCAAGCTCGTGCAAAATTGGCGGCAAGATGATTTTATGCGGAACGGGCCGCGTGAAATCGGAGAGAACAATTACGGCTTTTGATTTGCCTTCTGCGATTTCTCGCAGCGGTGGAGACCCAATAGGGTTAGCAAGAGCCTTGGAGATTTCGCTTGCGAGATTTTCTATCGGCGGGGCTGCGCGAGTCTGCAGAATCACTGCATTGTCGGGCAATTCAACCGTTACCGTCCCCCGCCCAAAAGGCAAAGCAATCTGCTTCATTCCATTTTTTAGCACATTTGTAGGGGCGCAAGGCGTTGCGCCCGTGAATTGCAGCCGCAAGGCGTTGCGCCCGTGTCTTTATTCCCAATCCATCATATCATGGTTATCCCGATTCAATTGCCACTTCAAGGGATTATCGAGAATATATTGCTGAATCGCCCGCAATTCGTTATCACTGCGAACAATTCGTTCGTAGTAATTCCGCTGCCAAAGTTGCGCACCCGGTGTCTGTCGAATTTCGTTGATGCGTTTCGTCGTGGCGCGTTTGAAACCACCGATGAGCGCACCGAGGGATTTGCCGTGAAGGACGGGATGATTGCTATTGTCGAACTCGACGGGCGGCACGCCTGCCGCCCCTACATCATGAATCCAGACGATGGCATGGAAATGGTTTGGCATAACGGCATACAGATCGAGTTCAATTTCCTCACGGATCTCAGCGGAGCGCAACCATTCTTCTTCGATCATCTGCCCAAGATTGTTCAGATGCATTATGCTGTCTGTCACTTCACCCAGCAGGCAGGCATCTCTGGTGATGTGTATGGTGACGAAATACGCACCTGCCCGACGATAGTCATATCCTTTCAGCCGTATTGAATGGCGATTGGGAAACGGTCTGTCGTTCATCATTTGATTATGTCGTAGGGGCGGAAGGTGTTCCGCCGCTTACCGTTTTTTCAGAACATTTCGACGATGCGCACAGGGATTGTCACCGGGCGGTAGCCCTCGTCAGCGACGACCTTTTGACCTGCATTGGAGACGATGAAGGTGAGAAAACCGGCGGCTGCATCCTGCTTCTGACGGTTCGTGATATAAGTGAGGGTGAGCTTGAAAGGATAGCGGGGCTCTTCGACAATGGTTCTTATGTTAGGCGGGATTTCAATCGTGCCTGTTCGCCACCAGAGCTTGTGCAGATTTGTTTTCTTGATAGGCAGCGACAAGACCGCCAAAGCGCCCGGGTCGGCTTCCGCCTTTTTCACAAGATCCGCTTGTGTCGAACAAATCACAGCGATAACCGTGTCCAAAAAGCCGTAATAGTTCATGCAAACTTCCCAGCCTCCCTCTCCCGGAAGCGATATGTAGGGATGGCAAGGGATATCGGGACCGCCGACCTCTTGCCAGCTCTCCCACGCGCCTGTCAGGTAGTTTCGCAGTCCAACGGAATCAATTGCACGCACCGGATTTTCCGGATGCACGGCGAAATAGAGAGGAAGCGCCGCCACCGGATACTGATAAATTGGAATGCGTTGCTCCGCGGCAGCCAGCGACTCGGCTTGTGCCAGAGGCCTGTCCAAGAAAATCTCCTCTTGCTTGCCGAAAAGCAGCGATTCGACAGCCGCACGGGCGCGAAGCTGACCGATGTCTATGCGCGCTGTGGGATAGAAAGCCTCGAAGGTTTTGGCGAGTTCCACTCCCAAGTCTTCGACCGCTGATGAGGCATAGATGAAGGCGGAACCGGCAGTCGGCGTGGATTTCTTTTCGGTGGGGGCGCATCCGGCGAAAGCCAGCAAAATCAATCCCGCTATGATAAAGTTATGAGTTCTTTGATTCATGATCCCCCATAGGGTTCTTGTTTTTTTCTCCCAGAATCTGTTCACGAAACCCACCGTATGGGCGTCGCGGCGCAGGCGGCGCCAAGAGAAAAACCGCTCCCCGGTACAGCCCGAAGAGAAGGGTCACAGCGCCGAGCATCTCCCGCATTCCTGTCCCTCGCGGCAACCCCGGAAAAATCCAGCCGAACAAAATCCCCGTTCCAAACGCCAGGAAGAATAGGGGCAATATGAGATGAAGAATGCGCATTGATTTCTATACAAGCAAAAAGGGCCTCTTTCACGAGGCCCTGCGGAACTACTTCTTGAATTCAAAATTGATTGGGATTGCCACCCAGACCCCGACGGGGCTGTTCTGCTGGATGGCGGGTGTAAACTTCCATTTCTGGATTGCCTTGATGGCTTCCTCCTCAAAGCCCAGACCCGGCGGTATCGCCTTCATAATTTCCCACTTGCGCACCTCGCCTTTCTTGTCCACATAAACCTTGACGACCACCTTGCCGGTTACGCCCGCCGTCTTCGCCATTTCAGGGTAGTCGGGTTTGGGTGCTACGATTGGCTGAGGCGCCACTTCGTAGGCAGTGAAAACATCCGAGGCGGGAATCAGCTCGTCTTCGAGCTTCAGCTCCTCGATCATGACCTGCACATCGGCGCCGCCAAGCGCGCTATCCGCCAGCGGCGTGGCAGCTTTCGCCAGTTCCTCCTGAGATTGGATGGTCACCTCTTCCTTTTCCTCTTCATCAGGAATAGCTACGGGCTTCGCTGTCGCGGGAGGAGCAATCGTCGGTTGCGACACCTTAATCGTTGGTGGGGCGGTTTTGTCCGTTATAGAAGGTGGAGCGCCAAGCTTGGAGGGATCCAGTACGATAATCCGCCTAGGGGCTGGCGGTTTGCGTGTCAGGGCGATTCCTGCGACATAGGAACCCACCGCACAACCATGCAGCCCCACGGAGATAGCCAGTCCTATCCAGAGATAGCGTGCCACATATCTCTTTAATTCGAAAGAACCGTACCGGTCTTTCGTGAATTCTTCATAGAAATCCATTTTCGCCTCCTGTCCAGTTCCTGCATTAGATGAAGTAGGCAACTCTCGCCAGTGCGACATTCAGCATTGGCAAAGTCGGATTTGGCAGGTCTGTTCTCACTCTTTTAACTACTCGCCCCCTGTTTCGGTGCCCGCCGGTTCGCTCCCGACTTCCGGGGCCTCGCGAGCGGCCAACGCCATGCAATTGGAAGGAATTCCGGCAAGGTGTAATACGGAGTCATCGGCAAAAGAATAGCGATCCAGACTGAAGCGTGTGGTCTTGACCACATTGAACTCGTCAATGAGGTTGACCATACTGGCATAGTTGGCTTTGCGGCATACTCTCGCTACGATGATAAGACGGGTACGCCCCTCCTTATCTGCGCCGACGGCGTTGCTGCGTTCCACGAGCAAGGGCCGAAGCGAATCCCACGGCATTGCGCGCGGCAACTCACTGCCAATGTTATAAAACAACTCATTCGTTTCAATGACACGCAAAGTCAACAGGCGCGACTCGCCGACCTCTAATTCGACCGGGCTCTCGGTCTCGGGCGGCAAGTTGATTTCCATCGCCTGGGGCAGTCGGAAAACCGTCGTCACCATGAAGAAAATGAGCAGCAAGAAGGCGATGTCCACCATCGGGGTCATATCAATCCGAATCGCGATGCGAGGCCTTTTCCACGCCTGCGCTCCGCCACGCTGCTTCGCACCTCCAACATCAACAGCAGCCATTAGGAAATCCTCCTTTACCCGGTCTCACCGGAACGGCGGATCGTCTCGGGTTCCGCTTCCAGTTCCGTTATTAAATGGAAACGGGTCATCTTGTTCTTCTGCAATGCAGACATCACATCTTCGATCAATCCATAGTCTGCATTCTTGTCTGCTTTGACAATAATGCGAACCTTCGGATTACGCAACCGATAGTTTGTGATTGTCACAGGTAGCTGGCGGGTCGTAAATTCCGTGCTGGTGACTTGTCCCGTCCCAGTTTCCTTGATGAATCCATTTTTCAGGTCCAAGTTCGCCGCGCCGGTTGTCAGATAGATCTTGTTCTCCTTGGGTATCGAGATAATGATAATGTCCGACTCGGGGAGCTTGATTTCCGAATGGCTTGCCGGCAGACTGACCGGAAATTCCTCCGGCGGCCGAAACTGAGTCGTGGACATGAAGAAAATCAGGAGGAGAAAAGCGATGTCCACCATGGGCGTCATGTCTATCTTAATCGCAATGCGTTTAGGCTTGGGAACCGCCACGGCGTTACCCCTCCTTTTCTTTGAGCAGCTCCACCATCACATAGGCTGCTTCGTCTATGTTATAGTTGAACTGGTCCACGCGATTGACGAATACATTATAAGCGACGATTCCGCAAATGGCTGCAAACAGCCCGCCGGCCGTATTGACAAGGGCCTCCGAAATACCCATGGCAAGCTGAATCGCATCGGGCGCTCCTTGACGAGCCATCGCGGCAAAGGCGCGAATCATTCCGATAGTCGTTCCCAGAAGCCCGACCATCGTGGCAATGGACGCGATGGTTGAGAGGGCGATAAGATTGCGCTCCAAGAATGGCACTTCCAGAAGACGGGCTTCATTGATGGCTCGCTGCGTTTCAGACAAGCGCTTCTCCGGTGAAAGGTCTTTGGCTCCCACGAGGCGGCGGTACTGGTCAATTCCCGCTTTAAGGACAGCCGCCGCGGAACCCCGCTGATTATCGCAGAGCTTCGAGGCGTCCTCCAAGCGGCCTTCGCGAATGGCGCGGCTGAACTCGGAAAAGAAGACTTGCACTGAGCGAGTCCCGCGAGCCTTTCTGAGGGTCAGAATGCGTTCGACGATGTAAGCAATGAGCATCAGCGTCATCATCAGAAGCATGGCGACAAGCGGCCCCGCTTGCCGAATCTGATGAACAATGGGATTTACGGGTCGTCCCGTGTCAGGGTCCTTTGCGTCAATGGCAGGAATCCAAACGAAAACAACCCCAATGCCAATAGCGATGGCCACAATAAGAACGATTGTGGTGAAAGCACCTTGTTTCATTTGAAGAACCTCACGAAAAGATGTACAGAGTATTTAGACAATAGATATTTGAATTTGAGCGGAAAGCTGGCCATGCCGATCTGGAGACCTACAATGCCGGGACAGCCTTTCGAGAAACGTCACTCCAGCGTATATTGAAAACAAACGAGAGGAACCCGTGCCGCGGCACGTGTCTCACGTGCCCGGCTACCCTTCTTCCCAGCGTGGCAGGCGAGCGCCTGCCGCCGCGACAACTTGAGCTTTCATCATCAATTCATTCAAATGACTTTGCACAGAACCTGATTTCGCTACCCACCCAGGCGCTTCTTGTATTCTTTAACGGCTTCCAGGGCTTCTTTCAGATCTTTGTCTCCCGGCTTGTAGCGCAAAGCCTGTCCATAGCCGCGCTCCGCGCCTTGAAGGTAGCTGCCACCCTTTTCCAAGAGTTCCGGCCCCGGGATTTCGCCGTCGTGGGCGTCGCGGATTTCGGTGCGAACTATCATAAACTGTTGGTAATTCGCATGGGCATAGAAGCTCCAGAAGTCCGCACGCGAGGGGCAATATTGCACCGCCTTCTGCAGATTCCGGATAGCCAGAGGAAACTGCTGACGCTGGAAATAGATGAAGCCCATTTGTCCGTAGGCATCACAGTTGGCCGAATCCAACACGACGACTTTCTGGTAGATGTAGAGGGCAGCATTGGTCGAATCCCGTGCCGCCAAAATCGAAGCCAGATAAGCATAGGCAGGAACATTCGCCGTATCGCAAGCCACGCCCCGGCGCAGCGCGGCGATTGCATCCACCCATTTCCCTTTCCGCCCATAGCCGTAACCCATATTGACCATCGCTCCACACTTTTCGGGTTCCAGCTCCAGGGTTTTCTGATAATAGACAATCGCCGAATCAAACTGGTCGCTATTGTAGTAACCTGTTGCCACACGATAAGTCAGGCGAGCCTGATTCGGGTCGGCTGCGAGGGCTCGTTTGTAGAAAAATGCCGCGGAATCATAGTGCGATGATTTCAGATTAGTGACGGTGTCCTGGGATGCCAAATTGTAATAGGCGTCGCCGGCCATCGCAAGCAATTCGACATCCGTCGTGGTATCTTTCAGTACTGAGCGCAGGAATGCAATCTCGCCTTCATATTTTTTCTGATCCGCTAAGGTTTTCGCATGCAATACGACGACATCACGGCGCTGAGGCCGAAGTTGATGAGCCTTCCAAAACGATTCCTCGGCTTCAGCCAGGCGCGCAAGTTTAAGGTGGCTTTGCCCCAGCAGAAAATGAGAATAGAAATGATTGGGCTGATCACGCACAGCATTCTGCAAAGGCTCCAAAGCGTCTGCATACCGACCGGCAGCATAGTAAAGTCGCCCGATCTGATAATTGACCTCAAGGTTTGTAGAATCCATGTCGCGGACGGCTTTGAACTCGGAAATTGCTTCGTTGAATTGCTTGTTCTTGAGCAGCACCTGTGCAAGCTCGAAGCGAAGCTGCGCATCCGATGGCGAAAGTCCGATAGCTTGGCGAAACCGGTCGATCGCGAGTTCGAAGATGTTCTTGTCGCGATAAAGACGAGCCACGAGTTTGGGATAGAGAGCGTTCTTCGGATTTTTTGCCGTGGCTTCCTCGAGAATTCGCACGGCCTCCGTCGTCTGCCCTCGCATCGCCAACACCCGCGCCCGGCAGGCCTTAATCTCCCAGTAGCGCCCCTTGGGGTCCTTCGCTTCGGCCGCGGCGACGAAGTCGTCAGCCCTTGCTGTATCACCCCACGCTAACAGCACATCAACCAAAGGTACAAGACTACCCCTATCATTCGGCTTCAATGATAGCGCTTGTTTGAGGTGCTCGACGCCTTCAGCAGTGTCGGCGACGGCAATCTGTGCTTCGCCCAGGAGCCGCAGCGCGTCAATGGACTTCGGGTCACGCGAGAGGACAGCCTGAGCCTTTTCGATAACGACATCCCACTTCTGTGCCGCAGAAGCTTGCACAGCCGCCTCCATATCGGGATCTTTTGCAGCCATCAGCTCTGGCGGAAGAACGAGCAGATAGAATGCCATTATCAGCAAGCATCCAAATGAGATATGAGCCGCGCGATTCATAGGGAGATTCTTTGGGACTTATGTCGGCAAACTTTAATTTTTAAATATAGCCAACTATTTTCTAAATCGCAAGCCCCCTATTTTCCTTCCATCCCGACTGCAGCCATTCGCCCTTCCCATTGCTTTTTCCACTTCTGATACCATTCTCGTTCGCCATTGAACCATTACAATCCTTTCAAACAGCCAAGATCATCTCACCCATCCTCACCTTTGCCCGGTATGTCCCTGCCTATCTTGTCCCCCATCAATTGCACTCCTTGCCTCTCAAAAAAGTGCCAATCCCAAGAATCGGTCCCCTCTACACGGATCTCCATTATTGTTAATTCACAGAGAAACATATAATTAGCAGCGCGACGCCCCTTGACAACAAATTTCAATTTTTTGCATTCTGGCTATTGACTTGGCGCTGTTGTCTCGCTATATTAATGGCTGAATCATAGAAATCTGCGACAGCAAGTTCGAATCAAGCAAGGAGACAAATCGTGAAAAGAGTATATTTTGCAATGATTTGCACCCTTTTTCCGGCTCTATAGTGATTCTTGAAAGTTCTCCGACATGTTTCGCCGTGGCGGACGCCCGCCTTGCCAACAAGTGGCTTAAGCCCCTTGTTTCCCTTTGTCCTCGAACGAAGTGAAGGACCCGCAAGGGCAGGAAGAAATCGTCCATAGGGGCGGCCTCTGGCCGCCCCTTATCGGAAAGAGATTCGCAAGTCGGGCAGGCAGAGCCAGCCCATAGGCAAGGAGTATCTTCGCGCGGGGTGAATCTCGAGATTCACAGTTGCGCCACATGTTGGCGCACTTTTGAGAACCAGTATATGCCGCTCGCAAAATGGTCGTTTTGAAGTGATTCCGACAGCCCGGCGAGATTCAAAGAAAAGCGCGCGATAGCGGATTATCGCGCGCTCTGTTTTTTTGGAGTCTTGGAAGACGGCTCTTGCGCAACGCTTCCCGTGCAAGCGTGCTTCGCGAGTCGGTTTCTTACTGGTTTTTTATCTGCAGTGGTTTCAGTTGAGCGATTTCCTTGGCCCGGTCAAAAAGCGTCATGGCCGCATTTACCTGGCTGTCGCCCCGCACCTGAATGGCGTAATAATACTCGCGACGATTGAAGAGCGTGCTCGCAATTTCGCTCCGTAAAGTCGTCTTGATGAACGCCGCGTCTTCATGCCATGCTGCCGTGTCCAGTTTCATATCTTTGGACTCCACGAGACTGCGGAAGTCCTGAAGCATTTGATCAGTAACCTGAAAGTCTCTGGCAAACTTGCGGAAATCTTCACCCAGCTCGGGGTGTTTTAGAGCGTAATCCGAGGCGTATTCAAAGAAGAGCCGCTGTGACATGATGCGGTAAGTCTGTGCACTCGCCCTGTCCGGCAAAACGATTGTGTCGGGACGAATCCCACCTCCACCGAAAACCGGCCTGCCCGCGGCGGTAAAGAAAATCTCCCGCTTCGTTGTGTCCTCTTCGACTACGGTGTCGTCGTCACGGCCTTCCTCGATGTAATCCATCAGTCCTCTATCATAGGGGCGTTGAATGAGCCGTCCCGACGGAGTGTAGTAGCGAGCCGTTGTGATGCGAACCACCGACCCGTCAGGAAGGTCAAAGGGAGTTTGCACGAGGCCCTTGCCAAAGCTGGTCTGTCCCGCAACCAGCCCTCGGTCAAGATCCTGGACGGCACCCGCAACAATTTCAGAGGCCGAAGCGCTGCCATGACTGATGAGCACGACAAGAGGAAGGTCATATTTCTTTCCACGGCCGGTGGACAAGAATGTTTTTTCGCTTCTCTCAACGCGTCCTTTGGTATAAACAATGGTATCCCCCTTTTCAGGGATGAAGAGGTCCGCAACGCGCCAAGCCTGCTCAAGATAGCCTCCCGGATTGCCTCGCAGGTCCAGAATAAGTCGTTTCATTCCAACGCCACGCAAGCTGTCCATTGCTCGTGAAACCTCTTCCTCCGTTACGGCAGTGAATTGCATGACTCGGATGTAACCCGTCTGCTCGTCACCCAAAAGAATGGCCGCCGAAACCGAGTGAATCGGTATCTTATCCCGTGTAATCGTAAAGTCCATGGGTTCGGGAATGCCTTCGCGGGAAATTGTCACGGTGACCTGAGTTCCCTTAGGTCCGCGCAACTTCTGGAAGACTTCTTCATTGCTGATGCCGTAGGCAGAAACTCCCTCGATCTTGATAATTCTGTCGCCGGCTCGGATACCCACGCGGTCAGCGGGAGTATCCGGAATGGGCGACACGACGGTAATTACCTTATTTTGAATGACAAATTGGATGCCGATGCCCTCAAATTCGCCCTGGAATTGCTCCTTGATGCGCTTCTGTGCGTCCGCTGGGATATAGACCGAGTGAGGGTCCAGTGTCTCCAAGAGGCCGCGAATGGCTCCATCCAAGAGCTTGCCCATATCCGGCTCTTCGACATAGACATCGCGAACGACGCGCAACACATAACTCAGCTTTCCCAATTGCTGATTGATGTTCTGCGCTTCGGCCCAAAGGGATGGCCCCCATAACAATCCGGCTCCAATGAGCAGGATTCCTCCCACCATGACGACGGCCCAATTTCTTTCTTTCTTCACGCCCCACTCTCCTTCCTAATAATGATTTCATAGTGGCGATGCATCAGCTCTTCCTCCCCTTCCGTGAGGGTCTTGCCGCGGCGGGCCATCATGAGGCGCGCGGTCTCCAAAACGCGACCGAGAGGCACTGGTACAAGAAGTTCGGCTCCTCCCCAATGAAAGGAGGGCACGAAACGCGGCGGAAATCCCGCATCGAAAAGATTGCACCCGATTCCAATGACGGTTCCCGTGTTGAGTACCGTGCCAATGGCAGTCTTGGCGTGGTCCCCGATGAAGCAGCCTATGTGTTGATGACCTGTTTCCACGAGTCTGCCGCCGACTCTCACCTTCACCTCGGCATAGTTGTTCTTCAAATTGGAGTTGGTTGTGCCGGCTCCGAGATTCACCCATTGCCCCAAATGAGCATGCCCCAGAAAACCATCGTGCTGCTTATTGGAATAACGCTGGAAAATCGTCTGAGTGATTTCGCCTCCCAATTTGCAGAGTGGCCCGAACGAAGAGCCGCCACGAAGTCTCGTCCCCGCATTAACGACGCAATGCGGTGCGACGAAGAGCGGCCCCTCCAAATAGCTGTGCGGCATGATTTCGCTTCCAGCGCCGATGTAGATTGGCCCCGCATGGTTGCCCAGGACAACACCGGGATGAATCTTCACACCAGGCCCTACAAAGATCGTCGCCCCTCCGCGGCGGCTGCACACCTCAACTCCCGCACCCAGGTCGCGCAGAGGCCTTGCCCCCAGGAATTCGTCCCCTTGAGCGCCAAGCTGCGTTCGCAGAAGCTCGGGATTGGCCAACACGACATCCCAGATCTGGCGAGCCAAGCCAGCCCGCCATCCCGTCGGCAGATCGGCCGCTTCTCCCTCTTGAACGAGAAGACTGGCGAGGCGGTTTCCATGTTCGTTCAGCAGCCTTTGTGCTTCGGCAACAGGCCGACGCGCAAAAAGAAGCCGACCATCGGTGTCAACCACGGTCGTTGGCATCGCCGGGAAGTCGTTCTGCCGTTCCGGTCGGAGCTCGAAGAGGCGTCCGTTGAGAAAGGTAATATCGCCGAGCGCAGGCCGTTCGTTTCCAGCCTCCGGCCAAAGCTCTGTGCATAATCTCCTTAAATGCTCGCGCGGACGCAAAAGCGGCATCGCGTTCGATGCCCGGCGAACATGCTCAAGAATTGTCCCCGTGCCTGCAAGCAAGTCCCAGACAGGTCGGAGAACGATCAATGGGAACAGGTCGGTTTCCACCTCGTCATCTTCAAGAAGACAAACCGCGGCGCCTTCGAAAAGTGACGGATGAAAGGCAAGGTTTTCGATACTAAATTCGGACAAAGTATTTCCCCGGCAATTGACGAACGATTCCTTTGAGTTCCATCATCAACAGGTTTCCGAGCACCTCGGCCACCGAAAAATGCAAGCTATCGGCAATCGAATCTACATGCAAGCCGTCGCCATAAGTCAGCAAATGCCAAATTCGCTTTTCATCTTCGGGCATTTCAGGTTCGAGCAGTTCTGCCTGTTCTGGCGAAGGGGTGCGAGAGGTGGTGCCGGATTTCAAAATATTCAGAACTTGCTCCGCATTCTCAATGAGCGCGGCGCCATTGCGGATGAGGGTGTGACAATCTCTCGATTTCAGATTGTGCACTGATCCGGGAATCGCCATGACTTCGCGCCCAATGTCCGCCGCGATGAGCGCTGTGATAAGGGCACCCGATTTCTCACCGGCTTCGACAACCAGAGTTCCCAGAGACAGTCCTGCTATAATTCGGTTGCGGCGTGGAAAGTTTCCGCGACTTGGCTCCGTTCCGAAAGGAAACTCCGAGACGAATGCGCCATCACTCTCGAGAATCTTGCGACCCAATTCCGCATTGGACGGAGGATAAATCCGCTCGACTCCGCAGCCGAAAACCGCGAGTGTCGGCAGACCGCACGCAAGCGCCGCCGAATGAGCCAGTCCGTCAATACCCGACGCCAATCCCGAGACAATCGTCAATCCTGAACCCGCCAATCCGTCCACGATTTCCTTCACAACGGTTTCGCCATAAGGAGTGAAGCTGCGAGTTCCCACGATGGACAGAGCATCCGTTTTGAGCAGCTCCGCCTTGCCGCGCACATAAAGAATTGGTGGAGGATCATAGTCCACTTCACGCAGCCGCGATGGGTAGTCGTCGTCCCAGAGCGTGACAACTTTGACGCCATAGCGAGCAATAGCGTTCAATTGCTGTTCGACGACCTGCGAATTGACTTCTCGGTGAATCGCAGCGGCCCGCCTGGCGGAGATGCCATCCACCCTCTCAAGGGCAGCCACGGGTGCAGCCAAGACCTCCTCCGGAGAGCCGAAGTGATTGATGAGACGAGTGAGCAAACGGGTGCCGATATCCTCGACATTGGCCAATTGCAAAAGGGCCTCAAGATTCACGGTTCTGCTCCAAGTCAATGGACACGCCGTAGGATTCGGGCATCGGGGCCCCTGCGAGCATCTTCCAGAGCTTCTTTACTAATTCATCAAGACCTTGACCTGCCAGCGCAGAAATTTTCATCGCCCACGGGCCCGGAGGTGCTTTACTTTCCAAAAGGTCGCACTTGTTTAGGACAATGAGTGCCGGTCGCGTCACCAAATCCGGGCTCCAAGCCGCAAGTTCCTTTTTCAACACCTGCAAATCCTTGCGAGGGTGGGGCGTCGTGGCATCAATCAAAAAGAGCAGAACGCGAGTCCGCTCGACATGGCGCAAGAAATCATGACCGAGCCCTTTGCCTTCGCTTGCCCCTTCGATAAGCCCGGGCAAATCCGCCAGAACGAAGCTCTCCAACTCACTGGGGCGAACGATGCCCAAGTTGGGCACAAGGGTCGTGAAGGGATATGGGGCAATTCGGGGTCGTGCGGCTGTCAAGGCCGAGAGCAGTGTAGACTTCCCTGCATTCGGCAGCCCAACCAGTCCGACATCGGCCAGAAGTTTCAACTCAAGGCGCAAAGTGCGTTCGTCCCCCGGGCGACCCGGTTCCGCATAGCGCGGGGCTTGGTTCGTGCTCGTGGCGAATTCCGCGTTCCCGCGCCCGCCCTTACCACCCTGCGCGATGCAAACCCTCTCTCCCGCCTCGACCAAATCGGCCACGAGCGCATCTCGGTCAAAAACTTGCGTGCCGCATGGCAAGCGGATTTCGAGGTCAGCACCCTGGTGTCCGCTTTTTCGTGCCCCTTGGCCAGGACGACCATTTTCGGCCTGATAGTGTTTCTTATAATGAAAATCGAGCAGTGTGGAGAGGTGGAAATTCGCGCAAAAGTAGATGCTCCCTCCACGACCGCCGTTGCCTCCATCGGGTCCACCTTTTGGCACAAAGGCTTCCCGTCGAAAAGAGACGCATCCCTTTCCCCCATCGCCCGCCTTAATGGTGATGACTGCCTGATCAACGAAGGTCAAGATAGGAAAATCCTATAGTCGTTCTCAGATCTGAGTTGGTATCCACAATGGGCTGAAGCCCATTGCCCTTTTTACCCCAGGCCAAGATACTCGTTTCCTACGGGCTGGCTCTGCCTGCCCGACTTGCGAATCTCTTTCCGATAAGGGGCGGCCAGAGGCCGCCCTTAGGGACGATTTCTTCTCGCCCTTGCGTGTCCATCACTTCCTTCGAGGACAAGTGCGGCAGGAAATTCTCCATAAAAAGGGCCAGGTGCCGAACGCCTGCACACCTGGCCCTGTAAGAAATGAAAGGAATCACTCGGCTACTTCATCAGCACCATTTTCTTGGATGCTGCATAGCCTTCCGAAACCAATGAGTAGATGTAAACACCCGATGCCAGATTTGATCCATCGAATTCCACCTGATGCGCTCCCGCTGAAAGCGTTGCGTTATTCAGCAGAGTTACCACTTCCTGCCCGAGCACATTGTAGATCTTCAATGTCACCTTGGCGTTTCGAGCCAAGTCAAATTGCAATGTTGTCACGGGGTTGAATGGATTGGGATAGTTCTGGTACAGCGCAAAATGCCCAGGCAAATTATGGGATAGTATAGGTGTAGAGAGTGGGAATCCGGCGGAGTCCCAATGCATGGGATACTCTTCGACCAGTGGCGAAGTAGGAATCTGATCCACAGGAATGCGCTGATAAATCACGGGATTCAAGGTTGCAGTTCCCTCACTCTGAGGGATACCGCCCGCGTCTTTGTCAAAGACATACTCCATGTGCAGATAGCCGTCCGTTACCGTGGAAGCCACTGTAATGTCGCGCTCGTGTTCGCTCAAGCCTGTAGGAACGGGAATATCAACGGGTGTTGTGTTGGTCACATTCGTGCCAACGGCCCAACGGGTGCCGCCGTTGGTCGACACGCTGACGATAGCGTCCGCCATCGGATAGCCACCGTCGCTGTAGGTCATCGTGTCGTACAGCATGTAGGAACAATAGAGGTAATCGTTCGTTGGGTCAATCGCCAAGTTGGGACGCTGAGCTGTGAGTTGCCATGCCCCCGGATCATAGGCAGGGTAAAATCCATTCTTTACCAAGCTGTAGTAATGCGTCTGCTCGCTCCAATGGTAGATCAAAGAAGGAGTCCAAAAGCCGTAGTAACGGCCGCTGTCCGGGACTGAGTCATTGAAGACATAGTAATAGATTGGCTGGACGGTGAAGGCAATGTGCACATAGTCTGATTCATCCAGCAAGACCGAGCAGTCCGTGTAAGCCCGCAGAGTGTCTCGGTTGCAGGTGATA
>Ga0315289_10000904_pt1 | contig 45933 bp, 35 predicted proteins | sample YL17G11_40_MG_FD_203452 | JGI IMG/M metagenome (GOLD analysis project Ga0315289, IMG submission 203452) | Sediment microbial communities from Yellowstone Lake, YNP, Wyoming, USA - YL17G11_40 | ecosystem: Environmental > Aquatic > Freshwater > Lake > Sediment | place: USA: Wyoming | collected... | reverse complement strand
TCCCATTTTTCTGTCCATCCTTTAAGAAAGTCAGTTGCTTCCGTATCGTTATCATTACTATCTGCCTTCATATCTTTTGCCCTTATCTGTCAGAGAATAATATCCTTTTCGTTCAGATGAGCGAATGAACAAGGACATCTTATCCTGATGTTTGCTGTTCAATTCGTGTTTATTTAATTCGCCACGAATAGAGTTTCTAAACGTATCCATCTTGTAAGACAGTTTTTTATTTGTAACTATTTTTTCCACTTCTTGATAAATCATTTGCAATGGAACAAAATCTGTCCCGCGTTGCTGCTCATTTTTAATAACCTGTATTATCAAACTTTTAATTGATGGGACCGTTCCGGGTAAAAGCTGTTCCCTCTTCTGAATTTGTTCTATAACTTCCTGAACCCCCTTGTCTTTGCTGGCTTTTTCTTCATTTTTTAGAAACGCCTTGTAAACGTCCGAATAGCCCGCTAAATATTCTTCATCAGGAGCAAAAACAGAATCGGTAAATTTTACAGAATTATAAATTGCTTCCAATTGCGAAAAGTAAATAGGTTTGCTCTCTTTGAAAATAACGTTTGCTTCAAAATTGGTCAGTAATCCTCCCCTTGTCAAATTGGTGCTTCCTACGATGCCTGTTGTTTCATTTTTACTTTGAAAAAGGTATATCTTCGGGTGAAAAACAATATCAGTTTTGTTCTCATCCCTGTCCCCGTAGCAATAGAATTTAAGATTAGGCATCTGCCTATGAAGCTGAATCAAATAATGGATTGATTGAGGGTCCGTTGTTTTGAAATCTAGACCAGTAATAATTTCGATGTTACCCTTGTTCTGCAGGCATTTCCCCATGGCTGATTCGATTACTTTCAAGCCGGAATATTTTAAGAAAGCGACGGCCATTCGTGCAATTTGAGCATTCTGTAGTTCTTGATTAATGATATTGCCTATCGGATAATTTAGATTTGATAAGATTTGAATTGCCATCGTTAATCACCGCCCTTTTTTCTGAATGAGCAATGTTTGATATTTACATCGGGTTTCGTTATCCCAAATCTCACCTTCTATTCTCTTTAATACTTTCAAAAAAGGACGGAGTCTTTCCGGATTTCTAACCGTTGTTGATATTGACCATGGCAATTTTTCCGCCATTTTGTTTTTTCCCTGACAAAAATTTAATCCAATCTTACCGCCCCATTCTACCCGCAAATTAAATAACCACAACTTGAAAATTTTTGCTAAAAAGTGCAAAGTTTGGCAAAGTTTGGTAAAATGCTTGATACGAAGCTTTATGGGGCGAGGAAGGCGTCGGTCTCGCACGAAGGCACTTCAACGCCCTCATATACATCGGTGTTCTGCAGTGTGAATATGTCGTCGGCCGCAGCGCCGATACGGCGCACCTTCACAAATTTAACGCCCCCGTCGCAGAATAAAACGTTTTGGCCCCGCCGGTTATGATTGATGCTGTTAAGAACTAACAAATCTTTGTTTGGTTTGAGCTTGAACGGCCTGGAGTAATCATCGGTCAGTCTCTCAAAAAGCGGATTCAAATCCGCAATTAACGCCTGCGGCCCCTGTAAATGCGCCTTACCGGCTTTGGTGCACCTTATTCGGAAACTGTAGGTCACATATCTCCTCGCAGGAAAATCGTTGTAGTCACGCACTTTTGATGCATCGAACTCCAGCGCCTTTCCTTCGCTTCTGCACGGACAGACAAAGTCGCCCGGCTCCACGTAACCCTCTTTGGCCAAAAGCCATATATGGCGGGTATTGGAGTGGTTCTCCTGCCCCTGGTAACCCACCTTCCACCATGGTTCGCCTGTCGCAGTTGCAACCGCAGGCAATTCGCCGTTGTTGTCGGCGCTATAGCGGCCCACTGCCTGCCCTATCCGCTGCAACTGCATCTGGCAGTACTGTTGCCACGATTTGTGGCGGGCAAGGTTCAATGGCGCTATTAAAACTCCTGCTGCAAAAACAATCATTGCCGCCGCAGCCGCTGTCTCGAATATGTTCTGCCAGAACCGGCCTTTAACTGAAACAACCTTGTCCTGTTCGCTCGCAAGTAATTGCCTCAGCCGAAGCTGACTCGAACGGGCAAAATTATTCAATCGCCATATAGTGCCATCCGCCAGCTCATCAGGACACGGCTCGGATTCAAGATTCTCAATGGCTGCCAGAGAAGCCCTGATTTTTGCGCAAATTACAGCCGCCTCATTGCTTAAGGAGATTAGCTGCTTCGCTTCGAGGGTCTCCTTTTCGGATGTCAACCCTATACAGTAATCAAATAAGAGCTGTTTTTGCTGCTCGGTTAGTGGTGTCATTTTTACGCTTTTTTGCTCCCAAACGCCGCTTTCCACTCTTTTATAAATCGGCCAACGGCGGTATGCAGTCTGCTTTTAACTGTTCCGATAGGTATACTCAAAATCTCCGCCATTTGTTTGTAAGAAAATTTGTTAAAATAGGCCAAAATTAAGATTTCCCGCAGATTCTCCGGCATATTCGTTATAATTCGTCTAACCTGAGCGGAAGCCTCGCGACTTTCTAACTTTTCATAAGGCGTTATGTTGTCGGAAGTTAGAGCATTAAGTGTGTCATCGAACGACATATCCTCCGGCTCCGCAATGGTTCCGATAGGGATAGCGGCCGTTCGCCGCTGTTTACGAAGGGTGTCCTTTGCTTTATTCGCTGCTATTGTGAATAACCACGGACGCAAAGGTCTGCTTTTGTCGAAACTATCCCGGCTGGTGAACAACTGTAAAAAGGTCTCCTGAAAGACATCTTCCACTAAATCGTGCTGGTTGAGAAAATGCTTCAAAAATACGTAAAGGCCGTTTTTATAACGGTTTACAACCTCTCTGAACGCGGCCTCATCACCCGCTGCATAGCTGGTGAGAAGCTCGGCATCGCTTTCTTTTTTCAAAACAGGTTCCACTTTTCTTAATCGCTTAAAAAGTATGAGTAAAAAACCCATTATAAATGATTTAGAAGCAAATCAAAATTTTTATCGTCTGATATTGAGTAAAATCTGAAATGCTGACTCATAGCCCCTGTCGCCACAGCTTCTGCCGTTAGCGGCAGGCGCACCTTATTTTTGAATTTTTTTCTCCGGCTGCAAAATTTTTTTGATGATTTCCCTGAGAAATCTGTGCGTCTCAGACAACGCGGCCAGCATCGGAGCTTTACGTTTGACCGTAATGCAGCGCTTTATGGCATAAGGGTTTACAGGATTTAATTAATTGCTCTTTGGACTGTTATTGGTGGCAACTGCGTTCTGGATTTTATCCTCTGTTCCGGAAGTGCTTAAAAAATTTTAAGGTTTGTGTAAAAAATCATTTCTTGACCTTGCATTATTGATGTAGTATAATACTGGTCGCAGGCAGCCCCTGTTTAACCTACCTCCCTCTTTCCTCCGACAAGCAGGGGTTGCCTCTTTTTATTCTTTATTCTACCTTTTTTTGCTACCCTGTGTCTATCGTGGTAACTACGGGATTTTCGAACTTTTTACCTCATTTTTAGCTCAAAAATGAGGTTTCAAAAATTTTTTATTTTTTCTCTTATTTCCGCTTCCTGCTCTTATATCCTTGCTACCTGCCTATTTGCTCCTGCGCAGACTGCCCCCTTTGTTTCCACGGGATTTCACGTGATATGCCTTTTTCTTTGCTTTTCTTAAAATGTTGCAAACCCTTCGACAAGCTCAGGGCGAGAACGTTGCAAAATTTTGCAGGGCATTAAAACAAGCTAAATTTTAACCGCCGTCCTATGGACTCCATACGGAGAGAGCGCGCCCCTGCCTAAAACTTGCAGGGGCAGGAAGGACGCAGAGATAAAAAAATATTAGACGCTGATTGCGCAGAAAGTTCAACCACAAATTCCTTCGACAAGCTCAGGATAAATAACACTGATTTTTTGTTGGCCACGAAGACAAGAAAAACACGAAGAATTTTTAGACGCTGATTTACCCGCCGGAGGTTGGGGGGCTACGAAGCACGAGTTTCCGCTGTATGGTGTCCCCAGATTAGATAGAAGCTGAAACATTCGCTGAGTATTGAGGAATACGAGCAGCTTACAGGATGATTTTTGCCGGTTTTGTGTGATTGAGACAGCTTATTCGATATCTTTTGACTTAGATTTCAGGTCTTTTAAGAATTCTGGATTAATTTTTTCCTTAAGCTCTTTAGCGATGTGGATATGTTTCCAGGAATTTGCGTAGTCTTCTACACCAAAATAATAAATGGCCATATTAACATGAGCATTGCCGTTTTTCGGATCTATTTTAAGGGCTTTTTCTAACATAGGAAATGCTTCAGCCGGTTTGTCTGAATAGATTAATGCAAGACCTAAATTACTATAAGAAGGGGAGTGCGTCGGATCTTTTTCTATACTTTTCTTATAACTCTTAATTGCCAAATCAAGTTTATCTTGGACACTGTATACATATGCTTCTCCAAAGTATGCTGGAGCAAAATTAGGTTCAATTTCAGCGGCCTGATTAAATTTTTTCAAAGCAGTATCTAAGTCACCTTTGTTAAAATATTCCCAGCCAGTTCCGACAGTCTCCATTGCCTTATACACTTCTTCAGAATTTTCGATGGAGAACAAATTGCCTTTTACCCATCCATTCGGCAACTTTGATGCTCTGGAGACAAACAAAGGAATATTGTTTTCTAAACACATTTTTTTGAGAGATTCATACAACTGTTTTTCTTGTTTTGAATACGCGTCAGGATGTGTTATTACAACCCATATGCCATTATCCTGAATTTCTTGAGACAGGGATATAAAGTGTGTCAGCACGTCAGAAGAAGACCGAAATATTCTTTCTTTCTTATTATTTTCACTATACGCTTGAAATCCCCCTTGCTTATGGGCTATCTTTGCTACTTCTTCAGGTAACATATAAAGAGAAAGACCTTTATCCCTTTTTGGTTCTGCACTGACAACACAAACAATAAATGCACAAAGAATAAATATTGGAAAAACTCTCTTCATAATGGTTATGCTTTCTCAATTAAATTGACATTTCCCATATTAACCCGCCATCCGCCTTCGCCAAGGTTTCGTCGGACAAGCAGGCGGATAAAACGCCTGACTGCGCAACCAAGCCTTTCAACTCCACAATAATACCATAATCTTTCTCGAATTGCCTTTTATTTTTTCGATACTTCCTATCTGCCGCCCCCCGCTCCTGTCTTCCGACAGGAAGACGCGGGGGGCGTCTTCGGTCTTCGTGGCGAAATCTTCTTGTCGCCTTTTTTGCGATTTTTCGCCTAACTGCCTTTCAGTGACTTTTTGTTCTGGGGCTGTTGGAGATAATTTTGTCTTGAGACGAGCATTTCTGTTCAGATGATATTCCGCCCATTTACGCTATGCAAGCATTTTCTATGCACGATTATCCTTTAGGGTGACCCGCCGTAAAACGGCGGGCTATATACAAACGACCAAAAGGCGGTCGTTGAAGGGGAAGTTTTAGGTCGGACTTTTCGGACAAATCGGACACATAGGACAGGTCGGCCCGGCTTCGTCCCCAAGGGACTACGCCGTGGCGAGCAGAGCGGCGGCTTCGATTTCAAACAGTAAATCCGGACGACAGATGTCACAAATAACCGTTATCCACGGCCAAGGGAGAGTATGCTTTAAGCTGTTAAATATGGTCTCGACCTCAATAGTCTTGCAGTAAGCCACTACCTGCACAACATCTTCGTCCCGGCAGTGCATATCCTTCAGGACGGCCCGGACGTTTTCAATGGTCGTGTTGATTTGGCCGAGCGGGTCGCCAATATGCGTCGTGGCGCCGGTGACGTCAATAGAGGCGGTCCCTGAAACAAATACGGTGACACCGGCGGGCGTGACTGCTTGGGAGGCACGGGAGAAGGCCGAGCCGTAGTCGAGGGCGCACTGCTGCTTACCAACGGCAGGAAGATGCTTAATCGAATCCCAGGGGTCAAGGACGGCCACGAGGTCCATTGCGCATTTGGCTGAATCAGCGGGTCGAAGGCCGATACCCGTGCTGGCAGGCAATGACTGCCGAGAGGTTTTTCCGATGATGCCGCATTCGGCGAAGAATTTATTTCTGACGCTATTGAAGCTGTCATACCAGGAGAGGATATCGCCGAGCCACATCCAGGTTCGCGGCACGGCGAAGAAATCGGAGTGAAAAAGCTCGAGGACAGACCCGGCCTTTTCGAGCATTGCCCCTGCCTGTTCGGCGGGATTGTCAAAAATGGGAGCAGAGATTTGCGAAAGCGCAAGATAGACATGTCCCGGCAGGCGAAGGAGGCGACCGCATAGCCGTCCCTGCGATTCAATCGGCTCCGGAGAGACATCGGCGACAACAGCGTGGAGCTGAACGGCGGCGATTGGACCACTGGTCCCTTCGCTGCATACCAGAAGAGCGGGTGCAACGCCATCGTCAATGCCGTGATAGGTTTTCGAGCGGACATCGCGGATAGTTTCCATCGCTTTTTGTGAGGCGAAGATTCGCTCCTGCAGGATATGGGCTTTTTCCGAGCGGAGGGCGTCACTAACAGCCGAAAAGAGCTGCTGCGCCTGCTCGGGCAGCGGCGATTTGGCATCGGGGACTGCTGAAATATAGATTTCAGCAGCCAAATCTGATTCGAGCCGACGAATTTCAAGGTTCAAAGACATATCCGGTTTCCACAAACATTCTTGTCGCGGCCTAAAGGCCGCAACCAAATCCTAAACTCTAAATCCTAAATCCTAAACAAATACAAATGACCAAAAAACAAAATTCAAAACAGAACCATAAATTCTTATTCGAGAGCAAATCAAGTTATGAATACCTAATCCAAAAATCATTCCTAAAAAACAAAAAAATATGGATAGTATTACATATTATCAACGGCTGCAAAGGCAGCCGACTTTACCAACATCAGGCATACAAACACACATTATACTAACTTTTTGTCGAAAAAGGCACGTCTTTATTATTGATTATCGACAAGTTGTCGGCAGATGTTTGCAATTTGGGCAGTCCGGTTATGGTAATGATAGTTTCTTTGCGGTGTTTATTGCATCAGCGAGATTAAGAGAGCCCTCGTATAAGGCCCTGCCGATGATAGCGGCATAAACGCCTGCGGCGGCCAGTTTTTCGATGTCATCAATTCTGGTGACGCCGCCCGAGGCGATGACGGGGATTTTGACAGCTTCGACGAGCGATTTTGTTCTCTGGAGGTTCGGCCCTGCGAGCATACCATCCTTTTCGATGTCGGTGTATATAATAGCTGCGAGAGGCAACTCGGCCGCTTCAGCAGCAAAGTCGAGCAGCTGCCGGGGGTCGTCTTTTGTCCAGCCGTGGGTGGCTACATTAGAACCTCGAGCATCAAGGCCGAGGATAATTTTGCCTTTGAATTTTTCAGCGATTTCAGTGAACCACTCAAAATCGGTGACGGCCTTTGTGCCGATTATGACCCTTTCAACACCCATATCGAGGAGCAGTTTGAGCGAGGCTTCGTCGCGGAGTCCGCCGCCGACCTCTATTTTTAGCTGTCCAATCGCTGCTATTGCGGATATTGTAGTTGTATTGACGGGCCTGCCGAGTTTTGCGCCATCGAGGTCGATGATGTGCAGCCAGTCCGCTCCCTGTGAGATGAATTGCTTTGCCTGCTCGAGGGGGTCGATGTGGTAAGTTATCTGCCGGCGGTAGCAGCCCTGTATGAGCCGGACGCATTTGCCGTCCCGCAAGTCAATAGCAGGTATGATATACATTTTCAGGCCTTTGAAGTATTTAATAACCGTTTGCCGGATTTTAGACAAATCGTTTCATTGTTTCAACAGATTTCGGCGTGGTTAAAGCGGGTTTTAATAAAATTATGGCTGAAACGAATGATTGACATCAGGAGCTTCAAAATTTATATTTGTCTGTCGTTAATCCAGGACCCGGCGGGCCGGGTTTTATACAGGTGTAAACTTTCGGCCTTTTGAAGTGGAGGATTAAATAATGGCAAGTGCAGCGGCTTTCCAAAATGGGGGGTGTGAAAAATTTGGTCTATCGGTCATCGGCCCTGAAGATAACGAAGGTGAGGATGTTGAAGTCCCATTCTAAAGAAACTAGAATTTATAAACTTGGCAATTGTGTTACCATTTGCTCTGCTTAGGACCTAATTATGAAAGATTTGCTTCGAAATATTTTAATGCTATTAGCTCTTTTAATGGGTCTGTTTGGAATTATGGGTCTCCTCGCTCTTCCTCTATGTCAGGGATTAAGTTATGTTGGAGTACGCATGACATCTACCACAATACGTTTCCCACTTAGCAAGGTAAAAGATTTGGATGTGGATAGGAACGATAACATAGTAGTATATTTACGTGATCATTGTAGGCTTCAGATTTATCAGAATAATGGTGAGTTTTTAAGGGGATGGTTTGTATATACTTTGGGTATGACAGCAACGATTCATATCGATCCAAATGATAGTATAAATATTGTGACTAGGGGAGATAAACAATACGTATTTGATACTTATGGTAATCTTTTAAGAGAATACCAGGAGAAGGGTATATTTGAAAGATTCTGTAATATGAGCACCGGCGCAAATACTCGGGATTCAAAAAACAATGTATACAAGGTATTTCAGTCTTTCTTTCGTACACATATTTCTAAAATAACATCGGAAGGACGCGAGACAATTATTGTTTCAGATCCGTTTTATATATGGTTATTTAGGTTTATGTTTCCTAGTTTATTCCTCTGTATTTTTTCATCAATTCTTTTAATCTGTTTTGGTCCCAGATATGGGATGCTTCCCGACAACCCACTAAGCAAATTTTTGCAAAAAAGCTTTTATTAAAAGATTTGTATACCGGTTCAAGAACTTAAGGGGTTGATTTAGATATTCATGTTTTTCACCGAGCTTTTTGTAGACGCTCTTTGAAAATCGAATAATTCCAATGGTATAACGATGCTGGTATTCGCGTTCGGGCATACAGCTACAATCAGCCGACGGGCGGCGGAACAAAGTCCGGCGAAAAAACCATCGCGCAAGTCAATGGCAGGTATGATATACATTGTTAGACCTTTTCAAGCTTTGAGAGCAATTTGCCGGATTTTAGACAAATTGTCTTATTGTTTCAACAGATTTCAGCAGGATGAAGGTGTGTTTTTTAATAAAATTATGCCTGAAACGAATGGTTGACATCAGGAGCTTCAAAATCTATATTTGTCTGTCGTTAATCCAGGACCCGGCGGGCCGGGTTTTATACAGGTGTAAACTTTCGGCCTTTTGAAGTGGAGGATTAAATAATGGCAAGTGCAGCGGCTTTCCAAAACAGGGGGTGTGAAAAATCCTATCCATCGGTTATCCGCCTGCTTTTTGAGGGAGTAGTTTTGGGGGTAGTGATATTGTTCTTGACGGCCACATCGTGCACCTCGAATAACAAAACACATTCCTGCGGAAAAGAGAAAAGGGCTGTTATTCTTGATACGGATATCTGTGACGACATTGACGATACCTGGGCGCTGGCGATGCTTCTTTCGGCCGGCGAGGGACCGGAATTCGATGTCAAACTTATTATAACCGAATCCGGAAACACAACAGCAAAGGCAAAAATGGTTGCAAAGTTTTTAGAAACCGTCGGCAGGACGGACATACCCATCGGCATAGGGATACAGCACCACAACGGCAGCCACAGATACGCTGTGTGGGCGAAAGACTACGACCTGTCATCATACCCGGGGACCATTTATCAGGATGGGGTGCAGGCATTGATTGATACTATAATGAACTCGCAAAAACCAATAGCGGTGATAGCTATCGGGCCGCTGCCCAATATAGCTGAGGCACTGCGGCGTGAGCCGCGGATAGCCGAAAAGGCGGAGTTTATCGGGATGCACGGCAGTATCCGCCGGGGATACGGCGGCGGGCCGACACCCGATGCCGAATGGAACGTAAAAGGTTTTATAAAAGAGTCGCAAAAGGTCTTTACTGCCCCGTGGAATATGACAATTACTCCCCTTGACACCTGCGGCATAGTTCAACTGAAGGGCAAGAAATATCAGAAAGTGCTGAAGAAAAACAGCCCTATGACCCGGGCGCTGATGGAGAATTATCGAATCTGGACAAGAGGGGGAATAGCCGAGGAGAACAGGGATTTAAGCGAGGCGGAGGTCAATAAAAGGGCTGATGAGAATATTAATTTCGGCAGCTCGACCCTCTTCGATACGGTGGCGATATATCTGGCCGGCTCAACCCGGCTGGTCCGGATGGAAAAACTGGGAATCAAAGTCACTGACGACGGGTTCACGAGAATTGATAATAAAGCCAAGGTGATTAACTGCGCTACCGAATGGAAAGATTTAAGCGCTTTTGAAGATTTCATAGTTGACAGACTGACAAAAGGTGAAGGTTTCTTTTAGAAACGGCACTGGACAGATTATGTTTGAAGCCAGCGGTTGACATCAGGGGCTTCAAAATTTATAGTTGTCTGTAGTTAATCTAAACCCGGCGGGTGGCATTTTTTTTATTGAAAGGCGGCAGATATGAAAGTGAACCGAAAGTTAAGGATGGGAATGGTCGGCGGCGGGCCGGGAGCATTCATTGGCGAGGTGCACCGCAAGGCATCGAGAATGGACGGCGGAATCGAACTGACAGCAGGAGCGTTCGATATAAACCCTCGCAAGAGCAAACAGATGGGGCGGGAATTATGTCTTGACCCTAAGCGTGTATATCGCACTTACAAGGAAATGATAGAGCGGGAATTAAAGCTGCCGGCGGAAGAAAGGATTGATTTTGTCTCGATTACCACGCCGAACAACTGGCACTTCCCGATTGCGAGAGATTTTTTAGACGCCGGTTTTCACGTGATGTGTGAAAAGCCAATGACGTTCAACGTAAAAGAAGCGAAGGAACTGCAAAAGATTGTGAGGCGCAGCCGGAAGGTGTTCGGACTTATGCATAATTACACCGGATACCCGATGGTCAAGCTAGCTCGTGATATGGTTCGCGGGGGCGATTTGGGCAAGGTTCGCAAGATTGTGGTGCAGTATCCGCAGGGGTGGCTGTCAACCGCCCTTGAGAAGACCGGCAATATGCAGGCATCGTGGCGGACCGACCCAAAGCAAAGCGGCGGCGCCGGATGTATGGGCGATATCGGCACTCACGCAGAGAACCTGTCAGAATACATAACGGGTCTGAAGATTACGCATATCTGCGCAGACCTGACGACGTTTGTAAAGGGCAGAAGATTAGATGATGACGGCAACTGTCTGCTCCGGTTCAACAACGGGGCAAGAGGAATCCTCCACGCAAGCCAGGTATCAATTGGGGAGGAAAATAATTTAGCCATCTGGATTTATGGCGAAGAAAAGGCGCTGGACTGGCATCAGGAGCATCCGAATGAGCTGTATGTGAAAGAAGCGAACGGGCCTTTGCAGGTATGGCGTAGGGGAAATGCTTATGTGGGAGCAAGAAGCCCCGCGGCGGCGCGCGGGACGCGCCTGCCGTTTGGCCATCCTGAGGCCTTTCTCGAAGCATTTGCCAATATCTACCGCAACTTCGCCGATACGCTGCGTGCCAGACTCGAAAGGACGAAGCCGGACAAACTGGCGATGGATTTTCCAAATGTAGATGACGGCGTTCGCGGGATGCTTTTCATAGAGACTGTTCTGGCCAGCACAAAGAGCAAACAGAAATGGACAGAGATGAAGAAATGAAAAGTAAAAAGTCCGTGTTTAAGGAGAAGATAAAATGCCAAGACCTGTGACACTTTTTACGGGACAGTGGGCGGATTTGCCTCTTGAAGAATTGGCCAAAAAGGCGGCGAGCTGGGGATATGACGGATTAGAGTTAGCGTGCTGGGGCGACCACTTCGAGGTGGACAAAGCACTGGCGGACAAGAGCTATTGCAAGGCCAAACGAGCATTGTTAGACAAGTATGGTCTTAAGGTATTTGCGATATCGAGCCACCTCGTTGGGCAGGCGGTCTGCGATAATATCGATGAGCGGCATAAAGTAATCCTGCCTGCGGATGTGTGGGGCGACGGCAAGCCGGAGGGTGTTCGCGGGCGTGCGGCAAAGAAAATGATAGAGACCGCCAAGGCGGCCTCCAAGCTCGGCGTAAAGGTGGTCAATGGTTTTAGCGGCAGCTCCATCTGGCACCTGCTCTATTCGTTCCCGCCGGTTTCGCCTGATGCAATCAAGGCGGGGTATGAAGATTTTGCGAAACGGTGGACACCGATTCTCGATGCCTTCAAAGCAGAAGGCGTCAGGTTCGCATTAGAGGTGCACCCGACGGAGATTGCGTTCGATATTGCATCGGCGCAGCGGGCAGTGGAGGCGGTCAAAGGGCACGAGGCGTTCGGCTTTAACTATGACCCCAGTCATTTAGGTTATCAGGGTGTTGACTACGTGAAGTTCATCCGCACCTTTTCGGGGCGCATTTTTCACAGCCATATGAAAGATGCGTGGTGGGGTCACGGTGACGGGACGGTCGGCGTTTTCGGCGGGCATACGGAGTTTGCCGACCCGCGTCGCTACTGGGACTTCCGCTCCATAGGTCACGGTGACATCAACTTCGAGGAAATCATCGTGGCCCTTAATGACATCGGCTATAAGGGGCCCCTTTCAGTTGAGTGGGAAGACAGCCGAATGGACCGTGAACACGGGGCGAAAGAGGCCTGCGAATATATAAAGAAAGCAGACTTTAAGCCCTCGAAAGTTGCGTTTGACGCCGCCTTTGAGAAATAAAAAGACGTAGAACCCAAAGTAAAAATGCTGCAAAAAAAGAAAATCAATCGGCGGCGGTTTCTGGCAGAAGCGACCGGCATCGCTGTTGGAGCAATCGGTTTTCCATACATTGTCCCTTCATCGGCATTGGGCAGAGCCGGAAGCGCAGCACCGAGCAACCGGATTGTAATGGGCTGTATCGGGGTTGGGGGACAGGGCACATATAATATGAAGACGTTTATGGGCAACCCTGATGTCCATATAGCTGCCGTCTGCGATGTTGAAACACAAAGCAGTGACTATTATGGCGGTGATGCGGCAGGACGCGAACCTGCACGGAAGATTGCAGAGGACTACTACGGGGGACAAAAGTCAACAGGGACATATAAAGGATGCGCTGCTTACAACGATTTTCGCGAATTGCTTGCCCGTGATGATATCGACGCCGTGACGGTTTGCACGCCGGACCACTGGCACGGTTTGATTTCTGTGGCGGCAGCCAAGGCGGGTAAAGATATTTACTGCGAGAAACCGCTGGCAAATACTATCGCAGAGGGCAGGGCGGTATGTGAGGCGGTGCGTCGTTACGGACGGGTGCTGCAGACGGGCAGCCACGAACGGTCCAATGACAAAGCACGCTATGCGTGTGAGCTGGTCCTTAACGGGCGAATCGGCAAACTGCATACCATTCGGGTCAATATGCCAAACAGCGACCCGCATCATAACGTGGTCCGCAGGAGCAGTTTACCACAGCCGGTTATGCCTGTGCCGGAGGGGTTCGATTACGATATGTGGCTCGGTCATACGCCAGAGGCACCATACACAAAGATGCGATGCCATTTCTGGTGGCGATTCATATTGAACTACGGCGGCGGAGAAATGACCGACCGTGGTGCGCATATCATCGACCTGGCGCAATTGGGTAACGGCACTGATGATACAGGGCCGGTCGAAATATTCGGCCGGGGCCAGGCGCCAAATGACGGCTTATTTGATACCTTTCTGGAATACCAGTTCGAGTGCAGATATGCCAACGGCGTTCGGCTGATCGGTGAAAGCAAGGAGCCGCGAGGCCTGAAGTTTGAAGGGACCGACGGTTGGATTTTCATCCATATCCACGGAGGAGACCTTGAAGCCGAGCCGAAGTCCCTGCTTCAGGAATTCATTGGGCCCGGCGAGATTCATCTGGGTCGCAGCCCGGGACATCACCGGGATTTTCTAAATGCTGTAGAAACAAGACATCAGCCGATGGCGCCGGCGGAGGTCGGTCATCGGACGGCCACTATCTGCCATTTGGTCAACATTGCAATGTTGACCGGACGAGGACTAAAATGGGACCCACAACAGGAGAAAATTGTTAATGATGCCGAGGCCAACCGTTTACTGTCACGGCCGATGCGCAGTCCCTGGCGTTTGTAAATAAAACTAACTATGTTACAAAATAAAGACATTAACCGGCGACAATTTTTGAAGCAGGCAACGAACGCAGCTATAGGGTCTATTGGTTTTCCTTATATAATCGGCTCTTCGGCGATGGGAAAAGCCGGCACTGCTGCACCGAGCAATCGTATTACGCTCGGCTGCATAGGGATGGGCGGGCAGGGGACATACGATATGAACGGCTTTCTGGGACACCCGGATGTTCAGGTTGTTGCGGTCTGCGACGTCAACAAAGAAAGCAGCGACTACGATATGTTCTATCAGTTTCAAGGCAGCAGCACCGCCGGCCGCGAGCCGGCGCGGCGGACGGTAGAAAAATATTACGCTCAACAGGGAACGACAGGCACATACAAGGGTTGTGCCGCATACAGCGATTTTCGCGAACTGCTTGCCCGCGAAGATATCGATGCGGTTTTGATAGCGATACCGGACCACTGGCACGCCATAGTCGGAGTTATGGCAGCCCGTGCCGGCAAGGACATTTATGCCGAGAAGCCGCTGGCTTATACGATAGCCGAAGGACGAGCTATCTGTGATGCAGTTAAGAGGTATGGAGTAGTATGGCAGACAGGCAGCCAGCAGCGGTCGGATGCGAGGTTTCGCTACGGATGCGAGCTGGTGCGCAACGGGCGGATAGGCAAAGTTCACAGCATTTATGTGGGACTACCCGGGGCAAGCACAATCAGCGGCGTCAACGGTAAATTGACAAGACCTTCGCCGGCGCCCGAGGGATTCGATTATGATATGTGGCTTGGCCCTGCGCCGCGGGCGCCTTACTGCCCGGGCAGATGTCACTGGAACTGGCGGTGGATAAGCGATTACTCCGGCGGACAGATAACGGACTGGGCGGGCCATAACTGCGATATTGCCCACTGGGGTATGGGGACAGAATACAGCGCCCCTGTTGAAATAGAAGGCGTCGGGGATATTCCCAAAGATATAGACGGTCTCTATGACACGGCTGAGCGATACCGGTTTGTGTGTAAATACGCCGAAGGGTTTACGATGGTGGTTTCCGACACTGAGCAGCATCCGACAGGCGCAAGGGGGGTATTGTTCGAAGGGACTGAAGGGTGGGTATTTGTAAATCGCGACAAGCTGGACGCACATCCGAAATCACTTTTGAATTCCGTAATCGGGCCCGATGAGATACACCTGTATAAGAGCAACGACCATATCAGCAATTTCATAGACTGCGTAAAGAGCCGCTCTGAGACGATAGCGCCGGCCGAGGTTGCCCACCATTCAATAATGGTCGGCCACTTAGGCATAATCGCAATGAAAACCGGACGCAAACTTTTATGGGATAAAAAGAAGGAGCATTTTGCAAACGACGCCGAGGCCGACCGGTTTTTATCGCGGCCGATGCGAAGTCCCTGGCATTTGTAAATCATAAGAAGACAGAAAACAGAAGACAGGAGACAGAAGATAACAGGAAAATTACGGCTTATGAATTCAAAGAAGGTCAATCGACGACAGTTTCTAAAAACCGCGGGCGGCGCAGCAGCAGCGATATGTTTTCCGCACATTGTGCCGTCGTCTGTTTTAGCCGCGGAGACCCCGCCGAGCAATCGAATTACACTGGGCTTTATTGGAATGGGTATGCAGGGCACGGACCTGGAGAAGCTGTTCTTAAACGAGCGAGGCGCCGAGGTTGTCGCTGTTTGCGACGTTGATTCGCTAAAACTCGAAAGAGCCAGCAATATTGCTGAACAATACTATGCCGGTCACAACGACAAGGGGACGTTCAAAGGCTGTGCGGCTTACAGGGATTTTCGAGACCTGCTTGCCAGAGACGACATTGATGCCGTTGTGATAGCGACGCCCGACCACTGGCATTCGCTTATTGCCGTTTATGCGGCCCGTGCGGGCAAGGACATATACTGCGAGAAGCCCATTTCGCAGACTGTTGCCGAGGCGAGGGAAATGGTCAAGACCGTAAGGCGTTACGGGAGGGTTTTTCAGGCCGGCAGTATGCAGCGTTCGGACAGCCGGTTCCGTTTTACCTGCGAGCTGGTTCGCAATGGTTTCATCGGCGAGGTCAAAACAATAATAGCGGGCATAGGCGGCCCGCCTGTCGAATGCGACCTGCCTGCGGAGCCAGCGCCGGATTATCTTGACTGGGATATGTGGCTGGGGCCTGCGCCGTGGAGGCCGTATAATGAGGTGCTGTCCCCTCATATTAGTAAAACTCATTTTCCTGACTGGCGGCGTTATAGCGACTACGGAGGCGGTGCCACGACTGACTGGGGAGCACACCATTTCGATATTGCCCAGTGGGCACTGGATATGGACAGCAGCGGGCCGGTTGAAATTTATCCCCCCGACGGCGGCAATGAAATCATATATAAATATGCCAATGGTGTTATCCTGACGCGACAGGAACCCGCAGAATGGAAGGATTACACGGTGACATTCGAGGGAACCGAGGGGAAAATCGTGGTGCATCGTGAATATATGAACACCCAGCCGAGTAATCTGATAAACACGAAATTCAGACCCAATGATATACGTCTGTATAAAAGCAATAACCATTACGCCGACTGGCTGCAAAGCATTCGCAGCCGCAGCAAACCTATATGCGACGTTGAGACCGGCTGCCGGTCGGCAACGGTCTGTCATATTGGTAATATAGTGTATGAGCTTAAAAGGCCGCTGAGATGGGACCCCGAAAGAGAACATTTTGTTGACGATGCTGAAGCCGACCGTTTACTGTCACGGTCGAAGCGGAGTCCCTGGCGTATGTAAGAAATAGAAGACCAGATATTTACAGAAATTGACTTACCCGGAAAGGAAGAATTTATGAATCGCCTGGTTAAAATTACAATCGGCTGGTTAATTATCATTTTGTGCTTTGGTCCTGCCGCCGGCGTATTGTCGGCATCGACGGATGCGGGGCCGCTTAAAGCCCTTATTGTGACTGGCCAAAGCGGTCAGTATCACAACTGGAGGGTAAGCAGCCCGATTTTGAAACAACTTCTGGAGCAGACAGGATTGTTCGAGGTCGATGTTGCCACAAGCCCGCAGCAAGGCGGCGATATGGCGAATTTCAAACCTGCTTTTGCCGATTATAATGTGGTCGTGCTGGATTACGAGGGAGATAACTGGTCTGAAAAAATAAAAGCAGCATTTGTCGAGTATGTCAAAGCCGGCGGCGGTGTTGTAATCTTTCATTCAACAAATAATGCCTTCCCGGGATGGACTGAGTTCAATGAAATAATCGGTCTTGGCGGCTGGGGCGATAGAAATGAAAAGTGGGGCCCGATGGTTCGCTTCCGTGATGGGAAAATCGTCTTTGACGATACTCCCGGCAGCGCCGGCTCTCATCCGCCGAAACAGGATTTCCAGATAACTGTCCGGGACAGCAATCATCCCGTCACTGCGGGGCTGCCGGAGAAATGGATGCACGCTTCGGACGAGCTGTATGGTCAGCTTCGCGGGCCTGCGAAGAACCTGACGGTTCTGGCGACGGCTTATTCGGACACGGCACAGCAAGGCGGCACAGGCGAAAATGAGCCGATTCTGTTTACCATCAATTACGGCAAGGGAAGGGTTTTCCATACGGTCCTCGGCCACGTTGGAGCGCAGGACAATCCGCCGATTGCATCTATGGACTGTGTTGGCTTTATTGTGACATTTCAGCGGGGCGCCGAATGGGCGGCGAGCGGCAAGGTGACCCAGCAGGTCCCGGAGGATTTTCCAACCGCAACTGAAGTTCGCCTGCGACGTAGCCCCAAAGGGGCAAGGTCGCCTGAAGAATTACTCAAAGAGGCAGCCGGTTATGAATTCGGCAACAGCCGCAAGAGTCTTACCGAACTGGAAGATGTTATTCGTGAATCCTACGGTTCGCAGGAGCAAAGGAAAAATATCGAAAAACTCCTTACGAAGTTTCTTGGGTCTGATGCAACCCTCGCCGGCAAACAGTTCGTCTGCAGGCAGTTGAGTATTATCGGCACGGAAGAAGCCGCCCCTGCGATTGCTGCGATGCTGACCGAAGAGGATACGGCGGATATGGCCCGTTATGCGCTGGAACGGATACCCGGCGCCGCAGTCGATGAAACGCTGCGGGAAGCATTACCGAAGACGACCGGCAAAACAAGAGCCGGTATAATTAACACACTGGGTATGCGAGGCGATGACAAATCGGTTCCTGCCTTAAGCGGTTTGATTTACGATTCCGATTCAGCAACGGCCGAGTCGGCTGTTTCTGCACTTGGCCGAATCGGCGGCCCGCAGGCGGCCGAGGCGATGGCACAGGCGATGAAGAAAAGCGACGGCAAATTACGAGCGATGGTTTCAGATGCTTATCTAAGCTGTGCCGAGCGGTTCGCAGGGCAGGGCAAACAAAAAGAGGCCCTGAACATTTATAACGAATTATACAAGCCAAGTGAGCCGGTGTCGGTTCGCTCCGCTGCACTGCGGGGGATTGCTGTTGCGGCGCCGGAAGAAGCGGTCAAAATCATAGTCAGCGTCCTTAAAGGCGAGGATGAGGCGATGCAGCCGGCGGCTATTGCGCTTGTGAGGGAAATACCGGGTATAGACGCAGCCGCCATATCTGCGGAGCTGCCGAAACTTTCGGCTGCGGGTCAGGTGCAGCTTATTTCGGCATTAGGCGACCGCGGCGAAGCCGGCGCTTTGCGAGAGGTCACCCGTGCGACTAAAAGCGGCAGGGATGAAGTTCGTATTGCGGCTTTGAAGGCGTTGGGAAAATTAGGCGATGCTTCGAGCGTCGGCCTGCTGGCAAAGGCGGCGGCAGGCGCAAAAGGCGACGAACAGGAAATCGCCCGTGAGAGTCTTTATCGTCTTGCCGGCCCTCAGATTGACGAGGCGATTATGACGAGCATTCCCGGGGCCAACTCCAAAGTCAAAGTTGAGCTGATTCGCAGTATAGGGGAGCGCAACATCGGCGGCGCCGTGGAGACCCTGTTAAAAACGGCACAAGATAAAAATGCCGACGTTAGGCTGGAGTCAATCAAGGTTCTTAAAGACGCAGCCGAACCGAAGGATGCAGCGGCGCTGGTCGATTTACTGATAAATGCCAAAGGCGAGGCCGAACTGAAAGAGGCGGAGAGGACAGTGATTTCCGTGTCGCACAAGTCTGCAGGACAGGAGGATGTCACTGCCGCGGTGTTGAATGCGATTAGTTCGGCCAGGGACACCAAAGTCCTATGTTCCCTGCTGGGCATACTGGGAGGGATTGGCGACAGCAAGGGTCTTGGGACGTTGAGGGCGGCCCTGAAAGACGATAATCCGAAGATTCGGACAGCAGCGATTCGCGCATTGTGCGGCTGGCCAAATGCCGAGGCAGCCGCCGATTTGAAAGAGGTAGCAAGCAGCAGCAGTGATGAAATACAGAAAGCGATGGCGCTGCGGGGATTTATACGGTTGATTGGGCTTGAGAGCGACCGACCGGCTGATGAGACGGCTGAAATGTATAAGCAGGCAATGGAGCTGGCAGTAAAAGTAGAAGAGAAGAAGCTGGTGCTATCGGGGCTGGCCAACGTCAAATCCTTTGCCGCGATGTATATAGCCTCCGGTTACCTCAAGGACGATGCCCTGCAGCAGGAAGCCGGCGCTGCGATGATTAAAATCGCCGAGTCTGCCTGCCTCATCGACCCGCAGCAAACTAAAATCCTGTTGAAGATGCTTATCCAAACATCAAAAAGCGATTCTCTGCGTGAACAAGCGCAAAAAGCATTAGAGCAGATTAAGTGAGTGAATATACAACGGGATTGAAATGCTTCGGTCGTTTTCTGTTGCGGCGGATAGTTGAGTCTGTTATGATTTTTGTCGTAAAAAACGATTGAATAGGATTGTTCTTCCACAAACTTGAGCGGCAGAATGGCGTGATATTATGAAAAATCACAAACAAGACGTTCCTGTCCTGAGTGAAGTCGAAGGAAAAGAAAGAAAGATTTCCCGGCGAGAATTTATGGGAGGAGCCGCTGCGGCGGCAATGGCATTTACGATTGTTCCGCGGCACGTTTTGGGAGGTTCCGGCCGCACTGCGCCAAGCGAGAAGCTCAACGTAGCCGGCGTCGGCGTCGGCGGTATGGGTAAGTCTAATATTAACAGCATAGCAGGTCTGCGTTTAGATGAAAATCAAAAGCTAGACTATGAGAATATGGACGGCGAAAATATCGTGGCCCTGTGCGACGTGGACGACGAGTATGCGGCTGGGACGTTTAAGCTTTACCCGAAGGCCAAGAAATACCGCGACTTTCGCAGGATGCTGGAAGAGCAGAAAGACATCGACGCAGTTGTAATAGCCACTCCGGACCACACACACGCAGTAATTGCAATGGCCGCAATGCAGATGGGAAAGCACGTATATTGCCAAAAGCCGCTGACACATTCGATTTATGAGACCCGCAGACTTACCGAGGCCGCCCGGGAGTATAAGGTTGCAACTCAAATGGGTAACCAGGGCCATTCCGGCGAAGGAATACGCTTGATTTGCGAATGGATATGGGACGGGGCGATAGGCCCTGTGCGCGAGGTCCATTGCTGGACAGACAGACCTGTCTGGCCGCAGGGTATCGATAGGCCTAAGGATATGCCGCCTGTGCCGGCAATGCTGGATTGGGACTTGTGGCTCGGCCCTGCACCGTACCGGCCATATAATCCCTGCTACACGCCTTTTAATTGGCGAGCCTGGCTGGATTTTGGGACAGGGGCGTTAGGGGATATGGCCTGCCATATAATGGACCCGTCTTTCTGGGCCCTTAAACTGGGTTATCCTTCCAGCGTGGAAGCCTGCCATTCTAACGAGATACGTGAGATGTGGACGAAATTGGACAATAAGGAAACTTACCCGAGGGCTTCGATAGTGCACTATAAATTCGGCGCTCGCGGTGATACGCCGCCGGTCAAGTTAACGTGGTATGACGGCGGGATGCTTCCTCCTCGACCTGAAGAGCTGGAGGAGAGTCGTAAGTTGCCTGATAGCGGTTCGATATTTATAGGCGACAAAGGTAAAATTGTATGCGAAGGTAATGGAGAAAGTCCGCGTTTGATACCCGAGGCCAAGATGAAAAAATACAATCGTCCACCAAAGACAATCCCGAGAATAGACGGTGGCATAGAAGGTCACGAGAAGAACTGGGTCAGGGCCTGCAAAGGTGGTGAGCCGGCGTGTTCGAACTTCGACTATGCAGGTCCTCTGAGTGAGACGGTTCTGATGGGTAATCTTGCGGTTCTTAACCCGGGTAAAACATTGAATTGGGATGGTCAGAACATGAAAGTTACCAATGTTCCTGAAGCGAATGGATACGTCCGCCGACAATATCGCGAAGGATGGACGCTTTAGCTAATAAGTTGAATGCTTATACAATGGTTATTGTTAAGGAGTACCAGGATGAAAAAAGCATCGCTAATACTGGTTATATTACTGCTGGCGAGTGTATCAACAGGTAAGTGTGCGGAGATGAAAGCATTACACCCTGCGACAGACGTGTATGGTGGATGGCGGCTCGGCGTGCAGACCTGGACGTTCAACCGCTTTACGTTTTATGAGGCGGTGGACAAAACAGCGTCTCTTGGTCTGGACTGGATAGAGGCATATCCGCACGGCCAACCGCTCAGTAAAGACAAGCCCAATATTATCTTCGGCCATAATATGCCGGCGGAGATAAAAAAAGAAGTTAAACAGAAGCTGACAGATGCGGGGGTACGGCTGGTGAACTATGGTGTGGTGCCGCTGCCCAATGACGAGAATGAGTGCCGGAAGGTATTTGAGTTTGCGAAGGAAATGGGAATAGAGACGCTCGTGTCCGAGCCGCCGGCTGAAGCGTTTGATTTACTCGATAAACTGTGTCAGGAATACCAGATAAATATCGCCATTCACAATCATCCGAAGCCGTCGCCTTACTGGGACCCGAATATGGTTTTGGAGGTCTGCAAAGGGCGCAGCAATCGCATCGGCGCCTGTGCGGACACGGGTCACTGGGCCCGCTCCGGCATCAAGCCGGTCGAGGCGTTAAAGAAACTCGAAGGCCGTATTATCAGCCTGCATTTGAAGGACATTAATGAGTTCGGCAACCTTGATGCGCATGATGTAATATGGGGCACAGGTGTATGTGATGTCAGGGCCATACTGGAAGAGCTCCACCGCCAGAATTTCAAGGGTGTGTTCTCGATAGAGTATGAGCATAACTGGGAGAAATCCCTGCCGGAGATACGTAAAAGTGTGGAATACTTCAATGAAGTGGCAGGTAAGTTGAAACCGACGGGCTGGCGGGATTTATTAGCAGGCGACCTTTCGAACTGTATATACAAACAGGGTAGCTGGATAATGGAAGACGGAGTGCTGACCCGCAAAGGTGGAGGCAATATCTGGACAAAGGAAAAGTTCGGCGATTTCATACTCGACCTTGAGTTTAAGGTTGATAAGGGTTCAAACAGCGGCGTTTTCATTCGCACCGGTGACGTCTCTGATTTTGTGCAGACCGGGATTGAAGTGCAGATACACGATACAACCGATGGGACATCGCGAGGGGCCTGCGGGGCGATTTATGATTGTCTGGCGCCGGGCAAAAGTATGATAAAGAAAACCGGTGAATGGAACCATTACACCATTACCTGCAAGGCCGACAGGATATATGTGGTGTTCAACGGTGAGCAGATAATTGATATGGATGTAAACCTGTGGACCGAGGCACACAAGAATCCTGACGGCACGGCGAATAAGTTCGATACAGCCATCAGGGATAAGCCGCATATCGGTCATATCGGGTTGCAGGACCATGGCGACCCGGTATGGTTTCGCAACATCAAGATAAAACCTTTATGAAGTATCAATTGAGGAGTAACGGTAATCCTTTATAAGGTGTAATATCTTACTGGTTTATTAGCCACAAAAAACCCGATAATTAGTTTGTTAGATTTATGAGGTTGACGAGAAGACGATGGGTAAGCAGGAAGATAAGAAAGGAATCAACAGGCGGAGTTTTCTACGGTCAACGGCGGCATTAGGGGCCGGTCTTGTCTTGGCGCCGAAATCTTTTGGTCAAACATCGGCTCCCAAAACAGAAGATATAAACGTAGCCCTGCTTGGTGCCGGGGCTCAGGGCCGTGTCCTTGTGGACGCATGCTTGAAGATACCGGGTGTCCGCTTTAAGGCGGTGTGCGACATCTGGGAGCAATATAATCAAAAGCTGCTCTCCCGCCGTCTGAAGGCATATCGTCAGGAGCATAACACTTACGTTGACTACAAGGAGATGCTCGCCAATGAGAAAGACCTTGATGCGGTCATAATTGCCACGCCGGATTTCTGGCACGCCGAGCACGCCGTTGCGTGTCTGCAGGCCGGTCTGAATGTTTACTGCGAAAAGGAGATGTCCAATACGCTCGAAGGCGCCCGTAAAATGGTCCAGGCCGCCAAAGATACCGGCAAACTTTTGCAGATTGGTCATCAAAGGCGCAGCAACCCGCGGTATATTCACTGCTTTGACAAGCTTATAAAAGAGGCCCAGCTTCTGGGCCGCATTACAACCATCAACGGCCAGTGGAATCGCTCGGCCCAGCCCGACCAGGGCTGGCCGGCAAAAGCACCCATCAGTGCAGAAACACTGACCAAATACGGCTTTACGTCGATGGAGCAGTTCAGGAACTGGCGATGGTATAAGGGAATGGGGGGCGGCCCGATTGTGGACCTCGGCTCACATCAGATAGATATTTATAACTGGTTTCTGGGCGCCTCTCCCAAATCGGTCATAGCTGGCGGAGGCACAGATTATTACGACAAGGCAACCCACCAGTGGTATGATAACGTTATGGCCATTTATGAGTATGAAACCGCGCAGGGGCTTGTCAGGGCTTTTTATCAGACAATAACTACCAATAGCTGCCAGGGATACTATGAAAGCTTTATGGGAGACCAGGGGACATTGGTCATATCGGAATCCGCCGGCAGGAGCGATGTTTACCGCGAACCCTCTGCCCCTGAATGGGACAAATGGGTCAAGGCAGGTTTCCTGAGCGAACCTGTAGCTATGCCACAAGCAAAGAAAGAGGAAGAAAAACCCAAAAGCAACACGGTCCTGGATGTCAGAGAGACGCTTGCGCCTCCTGCCTATAAACTACCGGTTATATTTAACGACCCTTACCACAAACCGCACCTTGAAAACTTTTTCGATGCCGTCCGCGGCAAGGCAAAGCTCAACTGTCCCGCGGATGTCGGATACGAAACGGCCGTCACCGTATTGAAGGTCAACGAAGCGGTGGAAGCCGCACGAAAGCTGACCTTTGAGCCGGAAGAATTTAAGATTTAGATTAGGATTTCACGTCATCGGTGTTTAATATACAGACGATGATAAAGGGATTGATAGTAACAGGCATTTTGTGTGTGCTGCTGGTTTTGCCCGCCGCTGCCGGAGCTGGTGAGGAGCTAATCGGCGACAGGGACGAAGGAAGCCGGGCAGTTCCGGTTCACCTTATACCCCTGCTCGACGAGGAAGGTCAAAAAATTTCTCCCGACGATGAGCCGCTTCTGCCGTTTTCTGCACAGCGGACGTGCGGCGCTTGTCACAGCTACGATAAAATCAGGACAGGGTGGCACTTCAATGCGGTTGACGCAAATATTGCACCCGGCCGGTCAGGCCAGCCGTGGATACTTGTTGACGGCGGAACAGGCACGCAAATTCCAGTTTCTTATCGTCCGTGGCCCGGCGCTTTCAAACCAAGCCAGCTTGGCATAACATCCTGGAAATTCGTTCAGCTTTTCGGCAGGCATATACCGGGCGGCGGGCCGGGGGAACTTGAAAGCGATAATCCTGACGAGGTGGTTCGGGGATTTATATCGGGCAAACTGGAGATTAATTGTCTGGCCTGCCACGACGCCGACCCTGCCCATAACCAGGCCGAGTATGCTGTTCAGATAGCACGTCAGAATTTTCGCTGGGCGGCGGCTGCAAGCTGCGGCTTCGCCTCGGTCAGCGGCAAAGCTGCGAGTATGCCCGATACCTACGACCCCTTAATGCCGGAAAGGATAGATGACCCCAAGCTTGTCCCCCCTGCTGTCGTTTATCGCGAAAATACGTTTGACCATAAGAAACAGGTGTTCTTCAACATTGTCAGAAAGATACCTGATGAGAGATGTTATTTCTGTCATTCCAATAGTGACATCGGTCAGCCGAAGGCGGGAAACTGGGCGACGGATGAGGATGTTCACCTTGCCGCAGGATTAACGTGCGTTTCTTGTCACCGTAACGGCCTCGACCATAACATCACCCGCGGATATGAAGGCGAGCCCACCGCCTCTATAAACCCTTTAGCATCGATGCTGTCGTGTCAAGGATGTCACTTAGGAGAAGACCGAACTCCGCAGACAACGGCGGGGCGACTGGGTGCGCCCAGGCCGCGACACGCCGGTATTCCGCCGATACATTTTGACAAGCTCACTTGCACTACTTGTCACTGCGGCTCCCGACCTCTGCAAAAGACCATTCGCACCAAAACATCACGGGGCCACGCATTAGGGACTTACAGCGTCGATAAATCCGATGATGAGCTGCCGCATATAATATATCCTGTTTTTGCCAAACAGGCGGACGGCAAAATCGCTCCCTGCAAACTCATCTGGCCCGCCTTCTGGGGCAGCTTAAAGGAACAGGAAATCTTGCCGCTCAGTTTTGAAATTGTCAGACAGGGCGCTGCGTTCATCGCCGGCGGTGCAACTCCAGTTATCGGTGATTGGCCGACCCTGACCGAGGAATCGATTGCAAAAGGATTGACTTTGGCATCGTCACGGGGGACAACCGGCGGCGAACCGGTATATGTCTGCGGCGGTAAAGTCTATCGGCTCGATGATAAAGGCAAGCTCACTGCCGCCGAACATACCGGCGCCCGGCCGTATTTGTGGCCCATCGCTCATAATGTCAGGCCGGCGGCGCAATCGCTCGGGGCCGCAGGATGTCGGGATTGCCACACAACTCGCTCATCTTTCTTTTTCGGCGAGGTTGAGATTGATACGCCTGTAGTTTCCGAAAAAGGTTCTGTGAAAAAGATGATTGCATTCGAGGACCTTAACCCGACTTATACAAAGCTGTTTGCCTTTTCATTTGTATTCCGTCCCCTGTTGAAGGTTGTATCGCTCGGTTCCTGTGTGGTTTTAGGAGTGGTTTTGCTGTTGTACGGATTAAAAGCCCTGGCTTGTATAGTAAAGGAATTAAGCGAAAATTAGAATGTTTGCCATAGTTTCTATAATAGCGTTTTTGGTTGTTTTCGGCGGCATTTGTGCCCACTGTATAGTTTCGGCGGCAGCTAAAGGGTGTCGATGTCGGCCGATTAAGACACTGGTTCATCTTTTTACACTGCTTTTCTTAGAACAAAAATTAAACGTTATCGGCATTTTGAGAAAGCTGCTTTATCTTTTGGCTTTGCTTTGTTTTCTGGTATTGTTAATCACCGGTTTTTATCCCGTTCTTATCCGCGGCGAACATCTCGGCGGTTATTTACTGATGCTGCACGCCACGTTTGCGCCGGTATTCGCAGCCTGCCTGGCAGCTTTGGCCGTTATGTGGGCTGATAATTGCCGCTTCAATAAGGACGATTGGCCGTGGCTGCAGCGCATCATCAAACGGGAAACTGCAAGTAATAAGCCGGACACAGAAACACATACACTTATACAAAGAATATGTTTCTGGCTTATTGTTGTGCTGGCTCTTCCTGTAATTTTATCCGCTGTTTTGAGTATGTTTCCGCTTTTCGGGACAAGGGGACAGGAATTTCTTCTGGATACGCACCGTTACAGTGCGTTGCTACTGGCGTTAATTATAATCGTGCATACATACTTGATAATTCAGGCCAAGTTAAAGCAGTAATCGACAATTGGTTCGGTTAAGAATATCTTGAAATTCACGAAAAGGATTTGGTGAACCCCGCCCATCGTGATGGGCGGGGTGAAAGGAGCGTAGAAAATGGAGAAGATTGTAGCTTTATTGTGCGTATTCGGCCTTGGTATGTGCTTTTCGCTGCTCGGTTCTATAAGCGTCAAGCTGATGCCGCGGCTGAAAATCGACCAGGGAAAATTCGGCTCTATGATTTCGGCGTTTATGTTCACCTGTTTAATTGCATCGCTGATTGTTGGGGTAGTCACAGATAAGATTGGCTATAAATCCGTGGCTATATTCGGATTCGCCGCGACGGCGCTATGTATTTTCCTGCTTGCCCACAGCCGGACTTATGAAACGGCGATTGTGTCGTGCCTGCTATTGGGTTTTGGTGCAATAGCGCTGAACACCGCCGGCAATACCCTTATCCCTGTTGTTCTGTTTGGCGGAAATAACCCGGCGGCAGCCAGCAACTTAGGCAACACCTTCTTCGGCCTTGGACTTTTTCTTACGCCCCTGCTGGTGAGTTTTCTTTTCCGAAAGACCTCTTATGAAAATGCCGTTTCAACGCTGGCTCTGATTATGCTGGCGCCGGTGATTGTCGCCATCATCGCAACCTACCCCCAGAGCAAGGCCGGCTTTGCGATTTCCGATGCTTTTGTACTGCTTGCCAAACCAGTCGTTCTGGTCGCCGCCCTGGTGCTGTTCTGCTATATCAGTCTGGAGGCGTCATTTTGCAACTGGCTGCCGCTGTTTGGAAAGGAAGTAATCACCACGGCAAACCCTGATGCTAATGCTGATGCCGTTGATGCTTCGGCTCAGCGTTTGTTATCGCTGTTTGCTATTGCTATGATGGCCGGCCGGCTTATCGCAAGCCAGATACCTGCTATAACGGCGCAGGGGAGTAGTTTTATTGCCGGGGCTGGTCTGATTTCTGCTTTAATTATTTTGGTAATGACCACCACCAAGAGTTTTCAGCAGGCACAGATACTGGCAATTCTTGCCGGTCTTGCCTTCGCACCGTGCTTTCCGACAACCGTGGGAGTGACGTTCGCCAGGTTCAGCCCTGAGATTTACGGAAGCGTTTTCGGGATTATCTTTGCCGTAGGTTTGCTTGGCGCTGTAATTGTTCCCAAGGCAATCGGCAATTTGTCCAAAGGCTCATCGGTTCAGAAAAGTTTGAAGCTGCTGATCCCGGCTTGTGTGCTCCTGGTAATCCTGGCTCTGGTTTTGGGCAAACTTTAGAAGTATCAGCGCCGGGCTGAGCTAAAGTTATAGCAGCACAATAAAACATAGACAACCTGAAGCGAATATATTATAATAAAAATCAAATCAGGTTTGATGAGAGTTTATTGTTTTGCTGGTTAGATAGATTTTGGACTTCTGAGGATTAAAAGAAAATGTTGAGAGTCTTTTTTAGTTCAATTATAAGGATTTGTGTCATTGTATTGCTGGCTTATGTGTTATTGCCTGTTTCATCCTGTAAAAAATCACCCGCCAGCTGTCCGTTAAAGCAGGCGGAGCAACCTGCAGAGAAAGCCGAGGAACAGCCGGCTGTAGAAAATCCATCAGCCGACCAATTAGTTCCATTGGATATAAAGCTGCCCAAGCCGATGTTTGTAGGAACGCCGCAGAATATACAGGTGCCGAACCTGGAGAAACCCCTCGGCAAGGCGCGGCCGCCGTTTTTGGCACCTGCCGGTACGGTAAATGTCGCTGCCGGAAAGCCGGTTGTCGGCAGCGATGAAGAACCCATCATCGGCGAAATAGAAATGATAACCGACGGGGACAAGGAAGGCGCTGACGGCAGCTACGTTGAGCTGGGGCCTTTTCTGCAGCACGTCACGATTGACCTTGGGGCTGAGTATAACATATACGCCGTTCTGCTATGGCACTTTCACAAGCAGGCCGGCGTTTATTTTGATGTCGTAGTGCAGGTCGCGGACGACCCCGATTTTATTACCAACGTCAGAACCCTGTTCAATAATGACCAGGACAATTCTGCCGGTCTGGGAATCGGTTCGGATATGCACTATGTCGAAACTTCCGAAGGTAAGCTCATCGACGCCAAGGGAGTTCAGGCCCGCTATGTCCGCTTATACAGCAACGGCAACAGCAGCAATGACCTGAACCACTATATAGAAGTGGAGGTTTTCGGCAAGCCCTGACACCGAGCCGAGGCGTCTGGTTCAGGGCAAGCCCGCGAAATGAGGTATCTGCAGAAAAGCTGCGTCCTTTTTTCGATTGCGATTATTGCCGGTATCGTTCTGCGTCTGCCCCGCCTTGTGCAGCGGCCAATGCACGCCGACGAAGCTGTTCACGCCGTCAAGTTCGGCAAACTGCTGGAGGAGAATGTTTACCAGTATAATTTTAGCGAGTATCACGGCCCGACCCTGAATTATTTCACCTTAATCCCTGCGCGGCTTGGCGGCATTGAAAAGTTCGAGGACATCAGTGAGTTTACGCTGCGCATTGTTCCGGTTTTTTTCGGTGTGCTGCTGATATTGATGCCTCTGCTGCTGATTGACGGCCTGGGCCGCCCCGCGGCGATTATAGCTGCGGCGCTTACCGCCGTTTCGCCGGCGTTCGTTTTCTACAGCAGATACTACATCCACGAAATGCTCCTTGTCTTTTTTGCCTCTGGGGTAATAGCTTGTGGTTATCGCTATGCTCAAAGCAGAAACATCCGGTGGGCTTTATTGACCGGCATATTTGTCGGCCTGTGTCACGCAACCAAGGAAACCTGCATCATTATTTTTGGCTCGATGTTATTGGCCATATTACTTACAGAGACGATTTTTAATATTAAGAAGGTAATAAAACCGAACCATTTAATAACAGCCGTTGTCGCTGCTGTTATAACTTCGATGCTCTTATACTCATCATTCCTGACAAACCCCGGCGGAATATTAGACTGCCTGCGTGCCTATACTGTTTATTTCGGTCGGGCCGGCCAAAACCTGCTGCATATTCACCCGTGGTATTATTATCTTAAAACGCTTATATATTTCAAATTGGCCGGCGGCCCTGTCTGGAGCGAAGCTGTCATTGTCGCCCTGGCTGCTGTCGGCTTTATATTTGCAATGCCGAAGAAATCCCCGCTGGGGGGTAATTCCAGTTTGATTAGATTCATTGCGTTTTACACAGCTATTATGACCGTGTCGTATTCGGTAATCCCATACAAGACGCCCTGGTGTATGCTGGGATTTATGCATGGTATGATTCTGCTTGCTGCGATTGGGGCGGCGGCAGTAATAAAATTGGCGCCGAACACCCCGGCACGCGTGCTTATCGGCTTATTGCTGGCTGCCGGCGGTTCTCACCTTGCCTGGCAAAGTTATATCGCAAACTATAAGTTCTATGCCGACCCCTGCAATCCTTATGTCTATGCTCACACAAGCACCGATGTTTTTAAGATTACCAAACGAATAGAAGATATTGCCCGTATTCATCCTGATGGACATAAGATGTATGTCGAGGTTATCTGTCCTGACGGCGACTACTGGCCTTTGCCCTGGTATTTGAGACGCTTTCCTAATGTCGGCTGGTGGAGCGAGGTCGATGAAAATGCACCGGCAGCGCCGGTCATTATTGCGTCCCCCAGCGTAGAACCGGCCCTTATAAAAAAATTATATGAGTTGCTGCCGCCGGGGGAAATAAACCTGTATGTGCCTCTTTTTGAAAACTATATGGAGCTGCGCCCTAAAGTGGAATTGCGGGGCTACATACTGAAAGACCTGTGGGACCATTTCCAGAAGCAGATGACAGGCGAAAAATGACCCGGCCTGAAACTCATATTTCTATTGGCAGGCACAAAGGGTTCTCAACGTCTGAAACTCACCGTTTTTCCCATAAAGCTATGGCGACAACCTTTGAGATATTCGTTGTCCACGCCGACAAACAGTATGCTTCGCAGGCGGCACTGGCTGCTTTCGATGAGCTTGACCGGCTTGAGGCCGAGCTTAGCCGATTCATCGAAAACAGTGACGTCTCGCGAATCAACAATCTCCCAGCCGATAAGCCCCTGCGGATTGGCCTGCCGGCTTTTGAATGTCTGCAGCTTTCCGTCCGAATTTACAATGAGACCAATGGGGCGTTTGATATTACCATCGGGTCGCTGCTTGATTGTTGGCTTGGTGAAGATAAGAAGACGCAATGTCCCTCTGTGGAGCAACTGAACGTTGCCCGACAGCACACCGGCTCGCATCTTATAGAATTGGACGAAGCCCAACACACGGTGAAATTATCGACCAGCCCTGTCTGGATCGACCTCGGCGGCATCGGAAAGGGTTATGCGATAGACCAGATGGCCGGGCTTTTGAGCGACTGGAGTATCGATACCGCTTTGGTTCACGGGGGATACAGTTCGGTTCTGGCGATTGGTGCGCCGCCCGGCGGAAACCCCGCACCAGACGCTCCGGCTCGGTGCGGGGCAAGAGGCTGGCCTCTTACATTGAGCAATCCCGCTAATCATAAACAGATTTTGGCATCCATTTCCCTGCGGGACCGTGCCTTTAGCGGCTCAGGCCTGCAGAAAGGCCCGCATATCATTGACCCCCATAGCGGCCGGCCCGTTGAGGATAAAATCGCCGCCTGGGCCTGCGCCGCTAATGCAGCAACAGCCGACGCCCTTTCCACCGCATTTATGGTGATGTCACCGGATGACATAAGGCGATACTGCACGAACCACCCGGACACCCTCGCTATGATTTTAGTTAAACATCAAAAAGATAAGGTAAATGGAAGTGAAGTTCTGCGTTTCGGCTGCTGGGAGGAAAATGGTCTGCTAAAATGACCGCTTAATAATTAAAAGTTCGGAAAAGATACGCCATAAACTTCTTGCCGGCGTCAGGCGACTGTCACGGTCGCAGGTCCATTCAATTGGAAACTCTTTTATCCTGAAACCCTGTTTTATAGCCCTCATTATTATTTCCACATCAAACATAAAACCGTCAATAGTGCACCGGCGGTATAATGCCCGTCCAATGTCGCCTCGGTATATCTTAAATCCGCACTGCGTATCAGTAAGCTCGGAAGGAATTTTCACAATGAAAATTACAAACCAGTGAAAAAACGCCGAGCAAATCCGTCTATACAAACCCTGCCGTCTTTGAATTTGACTTTCTTTCAATTTTCTTGAGCCATGTGCTATATCACACTCTCCGCCTTTTAACAGCTTTAATCCTGACAAAACGTTTTCGTATGGCACGCAACAGCCGCTGTCGGCAAATATCACGTATTCGCCGTTTGTCTGCATTATTCCGGTGCGAACGGCGTATCCCTTGCCCCTGTTGCAGTCCAAACGGATGACCTTCAGCGGTATTTCAGAAGGAATTTTTGTGTTTTTTGCGGATTCGGCTGTGTTATCGCTGCTGCCGTCATCGACAACGATAATCTCACCCGTTAAATGATTTTTCTGCAGGAACGCTGCCGCCTCTTTGATATCCCGACTAATCTTGTCGCTTTCCTCATAAGCCGGTATGACAATAGATAAATCCACCGTCGTTTGTTTCCCGATTATAAAAGCAATTCTTCGTTTAAATAAGGTCCATTCGTTCCTTATTCATATTATTCCCTTATAAACAGACTTAATCCGACTGCCGCTATCAGGGCAAGAGAAGCTCCGAAAGCAAAAGCAACCGTTGGATTGAACTGCTGCCATAGAACGCCCATAATCAAGCTGGCAGGGAACATACACAGACCGATTACTGTATTGTATATCCCGTAAGCGGTAGCCAGTACCGATTTATCTTCTATCAGGTCTGCCACGTAAGCCCGCAACACACCTTCGCTCAGACCGTAGTATATCCCATAAAGCCCCATAAATACCCAGATGAGGCTCTGAGTATTGGAAAAAGCAAAGCCCAGATAGACCGCCCCATAAACGAAAAATCCCAGAAGCGTTGTTTTTCTTCTGCCTATCCTGTCTGACAGATGGCCCAAAGGTATTGATGAGACCGAACACACAAAATTATACATAAGCCAGAGAATGGGTATGATGGCGACTTTCACGCCAAGGTCTCTTGCCCGCAGTATCAAAAACGCATCGCTGGAGTTGCCGAGAGTAAAAACAGCGATGATTAAAACGAATACCTTGAAGTTTCGGCTGAAATGATTTTTCAAAGATAGGCTTTTTATCTGTTTCGAGGTATCCTGAATATGCGTCTTTTCTCTGAGCAGAAATACGATTATCAGAACAGCTATCAGTGCAGGAAAAAAGGCAAGCAGAAATAACAGCCGCAGATTGTGGTTCAGCAAAGGCAAAATTGCGAATGCAATCAGCGGGCCGAGAAATGCCCCAAATCTGTCCATTGCCCGTTGAATGCCAAAGGCCTTGCCTCTTTTTTCGGACGAGCTTGAATCGGCTACAAGAGCGTCTCTTGGTGATGTTCTTATTCCTTTGCCTGCTCTGTCAATGAACCGCACTGCCAGGACATGCCAGCCGGATGTTGCAAGATAAAGAAAGGGTTTACCTATCGTGGATAAACCATACCCCAGAAATATTATCGGCTTGCGCTTTTTTAATTTATCGGAATACCAGCCGGAAAATACCTTCAGTATGCTGGCGGTGCTTTCTGCTATTCCTTCGAGCAGGCCGATGAAAGTCGTGCTTACGCCCAGAACGCTCGACAGGAAAATCGGAAGCAGCGGATAAATCATCTGGCTGGAAATATCCGTAAAAAGACTCACCAGCCCAAGCGTGTAAACATTTTTATCAAGTTTCCCGTTTTTCACAATTCGTTATCCAATAGTCGAAAATATCTCATCTTTCTTCAATAACTTCACCCTGAATTCTTACATCATAGCCCGCCTTTAATCTTCTTGCAATATTGACCTTGCGATTGTAAATTTAGAGCTGAAGCGGCAGATTAAAAACAGCAGGCCGTAACTGATTATATTTGGATATGGAGAGGTGTCGGAGCGGCTGATCGAGCCGGTTTCGAAAACCGGTGTGCCCTTTCGGGTACCGCGGGTTCGAATCCCGCCCTCTCCGTTCTTCGTTCGCCGTTTACTGGCGAATGAAATAGACTTATCGGACTCTTCGGGATAATGTTCATATATGTGACAGTCTTGGCGGCCTGCGTTCAAAAATAACTTCGCAGGAGGATTTCGAGCTCCTTCCCTTCCTCGAATCATTGATTCGCCGCTCTAATCTGACAAAGAACGTTGAATCAATGAAATAGCAGGTCCTTCAGGCGGACTCCGACTACAATGAAACTGTCGTCGAGGTCAAACTGTTCGATTTGACTCTCACGCAACTGCTTGATTTCCTCACGCTCATCGAGTCGCCGGACGTCCCGGCAGCAATCAAGAGTCTCTACATCGCAAAGAGTCTGAAAAACGCAGACCTCCTCGATTTAACCGTCCAGGTAAGTAATATTAAGCTAATCAAAAACCGATGTTAATTTATAAAGGCCGGCTGCCTTGCCCGGAGATGGTTTTGATGCAATAAATTAGGACCCTGTTTCGTCTGTCTTATGTATTAAAGTGTTGATTTGGAGAGTGGTTTCTTGGTATAATATTATAAATAGCTTTTTAGCTGAATCAGGGGCGAGGCTGCAACGGCAAGTCTGTCGGCGCACAGGGAAAAAGGATTGTTATTAAAAAAGGTGATGAGAAAAAACGTGACAGAAAATTTCCACAAGGGAACTAATGGTGCAGATAAATAAAGAAAAACTGCTTTTTTTACGGACCAAACTTCCATTCTTGACGGCAATAATCGTATTGCTGCTGATAGGAATTGCTGTTGTGGCTTTCAAGCGTTCTGGCTCAAAAGATGTTTCAGCTGATGATGTGTCAAAGTTCACCGTCAGACGCGGGCCGCTGCGGATTAGTGTCACCGAGTCCGGAACCATCCAGGCGAGGGAGCAGATTATCCTCAAATGCGAGGTCGAGGGAAAAACAACGATTCTTTTTATTGTGGATGAAGGAACTCATGTCAAACAGGGCGACCTCCTCGTTGAATTGGATTCGAGCAATCTGCTGGATGAAAGAATCGACCAGCAGATACGCGTCCAGAATGCAGAGGCCGCTTTTATTCGCGCACGCGAAAATCTGGCCGTTGCCGAGAACCAGGCGAAAAGCGATATCGATTTGGCCGAGCTTACTCTTGATTTTGCCAAACAGGATCTGAAAAAATACGTCGAAGGCGAGTATCTCAACGAACGCAAGGAGGCCGAGTCACGCATTACCCTGGCAAAGGAAGAACTGCAAACAGCCGAGGAAAAGCTCAACTGGTCCCGCAAACTCTTCGAGAGGGAATATATTTCACAAAGGGAATTGCAAATCGACGAATTAGCCGAGCATAGAACGAAACTCGATTTGGAGCTTTCTGAAAACGCATTGCGTCTGCTGGAAGACTTTAGTCACCCACGAAAACTGGCAAAATTGGAAAGCGATGTTAAGCAGGCCGAGATGGCTCTTGAGCGAACTAATCGCAAGGCCAAGGCCGATGTCGTTCAGGCAGAGGCCGACCTCAGGGCAAAAGACTCCGAATATAAACGCCAGCAGGATAAACTTACAAAACTTGAAGACCAGATTAAAAAAACAAAAATTTATGCACCCGCCGATGGATTGGTCATCTATGCGACAAGTGCCAAGAGTGAATTTTGGCGCAACGCAGAACCACTTGATGAAGGTCGGGAAGTACGTGAGCGAGAGGAGCTTATTTATCTGCCAACGGCTACAGCGGTTAAGGCTCAGGTGAAGGTCCATGAAACGAGCCTGCAGAAAGTCAGCGTCGGCCTGCCGGTTCGCGTCACAGTTGATGCGATGCCGGGCAGCGTATTTACAGGCTATGTTGCGAAGATTGCTCCTTTGCCTGATGCCCAAATGATTTGGCAGAACCCCGACCTGAAGGTCTATAATACTGAAATTTATCTTGAGGGTGAGGGTAGTGAGCTTCGGTCAGGAATGAGCTGCAGGGCGGAGATTATTATTGAAGAACACAATGACGCCGCCTATGTCCCCGTTCAGGCAGTCCTTCGTGTTGCTGGTGCGCCTACGGTTTATCTCTGGAACGGAAGCGCCTTCGAACCTAAAAAAGTAGAGGTTGGCCTTGACAATAACACAATGATAAGAATCATCGATGGCTTAAAGGCAGGCGACATTGTTCAGCTTACTCCGCCGCTGGCGTCTGCGACAGTTGAAACCGAAGCCAGCGACCTGGAAAAAATAAGGCCGCCTGACGTCGATGAGCAGCCCCCTGCTGCACCGCCGGCCGACAAACCGCAGCTTACGCCGCAGCAGTCGCAGAAAATGCGGGAAAACCTTGAGAAAATGACCCCCGAGGAAAGGGAAAAGCTCCGCAAAAAATGGATGGAGCAAAAAGCCCCTCAATCCGAGCAGTCCAAATGAAAACCCAGCCGATATCCAGTTCTAACGACGGCATAATCATCCTCGAAAAAGCTCACAAGATTTACCGAATGGGAAATCAGGATGTCAGGGCCCTCGACGGTGTCACGGTTTCGTTTGCTCGCAGCAGCTTCTGGGCCATAATGGGACCCAGCGGCTCAGGTAAAAGCACGATGATGAATGTCCTCGGCTGTCTCGACCGTTTGACTTCGGGCCGGTATATTCTTGAAGGCAGGGATGTCAGCGGCCTCGATGATGATTCCCTCAGTGAGTTTCGGCTGCGCCATCTCGGCTTTGTCTTTCAGAGCTTCAATCTCATACCCCAGTTGACTGTCCAGAAAAATATCGAGCTTCCGCTTTACTATCTGGGCTGGGATGCGGATAAAAGCGCAGAACGCGCCGCAGCGATTGCCCAAAAAGTGGGGCTTGGCGAACGCCTCGGGCATCGTCCTTCAGAACTGTCCGGCGGACAAATGCAAAGGGTCGCTATCGCAAGAGCGCTCGCTAACGACCCCCAAATCATTTTTGCCGATGAGCCAACGGGCAACCTCGATACGGCTACTGGTGAGCAGATTCTTCGCATCCTCGTTGAGCTTAATGAGCAGGGAAAAACAATTATTATGGTAACGCACGAAATGAACGTGGCGGAATACGCAAAATGCCGCCTCCACATGCTCGACGGACTCATCGAGCGGATTGACGGAAAAGAACTATGAGACAAATCCGGCTCATTCGTAACATCTGGCTCGGTGTCGAAGACCTCCTTCTGCACAAGCTTCGTTCTCTGCTCACGACCCTCGGTATTGTCTTCGGCGTCGGCAGCGTCGTTGCTATGCTCTCGGTCGGCGAAGGCGCAAGTAAGGAGGCCCTCGAACAGATACGAAAGCTCGGCAGCAATAATATAATTGTAAGCTCCATTAAATCGATTGATGACGAAGCGGCCAGTACTACTCATACACATATGGGCATCTATGGCCTGACCTACAAAGACCATACAAGGGTGGCAGAAACCTTCAAAACCATAAGGCGGGTTGCTCCGGTAAAGCTCATCCGTAAGGAAGGCCGTCTCGGAGAGCGGTCGCTGGAGCTTAGAGTAGTCGGGACAACAGCGGTGTGGTTCGACCTCGTCCGAAGACCGGTTATGGCAGGCCGTGTCATCCTGCCCTCTGATGACCAAAAGAATTTATCCGTCGCCGTCCTTACCGAATTTGGCGCTCGAAAACTTTTGGCTGGCGAAGGCACAATCGGTCAGAAACTGCGCATCGGCAGTGACTATTTTGAAGTCGTCGGCATCGTAAAAAATGAAAGCGGCCAGACCGGTAACATCCAGATACCAGACCAGGAAATTGACGTTTATATACCCATCAGCGTTGCACGTGCTTATTTCGGCGACATATATGCGAGAAGGACATCCGGTACAAGAGAACGGGAGCTGGTAGAGCTGCACCAAATGATTGTGGAGGTCGGCTCCATTGATGACGTCGGGCTGACCGCCGCAGGCATTGAACAGATGCTCAGCCGCTTCCACAAAAAGAAGGATTACCTTGTAAGCGTCCCCCTGGCACTCTTGCGCCAAGCCGAGGCCACTAAACGCACCTTTAACATCGTCCTCGGCTCTATCGCCGGCATCAGTCTGCTCGTTGGCGGTATCGGCATTATGAATATTATGCTCGCCTCGGTGACGGAAAGAACGAGGGAGATTGGAATTCGCCGCGCTATCGGCGCTAAAAGAAAGCAAATCATCGGCCAGTTTCTTATTGAAACCGTTGTCCTTTCGATAATTGGCGGGCTTATTGGTATTTGTGTGGGTATTATCGTGCCGTCTTTAATAACTTATTTTTCTGGTATGCCCACTGTCATCACTCTGGAGGGTATTGTCCTGCCGCTTGTCATTAGCGGGGCTGTTGGTATTGTCTTTGGTTTATATCCTGCCGTGCGTGCCGCCGGAGTTGACCCCATAGTCGCCCTCCGACACGAGTAGGGGCAACCCTATGTGGTTGCCCTATGTGGTTGCCCATTCCTTGCGGGAGATTCCCGCTTGGCGCAGAATACGGGACAACAGCTCACGACCGATGTCGCCTTTGTGCGGATTGGGTATGGTCAGGGTCATATCATCTTTGACCATAAACTGATGTTTGCCGCCCGAGAACGGCCCATCGAAACCCAGCTTGCGCAGGCGGCGGACCAAATCCTTCCTTGAAATGGGCCCAAACGCAGGCATCAGGCTGCGACCTCTTTCTTCACTGTCAGTTTCAATCCGTCAATCCTGGGAAGCGATAGGTTTTTGTAGATTCTAAACAGCACCCAGTCTTCAAGTGCTTCCGCCAATTCACTTCGGCATTCTTCCAGCGTTGGGGCATTGGCGTACACGCCTCGACATTGCGATATCTCTCCATAGTAAGTGCCGTCATCCTTTAGGATTTCGTAATGTGCGCGCCTCATCGCAGCTTCGAGGTATTTTGTGAGCATATATAAATCTCCACTTTGCTTTGGCTGACAACTATCCTGCCCAGTTCTAATCAGTATTATACTGAAACCATCGCAGGATAGCAATCACAAAACATAGCAGGGCGACCCTGCGTGGTCGCCCTGATGTATGTGATTGTCCCTGTTAGTGCTTAAAATGTCTCTTGCCCGTAAACACCATCGCAATACCGTATTTATCCGCACACGCTATCACTTCATCGTCCTTATTTGACCCGCCCGGCTGAACTATGCAGGCAATGCCTGCCTGCCCCGCGTTTTCAATGTTATCCGGGAATGGGAAAAACGCATCCGACGCCATCGCACAGCCTTTTGCCTCATCGCCGGCGTGTTTGACCGCAATCAAACCGGACTCAACCCGGTTCATCTGACCTGCCCCTACGCCCAGCACCTTCCGCTCTTTGACTAATACAATCGTATTGCTCTTGACGTGCTTGGCGACAAGCCACGCAATCCGCAAATCCTCAAGCTGTTCTTTCGTCGGTTTTTTCTTCGTCGGGTATTTCAACTGCTCCGGCTCCCACCCCGCCAGGTCCCGCTTCTGCAATAACAGTCCCCCGATAACACAGCGAACGTCAAATTCTTTGCCGTCAATCCTGGCCCTGTCGATTGCTCCTGTCTCCATCAGCCGCACCCTGTTGCCCCAGCTCTTCAGCGTCCGGATTATCTCGACCGCTTCTGCATCGAATCCCGGCGCTATAATCACTTCAGCGAAGAACCCGCTTGCCCCTTTTGCCTTGCCGAATCGGCCGTACGATTCCATTATCGTCCGCGCAAGTTCGGCATCTACCTTCCTGTTGAGCGCAACGATGCCGCCGAACGCGCTGACAACGTCGCCCTCGTATGCCTTTCGATACGCCTCGCAGATGTCCTCGTCAACCGCGCACCCGCACGGATTCATATGCTTGACAACGACCGCCGCCGGCTCGGAAAATTCCTTGACCAGCTCGAACGCCGCGTTGGTATCCATAAGGTTATTGAAGCTTATCTGCGTCTCTGCCTCCATCAGCTTTGCGCTGCATACCGACACCTCGCCGCTCGCAGGCAGCTTATAAAACGCCGCGCTCTGATGGGGGTTCTCTCCGTAACGCAGCTCTTTTTCTTTTCGGACCGCAATCGAAAATCTCTCCGGATACTCAACGCCCGCCCTGCCGTTAAGGTATTTTGCTATCGTCGCATCATAAGATGCCGTTAAGCCGAATGCAGTCCTCGCAAAATCGCTCCGCAGCTCTTCGCTCACTGCCCCGTCCTTTTCTTCCATCTCCTTTATGACCCTGTCATACTGCGCAGGGTCTGTCACTACCGTCACGAATTTATGGTTCTTCGACGCCGAGCGAATCATGCTCGGCCCGCCTATATCGATGTTCTCTATCGCCTCTTCCAGTGTGCAGCCGGCCCGTGGTGAGCCTGTCGAATCCACCTTGGCGATCGTCGCCTCGAACGGATAAAGATTCACGCACACCAAATCTATTGGCTCAATTTTATGTTTCTTCATCGCCGCTTTATGTTCATCTTTGTCTCGCAGCCCAAGCAGTGCGCCGTGAATCTTCGGATGAAGTGTTTTTACCCTGCCGTCCATCATCTCCGGGAATCCCGTCACTTCTTCGATGCCGACAACCTCTATCCCCGCCCCGCTTAGCGTCTTCGCCGTCCCGCCGGTGCTGATTATCTTTACTCCCATCTCGCTGAGCTTCTTCGCAAAATCAACAACACCCTTTTTGTCCGATACGCTTACCAATGCCGTCTTGATTTTTACATCCATTTGTTCTTCTTTCCTTTCGTAATTTAGTGCCTCTAACAAAAAGACAATCCCAAATATGTCATTCCTGCGAAAGCAGGAATCCAGACCATTGTAAATAAGCAAGAGCTTATTTTGAACTACTCAATTGGTTTTAAGCAGACGATTTTGCTGTTCACATCGCTGACGTATATCCTCGAATCGACCGTGTTGGCCGCATATTTTGACACCCACGCAAAATTGACCGAGTATAGCTGCTTTGCCTTCTTGTTATCCATAACCACAAGGACCCCGTCCCTGGTAATAACGTAAGCCCTGTCCGCCGCCTCTGCTAATAATTCGGCCCCGTCAGCCGCCTCCCACAAAAGCCCGCCGCTGTCTTTCTTTATCGCAATCATACCTTTGTCGCGAACACGCTGATAAAGAACGTCTTTTGTCGCTCGCGGAGCTTCGTCAAGCACCGCCGCCGTCTGATACTTCCAGACAAACTTCCCGTCCAGCACGTTAATCTTGTAAACGTTTGTGTCCTTGCTGGCAAAAAATAATGACTCTCCGTCTCTTACAATCGGCCCGATGATGCCGCCTGCAGCATTGAATTGCCACAGCCGTCTGGCCCTGTCCGGCGCAAAACTGATGCACCGCCCGGTATCTGTCGCAAAAACTGCAAAATCCTCGTCCGCTGCTGTCGCATTTATCACCGAATCGTCCTCCGCTGCCACCTCAAAAACCTGGACCTTGTCTTCGCTGCGCAGGGTATGCACGCGCCTGTCGGCCCCTGCAATATAAAAATATGTGCCGTTGCGGACGGCAGGGCAGGCCGCTGTAAATGATAGGCGTGTGCTGCTTCGCTCTGTGCCGTGTTCCGGACTCATCTCGACAAGCTTGTTGCCGACTATAGAAAAAAGCTCGTCCTCGTAAATTCCAAGCCCGACAACCGGAAAACCCTTCTCCGCAAGCAGTCTGCTGAATATCACGTTGCCTTTTTCCCTGTTCAGACCGATAATAAAATTATGGTCCGAAAGTCCGTAGATGCGGTCATCGAGGATAAACATCCGCTCTAAACGCTCTTTCGCTTTTAGCGGCAGCTTGTATTCCCACAATACCTCCAAGTTCCCCGCCTTCAGCAGTTCCGCCGATACAGGCCCCTTCGTATCTCCTTCTGCACCGATACTTCTGCCCGCAGCGCAGAAAACTGATAAACTCACAAATAAAATTGTTCTGTATCTCAACATCTTTTTGTCCCTCACAATAAATCTTCCTGCACTTTCATCCCGCCCATCAGGGATGGGCGGGATTCATCACTCACTTCTTTTGCAGTCTTTTTGTTATGCCGGCTCGACATAGTCCGCCAAATCGACTTTATGTTCGGCCTCGAATTCCCGCATCTGTTCAATCCGTTTGATATCGTCTTGTATGCGGTTTGTCAGCTTGAATATATATGGCTTACCGCTCAGGCGGTTTCGCAGGTCGTCTAACATTGGCTCCCACATCCCGTCATACAACTGCGATTTTAGTATGACAAGCATTCGCTGTTCTTCGCTCATGCTGTTTACAAAATCATCTACTGTTTTACTGACTGCTTTGCTGCCGCTTTTATCATTATTTTCAGCCGGTCTAACCATTCGTTTTAACCTTTACCCCTCCGGGAGGGGGTGGACTTACTTTGGCCAAATCCTAACCGCTGTCGGCTGATTTTGCAACAATTTTCCCCCGCACAATCCCCCTCCTCTTCAACTTTATGGATAATCCTCATCACACCTTTTCCGGCACCACAAACGGCTTACGATAATCCCGTCTCAAAAGCTCATTCGCCCATCGTCCTAATCCAAACTTGCCATCCTGCACGAATTGTTCCTTGTCCCTGTCCATATCGAGCCGCGGCCCTAAAACTGCACGCTCCCTTGATAAATCAACTAAGTTGGCGGAAAGATGCTCCCTAAATCGCTCGAATGTTTCTGCTGCTTGCGGTTCGACTCTTATTGCCTCTTTTATTTCCTCCGGCAGTGACAGTCTGCCGATTCGGTGGGAAATGTTCCCGATATGGCACAGAGCGCTCGAAATATGACCTTCAAGTATATCTGCGTTCAAATCACTGACCTTTCGGCTGCGCACCGCCTTTATAAAGTTCGCCTGGTGTCCCCTCCCGCCGTCTCCCTTGAACTGTTTGATTTTATTGCCGTCATTGTCATATACCCACCCGCCCCCGCCGCCACCCGCAAAGTATCCCCCCTCGCACTCAATCACCACCCCGATCCTGACCCCTCGGTAGCCGTCCATCACGCTATCATCCTTCTTCTGTGCCAGCCCGCGCACCTCGAAGATAATCGGGGCCTGCTCATATCCCAGAATTACAATCTGCGTATTCGGCGTCTCACCATCATCGTCATATCCAAACCGCCCGCCGATGCTCATAACCCACCGCGCCGGCCCCTTTTGCCCGAGCGCCCACCGGCACATATCCATCTCATGTGCCCCCTGATTCCCGATGTCACCGTTGCCCGTCGCCCACGCCCAGTGCCAGTCATAATGTAAATTCCTCCGCCTCAGCGGCTCCAGCGGCGCAGGCCCCGTCCATAAATCATAATCCACAGATTCCGGTATCGCCACAGGGCCGTCCACCTTCCCGATACTCTCGCGCCGCTTGTAACAAATGCCCCGCGCAGCCAATATCTTCCCGATATTCCCTTGCCCGATATACTCAAACGCTTCTCGAAGTCCCTCATCGGACCGATTCTGTGTCCCAGCTTGCACTATCCGATTATATTTCCTCGCCGCCTCGACCGACTTTCTGCCTTCCCGGATGTTATGCGATACAGGTTTTTCCACATAAACGTCCTTCCCCGCCTGACATCCCCACACCGTCAGCAGACTATGCCAGTGGTTCGGCGTTGCTACCACAATCGCATCAATCCTCTTGTCCTCTAACAGCTTGCGAACATCGGTGTATGCATCAACCTTTTCTTTGTTATCGATGAATTTCTTTACTTCGCCGTTCAGAATTTCCCTGTCCGCATCGCACAGCGCAACTACCCGCACGCCGGCAAGTTGACGGAAATCACTAACGTGTTGCTTGCCCTTACCTCCCATCACGCTGCCTAAGCCGACCACCGCCACCCGTATATCATCATTTGCCCCACGCACCTTCGACCAGACTGTAGTCGGCATGCTTGCAATTGCCAAAGTGCCCTTTATAAAATCTCGCCGTGTTATTTTCCTCATAACGTCTTCTTTTGTTCCACTGGCTCTCTTGCCGCATATTCGCGATAGTGCTTTGCCACATCCGCCTCTTTCTCATTACCTTTATGAAAATAAAATCTATACCGCAAAGTCAGACTCTCCCCGGCTGCAATTGTAATATCTCCTATCCCCTCAGCTTTGCCCTCGAAGAAATGAATACCGAACGGATTCGCCGCAAATAGCCCGTAATCCCTAACGTGCCACCACGTTGGATGTCGCAGGTTCGCAGGATGGTCAAAAATTGCCACACCAACTATCTGGCCGTTGACAGGCCCGTAATAATCGCACCACGCCGCTCGCTTGCCCCACGTCTCGCCGTCCCGAAGACCTTCGCTGTTGACGATATGTCCCTCCCCGGCCTTGCCTTTCAGACGCATCGTTTCCGCCACCCGTATCGCCATCGTCCCTTCCTTCGTGTCACCTAACCTGACCTCACCCTCCGATGCCTCGATTGTAATCTCAAAATCCATCATCTTACAGCCGGGCCGATTGTAAAATCTATGTATCCGGCTGTCTGTGCAGACAACCTTGCCGTTTGCCGCCGCCCAATTGTTCCTCGACTTGATTACACCAACCTCTGGCCCCGAAATTATCATAAGGAATTTATCGTGACCGATTCTCCCGAATCCCTTTTCTTCCGACCAGAAATCCTGCCCGTTCACATTCCCGTGCGCAAACCACAACGACCGGTGATGCGGATGGTCGTGCTCTTCATTCTCTCCTTCCTTCATAGGCCAGTGTCGTGTGATATTCTCGCCACTCGGCCCAATCACCGGATAAAAATAAGGTCTCGGCACATCCTCAAAGTTATATTCGGTGAATAATTCCCCGTTGATTTCGACTTTTAGTTTCCCCGCGGCCTCGGTAATCTCAACCCCTTGTTTATGCCCTTTCTGCTGCTCGACCCCTGCTTGTCCCAACACGTCACTTAATTGTCCGCCTGCAACTGTTGCTCCTCCGATGCATAGTGTTCGTTTCAGAAAATCCCGACGTGATGTCTTCTTCATTCTTTTTGCCTCGCCCATACCTCACCAATTACCAATCACCAATTACCAAGGTATTTACCAAAAGCCGATATTATCAAAAATCTCCTTTATTTCAACCCCAAATCCTTGCCTGTCCTGAGCATTGCCTGCACTGAGCATAGTCGAAGTGTCGAAGGAGTGGTTTGGGGGTTCTTTGTTTATGTTTAGCCGCTGGCCGCAGGCCAGCGTTTCAAAAACAAAAAAAGGCTGCAAGCTTTACGCCCACAGCCCTTTTTACTCCAAAGGTGTTCGTGTTGTGTCCTGTTATTTCCTTCTGCGGTCGTGTGGTGCACGTATCACAACTGTCGCCACAGACTGATTGCCTCCCGCATCCATTGCTGTTATCGCAATGGTGTACGTCCGGCCATCGCCGCTGCCTGCGCGTTCAGCGCGAAGACGCAATTGAATCAAACCCGTCTGGTCGTTGACATCGTCGATGCAGAAGTCGAGTTCGGTGTTTCCGTCGCCGGAGGCATCGGCAGGTTCACTGCTTTGGATAGTCACATCGAGGTCGATTTGCCCGCCGCCATTATCAAAAGCATTAGCGAACCTCAGCCACAGACAACTTTATCGAAGAAGTCCGCACCGTCGAATTAAAGGCCTCCGCCAGAAAGTTTAATCATCATCCCACAAGAAACAGAGACTGGGTAAGGGTAAAGGCAATGCTCAATAGCGCCTTTGAAGAGGCCGGCTATTAAACCCATTTATACTTGATAAGCTACTTTGTTACTCAATGCCTACTAACCAGTCCTGGATAAAGACAACCAGGTCTCGCCAATCAATAATATTGTCTTTCGGCTCTGAAATATCACAAGCAGGGTTCCAGTTTGGCTGGCCCGGCTCACTCATCCAGGCCGATGCAAAAATGACAAAATCCGCCAGGTCTTCCCAGCTATTGCCATCAAAGTCGCCCGCGATTGAAATAATTGCAAGACTGTGAGAGCCGCCTGCGGCGATGGCGACGTAGTTGTTTCCTGCGGGCGGGGTTTCCTGACCATACCAATTATTCCCCCAGCCGACGATAGAGCCGTCTGATTTGAGGGCAAGACTGTGGGAGCTGCCTGCGGCGATGGCGGTGTAGTTATTTCCTTCCGGCGGGGTTGCCTGACCATAATCATTCAACCCCCAGCCGACGATAGAGCCGTCTGATTTGAGGG